>Ga0209039_10003851_pt1 | contig 11430 bp, 6 predicted proteins | sample BogFormECP12_OM1_FD_188238 | JGI IMG/M metagenome (GOLD analysis project Ga0209039, IMG submission 188238) | Bog forest soil microbial communities from Calvert Island, British Columbia, Canada - ECP12_OM1 (SPAdes) (version 2) | ecosystem: Environmental > Aquatic > Freshwater > Wetlands > Bog ... | reverse complement strand
TTATGGAATCCGTCCTCGGCCGCTACCGCAACCTGATCATTCTGGTGGGCGTGCTGTTTCTGCAGGTGCTGGGGCTGGCGGTGCAGGTCAAGCGCGGTGGCAACGACACGGAAAACACGCGCCTGATCCGGATCTGGGCCGTGGGCGCGATCGCGCCCTTCGAGCGCGGCCTGGTCTGGATCGAGAACGGCACCGGCAATATCTGGCACAACTACTTTTATCTGCGCGGCGTGCGGGTCGAGAACCGCCAGCTCAAAGAGCAGATCGAGCAGATGCGGCTGGAGCAGGTGCGGCTGAATGAAGACGCGGCGCAGGCCCACCGCCTGCAAGCTCTGCTGGCTTTCAAAGAACAATTCATTTCGAAAACTGTGGCCGCACAGGTGATCGGGTCAAGCGGCAGCGACCTGTCGCGGATTGTCTACATCGATAAGGGCAGCGACGCGGGCGTCAGTCGCGACATGGCGGTGATTACTGCCGACGGCATTGTGGGCAAAGTAATGCTCGTCTATCACTCGGTCTCGCAAGTGCTTCTGATGAACGATCAGTCGAGCGGGGTGGGAGTGATCCTGGAGAAGTCGCGGCTGCAGGGCGTGCTGAAAGGAACGCCGAATGGTGAAGTCACGCTGGAGCGGGTGATGAGTGACGAACAGGTGACCCCGGGCGAGACTGTGCTGACCAGCGGCGGCGACCAGATTTTTCCCAAAGGCCTGCCGGTCGGGACAGTGACCAAGGTGGGGACCGGGAAGGACCTGTTTCTGAGCATCAAGGTGAAGCCCGCGGCCAACCTGAGCAAGCTGGAAGAAGTGCTGGTGCTGGTCGAGAAGCAGCAACGGGAAGCAACGGCAGAAGATTTGGGCCACACGCGCGCGGCTGACATTCTGGCGCAGCGGCTGCCGTCGGTACCCGACAAGCCGGCGCAGCCTGCGGACTCGACCGCTGGCGCTCCGGCAGGGTCGGGCAAGCCAGCCTCGGGCGCGAACGCCGTCACGAACCCTGGTGCGAAGCTCACGGGCACAGCCTCGGCGGGATCAAAGCCACCGGCATCGGCAGACCACCCTGCCGACGCGCAACCGGCGCCGGCGAAGCCGTCAACCAAGCCATCTACTCCGCCAGCCACTCCTAAGCCGGCGGCCGACCAGGACATTCCAGACTAGCGTGCCCATCACTTACACATCGGGAGAACAGGTTGAGGTTTACCGGTTCAGTATTCCGGCGACCATCGGCATTCCGCTGCTGGCGCTGTTCCTGCAGGCTTTTGTGCCGCGGCGGTTTCCATCTTTTGCCTACCTTGACCTGCCGCTGCTGGTGACGATCTTCTTCGGCATTTCGCGGCGCAACCCGATATCCGGCCTGCTCACCGGGGCTGTCATCGGCTTGGCTCAGGACGCGCTGGGCGGCCTTCATCTGGGCCTGTACGGGATCGCCAAAACCATTGTGGGGTACGGGGCTTCGTCGCTGGGAGTGAAACTCGATGTGGAGAATGCCGGGGCGCGGTTCCTGGTGACTCTTGGTTTCTATTTCGTGCATGCCGCAGTTTATTTCGCGGTGGCACGCGGGCTGGTAAGCCTCGATCTGCACTGGAGTTGGAGCCTTCGCATCCTGGCCGGATTGGCCAATGCGATGCTGGGGACGGTGCTGTACTTCGTGCTGGACAAGTTCAAACAGAGAACTTGAGGTCAGGGGGCACAGGCCAGGGGCCAGGGGCCAGTAAAACCGAAGACCAGGGGTCAGTGGCTAGGGGTCAGGGGCCAGGAAAATCGAGAAGCAGTGCCCCAGGGATCAGGGGCCAGTGGTCAGTAAAACCGCGAGGCATGACTTCGGTACTCTCCTTGCCAACACTGCGACAGCATCCAGCATTACAATATTCGTAGGCGCCATTTCCATTACTCAACCAGGAAGCGACAATTGCGGACAGGTGAAGATATTCCAAGGGAGTCTTACTGACCTCTGGCCACTGACGCCTGACCACTGATTTTATGTTCGGCCGCGACGACAAAGTATCGGGAATCCGCCTGACGGCGGCGCAGTACATCATCCTGGCCGTCTTCCTGGTGCTGGCCTACCGCTTGTGGCAATTGCAGGTGATGCGCAGCGACTACTACTCGCTGGCCGCGGAACGGAATCATACTCGCGAGATACCGGTGCTGGCGCCGCGGGGCAAGATTCTCGATCGCAACGGGCGCACGATTGTAGACAACTATCCGTCGTTCACCGCGCTGCTGCTGCGCGATTCCTCGCGCGACCTCAATGCCGACGCCGACCTGATTGCCCGCGGGCTGCATCTCGATCCGAATGAAGTGCGGGCCCGCGTCCGGCACTTTGCCACGATGCCGCAGTATCAGCCGATCTTTCTGAAGGAAGACATCACTCCGGACGATCTGCAGTTCATTGACGCCCACCGCAACGAACTGCCGGAGCTGGATACGATCATGTCTCATCGCCGTCTGTACCCGCGCAACGGCTTCATGGCGCACTTGATCGGCTATGTCGGCGAAGTCAGCGAAGACATGCTGGACCAGCCGCAATTCGAACTGTACAAGCCTGGCGACGTGGTCGGCAGATCCGGGGTTGAATTCCAGTACAACTCGATCTTGATGGGGCAAAACGGGTCGCGGCAGGCTCTGGTGGACAGCCACGGCCGTGAAGTTGGACACCTGGGTGAAACCGAAGCCGTGCCCGGCAAACCGCTGCAGCTGACGATTGACATTGATCTGCAGATTGCCGCCGAAGAGACGCTGCAAGGGAAAAACGGAGCCATCGTCGCCATGGACCCGCGCACGGGCGAGATTCTCGCCATGGTGAGCGGGCCAACGTTTGATCCCAATAGTTTTGCGGTCCATGTATCGCACGACGAATGGAACAAGCTGCTCAATGATCCCGAGAAGCCGCTGCTGAACAAGGCGATCCAGGCACAACTGGCTCCCGGCTCGACGTTCAAGGTGATCATGTCGGTGGCCGGCTGGCAGGAAGGGATTGCCCAGACTCTCCATGTGAACTGCACCGGCAGCGCCGAGTTTTATGGCCGGCGGTTCGGCTGCCATCTCAAGGGCGGCCATGGGCAAGTAGACCTGGAGAAGGGAATTTACGAATCGTGCGACGTCTTTTTCTACACGCTGGCGGAAAAACTGGGCATTGAGAAGATTGCGAAATACGCGACCATGCTGGGACTGGGACAGAAGACGGGCATTGACCTGCCGAATGAGGCCAGCGGCGTAGTGCCCTCGGAGGAATGGAAGATTCGTAATTTCAAACAGAAATGGTTCGCGGGTGAAACGATTTCCGTAGGCATCGGGCAAGGCGCACTTACGGTGACGCCGGTGCAACTGTTGCGCGCCGTCGCGGCGGTCTCCATGGGAGGGCGCCTGGTTGTGCCGCACGTGGTCAAACCGGACGGACTTCCGCCAGGATACGTGGAAACGGCGAACTATACGGAAGTGAAGAGCGTTCCGATTGATCCTACCGGATGGGAATTGATCACGGACGCGTTGGTGAAGGTATTGCAGCCGGGCGGCACCGCGCCCTCGGCAGCCATTCCGGGTATCGAGATTGCCGGCAAGACAGGGTCGGCGCAGATCGTGTCGCTGGCGCTGCGTGCGAAACATAAGAACGACGAAGATTTTGCGCAGAATGGCTGGTTCGTGGGCTTCACGCCGCGAAGGAATCCAGACGTCGTCGTCTGCGTGCTCTTCCAGGGGGGCGAGCATGGCAAGTTGGCAGCGCGGCTGGCCACCCAGGTGATCAAGGCCTACGTCGAGAAACAGCGCCGCACGCCGCAGAAGTTGGTGGAGAAACCTAAGGGCAGCGGCAAGGTTGATGTGGGCGCGCTGTGGACGGACCCGGATTCCGATGGAGGAAAAGATACGCTCCACGGCGGCCGGTTCGTTCTCGATTTACCGAAGAAGCCGCTGCCTCTGGCGACGGCTGCGCCGGGGATGAGGTAGTACGCCGCACTCAGCACTCGGCACTCAGCATTCAGCCGATAGAGCCTGAGGGCTGAATGCAGACCGCTGAATGCGCAACTGGCAACTGACAACTGATTTCCAATGGCACGTTACGTTTCATTTCGTGATTTTGACTGGGTCCTGCTGGGCTTCGTGCTGACGATCTGCGGCCTGGGAGTGATGGAGATCCACAGCGCCACCATGCACACCAAGTTCGCCGGAGCGCACATCCGGCAGATCTACTGGGTGGTGGCGGGCGTGGGCATGATGTTTCTCATCAGCCTGGTGAATTATCAGGCGCTGCTCGACCAGATTCACTGGTACTACATTGCTGGCATTGCTTCGCTGATGGCGGTGCTGCTGTTCGGAACGAGGGCATTGGGAGCAAAGCGCTGGATCAAACTCGGTGGCAGTCACTTCCAGCCGTCGGAATGGGTCAAGCTGATCCTGATTCTTGCGGTGGCCAAGTATTTCGCGGAAATGCGCCACAAAGATCTCTCCTGGTCGGATTTCATGAAGGCGGGAGCCATTGTCGGCATACCCATGCTGATGGTGCTGGCCCAACCCGATCTCGGGACCGCGCTGACCTACGTTCCCATCGCCGTGATCGGTGTTTTTCTTGGTGGGTTGCAGTGGAAGCAGGGTCTGGCGGTGGCCCTGCTGGCATCGGTAGCAGTTGGAGCGGTTTTCCTTGTCCCCCGCGTCCATGTCTTGAAGTCATACCAAAAACAGCGACTAACTAGTTTTCTCAATCCCGAGGCCGATCCCCAGGGCTCGGGGTACCAAGTTGAGCAATCCATGATTGCGGTAGGTTCTGGAGGACTGTGGGGCGGTAAAGGCTCGCAAACACACGGTGCTTTCCTGCCTGTGCCGCAGACGGATTTCATTTTCGCGGCATTCGCCGAGGAACATGGATTCGTAGGCGCGCTTGGGGTTCTGCTGTTATACTTCATTGTGCTGATGCGTTTGACCCAGAACGCGCAAACAGCGCCCGACCGCGCTGGCACGTTCGTGGTGATGGGTGTGGTGGCTGTGCTTAGCTTCCATATCCTGGTCAACGTCGGCATGGTGGTCGGCTTTATGCCGGTTACTGGAATACCCCTGCCGTTGATGAGTTATGGTGGGTCTTCCGTATTGTTCATGTTCCTGGCGCTGGGGATGGTTATGAATGTTCGTATGCGCCGCTTCGTGAATTAGCTGGGTGAGCCAGCAAAGTCGAGCTAGTCACGGGAGTAGTGAACGGGGAAGACGGCCGGGAAGCAGTTTGCTGCGCTTGGAGGCGCAGCCCCAAAAAATATCGATCGCCCTCGCGTAAAGAGGGCATTTCACCGGCTTGAGCAGTAAGGGCCGGGCAGGATTGAAGCTAGAAGCCAGCCGGGCAGGGAACGGCCCCCCGACCGAAAATGGTCTGAGAGTGCGGTCACAACCCCGGCGGAAGTTAAAGCGATAAGTGCAAAAGATTCCCAAGCTTGTGCAACGGACCCGGCCGAGAGAAGGACTCTCAGGCCAAAGCCGTCCCCTACCCGGGGCAGCATCGCGACGCTCTTCTAAGTTTCGACCAATCCTCCCGCAACCTTCCTGACTCCGCGCCGCTGAACCCGCCCAATCTCGTCAATGAGTCCGGGCGGGACCGGAGTGTTCGATGAACAAAGAACTATTTGTCTCTTCCACGCCTCACGAAACCAAGGTGGGGCTGGTGGAAGATGATCTGCTCGCGGAAATCTACCTCGAGCGCGAGAACGAGTACACCTTAGCGGGATCGATCTACAAAGGGCGAGTCACGCGCGTGCTGCCTGGCATGCAGTCGGCTTTTGTGGATATCGGATTGGAGCGCGACGCGTTCCTCTATGTGTCTGACTTTATGGAACTGGAGGACCAGGACGAAGACCTGACTGACGCTGTGCCGGCAAGCCGGGCGGTGCAGGATTTGCGGCAGCCGGCGCAACAGACTCCTGCTCCGGGAGGGGTGGAAGAACCAGAGACCAGGAGCCTCGCTGAGTCCGAACTGGAACCTGAAGCAGGTGCCGAGCTTGCCGAGAGCGAGACGAATGAATCACAGGGACCGGTTCCCGCCGGAGAGCAGGAATCCGCGAGCGGTAGTGATTCGCAGAACCGCGACCGCGGAGGCTGGCGCGGCCGCCGTCGCCGCCGCGGCGGACGCCGCGATGGCCGGGATCGCGGTCCGGATCGCGGGCCAGATCGGGGGACCGATTCGCGCTTCACTCGTCCTGAAACAGTGCGTGGTGCGGAAGACGGCCGAAGTCAGCCCTCGGGACCTCCTCCGGGGTATGAGCCGATCCTGCTGCCCGGCGAGTCCATTTCCAAGTATCAGCGCTGGGCGCAGCAACCAGCGCGAGTAGCGGCGGCGCCAGCCACGGAGGCGACGGCCGAAGGCCAACCGGCATTGCCCGACGAGGGAGCGGCGCCTGTGGCGTCCGCCTTCCCCGAGGACGAGCCCATCTTTGCGGCGGCGGAAGCCGTAGCCGAGCCCCTGCACGAAGAACACGAAGACATTCCCCAGGAAGAACCCGGCGAGTCTGCGGCGACCACCACGGAGTGGAACCGGGAGTTTCGCCGTCCGGAAGAGGACACCCTGCCCACTCTCGGGTGGCCGGGCGAGGCGCGCGTCACGGGGGGGGCGGACCTTACGGTTGAGAGTGAAGAAGTCACCGGGGAAGAAGAAAAAGACGCTGGCGCTGTCCGTGAGCATCGCGATCAACAGCATTCCGATCAGCCAACGCATATGCCGCGCGAGGAGCAGACTCCTGTATTCGCCACTCCGGGCACGATGGAGGAAGAGACCATCGAGGAAGAGGAAGCGGACACGATCCCTTACGAAGCTGCCTCCGAAGAGGAGTACGACGAATTTGAAGAGGAGACGCAGGCGGCCGGCCCCGCACACCTGAACGGAGATGCCCGGGAGGCGGTTACAGAGATTCATCTGTCGTCGCTGGACGAGGCGGGCGAAGCACATGCCGCGGAAGGAACTCCCGCCGAAGGCGAGGAAGACAGCGAAGAACTCGAACTGGAGGAAGCTCAGGCCGAAGCGGAAGCCATGCTGGAGGCGGAAGCCCGGGGCAACGGCACCGTGGATGCCCGGGTCGAGGTGCGCGCGCCCTCCGCTACGGCGGGCTTGACCCAACGCGCGCCCCGGCCGGCGTGGGAGCGCCGCGGCCAGCGCGGACGCCGCGGCGGCAGCGGCGGCGGTGGTGGACAACGCCGTTTCAGACGCCGCGAGTCGGCTCCGGTGCCGCTGATCAGCGACCTGCTCAAGGAAGGCCAGGAAATTCTGGTCCAGATCGCCAAGGAACCCATCGGCAAGAAAGGCGCCCGCATCACCAGCCACATTGCGCTGCCGGGACGGTTCCTGGTTTACATGCCGACGGTGAACCACACCGGAGTGTCGCGCAAGATCTCGTCCGAGGAAGAACGCTTGCGTTTGAAGCGGATCATCCAGAGCGAACGCGAAAACGGCCATGGCGGATTCATCGTGCGCACCGCCGCCCAGAACATGAGCGAGGAGGAACTGCGCGCCGACATCCGCTTCCTGAAAGGGTTGTGGAACGACATTCGGACGCGCGCCGAGAGTTCGAAGCCTCCGGCGCTGATTTATCACGATCTCAATGTGGTCGAACGCGTGCTGCGCGACCAGGTTACCAGCGACTTCAACGTGATCTGGGTGGATACGGAACCGGAATATGAGCGCATCCTGCGCTTCTTCAACCGCTTCCAGCCGGCCCTGGTGAAGCGCGTGAAGCTCTACACGAAAGAGACGCCGCTGTTCGAGCAATTCGGCCTGGCCGAAGAAATGAACAAGGCGCTCAAGTCGAAAGTCTGGCTGAAGAGCGGCGGCTACATCGTGATCAACCAGACCGAAGCCCTGGTGGCGATTGACATCAACACGGGCAAGTATGTGGGCAAAACGCAACGCCTGGAAGACACGATCGTCAAGACCAACGTGGACGCGATCAAAGAGATCGTGCGGCAGGTTCGCCTGCGCGACCTGGGCGGCATCATCATCATTGACTTCATTGACATGGATGAGCGGCGCAACCGCCAGCGCGTGATGCAGGCCCTGGAAGAAGAGCTCCGCCACGACCGGGCCCCATCGAAGACGCTGCAGTTCAACGACTTCGGCCTGGTTGCCATCACCCGCAAGCGGGTCAAGCAATCGCTCGAGCGCACCATCGGGGCGCCCTGTCCGTATTGCCAGGCGACCGGCTATGTGAAATCGGTGACCACGATCTGCAACGAGATTTACGTGGAGATGCGCAAGATCGCCAAGCATCTGGAGCACGAAGACGTTATGCTGCGAGTGCATCCCGATGTAGCCAAGGAGTTGAAGTCGAACAACGCGCGCCTGCTCAACGAGATGGAGGAACTGACCAAGCGCACCATCATCGTGAAGAGCGATCCGGCGGTGCATCAGGAGCAGTTCGACATTAATTAGCTGTCAGCTATCAGCTGTCAGCCATCAGCAAGGACGGGCGAAATCGCCCGTCTTTTGTTTTTCTTTGGGGCATCTCTGCCGAATGCGTAGAACAGAGGACATTTCAAGCGCCGGGTCACGAGTGAGCAAGCTCGTTCGAACGCCCCATTACGAATTGTCATCCCGAGCCCAGCGCGGGATCTGGGGATTTGCCCGCTGCGGCGATACTGGTGGTGCAAGCTAGAACCTGGATCCCTCGCTACGCTCGGGATGACAAGAGTGTTTAGTCCAGGCTATAGAAAGCGGTCTAGCCCACGTTGGCCAGGGTTTTCACGGCAACATCAGCATGGGTGCGCAGTTTCTGGACGGACTCGTGGATGGACTTGGCCGCCAGCCCGGCGCCCGCCTGTTCGGCAAATCTGGCGACGCTGCCGGCATCTTCGGTGGAGGTGCTGGCCATGTCGAGCAGGACGACGACGCCGTCGGCGTGAAGCTTCCAAAGCGACGACATTTTCTGGCTGCGCTTCAGATCTTCTAATTCGGTACTGATGCGCGCCGAAATCGAGACCAGACGGATCAGGGTGCGGGCCACGTCGGCGCGCAGGCTCTTTTCCTCGAGGAAGGCGGCGTTGTAGGCGTCAGCTTCCGCGACGGTCAGCGTCAGGTTAAAGAAGCGCATGGGTACAACCTGGCGGTATTTGGGGTCGGCAACCCGCACAAAGACGCGAATCGATTCTTCGACCCGGCGGAGTTTGGCTTCCTCGGCCGAAATCTGATGCGCGGTAATGGCCAGCGGCTGGAACACGGGAGCTGCCGGAGGAGCTTTCGGCGCGCTGGCGCGGGCAGCCTTCGGAGCGGCCGCCGCGCCGCCTGCCGCGCGTGACGTGCGACCCGTCGGGCTGAGCAGCGGGCGGCGGATGGGAGGCCGGCGGTCCAGTTCTTTTTTCAGTTTCGATACGCGGCGGAATTTCTCCAGGGTGCTGCCGTAATCGGCCTGCAGCATCTGCTTCTGTTCGATAGCCGCGACATGCTCCACCGTGACTTCCACTCCGTCCACAGTGCTGAGAATCGTGCCGCCCATTTCCTCCAGCGCCTGTCCGAATTGTTTGATTTCGACCAGCGCCTTTTCGAACAACTCGTCGAATTTCTTTCCGAAAGATGCGTTATGAGCCGCGACGGTGGCCAGCACGCCGGGATGATAGAAGGAAGAATCCAGCCATTGCTTCAGTTCGCGGACGCGGCCGATCACGCCGGAATCGATGAGAGCGTTGAAGTCGCGGAAGCGGGAAACTTCTTCGCGCAGGGGATCGAAGCGCCGCAGCAACTGCACGTGCTCTTCGGGCAACGAGGGCACATCGGTGTCGGCCAGGATTTCAATCAGCGCGATCTCGAACGGCGACAAGGGCAGCGCTCCGTCCAGTCCATAACCGCTTTGTTCCCACTGGCCGGGCACGCGGGGATGGCGGTACAGGAAGGTCGCGATCAGATCGGTCTTGTCGCGGTTCACATCGCTGGGCTCGCGCCGCCGCACAAAGTAGCGCAGCAGGGCCTCAGCCACTTCGGAATCCGTATCCGGGGTGAGCGCCTGGCGCAGCATCGCGGGTGTGATCGCCATGTCGAGCAGATGCAGCCAGCGGTACATCCACGACAAGGTGTTGGGTAATTCGTGCTCGGAGTGGCGCAGCGCGTCTTCGTCGAGCCCTCTCGGAACGGGTAATTCCCCGCCCAACGAATCGCCCAGGAGCTTCTGGTAAAAGCCCTGGACGGTCGCCAGAATAGAGAGTTCAAACCGAAGATCTTCGGCCAAAAATGCCCCCGAGAGTTATGAAGTGTTTCGCTTAAACTTTACTAATGTAAAAGTAAAACCGATAGGTTACTTCCGGTGCAAGTTACCACCGGAGCGATACTTTCCAGCTGTGGAATGAAAGGTTTGCCGGAGGTACATGTACTTCCGCGCAAGGACTCAGGGCGAGGCAGGCTCAGAACACCACGGTCTTGTTGCCGTAGACGAGCACTCGGTTTTCGACGTGCCAGGCGACGGCGCGGGAAAGTACGACCTTCTCCAGATCGCGCCCCTTGCGGATCAGGTCTTCCACCTCGTCGCGGTGGGAAACCCGGACCACATCCTGCTCGATGATGGGGCCGTCGTCGAGCACTTCGGTAACGTAATGACTGGTGGCGCCGATGATCTTCACTCCACGCTCAAAGGCCTGATGGTAGGGGCGGGCGCCAATAAACGCCGGCAGAAAAGAGTGGTGAATGTTGATGATGCGATGGGGGTAGCGTTGGACAAACTCGATGGGAAGAATCTGCATGTAGCGGGCCAGAACCATGAAGTCCGGCCGGTGCTGGTCAACCAAGGCCCGGATTGTGGCTTCGGCCTGGCTTTTGTTTTCCTTCGTGACGGGAACGACTGCGTAGGGAATTTTGTAGAAGTCGGCGACCGGCTGGTGGTCGGGATGATTGGAAATAATCAGCGGAATGTCGCACGCCAACTCGCCGCTCTGCTGGCGGTAGAGCAGATCCACCAGGCAGTGGCCGAACTTCGAAACAAAAACAATCATCCGCGGGCGGTGGGACGATAGTGCCAATCGCCATTGCATGTGGAACGTTTCCGCCACCGGGGAGAAGTACCTGCTGAAATCGGCCAGGCCTTTCTGGGAAAGGTCAATGTCGAAATCCCTGGGATCGAATTCGACCCGCATCAGGAACAGGCCTGATTCCAGGTCGCCGTGCTCGTCAGCATGCAGAATGTTGCCGCCGTGCCGGTAGACGAAGTCGGCGATGGTGGCGACTTCGCCCTTGGCGTCAGGGCAGGAGATCAAGAGAATGGCGGTATTCTTCATATAGGCTTACGCTGTGTGGAGCAATCGTTCATGCTGAATAAAATCTGGCATCAGAGCAACCAAATGCCGGCCAAAGCGACGCTGGCACAGAGAATCGCGTGGCACAAAGAACATCAAAAGCATTGCGGCTGCCGCGAAGTGCCAGAGAGTCTGAAGAAGTACTTTACCGGAAAGAAGAGGCACAAGCACTAGAGGGCTGGTCTCATAAATAGTC
>Ga0209039_10003850_pt1 | contig 11431 bp, 4 predicted proteins | sample BogFormECP12_OM1_FD_188238 | JGI IMG/M metagenome (GOLD analysis project Ga0209039, IMG submission 188238) | Bog forest soil microbial communities from Calvert Island, British Columbia, Canada - ECP12_OM1 (SPAdes) (version 2) | ecosystem: Environmental > Aquatic > Freshwater > Wetlands > Bog ... | reverse complement strand
CGGAGGGGTGATCGCCAAGGAGCTTGCCTCGGCCGGCCTGCGCGTGGTGCTGCTCGAGCGCGGGCGCTGGGTGACGGCGTGGGGCGACCGCAAGGACGACCTGCGGAACCAGCGCACCAGTGCTCTGGGAGCGCCTTTCGGACCCGATGATGAGCGCAATCCACGGGTGACACTGGACCGCCGCGGCCGCGAACTGGTGGTGTTGCCGAGCGATGGGGCTTACTCGAACAACGCCGCCTGCGTCGGCAGCGGCACGGTGAGTTACGGCGCGATGGCCTGGCGATACATGGCGCAGGACTTCCGCATGAAGTCCGTATACGGATGCCCGCCGGGGAGCACGCTGGACGATTGGCCGATCGCGTACGACGACCTGGAGCCGTTCTACGAAAAGGCCGAGTGGGAGATGGGAGTCTCGGGCGACGTTGCACCCGATCCGTTTCACGCGCCGCGCCGCCGCGGACTGCCGATGCCGCCGCTCCCGCCAAACCGCGAGTACGAGATTCTGAAGCCGGCCGCGCTGCGCAAGGGCTGGCATCCGTTCGACATTCCGATGTTGCGCAACAGCGCGCCCTACAACGGTCGTGGGCCGTGCATCCGGTGCCGTTGGTGCGTGGGATTCGCCTGCGAAGTCAACGCCAAGAACGGCACACAGAACACGGTGATTCCCACCGCGCTCGAAACCGGCTTGTGCGAGTTGCGCACGGATTCGATGGCGCGGGAGATTCTGCTGGACGCGCGCGGACACGCCACCGCCGTAACCTACTTCGACGCCGATGACCGCCTGCAGACGCAGCCGGCGCGCCTGGTGGTGGTGAGCGCGGGCGCCATCGAAACCGCGCGTCTGCTGCTGAATTCGAAGAACCGGCTGCATCCGAACGGCCTGGGGAATCGCTACGACTGGGTGGGCCGAAACCTGCAAGGGCACGCATACCCGCGCGCCGTGGGCCTGTTCGAATTCGACACCTATGACGATGTGGGCCCCGGCGCCAGCATCGCCATCTGCGATTTCAATCATGGCAACTCGGGCTTGCGCGGGGGCGCCATGCTGGCCAACGAGTTCATCCGCCTGCCGATCCAGTTCACAGGGGTGACGCCGCCCGAGGCGCCGCGGTGGGGCCGCGCGCACAAGAACTACATGCGGCAGTTCTACCGCCGCTCGATTGCGGTGATGGGCCCCGTGCAGGAGATGCCCGTGTTCGATGCGCGCGTGCAACTGGATCCTCGGGTGAAGGATTTCTGGGGCATCCCCGTGGCGCGACTTTCCGGCGGACGCCATCCGCACAGCGTGGAAGTGGCGCGCGCCGTGGCGGTGAAAGCGGAGGAATGGCTCCGGGAGGCCGGCGCCATACGCACCTGGACCAACGTTCCCGGCCTGGAACTGAGCGGCGGCCAGCACCAGGCCGGAACCTGCCGCATGGGCAACGATCCGCGGACGAGCGTGGTGGACCGCAACTGCCGAATCCACGAAGCCGGCAACATCTATCTGGCTGACGCCAGCGTTCATGTCACCAACGGGGGTTTCAATCCCGCGCTGACCATTCTGGCCAATGCCTACCGCGTGGCGGCGGCGATCGTCAAGGAGCGGCACGCATGAAGTTCGCGCTAGCCGCGTTGGTGGCGATCGCGATTGCGGTGGCAATCGTTTATCCGATAGTACGTCCCAAGCCGCGGAGCGTGGGATACTGCGGAGGCTGCCACGAAATGGGCGATTCGAGCACCGCGTGGCTGGGTTCGGCGCATCGCGGCGTGGCGTGCCCGGATTGTCATGGCGGTGTGTTGCAGACGGGCAACGCGCGGCGGCTGGACGAGCACGCGCGCGGTGTGGTGTCGGAGCAAATCCGCGTCCACCAATGGTCGGACGTGGAAGCCATCGTGGAGCGGTGTGGCAACTGCCACCAGGAGGAGTTGGCCACGTGGCGCGCCGGCCCGCACGCGATGACCTACGCCCAGGCCTTCACCGACCACGACCACAACCGCAAGCGCATCTTGATGGAGGACTGCTTCCGCTGCCACGGGATGCACTTTCAGGGATCGCTGCGCGACATGGTTACGCCCATCGATACGAACGGGCCGTGGCGGCTGGTGGACGCCAGGTGGGCGGAGCGCGCGGCGATTCCGTGCATGGCCTGCCACCAGATGCACCGGCTTGGGGAGCCGGAAGCGGCGCGTGTGCGCCGTCCGGAATCGGCCGGCACCTTGCAGACAATGGCCGCGCCCTCGCTGGCGCTGTTCGACCGCCGCGCACAAGGCCACATTGCGCTGGCCGCGCTGCCGCTGCCGGAAATGGTCGAGAGCGGGCGGCGCGTGAAGATGAGTCCCGATCGGCGCCAGGCGCTTTGTTACCAATGCCACGCCGCCAGCGCCGCCATGCAGGCGGGCGATAGCGACGACCGCACGCCCGTCGGCATCCACGAAGGAATCAGTTGTCTGGCCTGCCACCAGGGGCACGGCGAGCGGACGCGCGCTTCCTGCGCCAACTGCCATCCCAAAATGTCCAACTGCGGGTTGGACGTAGAGAAGATGGATACCACTTTCCGCTCGCGCTCCAGCCGCCACAACATCCACTTCTTCCGATGCGTCGATTGCCACACTCACGGCGTGCCGAAGCGGCGCGATTCGGCGGGTGTGAGATAGAGTCCGGGCCGCGACCAACTCATGTGGCCGTGTTCGGAGCGGCTGCCGATCCAGCACCAGACAATGCGGTCACTCTGCATGTCTGTAGAGGTGCGGCAGCCGAGGCCGGCGCGGGCCGAGTAGATACTATCCTCGCCACGGGGGCTCGTGAGCCACTTGGCCGCTTAACGCCGTGCCCGCGGATTTGCCCGGAAAGACCGCTCCCGATATCCCGAAATACCGTTTCGCCCCCGGCCACGGTCGCGCGCCTCCCCGCGGGGCGGCAAACAATGGTCTTCACTCGGCTCCCGATTCCGTGAGCGGGACTGCGCAGGAGTGATCTCCCGGATCGCCATATGGAAAGGACGCATCAGGCGCTTCCATGAGCCGGTGACGAGACGGAAGACGCCGGCACGGCGGACGCGTCGCGTGGGGTAAAGAATCGAGGGTAATCGGCTGGCGCGAGGGATATTCGCGCGAGGAATATTCGAGCGTTTCGTAACACTGCCTTTTGATGTATACTTCGATAACCTACGAGGATCAAATGGAAATCTTGGTCAATACTAAGACCGCGGTGCTGGCGTTTATGGCGGCGTCCTGTGCCTGCGCGCAGGCGCTCACCTGGGATTTCGAAGATAACGCCTTGCGCGGCTGGACCCAAACGGGCAATGCTTTCGCCGGCCAGCCTTTCTGCAAGCGCGCAGGCGACGCCGAAATGCCGTCCGAGCGGTTCGCGGACAGCCGGCTTGGCGGCGACTACTGGCAGGGACTCGAATACCCGCTCGGGCAGCACGGCAACTGCCTCGTCACCAGTCTGCTGAAGATCGCCGATGCCGAGCCGTGGTCGCTCACCTCGCCCGAGTTCGCGTTGCCCCGCGACGCGCCGTTCCTGAGCTTCCTGATTGGCGGCACTAACGACGCGGCCCATCAACGCGTCGAACTTCAGGTGCGCCGCGACGGAGCCTGGGAAACTACCTACAGCGCTACCGGCAGCGGCGGAGAACAAATGCGGCAAGAAGTAGTCGAGATTCCGGCGTCGAACCGGAGGCTACCGGCCCGCATCCGCCTATTCGACGACACGGCACAGGGCCACATCAACGTCGATTACATCCGGTTCACGCCCGAGCGGCCGCCCGGCTCGCGCCTGCCCGTGTGGGGCTACGCCGATTACCACACGCACCCGATGACGCACCTGGCGTTCGGCTCCAACGACAAGCGGCACATCATCTGGGGGAATCCCGGCGGCAGCTATCAGGACTACGTCAGCGACCCAAGCCGAATCACGAAAGACATTCCGCACTGCATACACGGCCACGGCGGCGGCTACCTCTCGGAGGCGTTCATCAATAACGCCCAGCTCTTCAACGATTCGATCGGCAGCGTAATCAAGGCGTTCCTGCTGCCGCACAAGCGCAGCGGTGGACCGCAATTCGTGGACTTCCCGAACCATTTGATGGGTGCGCACGAGCAGATGCACGTGACCATGATCCGCCGCAACTACGAAGGCGGGCTGCGGCTGATGGTCGCGCTGGTTACCGACAACTGGGGCGCCGCATTTCTTACGGGCGTGGCCGAGCACGGAATAGTGCCGCTGGTGAAGGAACCAGACACCGTGGTGGCGCAGATGAAGGGACTGCGCGATCTCGTGGCGCTGAACAGCTCGTGGATGGAGATTGCGCAGAGTTCCGCCGACGCGCGCCGCATCATCCAGCAGAACAAGCTCGCCATCGTCCCCGGCGTGGAACTCGATCAGTTGGGAACGTACGATCCGGATCCCGAGAAGGAAGTCGATTTCTTATGGCAGCTTGGGGTGCGCGCCGTCATCCCGATCCACGCGGTCGACAACGCGATCGGCTCGCCGGCGATTCTCAACGCGCCGTACAACTGGCTGAACGACTTCATCGCCGGTGGGGCGAAGCAGGTGCGTCCCGGCAGCCTGGGGCCATCGAAGTTCTTCGAGATCGAGGCTGACGACTGTGCCGCCAACCATGAGGCGCCGGGCGAATGCGTGATACATCGGCTCGATCCTTCTCCACAATTGCGGCTGGTGATCGCGCGCCCCATCTTCACGTTCTTTCAGCGCGCCCCTGGATTCGTGGTCGCTAAAGCGGACTCCTTCAATACCGGCCAGCTCGGACAGAAGAACAAATACGGCCTGAAGCCGAAAACCGGTCCCGATTACATTCGAGCGCTGATGCGCCACGGGATGATCGTGGACACCGCCCACATGTCGGACAAGTCGGTGAACGACACATACGCGCTGTTGGCGGAGCGGCCGGGCTATCCGGCGGTGATTTCGCACGCGCACTTCCGCAAGGAAGGCCTGTACGATCCGGACACCGAGATCGCCGACTACCTGGCCTCCGAGTACGATATCAGCGATTCAAATCTGGAGAAGGTGAAAAACGCGGGAGGAGTGGTCGGCCCGTTCATGCACCAGGCGCGCATCAATCCGGACAGCATCGATGTCCATATCTCGCATATCACCGACGATTGCGGCAATTCGTCGAAGGGCTTTGCGTTCGCGTTCCACTACGCGGCGCAGAAGGTGCCGGGCGGCGCCGGAATGGCGACGGACATGACGTTTATCCCGGTCGTATCGCCGCGATTCGGCGAGCACGCCTGCGAAGGCTACAAATCGTTCCGGCACGGCCAGGCTGAGCTCGCCAGACATCCGCAACGCTACCGTCCGCGCGAGCAGAAGGACCCGGTGTCGTATTCCGGCATCCCCCCGATCCAGAAAACCAACCAGCACAATCCGCTGAAACCCTACCGCATGGGCGACCGCGTCTTCGATTTCAACGTCGACGGGTTGGCGCATTTTGGACTCGTGCCCGACATGCTGCAGGATTTGAAGAACGTCGAGATGCCGAAACGGGATTTCCAGGCTCTATTCGGATCGGCGGAGGCGTATCTGGAAATGTGGGAGAGGGTCGAACGGGCGAAGTAGCCCCGCAACCAGGGGAACGCCGCATACGCAAAACGCTCGCGCACCGCGCAGGCGTGACTCCAGTGAAACGCCGATCACGACACCGTGCCCCCGTGCCGCGAGGGTTTCGCCCCCGGGCCGGCACTTCAAGGCTGCCGGTGTGGAACCCGACTCTCCCGCCCCGCTGTAAGATCCAAGTGGCCAGCGGTATTGCCGCATAGCGTTCCGCTTTAAGTGTCCACCGGGGGGTGCCGGAGCGGGTCGCGATGGCTGGTCGTGAGGGCTATGAGGCCAAGGTATTGGTTTTGGCGCCTTTTGGTACCGGGCGGTTCCCGATATCCAGTCTCAGTCCCACTGGAGCTTCACTCGGAGCATGGCCCCTTCTTTCGGTAGCGCCAGGCCGCGGGCGGGAGACTTGGCGGAAACGCCGGGTTGAAACTTGGCCGGGGTCCAGACGCCATCGTTGTAGAGGCCCTCCTCGATCTGCACAAATCGGGCTTCCCTATGGCCCGAAGTCACAGGCGGCCGGAAGTCAATGGTGCTGTCGAACGCCAGGATCAGGAACTCATCCGGCTGCACCTGGGCGAGCAGGGCGCGGCCCGACGGGATGGTCGGGGGCCTGGGCTCCCCCCAACCGGGTTGCCTGCCCACTGCGGGAGGGAACCTTACCTGCACATCGTAGCGGTCGAACGAGAGCAAACGGCTGCCGATGTACTCCTCCTCGATGGCAGACTGCAGCTTCTTCGTCCCTTGCAGTTCCGCAATCACGGGAGCCGCGTTCCGCAGCAGGCGGTAATCCGCGGCCACGTCCGCGAACTGGGGGCCGAACTCACCGTCGGGGGTCCTTCCGTATTCCGCGATCCCCACTCCGAACTGCGCAAACCCGATCGCCGCGTACTCGCCAATGGCCATGAAGCAGTACCGCGCGTACTCCTTTCCCTCCCCTGTCTCCACCAGCAGCAGCGGGTTGTCGGGGCGGGCGTAATCCGCAAGGATTCTGCGATAGTTGACTGCGGAGCGGTCGTAGATATCGGGAGCGATGACATCAATGGCCGGGGCCGCCGACTTCCAGAGGTCCAGCGTGTGCGGTTGGCCGCCGCCACTTGGGTAGCTGTCGCCCGGGCGGCCGAAAGCATTGGTCCCCGGGCCACCCATCCAGACGTTCAAACACAGCGGCAGGGGATAGGCATCCTTCCCGGCCTGGGAGACCGAGTTGATGTACTTGGCCATGTAGTAGGTGGTGAAAGCCTCTTCCGCAAACTGGCGGCCGAAGACCTGTTCCCAGGTTCCGGGTTTCTTCTTGAGAGCGGCTGCGAACTCTTCCGGAACAGGCCCACTGAACAGCCTGTTGGCCTCAGGAGAGTGATCGCGCGCGGACCCCAAGATCCCGGCCTCGTTCTCAACCTGCACGAGGATTACGGTTCGATCATTCTCGTCGAGTTCCCGGATATGCTTCATCAAGGCTGCGAAGGCCTTGCGATCGGCATCCAAAGTCGCTGCCCCAAGCGGCGAAAGTGCCCGCAACGCCTTTCCATCCTCGTTCAGCGCATGTGGGAAACGCGCGGGGTTGGACCTTACCCATTCGGGCTGAAACGTGTCGTCGCCGCCCTTCCACGTGCCGAACCAGAGCGCGATGGCCCTGAGACCGTGTGCGCGAATGTCGCGGACGATCCGGTCGAACCCGGTGAAGTCGAACTCACCCTCCTTGGGCTCGATGTACCCCCAGTGGACAGGGAATTCGATTGTGTTCGCGTTGTACGACTTGAAGCCAGGCAACACCTTCGCGATCTCATCCGGGATGGGCCCAATGTGATGGAACAACGGCCCCGGCAGCCACGCACTGAAGTTATCGACTTGTCCCCCCAGCATAATAAACGGCTTCCCATCGACAAGAAAGGTGTATTTGGAGTCTCTCTTGACTATCTGCGGAATTGGCTTGCCTTGCGCGACCGCAAGCGAAGCAACGGCGGACAAAACAAGCGACAACCCGACGCATTTACTTAGCATGGTCAACCTCCTCATATCACCGCGCCAGGAACCGCGGGCAGAACGGGTAAGGCGCCGCCACCGGCAATGAGACGGCTCGATATCTCTTGATCATCATGCTCTGACATCCTTTCCCATACGCGAGCGATCCGTTACGGCGTAAGAGCAAAACTGAAGATTCCGCCCTGTCCCGCAAGAACCACATACTGTGTGCCGCCGGCCATATAAGTCATCGGCGAAGCCCGCCAGTTCTGGCCAGTCTCGAAATGCCAGACGGGAACTCCGGTTTTGGAGTCCAGCGCCGTGAATGTGCCGCCGCTCTCGCCGAAGAATACGAGGCCGCCAGCGGTTGCGAGTGTACCGGAACCGCCGCCACCACCGCTGGGCAACGGATACTCCCATGCTTTCAAGCCGGTGTGGATATCCATGGCGCCGATAAAGCTCCGGCGGTCCCCTTGCCGCTCGCCAAAGGACCCGCCAAAGAACCGCTGGCCCATCTGCGGGGGCGTGGGATCTTTGCGGATTGCGGAGCAATCCTCGGAAAGCCGCACGAAGAACAGTCTCAACGCCGGATCCAGGGACACCGAGGGCCATTTCTGGGTTCCTGTCTGGCATGTTAGCGTTCCTTCGACACTGGTCTCGGCGCGATCGGTCAAAACCGGACGGCCATCTCTGCCATATCCAGTAGTCCAGTTCTGCTTGCCCATGGGCGTGGCCAGCAGCAGTTCTCCACTCGTGCGATCCAGCACGAAGAAGAAGCCATTCACATCGGAATGCAACATCAACTTGCGGGGACGCCCCTCCCATGGTTCGTCCAGCAGGATGAGCGGCCCGTTGGAATCCCAGTCGTGGGTGTCATGCGGCGTGAACTGGTAGTACCACTTCATGACGCCGGTCTTCACGTCGAGGGCAACCACGCTGTTGGTGTACAAGTTGTCGCCCTTCCGCTCATCGCCGTTGAAGTCGGGGCAGGGATTGCCGGTGGTCCAATAAAGCAACCCGAGGACCGCGTCGTAGGAACCGGTGACCCAGGTAGTGCCACAACCGTGTTCGAGAGCGTTCCCGATCCACGTCTCCGAGCCCTTCTCACCACGGGCCGGAATGGTCCAAAAGCGCCAGGCGCGCTGGCCGTCGGCCATCCGATAGGCATCCACAAAGCCGCGCGCGCCTTCCTCGCCTCCAGAGATGCCGGAGACCACCAGATCGCCGATCGCGAGTGGAGCGGCGGTCGCGCTGTAGCCCTCCTTTGTGTCCCCCATCGTGACATCCCACAGCTTGCGGCCGGTGGTACGGTCCAGCGCGAGCAGATGCGCGTTGTCGGTGATCATGAAGACCCGGTTCCCGGAGAGCGCGACGCCCCGATTGGCGCCGCCTCCTGCCTCGCTGAGCAGGCCGGGTGTACGCGGCGTACGGAACGACCAGATCTGGCGTCCGGTGGTTGCATCAAGCGCATGAGCCTCATTCGGACCGGTGATGTACATGACTCCGTCCACGACCACCGGGGTGACCTCCAGTCGCGGCGCTCCGGGCACCGGAAAAACCCAGGCCGGCGCCAGGCGCTTCACGTTGGCCCGGGTAATCTGAGCGAGCGGGCTATATCGATTACCGGTATAACCGCCATCGTAGCTGGGCCAGTCGAGTTTCGGTTCGATCTGGCGCTCCGTGTAAGTATCGAGGCTGCGCGTCAGCAGATGAAACCTGCCGTCGGCGGTCAATAGGGTGGCGCTGAACGGGTTGGAACTGGTCAGCGTGCCGTCAAGCGTGCGGCCATCCTGAAGTCTCAATGTCGCGGGGTGTGGCCGGAAGGGGCCGGCGCCGCGGCCGCCGCGTGCCTGTCCCGCCGCGGCGTTAACCGGGCCAGCGGCCAGCCCGCGCAGATGACCGATCAGCAGTTTAATTGCGGAGTCGTCGAAATCGAAACCGGGCATGCCCCTATCGAGGCGGCCCTTGCGCACCAAGGCGGAAAGTTCCTCGTCGGAATGCGAAATGACGAATGGGAGGATGCCGATCGCCCGGTCCGTGCCATTTGCATCGCTGCCGTGACAGATGGCGCAATTAGTTCCAAACGTCTCGGGGGAGCGGGCCTGCGGCTGAGAGATCAACGAAGACGTCAAACAGAAGAGACAGAGGAGTGTCTTTCGATTGGGAATCGCGTAGCTGCCGCGCCGGCCGGGCCCGCACAACGTCCGCTGCGCCGCTCCCGCAATCCCGATCATCAAGAGGGATACAGTCGGGTCTTTCATCAGGATCAATCTTACACCGTGAGGTGCGCCTTCAGGGCAATCAGTCCTCTACGTTACAGGCGAGCCTGCCGGCGGACCGCTTGTGATCGGGGGCCTCTGAAACTCAATCACTCCGGTGTTGCGGGCGCACCGAGTATCCATTCCGCGAGAGCCCTCGGGGCTGCTGTTCTGGCGCTTGCGGAAATGACTGAGGCGCACGTGCCGCTGCCGGTCACTTCGATTCAGACCTTTGGCGTATGGTTTACTCCGGCTCACGCTATTGAGCGTGTGGAGGGTCGGCGCTATTGCTTGATCACTGTGCCATCGCGCCTTCGGATCTCGCCCCATCCTCCGTTCAGGTTGTTGCTGCCTGGGGTGAACGGCGCTTTCGCCGCGGCTTTCGCATCCACCTCGATGCCCCAGCCCGGCTTCTCGTTGGCCCAAAGGTAGCCGTCCTTCATCACCGGGCATCCCTGGAAGATCTCCTGCGTGCGCTGGTTGAAAGGCGAGTATTCCTGAATGCCGAAGTTGTAGCTCACCAGGTCGAGCGTCACGTTGGCCATGTGGCCGACCGGTGAAACATCGCCGGGGCCGTGCCAGGCCGTCTTCACTCCGAAGTTCTCCGCTAGAATCGCGATCTTTCTCGACGGCGAGAACCCACCCGCCTGCGAAAGATGCACCCGGATGTAATCGATCAACCGTTCGGCGATCAGCGGTTGCCATTCGTGCGGGCTGTTGAACAGCTCCCCCATGGCAATTGGTGTGGCGCATTGTTGGCGAATCTGCCGGAAGTACGCGAGGTCTTCCGGCGACAGCGGGTCTTCCATGAAGAACAGCTTGAACTTCTCGGCGTCCTTGCAGAACTGCACCGCCTGGCGAGGCGAGACACGCTCGTGTACGTCGTGCAGCAATTCGACCTCGTCGCCCAGTTCTTTGCGGCAGAGTTCGAACAGCTTGAGCGCCCGCCTGATGTAATAGGCCGGCTCGAAGACCGGCTGATCGTGAAGCGTGCTAACGACACTGCCGCCGCGCGCGCTGCCGTAGCCTTCCATGCCGGGCACGCCCACCTGTACGCGGACATGGCGGAAGCCCTGCGCCATGAAAATTTTCGCCGCCTCGATAGTAATCTCCGGTTCCGCGCCCGAGGCATGCGTGTAGCAATCCACGGCCTCGCGGCACTTGCCTCCGGCAAGCTGGTAAACCGGCATGCCGGCCTGGCGGCCCTTGATGTCCCAAAGAGCCATGTCCACGCCGCTGATTGCGTTGTTCAGCACCGGGCCGTTCCTCCAGTAGGAGCTGTAGTAGCAGGATTGCCAGATATCCTCGATCCGGTCCGTGGTCTTGCCCAACAGAAACGGCTTGAGGTACCGCTCCACGGCCGGCTTCACCAGGTCGGCGCGTTGGGTGAAGGTGGCGCAGCCGTAACCGTAGAGGCCATCCTGGTCGGTGGTGATCTTGACCACGGTCAGTCGTACGCCCGCGGGCTGGCACTCAATCACACTGATGTCTTTGATCTTCGGGATGGGCAGGGCACGGGTGGCGCGGGCCGCCTGCTCCTGCGCTTGCTGTTCCCGTGGGTTGGCGAGGCCTAACAACCCCGCCGTCCCGATAGCCTGCAACAGATTGCGACGCTGAATCACCATGTCAGAAGTATAGCTTTCGCCGTGAGGTGCATTTTCCG
>Ga0209039_10003849_pt1 | contig 11433 bp, 9 predicted proteins | sample BogFormECP12_OM1_FD_188238 | JGI IMG/M metagenome (GOLD analysis project Ga0209039, IMG submission 188238) | Bog forest soil microbial communities from Calvert Island, British Columbia, Canada - ECP12_OM1 (SPAdes) (version 2) | ecosystem: Environmental > Aquatic > Freshwater > Wetlands > Bog ... | reverse complement strand
GAAGACCACTGGCGCATGGCGGCGCGCGTATGTGTACACGCCGCCGGATTACGACCGCAGTGTCAACGCGCGCTACCCGGTTCTGTATCTTCAGCACGGGGCCAATGAGAACGGGTCGAGCTGGAGCCGCCAGGGGCGGGCCGGCTTGATCCTGGATAATCTGATCGCGGCCGGAAAGGCCAAAGCCATGATCGTGGTCATGGAGACCGGCTATGCCACTCAGCCCGCCGCGCCTTTCGGCACAGCGCCCGCGGCCGCAACCGCGCCCGCCGCTGCCGGCCCGTCCGCGTTTGAGAAGATCGTCATCGACGATCTGATACCGATGATCGACAGCACTTACCGCACGGTCGCGGACCGGGAGCATCGAGCCATGGCGGGGCTGTCGATGGGTGGCGCGCAGACTTTGCAAATCACGCTCTCGCATTTGGACAAGTTCTCATGGATCGGCTGTTTCAGCGCGCCCATACGCAACTTCGATGCCAAGACCGCCTACAACGGCGTGTTCGCCGATGCCGCGGCTTTCAACCGGAACGTGCACCTGTTCTGGATCGGCGCGGGCACTGCCGAAACCGCCATGCATGACGGCGCCAAAGCCATGCATGAGGCGCTCGACAAGGCCAGCGTCAAGAACGTCTTCTATGAATCGCAGGGCACGGCGCACGAGTTCCAGACGTGGCGCCGGGACCTGGCCGATTTTGCTCCCAGGCTGTTTCAACCCGCGCCGCCGCCCACCGCCGAAATCTGGAAGTTCGACCGCATCGACCAGATTGGCGGGCACAAGACTACCGTGTTGGGCCGCCCTCGAGTCATCGATTCGCCGGTGGGCAAGGCCGTCCAGTTCAACGGTGTCGACGACGCCCTGTTTGTGGACGTCCATCCGCTGGCGGGCGCCGAGACGTTCACTTGGGAAATCGTCTTCCGGCCCGATCCGGGCGGCGCGCCGGAGCAGCGCTTTTTCCACTTGCAGGAGCAGGACCCCAAGACCGGCGCGGACACCAGCACCCGGATGCTCTCGGAGATCCGCGTGGTGGAGGGCCAATGGTGCCTCGACAGCTTCGCTTTGGCGGGAGGCCAATCGCGGGCGCTGCTCAACCGCGAGCGGCTGCACCCGCTCGGGGTCTGGCATCGCGTCGCCATGGTCTACGACGGCCACGAGCTGCGAAATTACGTCGATGGCGTGTTGGAAGGCTCGGGCGAGCTGCACCTGATTCCGCAAGGGCCGGGGCATTCTTCGATCGGCGTGCGCATCAACAGGGTGAATTATTTTAAAGGCGCCGTCGCCCTGGCGCGCATGACGCGAGCCGCGCTCGCGCCCTCGGAATTCCTGAAGCTGCCCTAAAACGCATGCCGCTTCCGGTCACCCTGCGCGCCCTCCAGTACCGCAATTACCGGCTCTTCTTTGCCGGCCAGCTCATCTCCCTCATCGGCACCTGGATGCAGAATGTGGCGCAAGCGTGGCTGGTTTACCGGCTGACGGGATCGCCGGTGCTGTTGGGCGCGGCCGGGTTCTGCGCGCAGATTCCGGTGTTCCTGCTGGCGCCCGTGGGAGGCGTCGTGGCCGACCGATACAACCGCCACCGCCTGGTGATCGCCACCCAGACGGCCTCCATGCTGCTGGCTTTCGCGCTGGCGGCGCTGACGCTCACGGGCGCCGTGCGCGTGTGGCACATCTTCGCGCTCTCGGCGCTGCTCGGGGTGGTGAACTCCTTCGATATTCCCGCGCGCCAATCGTTCATCGTGGGCCTGGTGGCGAAGCCCGACCTGATCAACGCCGTCGCGCTGAACTCCTCGATGTTCAACGCCTCGCGCATAGTGGGGCCGGCCATTGCGGGCATTCTGGTGGCCGGCATCGGCGAGGGCTGGTGCTTCTTCGCCAACGGCGCCAGCTATATCGCGGTGATCATCGGGCTGCTGATGATGCGCGTCCCGCCGCATCAGCCGGCGGCGCAGCCGGGTTCGCCATTATCGCGCATGGCGGAAGGGTTTCGCTTCGTGATTCAGCATCCGCCGATCCACGCCTTGCTGGCGCTGCTGGGCGTGGTGAGCCTCACGGGGATGCCGTACGCCGTGCTCATGCCGATCTTCGCCGCCCGCATCCTGCACGGCGGCGCCAGGGCGCTGGGTTTGTTGATGGGCTCGACCGGAATCGGCGCGCTGGCGGGCGCGCTGACGCTGGCCAGCCGCCGGGACCTGAAGGGGCTGGGGCGCTGGGTGGCGTTCGCGGCCATGGGGTTCGGCGCCGGGCTGGTGGCCTTCTCCCTTTCGCGGGTTTTCTGGATCTCAGCCGCCATCCTGGCGATGTGCGGCTTCGCCATGATGATCCAGATGGGATCTTCCAACACCCTCATTCAGAGCATGTCGCCGGACCGGCTGCGCGGGCGTGTGATGTCGGTCTACTCGATGATGTTCATGGGGATGGCGCCCTTCGGCGCGCTGCTGGCGGGCGCGGTTGCGGACCGCCTGGGAGCGCCCCTCACGGTAGCCGGCGGGGGCGCCATCTCCATGCTGGCCGCGGCCATTTTCTGGATGTGGTGGCCGCAGATCCGCGTGAGCGCGCGCAAGCTGATTGTGGCGCAGCAGATGGCCGGCGGCGACCCGCCCCAGGAAATGACCGGCGGCAGTTTGGAACTGAAACCGGAAGAATAGGTGTAGCGCAGGCACTCCTGCCTGCCGCGTCCCGACTCATCGGGACGCGTTTTGGAGCAAGCTGGCGAGCGACCCGACGAGTCGGGGGTGCCCCCAGGGCCCGGCAGGCGGAACCGCCTGCACCGCCGCCCGCCCACTACTCTATAATCGCGGCCCCGTTGATGGCGCCCGGTATCTTCACCGCAAAGCGCAGGGTAAGTTCACCTTCGGAATCGATGTCGAAAAGCGACGCATTGGAATTCGTACCGTCGCCGCCATCGATGACCCCCAGAAGGTTGTTCCGAATGTCCAGGTCCGTCGGCGGTCCCCCTAGCTTGGCGACGGCCGGTTTATCGAAGAAAACGCTGGTGTCGCTCACCAGGTATCGTAAAAGCTGCTTGCCTGGGCTGTCGGACGAATATAGAAACTGTCCGTAGAGCGCGTTCCAGCAGGGTGCGTGGAGCAGATTGCCGGACTGGTCCTTGTAGGGAGTCGGGCCGGTGGCCATGGAAACGATCTGGCCGTTCACCACCAGCACTTCCAGGTCGGAGTGCGCAATGGTCACATATACGTTGGCGCCCCGGGCGACCATTCCCAATGGGGTGCTGTTATTGGGAGCGGGCGGCAGCGCGACGGGGACGTTCGGCCCGGCGAGGCCCGGCATGCCGTCGGTGGATAAGCTCAATTCGGTAATGTCCCCGCTCTTTTCCGTATAAACCGCCCCGCCGCTGTATGTGACAATCTGGCCTGCGCTCCCATCGCCGGCTTGGAGCTGAACAATACCATCGTTGGCCCCCACGGTATTTCCGTATACCGGGAAAGATTCCGCGGTGGTGAGACCCAGGACCACCAGATGGTCGTGACCGAAGGCGACAGACACCGGCTTCGAAGTCGTCTTGACCATCTGGATAGGCTGCATCGAGTTGCCGTGGCGGGCGAAGATGGTGACGTTGGACGAGCCGAAGTTGACGGCGGCCGCGAGTGGGCCCTCGACCGCGACGCCCCCCGCGTTGCCGCTGGCCCCGCCGGAGCCGCCTGTCGGCACGAAATCCATCTCTTTTGTGCGGGTATCGATTACCGCCAGGAAGTTGGTTGCTCCATTGGTTGCAGTCAGAAACAGTGGGTCATGGCCGTGACCCACCGACCCCTGGGCGCCGAAGGCAGTCGATGCCGCAGCGGCGCAAATCAGCGAACACATGGCCAGCATTTTGCCGGCACGATTTCTTTTTGGTGACATTTTTCTCTCCTTAAATTGGGGACCCAGCATCCCTCGTTGGAAGTTGATTCGCTGCCGGGCGCGGAAAAGTTACGGTGCCCGCGACGTAACTTTTCCACGCCGTCCATCGTACTGATCCATACCGAGGCTGCATAATGGGGTGAGCGGCTACTCATCACGATGCAACCGGATAGCGATCTGGAAATGCTGATGGCCCGTTATCAACGGGGTGATTTCGCCGCGGCCACAGCTCTGATCCATCGCCTGAGCCCCCAGCTACACCGGTTCTTCATTGTCCAGATCGCAAGCCGGGGGGATGCCGACGACCTGCTGCAGGAAACCTGGATGCGCATTCACGAGGTGCGGCATACCTACCGCGCCGGCGAGCCCGTGCTGCCGTGGCTCTACGCCATCGCCCGGCACATTCGCGTCGACCACTACCGAAAAGCGAGCCGCACGGCCGCCCGCGAAGCCCCTCTGGAGGAAATGCCCGAGGTGGCGGCGGCACCCCCGGCGCGCTCCGCCGGAACAACGGATCTGAAAGAGTTGCTGGCGCCGCTTCCCCAAAGCCAGCGCGAAGTCGTCGAGATGTTGAAAGTCGCGGGAATGTCGCTGGAAGATGTGGCGCGCGCCACTTCGTCGAGCGTAGGGTCGGTGAAGCAGAAAGCTCACCGGGCCTATGAGACGTTGAGGGAGCGGCTGAGGGGAGGCGTTTCGTGAGGGATCGGGAGATCGACGAAATCCTGAAGCAGGCCGCTCACTCCGCTCCCGGCGTGGACCCGGCGGTGCTTGACCGTGTCGCCAGGTCCATCGGGGCTTCGCTCGCTCCGGTCCGTCCGCTGCCGCCGGCTGGGGCCCTGGCGGGCGGGCTGGTTCTGATCTGCGCGGCCGTCGCTTTAGCCGGCGCGGCCCTATTGGGTCTCCACGGCGTTCAAAAGTTGAGCGTCTTCGAAGACGCGCTGGTCTTCCCCGTGCTGGGCATCCTGATATGCCTGACGGCTAAGGCATTGGCCGGCGAAATGATCCCCGGAAGCCGGCGTCGCGCCGCCCCGGGGGTCCTGCTGGGGGTCGGCAGCCTGGCGCTGCTGGCCGTTTTTGCGTTCCTGTTCCGCGATTACCGGACGGATCGGTTCATGGCCCAGGGAGTCGCCTGCCTGACCGCGGGCCTGCTGCACGCCGTTCCCGCGGCCCTCGCGAGTTGGTGGCTTCTGCGGCGCGGTTTTGCGGTGAATTCCATGGCCGCCGGCGTGGCGGCGGGCACCCTGGCGGGTCTGGCCGGCGTAACTATGCTGGAACTTCACTGCCCGAATTTTCAGGCCTTGCACGTGATGCTGTGGCATACCGCGGTGATGCCGATGTGCGCGGCCGCGGGAGCCTTGGTGGCGCGGGTGGCTCGCCGCTGACCATCGGAGCCGCGACCGTCAGAGGCCATTCAGCGGGCGGCGGCGCGGCGCGCCAGGACCCGCTCGGCTTGCTGGAGCAGCGCCTGCGCCTTCGGCAGGCTCTCCACCGCGCGCTGAATCTCCGGGTCCGATTGGAACGCGGCGCGGTCGGCGGTCTTCTTGTCAAAGGCGCGGAAGTATAACTCGTAACGAATCTGGTCGCGCATCCAGTCGCGGTTGGCGGCGAACTCCGCGTCGGTGAAGGCTATCTGCTGGGATCGCAGATAATCCGCGAAGCGGCTCAGCGTCTCGTCGTCCGGAACCCAGCCCTCGGCCAGGTGCGGTCTCGGAGCGCCGAAGTACCGCGTGCCGAAATGAAAGAACGTTCCCGGCGCGATGAGGCGGCGCTGAAAGACATTGGCGCGAGGGGATTCGTACTTCTCGTCGGGGCTGATCCCTCCGCCGCCGAACACCTTGCGTCCGCTGTCGGTGGACTTCACGTCCTCGGTATTTTGAGCTTCGGCCCGAATGGAGTAATAGTCGAAGAGCGACTGGTGCGAGTAATCGCGCTGAATCAGGCGGCCGCTGGGCGTGTAGTAGTGGGCGATCGTCAGCAGCAGGGCGGCGCCCTCCGAAAGAGGGAATTGCGCCTGCACCAGGCCTTTCCCGAAAGTGGTTTCACCCAGCAGCCAGGCCCGGTCGTGATCCTGCAGGGCGCCCGACACGATTTCGGATGCGGAAGCCGACCGGCGGTCCACCAGGACCACGATCGGATAGCGCTGCGCGGAGGGCTGCGCCTTGGCCTTGAAAACCTGCTCTTGCTCCGCGCGCCCGCGGTGGCTCACCACCACCTGCCCATCGTGCAGATATCGCCCCGCCAGGGCCACGGCTTCGTTGACCAGGCCGCCGGGATTGCCGCGAAGATCCAAAATCATTCCGGTGACCGACGGCTCTCCCAACTTCTGCAGCAATGCCTCGACGTCGCGGTCGACGTTCTGGGCTTCGAAGGAAGAGACGTTCAAATAGGCGGTGCCCGGCTTGAGCCAGAAGGCATCCACCACGCTGGTCTGGATCTCGCCGCGGGTTACCGTCACGGAGATGGGACCGGGGGCGCCTTCCCGCCGCACGGTGATCCGCACCTGGCTGCCCTCCGGTCCTCTGAGCAGATCGGCTACCGCGCCCGTATCCAGGCCGGTGGTGTCATGCGCGTCCACGTTGGCAATGGCGTCGCCGCGGCGCAGATCGGCTTTCCACGCGGGCGAACCGGAGAAGGGCTCCATCACCACGATCTTTCCGCCTTCCGCGCCAATCAGCATGCCCACGCCGAAATACTGGGCATGCTGTTTCCGCTGCATGTCGCCGAACTCGGAAGGGTTGAGGAAGCTCGAATGCGGGTCCAGGGTGTGCAGCATGCCCGGAATGGCGCCCTCATAGATGGCGCGCTCCGCGGAGATGGGGTCGGCGAAGTTCTTCTCGACGAGCGCGTAGGCGGCGGTCAGCGAGTGTACGCCACGGGCCAGGTCGTCATCGGAAGTGGAAGCCGCGCGGGCGCGAATTCCGGAAACCGAGAGCGGCACGAGCGACGCCAAGGCGACGGCGATCAGCGCAAGGTATGGTGTTCTTCTCATGGTCATGGTCCGGCCGGGCCGTCGGGGTACGAAGTCCGCGTCGTTGAGATCTCTTCCCTCTGCCTTGATCCTATGATACCCGAGTTGCGGCAACGGGGCCACATAGTACCCATATAGTACCTCTAGTACTTTCCGGCCTATATCAAAATCCGTCAAGATGGAATTGCGAAGAACAATAACATGCTTCGGGCGTGCTCACTTCTTGGAATGGCCAGCGGCTTCCTGGTCATCTCTCCGGGGTTGCGGGGGACTGTGATGAATGCGTTTGCCCTGGCAGCCGCCGAGCTGGACAAATATAGCCCGTATTCGTACGCCGGAGTGGCGGTGGCGCTGCTCGGCGGCCTCATGCTAGCCTTCTACACGGCCTCGGCGCCGCGCTGAGATCCCGAAGCACATCAGACCGCGCGGACCTTGCGCGCGGCAGTTGCGGTCTCGGACCGGGCGGGTTTGCGCTCGGCGACCGCGGTCAAGCGTTTCACCTGGTCCGTCACGCACACCAGGAACATGGGCTGACGCGCGTTCTTGAGCACATCGATGATGCGGTTGGGCGCCTCTTCCAGGAAGATGGACTTGCCGTCGGTGAGCAGATGAACGTCCGAAGAGGCCGAAAGCGCGTCGTTCAGGCGCTTGCCCATGTCCTTTTGCAGGAACCGCAGGACACGGCGGATCTTCTGTAGCGAGAATCCTTTGCGCCGCAACTCGGCGATGACCGAAATCTCGACCACTTCCTCGGGCAAATAAATCCGCTTGTGACCGTCCTGGCGCGGCGAGACGACATTGCGCTCGTCCCACCACTGCAATTGCCGCAGACTTACGCTGCAAATCCGGGCGACTTCGCTGCTGTTATAGCCCTGCGCTTCCGGGGAAGACACCGGCCGAGACTTCCTGGCTTTGAACATTTTAGGTCGCTTCCGTTATGGGATAGGAAAATTGGTGCCACTTTGGATTGTACATGCGCCACCGCCTGTGTCAATAGGGTTAACACACAAAGACGCCATTTCTCTTCCGGGGAAAATGCCGTTGCACACCGCGCGGCGGGCGCCACGGAACCCGCGGCGCGCCATCTTGCGGTGGCGGAGCCGGACCCCCGTTTTTCGCCGCTCCATTGTGATTCGGCACGGCGGATAGTAGAATTTTGATTAACAGATGCGAAAAGGGCGCGCTTCCGGCACGGAAGCCGCCGAAAGATAAATCGTGATCGAAGTGCGCCCGAACGAAGTGGGTTCTACCGGCGACGAGCCCGTGGGCGGCGATCTGCTCGCCGAGAGACTCGCGCAGGGCCCGCTGCCGCCCGAAGAGGCGCTGCGTTACGCCATTGATATTGGCGGCGCACTCCACCGTGCGCACTCGCGCGGCATGGTTCACGGCGGGCTGTCGCCTTTCTCCGTCCTGATTACGAGCACGGGTGCGCGAGTCTTGCAGCCGCTCGCGGAATACGACGATCGCGCCGCCCCCTATCGTTCGCCGGAGCAGGTGCGGGGCGAGGCGCCGGACTGGCGCAGCGACGTGTTCTCGTATGGCGCGCTGCTCTACGAAATGGCCAGCGGGAGACGGGCATTTCCGGGTGAGGGCGCGGAACTGAACGACGCGATTCTGGAGCAGCCGGCCGCGGGATTGATGGCGAAATCTCCGATCCATGCGGCCATGGAAGCTGTAATTGCCGGATGTCTCGAGAAAGATCCATCCCGCCGCCGCCAGCGCATTCAGAACGCCGTGATCGAGCTGAAACTCGCGGGCCGGTCGTTGCCGCACATGGCGGAGGTTCCCAACCAGCCGCCGCGGCGCCCGGTGGGAGTGGGGATGGCGGCCGGGCCCCAGCGCACGGCCCAGCCGGCGGCGCGCGTCGAAGGTCCCAAGGTTCCCCGCGGGCCAGGGTATTTCATACCTGAGCCGCACGCTCCCACAGACGCCTTGCGGCGGCGTTTCTGGGCCATTGGGGCGGGCCTGGTCGCGCTGGTGATCCTCTCCATAACGGGGTTCCTGTACCTGCTCCAGCGGCCCGCGGCTCCGGTCCTCAGATTTGCCGTGCCGCCGCCCGAACACACCAGTTATCCAGGCACGCCCTCGATCTCGCCGGATGGCCGCTTTCTCACGTTCTCGGCGCTGGGGCCCGAAGGCCAGCGCATGCTCTGGCTGCGGCCGCTGGATGCGCTGCACGCCAACGTGATTCCCGGGACCGAGGGCGGGTTTGCGCCATTCTGGTCGCCGGACAGCAGTTACATCGCGTTTTTCGCCAACAAGTCGTTGAAGAAGGTGCGAACCAGCGGTGGCGCCCCGGAGATCGTTTGCGCCTCGGAAGCCATGCCTGGCGGCGGCGCCTGGAACCACAACGGCGTCATCCTGTTCGCACCCAGCCTGGCCGATGGACTCTACCGGGTCCCCGAGAATGGTGGAACGCCGCAGGTCGTCCTGAAGCTCGATTCCTCTAAATACGAGCGTTCCTATCTGTGGCCGCAGTTCCTGCCCGATGACCAGCATTTCGTCTTCTATGTCCAGACCGACCTGACCAACACCACCGGAGTCTACGCCGGCATGCTCGATCCGCCGGAACACCACCGCCTGTTCAGCTCCGAGACCAACGCGGTGTACTCCGGCGGAGCCGCCGGCGGCTCGTCGAAAAGCGGCTATCTGTTGTTCATCCACGACCGCCGCCTGATGGAACAGTCGTTCGACATTTCAAATCTGGCGATGGAAGGCGACCCTTTCACTCTGGCGGACGATATTGGCGCCGTGCGGAGCATGGCTCTGGCGCCCATCTCGGTTTCGGCCACTGGCATTCTGGTGTACCAAAGCGCGGGCCAGCCCACGAAGCAGTTGGTCTGGCTGGACCGCGGCGGGAAGCAGGCCGGCCAAGTGGCGGAACCGGGGAATTATGGGCCGCCGAGGATCTCTCCGGACGGCGCCCGCGCGGCGGTAGCGAAGCTCGAGCAGGACGGTGTGACAGCGGATCTGTGGATCATCGACGTCAACGGCAACGCCACCCGGTTTACTCCCGCGTCCCAACACGAAGGCTCTCCCGTCTGGTCCCCGGATGGCTCCAAGATCGCTTTCTTCAGCAACCTGGAAGGGGTCTTCGATATTTATGTCAAGCCCACCGACGGCGAAGGCCGGGCGGAACTGTTTTACAGGAGCACATTGCCCAAGTACCCGACCGACTGGTCTCGCGACGGCCGATATATCCTGTTCGGCGTAATCAGCCCGAACACGCGGATGGACGTTTGGGCGATATCCACGGCGGACCGGAAAGCCGCGCCCATCCTGGATACGATTTACGCGGAAGGGTCCGCGGCGCTCTCGCCGGATGGAAGATGGCTGGCGTTTCAATCCAACCAGTCGGGTCGCGACGAGGTTTACGTGCAACCTTTCGAGGGCGCCACCGCGGGCACCAAGAGGCGCTGGCTGATTTCCTCGGGCGGCGGCGGCCTGCCGCGTTGGCGCGGCGACGGCTTGGAGATATTCTATATAACCTCAGGGGGCCGCATGATGGCGGCCACGCTGCACCCCGCTGGCGGCGAATTGCAATTCGATCCGCCGCACATGTTGTTTCAGACTCGTCCGATTCCCCAGGAGTGGAACCTCTACGACGTCTCGGCGGACGGCCAGCGGTTCCTCCTCAATCTTCCGCTGGAGTGGTCCAGCGCCACGCCCATCACGGTGGTGACAAACTGGACCCGGAAGCTGAAACAGTAACGCCGGGTTGCTTGCGCGGCGGCGCCGGCTCCGTGCGCAGGGCCTGCCACCAGATGTACAGAACGATGAGATCGGCCAGCAGGATGATCACGGCTCCTGTGAGAGATATGGCGTGGGAGCGTCTGTGCAGGGCGAGTTGCACAATGGACTCGCCGATGGCTTCTCCGGTAAACTGGATTCCCAAGCCGCCGCTCAGCATAAGCAGCCGGTGGTCCTTTTCGCGCGCGGCGATCAGCATGGCCCATAGCGCCAGATCCAGGACGGACGAGCAGAAGTTCAGGTCGCGGATCCAGAGAGTCATGAACGACCCCGTGTTGAGCGCCGGATTCCAATGAATCAGGTACGAAATGCCCGCGAAAAGGATGGCGCCCACAATCAAGGAAACGCGCACGATCCTGCGCGACCGGAGCTTGCCTGTCGCCTGATAGATGAGGCTCATGACCACCGCATAGACCAGAACCTGCATCACGACTAGGTTCAACCAATAGACAGTGGGGAAAGCAAGCGCAGCCCACTGCATGCCCCGGTCATAACCCACAGCCGACGGAACTTCAACCACGGTGGTCAGGAAGTCGCCGATTATGTACGCGAAAATGAATGGAAAACGCCGGTAGCCGCCGCGCAGCAGCGTACCGATGATGAGGAGCTGAAGAGGAATCCCGACCACCAGACCGAAGAGTTGGATTGCGAAGCGCATCCACTTCCAATTCTAGGCTGGGCGACTCCTCGTATCGCGGGATTTTTTTTATGCTGTGACTATGCGGTGACCGAGAGATTTCCGTCCCACGGGTCGGGCTGGAGGATGGGCCCGGCGGCCATCGTCACGTTGCCGTCCCACGGATCGGGCTGGAGGATGGGCCCGGCGGCCATCGTCACGTTGCCGTCCCATGGG
>Ga0209039_10003847_pt1 | contig 11437 bp, 15 predicted proteins | sample BogFormECP12_OM1_FD_188238 | JGI IMG/M metagenome (GOLD analysis project Ga0209039, IMG submission 188238) | Bog forest soil microbial communities from Calvert Island, British Columbia, Canada - ECP12_OM1 (SPAdes) (version 2) | ecosystem: Environmental > Aquatic > Freshwater > Wetlands > Bog ... | reverse complement strand
GACGATGAACCCAGAATCCTTGATGACACAATCGCGGCGCGCCTCGTCAGAGAGGAACTCGAACGGCACAAGCGGATGATTCGTCTGTTCGCACCGCGTGGCCTTCGAGCGAATCTCGCCATGCGCAGCCGGTATGCTGAGGACTGCCTGGCCGAGTCGTTGGGCGATGGCGTAGGTCAATACGTATTGCTCGGCGCAGGGCTGGACACTTTTGCTTACCGGCAACCTGCGTGGGCCAGGTCGCTTCGAATCTTCGAGGTCGATCATCCGGCCACACAAAAGTGGAAGCGAGCGAAACTGGCAGCCGCCGAGATCTCGATCCCAGCCAATGTGACCCTAGTCCCGCTGGATTTCGAGCGGACTTCACTTAAAGAAGGGCTGGCGGCCGGCGGCCTGGACTTCAGGATACCGACCTTCTTTTCTTCGCTCGGAGTCACCCAGTACCTGACCGAAGAGGCGTTGGACCTCTCGTTGAATTTTGTTCTGTCCCTGCCGCCCGCCAGCGAAATCGTTTTCAGCTTCGTACTTGCCGCTAGCGCCCTCTCTTGGTGGGAACGCGCCTTCGCTGCCGTGTTTGCCGTTATCGTTGGCGTGAGAGGCGGCGAGCCATGGCTGAGTCGATTTTCCCCGGAACAGCTTGCCAACAAACTCACCTCGATGGGCTTTTCGAAAGTGATCCACTTTTCGACCGACGCAGCGAACGCGCGCTACTTCCGAGCCCGACGCGATGGTTTGAAGGCATCGAAGCTCGAACAGATGATGAGGGCGATCGTCTGAGGCTCCGCATGGACTGCCCGTTCTGCACCCTGCCGACTGAGCGGATCTCCCGAACTACCACGGCCGAGCGTGGACGGCCTTCTTCAATCGTTCGTCCGTAGTGTGCGCATAGCCCTGGGTCGTCGTAGATTGTTGCCTCAGAGGTCGAGCGCCTCAATCGCCCGCCTCTTGCGGACATCGGAACTCGTTGCGTACGGCACGACGACGGAGATCGGACCATCCCGCCGAGCTGGCGGACGGTCTCTACGTCGATGCCTCTCCCGAGCAACTCGGCGGCAAACGTCCGGCGCAGAGGAGCCGGCCCACGGCAACGGCTGCGCGACGCCCAGGGTGGGTGCGTAAGGGCAGTCTCGGGCCGTCCGGCCGTCGCGGATGCAGCCCGTTGCCACACCGCGACCCCGGGCTTCCGATCGTCCAGACACGCGCCGGAACGGTCGACACCGGGGTCGGAATTCACCTGCCTTGCACATGTTCATCGAGTCGGAGGCTTCGTGGTTCAAGATCCGAGAAGATCTGCCGAATTTCAAGGGCAAGCAGCGCGTGCGAGTTTGCAGCAGCGCGATGCTCACCCAAGAGCATGAGACACTCTCTTGGGAGCGGGCCGGCCTAAGAGAAAGGAGCCGCTGGCTCCTTTCTCTGGGAAGAAGACGGCGGAAAAGGGCGATGCGCCAACTCTCCTCCTCAATGACCTTCTTCTACAAGTTTATCTTTCCCACATTCTGGATTGGGATGTTCACATTCGGCACGCTGCTGATGTTCATCGCCCCCGATTCATTCAAGGGAAACGGAGATGTGCGCGAAATGCGCTGGCTTTTCGCCTTCATTACGGTTGTCGGCGGGAGCTTCATCTATTGGGCCTGCATGAGACTCAAGACAGTCAGCATGAGCGCGGACGCCCTCATCATCTCGAACTACCGCCGCCGGATCGATGTTCCTCTTCGCGATGTTGAAGCGATTTCGGGTTCACTCTTGATGTCTCCCGAGCTTATCTGGCTGCGCTTTCGGCACCCGACTCCCTTTGGCGAGAAGGTGGTCTTCATGCCGAAGTTCCGTTTCTTCTCCTTTCACTTTTCGCGCCATCCGCTTGTCGCTGAGCTTCAAGCCCTCATCTCCAGCTCCACAACGCATGCCTGAGGGCGATCGGTATATGCGGATTCCTCTAGCACGCAGATCCTCGGCGCCCAGTGGTCGTTGGGTCGTGGCATCGTCGTGGGCGGGCGGCGCGAGCCTAAGCGGTTATCCCCTTGGCCGCAGGATCAGATGAAGCACGTCATCAGGATGAGGATGCTCCTCGGCGTCGCCGCGGTGGCTGTAGCTGGGTGCGCAAAGGTGCCTGTCGTTTCCGGCTCAAGCGAGCCGGAGATCCCGTTTGAGGACGTTGGAGCCTGTCCTTTCGAGTGCTGCACTTATCGCGCGTGGACGGCCTCAGAGTCTACCGACCTGCGAAGTGATCGATCTCCTCAGGTGCCGCTCGTCGCATCTATCAGACAAGACGACGCTGTTACCGGACTCACCGGTGTTGTGGTCACACAGAAGGCAGGTCGTGCGCTCGTGGTTGGGCCACTCGAAATCAAGGGAGAGAACAACGAGCCCGGCATCTCACCCTCGGTGATCGGTCAAAACCGGCCAACGGAGGGAGGTGAGCTCGGGACGTTGATTAGGAGGTTGGGGCGTCGTGGTTACTGAGACGATCGTCGACCAGAGGCCCGCGAGATACGCCGGGGGCCAAGCTTGTGTGTCAGCTCTTGATCGCGAGCAATACACTGTGCGAGGCGCTGCTCTACGGCTACAGGACCGGTCTCGGCCCTCGTGCCATGGTCCAGAGGCCGTCTCAGGCCACAACACCCGCCTGTGGTTGCGACCCGGCCTCACCTCGCCGAGCTCTCGAACGCGGAGTACGAATGACCTTTCCGGACGGTGATGCTATTGCGACCGGAGTGTGTGTCCAGTTCCTCGGCTCTGGGGATGCGTTCGGCAGCGGCGGACGCTTCCAAACGTGCCTATTGCTCCGCGGCGCGGGACGACTGTTCCTCATCGATTGCGGTGCTTCATCGCTGATCGCGATGAAGCGAGCGGGCGTGAGTCCGAGGGAAATCGGCTGCGTCGTGCTTTCTGGTGACCCCGTTTTGTGGTTCTCAAGGCGAGACGACCGCCAGCAGGGCGCAGCGATTACAACTCGGAACGACACTGATCAAATCCAGCGTAGGTGAGACTCCCGTCTTCTGACCCGCCGCTACATCCACCCCGAACCTCCAGTCCGTTCGCCGGATAATCCGAAGGAGCGGCCCCATGACCGAACCTTACCCCTGGCCTGCGCATGACCTTAGACGTGGAGCTGGGCTGATTTGGCTATGCTCGCCCACCTCCCGTCGTGATGCGCACCACTCGACAATCGCGCGCGTATCCGTGCGCAGAGTGCTGCGCAGAAAACCCCCGTAATGACTCGCCCGGCCTCGGCGAACACACCGCGGAGATACTCGACGAACTCGGCTATGGCGAACAGGACATCGAGCGGCTAGCAACGGCTGGAGTCGTTGGCATTCGCTAGCGCAGATACGAGGGTTCAGCCATTGCCCAAACTCCCCTTCATCCTCGCCGCCATCGCTATCGGTGGCGTGCTGGCGCTTCAGCCCGGTCTCAATGCGGAGGTCGCCCGGCGTCTGGGCAATCCGTTCGGCGCCGGCGTCGTTTCGATTTGTGTCAGCTTCGCCATGGTTGTCGTCCTGTTCCTTTCGATGCGACACAGCGTCTCTTGGGGCGCCGCGCTGTCGATGCCCTGGTATCTCTGGCTCGCCGGGACGATCGGCGTGATCTTCGTCGTCGGCACGCTGTGGCTAGCGCCGATTCTCGGCGCGGCGCTCCTCTTCGTCTGCATGATCGCCGGCCAGATGATCGTCGCGACGCTCGCCGATGCGATCGGCTTCGGCGGTTATCAGGCCCAAGCCTTCGACCCATGGCGGGTCGCCGGCATCGGACTGGTCCTCGCCGGAGTCTGGCTCTTCCAGCGCGCGGCCTAGCTTCCGGTCGGGTACCAGAGCGGTACGGCGGGAACGCCTCGGCCTGCGGCACCACTGCGGCGAGGTTTGGCGACACGTCGGCATTGGCGCCCTCGCCGCGGTGCAACAGCCCCGCGGCGGGCCTGACGGGCGCTGCGCGCCTCCACTACATGAGCGCAAACAAAATCGCTCGCACTCGGAATGCACGGGTCAGGCATTGGATGTGGTTACTGCTCCTCGTCTGATTGCGTCACAGTGGCGCGCATCCCACGGTAGGGCCGGGCCACGACATCGAACCTGCGCCCGCGGGCATCCGCCAGGAGCCTATCGAGTGCGGGGCGGCGATCCTTCGCGCCGGACACGCCGTGGTCGATGTACTCCGCAGCGATCGTGAGACCTCGGGCCTCGGCATAGGCGCGCAGCGCATGAAGCTGGGGTTCGACGTGTTGCTCTGCGGTACTGACGCGCGCATAGAGGGCGAGTCTGGGCATTGGGGCTCCTCCTCAAGGCGACGACACCGAGGCGGAGTCCCCTCCCGACCCTGCCCCGGTAGATCAGGCTGCCAGCAGTTCGGTGGACTCGGCCTCCTCGGCCGCTTTGCCGCGAATCCAGTCGGTGGCCTTCTGGGCCTGTGCGCCTGCGATCACAAGCATCCGCGCGTCCTTGCGTAGTGCACGGAGCCATCCGGCGAGATAGGCGGCCGAGTTGGTGACGAGGTCCTCGGAATCGATCCCCACCATCGCGCGGCAGAAACTCGCGCCCATCTCGGCCACAAACTCCTCGGCCGAGTAATCGTGGGAAGCGAACCGGATCGGCTCCGTTACTCCGGGGCGCGCCAGCCGCGACCGATGCCCAGTCGAGTGAACCAGTTCATGGAAGAGGACGCTGTAGTACGCCTCGGGCGACTCGAAAGCCTCCCGTGCCGGCAGAGTCACCGAGTCATCGGCCGGGCGGTCGAAAGCCTTCGCCCCACCATGAGTGATCGACGGCGCCGAGCGGTAGCCCGCGACGAGAGCCTCCGCGCGCTGGATCGGCGAGAACACCTTCGGCTGTGCCTCGATGGCCTCGACGAGCCGGCGATGCTTCACGCCATCACACTGGTCCACGTTGAATGCCGAGAAGTAGCGCAGGAGGGGAATGCGCCGGGTTTCCTTCTCGCCAGTCTCGGGGTTGGTTCCCTTCGGCTCCAACCACTTCCAGAACACAATCGGACTCGCTCGCTCCCCCTTCCTGACCGAGCCTCCGAGTTCCTTGGCTTGCTTGAACGTCACCCAGTAGGGCGACTCGTAGCCCTGGCAACCAAGGAGGAAGACGTTTATCCCGCGGTACTCCTTACCACTCACAAGGTTCCGCGGCAGACCCGATTCAGCGTGCCATGGCCTGCGCCAGGGAATAACGCCTTGTTCCAGTTTCGCGATGATTCGCTCCGTCACAATCTCGAATACGGTCGCATTGATTGGTCATCCTCGTTTCCCCTCCGAGGTTTCACCGAATTATACACTATATAGAGTTACACACACTTAAGAGAATCAAAGGGTTTCGAGAAGCAAAAGCGCGAAAGGGGGGGCTGGTGTCTTTTGCGCGACACGCGCGGCGAGGTTATCCGGCTTGCACGATTTTTGATGCGGTCTGGAGTAAATTGGCCGTAACGTTGGAGAGGAAGATGTTCTTGAAGCCGTTCGAGGAGAGGAGAGCGGGTCGGTGGAACAGGTTGCCCAGCCGCGTCAGCTCGCTTCGCCCCCCTCAGTCAACACCGCCCAAGGATTCCATCGCCGCTACACGTGGCAAGACGCAGCGGAAAGACGCTGAAAAGACATCCCCTCCGGGACCCCTGTGTCGCATCGCTCTGAAGGGGAGGGCGCTTGCTGCCGTTTCGCGCTCTAGGCGCACCCTCCCTGTGGCCGGGCGGATTCGCCGTCCACCACGGGCCGACGGCGGCTCGAACTCCCACCTTTTCACGACCGGACAAACGCCCGACGGATAGTGGCGAATCACAGACGGGGTGCGAACTCCCCGCACTCCTTTGCGGTCACGATTCCCTGAGGCATTGCGTCGCGCCGATGCTCCCTCGTGTGCGTCTTTGTGGCGCTGGATCCGCCCTCTCTCATCTCGCAGCCGAGCGCGCGAAACCTCGAATGGACTGCGATTGTTTGTTCCTTCCGGTTCTGGGCACGATGCTTGCATCGATTCCAGGGGATCTATGAGGGACGCTCTTCGATCTGACTCTCGTTCCCTTCCATTGGCGCGCGTCCCACGAACGACAACATCAACGCTGGAGGATACGCAATGAGGTTTGTTCGACGCGGACTCAAGACCGGACTGCTCGGGGCGGTGTTCGCAGTGGGCTATCTCTGTGGGACGACGATACACCCGACCGCTCAGGCACAGGTGGGCGACGTCGGGAAGGAGTTGATGCAGAAAGCCGGGGAGTCGGGAGGAGCGCTCGGCTCGGCGGCTAAGCTTGGCACGACGATCACCGAGATGAAGGACAGCCTCGACAAGCTCAACAAGAACATGGGCACCCTCGAAGAGATCAAGAAAGCCCTCGGCGGTTGAACTTCCATTCGGCCCGGCCACCTGGCGCGGCCGGGCCCCCGTCAGAAGGAACCAGCTATGTCCATGCTCAGTGAGTTCAAGGAGTTCGCGGTCAAGGGGAACGCATGGCAGTCGGCATCATCATCGGGGCAGCATTCGGAGGCATCATCAACTCGCTCGTGAACGATGTGATCATGCCTCCAGTGGGACTCCTTCTCGGGAAAGTCGATTTCTCGAACCTCTTTATCGATCTTTCGGGCAAGGGATTCGCCGCTCTCTCCGAAGCCAAGAAGGCCGGTGCACCGGTCATGGCGTACGGCGCGTTCCTCAATACCATCATCAACTTTGTGATCCTCGCCTTCGTGATTTTCGGTGCGGCCTCCGCGTCAGCGGCGCGCCCACTTAACGGTTCGCACACCAATGGCACCAACACCACCGCGATCTTCGTGGGCGGGCGCCCACGACCCCTGAGTCAGGAGTTCTCCTGCTGGCAGCCGTCGGGGCGTGGCGTGTTGTAGTGCGGGCGGGCTGCGGTTCTACTTCGCTCCGTCCTCAGCGGGTCGCCTCACGACTGCGACTGCCTGCCCGGCGGGACGTGCCGCGGGTTGGCGACCATCGCTGCGGCATCATCGATGAGGCGACGCAGCTCGGGACTCAAGTCGGCATACTCAATCGCGAAGCCATCTTCCACATGTCGAACGACTTTACCCACGACCTCGAACGGAGAGTCCTCGCTCAAGAGGACATAGACGCGGACTTGGGACCCAAGGCGGGGCTGGACCGAGGCTTGTATCAGCAATGCACCGGAATAGGAGATATTGGCGAGGACCCCTGACCCGTCCTCGCGCCCAGACGAGTAGCTGATCTCGAAGTGAGTCCGAATGCGGGAGTTCCACCGCCTGTCTGCCCACCGCTTCATGGTTCCCTCTGGCGGCGCTGGTCCGCTCGATTCTTCGGCAATCCTCGACCGGCGCTAAATCTCCAATCGCCGCCATGGAGTCGTGAGTCCAGCCTTTGTAGGTGTGCGAGCCCACTTTGCGCGCCCCTAGAGCCGTCTGCTGGTGCGGGCGCGGCAGCGGCCTCCGTTCCGAACGCCTCAGCGCTCTGGCCATGTCCTGCTCCGGTCCTTTGCTGACCCGAAGATCCCGCTTGGATGCGAACGGGGAGAAGCGCGCCAGCACGGGCTCTCCCGCGCTACCAGATGAAGGGTAGGAGCCGGAACTGAGTTCGGATGGAGTACTCCTTGTACCCGTCGAGTTCACGCCTAAGAGTCTCGTCCTCGAGATGCGTCCGCACCGCAAAGAGCAAGCCCAGCAGCCCCGCCGGAACGAATGTCCAGGCCGACCCCAGCATGAGCGGCGTCGCCAGAGCCCCGAGGATGGCTGCGAGGTATCCGGGGTGCCTGACGAACCGATAGGGTCCGGTGGTTACCACGCGATGTCCCCTCTCCTGCTGGATCCGAACGAACTGCTCAAAGTGTTCATTCTCCAACATTGCCCACGTGGCGAACGCGAAAGCCAGAACGAGAATCATCAGGCCGATGTAGAACATCGACCCCGGCAAGCTCGACCAATGGAAGCGGACGGCGTCCAGTCCGGCGACCGCGGGGGCACCCAGAGAGAGAGCCAACCAAAGTACTGCGAAGACTTTGTCGAACGACTTGATCCCTGAGTGCCCGATGCCACGCTGGTTCAGCGTTTCCGGTGCCCGCGCGGCGAGGAGAGAGAGGGTGCTTATTTCGAGGAGCAAAACAGTCACCACGTAGGCCCAGCCGCGCGGCCAGTTCCAACGTCCTGCGCACGAAAACAGGATGCAGGCAAAGACAAAAAGCAGCCCAAGCCGCTGGCCGACATAGCGCACTCCGCCCGAGGTGACTCTGTGGAGCATCCTGGACCATCCACGGTTCACAGATTATTGCCAATGTCCCTGTTGGTCGGCTCGTAGCCCTCCACTTGTGCAGGTAGCGGGCGATGCTTCGAATCCCGCGACGGCCGGATGGTCGTTTCGAGCGGCTATTCTGCGCCCGGGTAGAGATGGTCTGGCAACTCCCGCGTGGACCGCGCGGCCCCTCCAGGTGCCGCTCGATCCCCAACGCGCACAGGTGCGGAGGAAGATTCGCATGAATCTCGAATACGAGTTCACGTACAACGCGACGCTCAAGGACCCGGTGCAGATCGGTCCGGGCCCGTATGGAACGCGCCTGGTCTTCGAGGTGACCGGGGGCAGCCTGGACGGAAAGCGCCTCAAGGGGAAGGTGTTGACCGGGGGCGCCGACTGGGTCCTCGTCGGCCCCGACGGATGGGGACGGTTGGATGTGCGCATCCAGTTCCTCACCGATGACGGCGCGGCCATCTACACCGTGTACTCCGGCCTGCTCGACATGAATGAGAAGGTCCAACGTGCCCTCACGGCCGGGAGCGGCACCGACTACGGGGATCAGTACTTCCGTACGAGTCCACGCTTCGAGACCGGCGATCCGCGCTACGGCTGGCTGAACCACACGTTGTTCGTCGCGGAAGGCCGCATGGTGCCGCATGCAGTCGAGTACAAGGTCTATCGTGTGACCTGAGACGCGCCTCGGCAGCACGGACGATGTCGCGGAAGCATCGCTACCAGGGATTTCCACTCGCGCGGCCGTGCATCGTCATCTGCGCAGCCGACGCGCGCACGCGGAGCCTGCATGAAGCGGTGGTGGCGGGAAGATGGCGTTCTCGGAAGGGACCTGTCGTTGCGAACCCAGTTGACCACGTAAAATGGCGTCGTGTGCGGACCACCGAAGGAGATGACAGATGCACTCGAACACGAAACTCACCAACGCGCTCCTTTCCGTGATCGCGATCTGCCTGAGCCTGATCGTGCTCCGGCTGTATGGGATCTCTCTGCCGGTGACCACGGCCAATGCGGCGGAGGTCGTGGCAACCCAGCCGGTCCAAGTGAGCAACGTCCCTCTTCCGGTCCGGCTGGTAGGGGATCCGATCAAAGTGCAGCTTTATTGGCAGGATCGAAAGCATGGCTGGCTACCGGTTGCTGTGGATGGCGGAGCCCTGCTCATACGGCAGTGACGGCGAGTGCCGAGCGAGGCCACGGTGCCCGCGGGGAGCCGGACGACGGCAGCCCGGGGGGGCTCGCTACTCGGCAGTGCCCCTCCGCCGGTTCGCCAGCAGGAGAGCCGCCTCTCGTAGCGCCGCATCTCGAACATGGCAGTAATGGTCAAGTGTAGTTGCAACGCTGGAGTGCCCTGCCATCCGCTGCACGACATGGATGGGCACGCCGTGCCCCCAGTCATCGCGGATCGCAATATCGTTGGAGACGTAGTTGGATTCCAGTTCAACCCGCCCGACTCGGCAAAGATCCAACCCGGCCAGGCTTCGAATGCTCTCGTGATCAGTACCGACGCCACGACTTTCACGGCGGGCCGCACATCGGTGATCGATGGGGGCGTGGCAACAGTCTCGGCGTTCGAACCCGCCACTGTCCCGGAACCTGCTTCTTTACTGCTCCTTGGTGGAGGCCTCCCGGCGCTGGGTGGTGTTCGCCGCTTCCGTGCTTAGACTTATCTTCAATCGGTCGTGGATATCCTGAGCGTCGTGGGACTCGCCGCGACACGATGCAGGCCGGCGTGAGCGGGGAGCTACCGCTTCGCTTCGACACGCCCTGTCCAGGCTAATCGGTGAGGTGCTGATTGCACCGAAAGTGGCGGGTGAATCCTCCGAGAGGACGTGCGACCGCGCTGGTTCCCGGCCGGGCGGTTGAAGCGACCAGACTTGCTCCTTCAAGAAAAGGTGCTTCCTTACGCTCGACGCACCGCGACAGGAGCCCACACCCTCGCTGCGGTAGAGTGGATTCCCGGCTACAGATGGCTCGCCCCCGCGTTCTAGTCCGCAATCCCGCGCCGGCAGCTCCGCGTGGGTTCTACAGAAGGGAGCGCCCACGCGGTTGCCGCCGCGAGATCTTGCTCGGTGTGCTCGCGTTGGCGGCGTTTGCTGGGATAGCGCGAGGCGACGAAACTCTCACGGCGGGCGTCCAGCGCGCGCTCGCAGGAGAGCCGCCTGAGATTGTTCAACGCCTTCTCGACGAGAATGTGATCCTGCTCTCCGGCTCGGAACCTCGCCATAGGAGCGATCCCGCACAGGTTCAGGCGCTCGTGCTCTTCACGAGGTCCCGGAGCCGTGTGATTCAGCTCCTCCTGCAGACAGCGCGCCAGAGCGAGTACCGCTCGGACCTCGAAAAGGTCGAGACCGTGGAGCGTTTCCCCAACGGCGAAGTGGACGCGCAGGAGATGAGGATCATGCTGATTCAGATCTCATACTGGCTCCGCTATCAGTGGGATGTCTCAGCAGGACGGATCTCGTGGGAGCTCGATCCCCGGTTTCCTAACGATCTCCGCGTGACAGATGGATTCTGGGAATTGGAGGAGGTCGATGCCGCCCACACGCTCGGCCGGTTCGGTACGCGAGTCGATGTCGGCTCGGCTTTGCCGGCATATCTTCAAGAGATCGCGACGCGTAAGAACCTTCGGCAGACGCTTGACCGTTGTCGGCGGTGGATCGATTCCGACGGAAGGTATCGACCTTGATGGACCGGAAAGCACTTTTCCACCGTGTCTAGCGTCTACCGCCGCATGCTCCGTGCAGCTCTTCTCGATGCGGAGCTGTACGAAGAGGTCGAAGCGGACCGCGGCGCCACTGTCCAAGCTTGTTTGGTGGTCGTCCTCTCCGCCGTTGCGGCGGGAATCGGCGGAATCGAGCACCACGGCGTATTGGCGATCGTTGGCTACACGCTCGCGGCGCTGGCCGGTTGGTGGATCTGGGCGTACGTCGCGTACCTGATCGGTACGCGGCTCCTTCCGGGCCCTGAGACGCAGGCCGATCCAGGCGAACTCCTGCGCACCATTGGCTTCTCGAGCGCGCCTGGGGTGCTGCGAGTCCTCGCGCTCGTTCCACCAATCGCCGGCGCGGTGTTCCTCGTGTGCACGGCCTGGATGCTCGTCGCGATGGTCGTCGCGGTCCGCCAGGCGCTCGACTATTCGGGTACCCTTCGCGCCGTTGCCGTCTGTGCCATCGGCTTCCCGATCTACGCCGCGACCCTGGCGTTGTCCATGCTTCTGCTGGGACCGTGGCCCCTGTGAG
>Ga0209039_10003844_pt1 | contig 11452 bp, 9 predicted proteins | sample BogFormECP12_OM1_FD_188238 | JGI IMG/M metagenome (GOLD analysis project Ga0209039, IMG submission 188238) | Bog forest soil microbial communities from Calvert Island, British Columbia, Canada - ECP12_OM1 (SPAdes) (version 2) | ecosystem: Environmental > Aquatic > Freshwater > Wetlands > Bog ... | reverse complement strand
GCCAGCACCGAGGGCTCCTGGATCAAGTTTTGGAGGTATTTGATATCCGGACTGATTACGATCTTAATATAATCAAAGAAGATCAAGGCCTCTTTCATATTACCGTAAGCGCGTTGCAGGGAACCAGGGATATGCTCCTTCAAGAGAAGCCCGACATCCTGATGGTGCAAGGGGACACCTCATCGGCTTTTGCGGCTGCTCTTGCCGCGTTTTATCTGAAAATCCCCATAGCTCATGTAGAAGCCGGGCTGAGGTCTTATGATCGGTTCCAGCCTTTTCCTGAAGAAATCAACAGGACGTTCATTTCCCACATGGCGGACCTGAACTTCTGCCCCACCAGGGGGGCTGCTGAAAATCTCCGCCTCGAACAGATATCGCCGGATTCGATCCATGTGACAGGCAATACGGGAATCGATGCCTTACTCCAGACTGTAGCGCTCCTGAAGGAACGCTCTGAGATGAGCCAAGAACCGGGCGAGCCTGACCTTCTACCCGGGCGGATGATTCTTGTCACCGGGCATCGCCGGGAGAACTTTGGGCCCGGTCTGGCCGATTTGTCCCACGCTCTGGTTGAGTTGGTTCAAAAGTTTCAGGACATTTTTGTGGTATATTCCGTGCACCCTAATCCCAACGTTCGCAAACCAGTAGAGAACATACTAGGATCGCGCGACAGGATCAGGGTTATCGAGCCGCCTGACTATTTCAAGTTCGTAGGCCTCATGAGTGACTCCTACTTCATCATCACCGACTCAGGCGGCATTCAGGAAGAAGCGCCATCCTTGAAAAAACCTGTCCTTGTAGTAAGGAACGTAACCGAAAGACCTGAGGCAATTGAATCGGGGGCTGCTATCCTTGTGGGAACAGACCGGCAGAGGATCGTCGCTGAAGCTTCCCGATTGCTGGAGGACACTGCACATTATTCCTCCATGATTATAGAGGAAAGCCCTTTTGGTGACGGCCACGCGTCGGAACGCATCGTAGACGTGGTGGAAACTTTCCTGAGGAAGCGTGCGGGTAAAACAGGGGAATATATCGTGGGCCAAAAGTCTTGACCTATTCCGACGTCCGGTACAGATATGACTCCGGACACAGATTGGCGGGACAGGCATCTTGCCTGTCTCTGAAGGACGGGCAGGATGCCCATCCCCACCGAGCCATTCTCTCTGTAGGACAATACTTTTGGCAACTACTTGTAACCATCACTTTGAGATGACTGGGCGCCTCATGCGAAGCGTAACCTAACTGGTGGATCAAGAATGAAGCCAAAAAAAATAGTGAGCGTTGTCGGAGCTCGTCCCAACTTCATGAAAATCGCACCGCTGGAGAGAGAGTTCAAAAAGTACGATTTCATCCGCCATGTCACCGTTCACACAGGCCAACACTACGACAAAGAGATGAGCGACGTGTTCTTTAACCAACTCGGTCTGGCCCCGCCGGAATGGCATCTCGGAGTAGGCTCCGGAGGCCACGGAGAGATGACTGGAAGAATCATGATTGAATTCGAGAAGGTCTGCCACGAGGTCGAACCGGACATGGTGATTGTGGTAGGAGATGTGAATTCCACCATTGCAGCAGCCCTTGTGGCGAGAAAGATCTTCATTCCCGTGACTCACGTGGAAGCGGGCCTGAGGTCCTTTGACGAAACCATGCCTGAAGAGCATAACCGGCGCCTCACCGATTGCCTATCGAATCTTCTGTTCGTCTCCGAGCCATCCGGAGTGGAAAACCTTAGAAGAGAATGCATCGACATGAGCAGGGTACACCTGGTGGGCGATATTATGCTCGAGACACTTCAAATGTTTCTCCCCGGCATAGAGGAAAAGAAACTCTGGGAGACGTTCGGCTTGGAGGTGGGTTCGTACGCCTTAGTCACCATACACCGGCCCTCCAACGTCGATGACCCTGATTCGCTGAGGGAAGTGATTGATATCCTCGAACTTCTCCCCTACCCCATAATCTTTCCGATCCACCCACGGACATTGAAGCGCCTGGATGAGTTCGGCTTGAAGAAGAGAATAGAAGGTATTCGAGACTTGAAAATGGTTCCGCCTCAGCCCTATATAGATTTCTTGTCTCTTATGCAAGGAAGCGCCCTGATTCTCTCGGATTCAGGGTCAGTTCAATCGGAAGCAAGTTTTTTCAGTGTCCCCTGCTTGGTGTGCCGCGACAATACTGAACGACCAATCTACCTGGAACAGGGTACATCAGCGCTGGTCGGGAGAGACAAGCGGCGGGTGACTGCTTGCATCGAGAGGATTGAGGCAGGCGAACACTACAAGTCGAGTGCGCTCATAAAGCAAATGGGAACGGGCGTGGCCCTTAAAACTGCCAAAATCATAGTTGATTATTTTCAATGAGTTGATACCGGCCCGATTGGCAATTCAAGCGTTTAGCCTAGACAATTAAAGGACTGTTTTTGCTTCACGCGCAGCTTGTAAGATTTTTTCCACTAGATCTTCGAATTCGCAAGGTTTCGTTAAATAATCAAAAGCTCCGAATTGTGTGCCTTCCAGCGCTGCCTGCTCCGAACCGTGCCCGGTCAACATTATGACAGCCATCTGCGGAAGCATTTTCTTGAAAACTTTCAAGAGTTGGATGCCGTCCATGTCCTGCATTTTGAGGTCCAATACAGCCACGTCAAATTCGTCCTTCCGAAGAGCCTGTATGGCCTGGGTGCCGCTGAGAGCCTTTGTTACCTCAAAATTTCTCTTGGCAAGTCTCTTCGAAAGAACGTTAACATACGCTTCTTCATCATCGACCAGAAGAAGCCTCAGGCGACCGGTCTTCTCAGATTCACTCCCGCTCATGGTACTTCCGTTCAACCGCCCTTTGGAAGCATTTTCCCGTCATTCAATCTTCAATATACCTGTTTAGTACCCGGCTTTTGTCCAGTCCTCAGCCCTCGACAGTTTGGCGCACAGGAATATGAATGTGAAAGGTGGTGCCGACACCGACAGCGCTATTAACGGTCAAATCACCGCCCATCTTTTTCATGATTCCGTAGCATATCGATAGTCCCAGACCGGTGCCTTTTCCAACTGGTTTAGTAGTAAAGAACGGGTCAAATATGCGCTGCAAATTGGCCCTGGGGATTCCCGCGCCGGTATCGGCGACGTCAACCAGTACGTGCTTTCCAGAAACCGTGCTCGTAATCTTGACGATCCCACCCTTGGGATCCATTGCGTCCAGGCTGTTATTGATCATGTTAAGCAGCACCTGTTGCAACTCCGACGGAGAAACCTCCACTTTCGGAAGATCCGGCGCGAGGTTGGTTTCTACCTGCACGTTGCTGTACAACGCCCTTTGTTGGGAGAGCCCTATCACATCCTGAATCAGATCATTTACCTGGACAAGCTTTACTGTAGGGTCGGTCTTTCGAGCGAAGCTGAGAAGCTTGTGAGTAATCTCTTTGCAGCGTTGTCCTTGCGTCCGGATTTGATTCAAGGAACGCTTGAATTCTTCCAAATTTGCGGACGGCTTCAGGTTTTCCTCCTCCAGAAGGTCCTGGATCCAGCCGGCTTCTTCCACCATGACCGCTACGGGATTATTTATCTCGTGGGCAATCCCTGCAGCCAGTTCGCCGACCGCGGCCAATTTTCCGGCTTCGATGACCTGGTCATTCATCATGTCCTTTTCCAACTCCATCTTTTCAATGTGGCCGACCAGTCTTTTTGCCAAAAGTACTGCTGCAATAATTATGCCTCCCACCCCGATCAAAAAAATTGCGATAGTTAATTTTTGCGCCTGATTCAAAACCGCATAGGCATCTGATGCGTTTTGCTGGTAAACCAGGAGCCAGTCTGCGTTCTTGAGCCGGGACCACACGTGGATAACCGGCACCCCAGCGTCACTGACTTTTTCCAGAACCGCCACTTCCTCCAAAGGTAGGCTTTCAAATTTCAAAGAGTCGAGATAAGGTTCTTTGGCCGTTTCGACTTCGTAGCGCGGCTTGGTTTGAAATTCACCCTTCTTGTTAATGATGAATACAAAGCCGGTTGAGCCTATGCGTATGTGCTCCACCAGGGAGTTAAAGGCTTCAAAATCCACAGTGGCTCTCAAAATCCACTTCTTTCCCTGATGCTCCTGACGCGCTGAAACAATAAAATGGGGCAAACCCCGCAAGCCGTGAAAGACGTCACTGACGTAGGCTTCGGCTTGCATGGCTTTCGTGAACCACTCTGCCTTCGAGTAGTCCGCGTTCTTGAGTCTGAAGGGCCCTGCGTATGCAATCTGTATTCCTTGATCGTTGACTACGCCCAAGTCTACAAAAGATCGGCCATACTGTTCCTGAAGGAGGGTCAGGCGATCCTTAAGAAAGGCTTCATCAGTCAACTGCTCGAAGGTATATGATTTTGCAAACAAAACAATATCTGCAAGTTTCTCATGCAAAAAGTTGTCTACGTTCTGTCTATGCTTCTTGACCAGAACCTTCAAATGCTCCAAAGCCTTTTCATGATATGACACGTCGAAGTAGTACCCGATTGTTCCCGAAATTAGAATTAACGGAGTAACGGACACAACGAGTATGATCAAGACCATGTTTCTGGTCAGCGATCTGTAATACCCATTAGATGATTGATCTCTCCGGTCCATACCCATCCTCAACTATTTGTTCGAAGGTCTGCAACGTGACTACCAATGGCAATCTCCAAGCAGCCGATGTCTCTCGTCCGGGTCCTGCTCATCGAAGAGCAAGGCCGCAACAGTATTGAATATATCGGAGAGATTGACAATCCCTTGAAGCTTGCCGTCCTTGATTACCGGCACAAGCGAGACATCATTGTCCAGCATGATGTCCAGGGCCTTGAGAATGCTGTCGTCCTCTTGCACGGACCCCTCGAACGGTATTACCAGATCTCTTAAGGGGTTATCGGCATGGTCCAGTTCACTGGGCCGGTCCGTCTTCTCGCAAAGGTGTCTCACGCTCTTTAACAGGTCTGTCAGGTGCACAAAGCCTAAGAGATTGTAATTGTCGTCCAGGACAAGGGGAGTTGAATGTCCGTGCTCCAGCTTTTTATCCTCGGTGACAATCCTCAGGATCTTGATGGCTGTGCGGACGTCAGTGTCGGCCCTGAGTTGGGGCCATTCACTGCGATTAATCATGAGTTTCGAGACCGGCATTGAATGCGGCATGTCTCACCCCTTTCTACATATTTCGCTTGAGGACGCTCAGCCGTGTGCTCCACGAATCTTGGATCGAGTCCGTTGATGTGAAGTTATCTCGTCATATCTTATGGGCGAGGCCCGATCTGAGGCCCTAGTCACCCGCCGGCACGTCCGTATGGAATGCATGGGCCTGGGCGATCTTTTCTTCTTGTTTGTTCTTCTTGCTCTTGGCCTCCCGAACCTTGACCATGAGAACCTCAATGTCACACGGCTTCATGAGGTAGTCCAGGGCTCCCCACCTCATCCCCTCTATTCCGGATTCGACGGTCGCGTGCCCCGTCAGCATGATCACTTCCACCAATGGGTGGACATTCCTAATCGCCTTAAGAGTCTCGATCCCGTTCATGCCGGGCATCTTGACGTCTAAGACAACGATGTCGATGTCACTGTCTTTATCAAGCTTCTGCAGGGCCTCCGCGCCGCTGAACGCTTTCAGGATCGTCAGATCTCTCTTGGAAAGGCGCTTGGCCAGAGTCTCTACGAAATGCGCTTCGTCATCGACTAAGAGTACTTTGGCATACATGCTGATTCTCCTCTCAAAGGGTTATCGTCATCTTCTTGAGTGCTGTTCCAATGGAGCAGGCCATGTGTCAAATTTTAGTTGCTTTCCGCTAATAGCGAACCAGCAGAAAGACGGAAGATATTATCAGGCTTATGATCGTGATCGGCGCAGCCTGCTTCATGAACTCGTAAAACGTTATCTTGTACCCGGCCTTCTCCGCTATACCGGTAGTCACGACGTTTGCCGAGGCCCCGATGATTGTGCCGTTCCCGCCGAAACATGCTCCGAGGGAAAGTGCCCACCAGAGCACACCAATGTCAGCCCCCGGAATGGTCTTGTTCAGAAAAGCAACAATGGGCAGCATAGTAGCCGTGTACGGGATGTTGTCTACAATCGCGGACGTAAATCCCGAAACCCACAGGATAATCAGAACTGCCGCGGTCAAATTGCCCTGACAGACTTTCAGTATCCCATCAGCAATGGCTTGCAGGATGCCTGTCTGCTCGGCAGCGCCTACCACTATGAAAAGCATGATAAAGAAAACGAGAGAAGGCCATTCAACCTCTTTTTCCAACAGCTCCACGATGTCCGTTTTCGTCACGAGGATGATGAGGCCGGCTCCGAAAAGGGCTGCTACGCTGACCTCCATGTGAAAGAACCCGTGAACTACAAACATTGCTATTACGGCTAGCAGCACGGCGCCTCCGATAGTCAGAATACGTGCATCCGTGATTTTGTACTTCTCCTTCAAGAATGTGACCATCTTTGGAACATCGTCCACTTTTGCCTTGTGGTATTCCTTCCGGTAGTAAAATTTGTTGTAAATGACTTGAGCTATCGTAACCACTACAACCACCGGGGTCAGGTTGATGACGAAATCATTGAAAGTTAGGCCCGCATAGGAGCCGATAATAATGTTGGGCGGGTCACCGATGAGTGTCGCAGTGCCACCGAAATTGGATGCGAGTATTTCGGGGATAAGGAATACAAATGGGGAGACCCCGAGGACCACGGCTATCTCCATTGTGACAGGGGTGAGTAGCAGCATTGTCGTTACGTTGTCCAGGAAGGCGCTTACTACCGCCGTAACAATGCAAAGGGCCGATGAAAGAAGGTATATATTGCCCTTTGCCACCTGAAAGGACTTGTAAGCAAGCCACTGAAAAACTCCCGACGCCTTCAATACGCCAACTATGATCATCATCCCCATCAAGAGGAAGATCACGTTCCAGTCCACTGCGTGAATGGCCTGTTCCCATGTAAGAATGTTGTAGGCTTCATCGAAAGTCCCGATTGTATGAGTTATGAGGAGCAGTACAGTGGCCCCAAGAAAAGCTGCCAGAGTCCTGTGAACGACCTCGAACGCTATGAGCCCATAGACTCCTACGAACACTATCAGCGCTATCCAAAAGGCAGCTCCCTGGTACCGGGCAAGAGAGACTGCAGCGCTTGTCACGAACCGCTGAACTCCCTGCTCGTTAGTGCCCTCATCCCAAATCTTTAGGGAGATCACCTGAGACGGCTTGAAGCTTGGTCTGGTGATCTTGAGAGACCATTTCCCATCTTTGATTTTGTCTGCCGGGGCAGCCATTTCAATCATGAATAGGCCGTTTCGCCCCGTGGAGTATTCTTTGGGTGGCCCAGATCCGTGGGTGACCGGCATGAAAGGCCTTCCGTTGAGGATAGGCAGGACATTCGCATCTGAAAGGGGCATGCCTGCCGAATCCAATACCTTGCCGAGTAATACCAGCATGCCGTCCGGGGTAGCAGGCTTGTCACTGAAGCAGGCTCCCGTCGCAAGCAAAACTGCCGCGACTGTAAAGACAGAAATCAATACGTGCTGCTTCATGATCGAATCCTCTCTCGCATGGCTGGCCGCTTCTCCATGCCGAACCACGAAATCATATCAACAGCTTTGCCAACTCATCCGGAAATCGTAACAGGCATTTCCAGTAGAAGCCAGATGAAATATTGGGCTCGCCCATATACTAGCATGGGTATGGTGCTGATCGAGAGGCTATTGAGCAGGGACTCAATACTTGTCTGCAGAAGACGGTTACCTCCAGGGACAGAGCGCTGTCTCATAAAGCCATTTCAGATTGAAGAGTTGCTGGACGCTATCAAAGAGTCTCTGGGTATTACCTCATTGGATACGGCATGACCCTGGGAGGCTGCTGCGGCCCTGCCTTGCTGGGGAGTGGAGGGGGTTGGTTGTAAGGTGCGCAAACCATTGCCGGAGGGGCGCAAGTTACTGCCGGAGGGATTATGACCGGCACGACTAGCGGCGGCGGGGGAGGAAAAAGTGGTGAAGGCTGACAGAATGGACCCATGGGGACTATGGGCTGGTCGCACACGGGTGTGAGGGGTTCACCGCAAGCCACCGCGGGCCCGCACTGGAACGCGAATACCGGGGTACCAGTGAGGACTGCGCCGCAAACCAGGATAAGTAAACAAGCAAAGAACCGGGCTGCCATGACATGCTCCATATAACTTATTTATTAAAACAAGGTTATACAATATTTACTTAATGTAGTATATCATTAATTATAAGAAGCGTCAATAATTACTGGGCATATTCTCTGTAGGATTTGTGCTTCGTCGAAACGCCAGGAACGTCAAGTAGCTTATTACTATAGTTGGCGTTTTTTGAAGGGGGGACCGGGGGGAAACTTTTTTACACAAAAAAGTTTCCCCCCGGCGAACGGCAACACCACCGCTTCCAGGGAACGCCTTCGCGCTACGTTAGATTGAGTACCTCACGCCAATGTGGCACGTGGACTTCAAGGCCGAATCGCGCTCTGATGGCGTTCGCCAGCGCCTCGCTCGACGACGGCTCTCCGTGAATTACGAAGACTCGAGGCTTCGATTTTCCTGCAAAATGACCGATCCACCCCAGCAGGTCCGATTGGTCCGCGTGTGAAGACAAACCGCCGATGGTGAACACTTTTGCCTTGACCGCGATTTTCTGCCCGAAAATGGTTACCATCTTTGCTCCGTTCACGATCTGCCGTCCGGTCGTCCCCCCGGCCTGGAATCCAACGATGACGATGCTTGCGCCGGGACGCCACAAATTGTGCTTTAAGTGATGCTTGATCCGGCCCGCGGTGCACATGCCGTTGCCTGCAATAATGATCGCGGATCCCCGAAGTTGGTTGATCTTCATGGACTGGCTTGCAGTTAAGCTGAATTTGAGGTTCGGCATATCGAATGGATCGAACCCGCGGCCAACGATAGCTTGAGCAGCTTCATCGTAATATTTCTTGTTCCTCCGGAAGATCTCGGTTGCCTTAATCGCAAGGGGGCTGTCGAGGTAAACCGGAATTTCAGGAAGCTGCCCGCCGCGGAAGAACTCGCCCAGAATATAGAGCACTTCCTGGGTCCTCTCCAGAGCGAACGCAGGGATAATCACCTTTTCCTTGGTGGAAATAGCGTACTTAATGGCGTTCAGAAGTTCCGCCTTGCTCTCTTCGAACGTACGGTGCAGTCGATCTCCATAGGTTGATTCGATGAACAGGTAATCGGCCTCAGCGATTTCAAACGGATCGCCGACTATCAGTTGGTCATGTTTGCCTATATCGCCTGTAAAAACGATTTTCGTTTCCTTCCCTTGATCCTCAACCCATAGCTCCGCAATAGCTGATCCGAGGACATGTCCCGCGTTGCGAAGTCGCACCTTGGAGCCCTGATCGAGATTAATGGTCTGATCGAGCTCCACCGGCGAAAGATAGCGAAGACTCTCTTCCGCGTCCCTTGTCCTGTAAAGCGGTTCTATGCCTCGCTTGCCTTGCCGCCTGTTTTTCTTTGTTTGCCACTCCGCGTCCATCTCCTGAACATGAGCGGAATCGAGAAGCATTATCTTGCATAGTTCGGCTGTGGGCGGCGATGTGATGATCTTGCCGCGAAACCCGTCCTTCACTATCTTGGGAACGCGTCCACTGTGGTCTATATGGGCATGGGTCAGGATGAGGTTCTTGACTTCTCTCGGGTCGTAACCCCACCGCTCCCAATTTCGGCGTTCCATCTCTTTGCCACCCTGGAAAAGACCGCAATCCACAATCAGGTTTTTGCCTCTGGAAGTTTCAACAAGAAAATTGGAACCGGTAACCGACCCCGCGGCTCCGCAACAGGTGACTTTAACCATGGTTTTTCCTTTCCGAATCTTCGTTACTGTCTGGTCAGCCTCACTGCTTGCGAACATACTTCACCGCGTGTTTCCGGATCAACAGTAAACTCGCCATTCTGCCAAACGGCTCAATTGATACACTGACAATTCAAGGATATTGTGACAATAATGATAGTTGAGGAGGTGATTTAATGCACAATGAGTTTACGGCGATCATTGAAAGAGACGGCGAGTGGTTTATTACGTAATGTCCTGAAGTTCCGGGCGCGAACGGCCAGGGCCGCACCAAAGGGGAATGCCTACAGAACCTCGCTGAGGCTATAGGCCTGATTTTTGAGGACCGACGAGAAGATATGCCGTGCTCTGTCAATCCCTGAGGTTTAGGTTTGAGGAGCTATCCACCGTACAGCTCGTTGCTCCAACGGACGGCTCAATCAGGTGTGACGGCTATTGGGCGCTAGTTCCTTCGATTCGCTGCTACGCTTTAGTTTTGGATGTCAGGAGGAGAAGGCTAATGGAACCCCGTATCAGCTTTGTTACTCTAGGCGTTTCGGACCTGGAGCGTGCAACTCGTTTCTATGAAGAGGTGCTTCACCTGCCTCGGTTGCAGACACCGCCAGAGGTCTCCTTCTTTGAACTCGGCAAGACTTGGCTCTCATTGTATCCGCGTGACCTGCTTGCCGCTGATGCCGGCGTCCCGGCAGAAGGCTCCGGCTTTCCCGGATTCACATTGGCGCACAATGTGCGCTCGAAAGCGGAGGTGGATCGGCTTCTCGAAGAAGTCGCCGCGTCGGGTGGACGCATTGTAAAGCTTGGCAAAACCGCGGACTGGGGTGGGTACTCGGGCTACTTCGCGGATCCGGATGGTTTCTTATGGGAAGTGGCCTGGAATCCGGAGTTTCCGCACGTGTAGTACTCTGAGGACGGCGGCTTGTCAAAAAAACCGCGCGGTACCTCGTAAAGGTCTGCGCCTTGATTTGTGAACACTGACATCAGGTGCAGAGAGCCAACACGGAGGTCGCAACGTGGAGCGAGAATCAAAAATGCCAAGAATATCGGTTCCTTTAGCTGCAATTGCTCTGGCGCTTGGTGTGGCTTTGGGTTGGGTTCTCTTCGGCAGCCACGGCAGCATAGTTACGGTGATTCAAGCCCAGGCCGCGACTACGCCAAGTACACTGCCCCGCATCGATCACATCCTCCTGGAAGTGGCCAACATGGAAGCCTCCATAGCCTTCTATCGGGACATGATGGGATTGCGACCCAAGTCCCTCAGCGGAAATTTCAGTACACTTGAGGGCGCAAACGTCGATATCTACCTTTCCACTTCTCCCTGGGCGTGGAAAGCGCCTCGGGCTAGGGATGTACCCTCATTTTGAAGTTGCCAGTGTGCCGGAGATCACTGCTCGGCTGAAGAAGGCTGGTTACAAGATTGTGCAAGAGCCGAGAGAATACGGCTGGGGAACAGAAGCCTTTGTGGCTGATCCTGACGGGTACACATGGGCGCTATTCAGTTGGCAGAAAAAGTGAGCGGTAAAGGGTTGAAGAATCGAGCGAGATGAAATAGGCCAATAATCCAGCTGGTCAGGCGGTGTAGTCATCCTCTCCCCAGCGCAACCCAGAGTCGGCATGTTCATGTGGCTTCAGCGTTTTCCCTGACGGGA
>Ga0209039_10003843_pt1 | contig 11454 bp, 6 predicted proteins | sample BogFormECP12_OM1_FD_188238 | JGI IMG/M metagenome (GOLD analysis project Ga0209039, IMG submission 188238) | Bog forest soil microbial communities from Calvert Island, British Columbia, Canada - ECP12_OM1 (SPAdes) (version 2) | ecosystem: Environmental > Aquatic > Freshwater > Wetlands > Bog ... | reverse complement strand
GTCCGTTGAATCCTTCTTCTTCGGCACTGCCATCGGCCCCACTTCGCCGCCGGGTCCGCCAGCCTCGCCGGGTGTTTGGTCCGGCTTCTGGGAAGCCTGGCTTTGCGTCGACGCTTGCGTGTCCGTCGACTGCGCCCCGCCCGGTACGGACAGCCACACTACGAAGGCAACGACGGCGAGAATTCCGGCAACCACATAGCGGCCGGTAAAATTTAACCCACCGCCGATTTTCACTTGTTTATTTCGATACATCGGACGCCTCAACGGCATAAGTCTTTGCTAGTATAAACGTACCTTCAGCCTCTTGATTCAGCGCGACTGCGCTTTCAGACGTATTGAACCCTGACACGTCTATACAGTCGCGGGGATTTTGAGTCAGGGAATACCCGTTTTGGTCGCTTCCGACTTAACCGGAACGGCGGGTCTCCCGGCCGGAGCGTGGCTTTGGTGCGCTTCGGTGTTGAGGTCAGGATGGCCGTAATGCGCAGCGTGATTTCGTCGGCTCTGATTTGTCTTTCGTCGATGGTCGCTATGGCGGCCGCTCCCACCAATAAAGTCCAGATCATGCCCGAAGACCAGGTGAAAGCCGGCATGCATGGCGTCGCCTACACCGTATTTGAGGGTGTTAAGCCTGAAGCCATCGACGTCGAGATCCTCGGCGTGCTGCGCAACATGGCCGGTCCGAAATCCGATGTCATCTTGGCACGCCTGCACGGTTCCAAGGTGGAATACACCGGCGTCGTAGCGGGCATGAGCGGCAGCCCGGTTTACATCGATGGCAAGTTGGTCGGAGCAATTGCATACCGCATCGGCGAGTTTTCCAAGGAGCCCATTGCCGGGATCACTCCTGCAGCGTCCATGATGGAAATCAACGAGCTGGACAAGACGCCTTCGCCAGAAATGGAGGAGGCCAAGGCCGGTGCCGATCTTGCAGCCAGTCACACCTCCGGACCAGGAACCTCCGCCCTGCGGGGCCAGCCAGACACAAGCTATGCCAACCTACTCAAGCCGATTGAAACCCCGCTAGTCTTCAGCGGATTCAGCGAGGGCACCATCCGGATGTTTTCGCAGCAGTTCGCCGCCGCCGGGGTGATACCCGTCATGGGAGCTGGTTCCGTCAGCGACGACAAGCAGCCGGAACCGCTGGAGCCGGGTTCAGCCGTGAGCGCCATCCTGGTGCGAGGTGATATGGACATCGCCGGCACCTGCACGGTGACTTATCTCGACGCAACGAACTTGTTGGCTTGCGGGCATCCGCTGCTGCAGTCGGGAAGTGTTGACATGCCGATGACCAAGGCGACGGTGCTGGCGACCTTGGCCTCGCCCGCCAATTCCTTCAAAATCGTCAACACCACCGAGTCTGTCGGATCGTTTGTGCAGGACCGCCGCACCGGCATCATGGGACGCTTTGACCGCGAGCCCCACATGATCCCCGTGACGCTGAATTTCCATGGCACCGCGCACGCTAAGCAGATTCATTTCGAGGTGCTCAACAACGCGAAGATCACTCCGACGGCGATGATGGCCACGGTCTTCAATGCGCTCCAGGGCATGAATGAGTACGGCGAAGACACTACGTATCGGCTGACGGGCAATATCTCCGTCCAGGGCTATCCCAAGCTGGGCGTGCGAAACATGTACGCGCCCGTCGATGGCAGCACTCCGACGGCTTACGGCATCGCGATTTCGATTGGCGAACGCTTTGACCGCATCTATGACAATCCCTACGAGACGCCGAAGATCGAAGGCGTGGAACTGAATTTCGACCTGGTCCCGGAGCGACGCACTGCCCGTCTGGAAAACGCTCGCACCGACGTCACCGAGGCGCGGCCTGGCGATTCGATCACCATAGAAACTCTGCTCAGACCGTACCGCGGCGAAAGCATGGTGCGGCAGATCGCAGTGAAGATTCCCCCTTCCACGCCGAAAGGCACTCTGCGGATTCTGGTCAGCGACGGCGAAACCCTCGACAAGATCCGCCGCGTTCCGCCAAGCTTGAGCCGTCGGCTGCCCTTGGGCTCGACCATCGCTCTGCTGAATAAAGAACACACCAACTCGCAGGTTTACGTCTCGCTGCTGCAGGCAAATCCGCAGGCCATGGTGAACGACAACGTGATGCCGACGCTACCACTCTCCGTCATGAACGTCATGGACGGGATGCGAGGCTCGCAGGACATGGTCGTGGTTGGTGAGTCGGCCACCAGTGAGGCCTCTGCTCCCGTCGATTACGTGGTCTCGGGTGCGCAGATCATCACCCTGAACATTAAGTGAAACGCGCGATTACGTTGACGCCGCGTCGCAACCCGAGGCTGGCGATTGCCGTACGCTAGCTTCATCCTCGCTATGATGCCCGGTCAGGACGCCCCATGAAATTTCTCCGAGTGCTGCTCGTCTGCCTGTTGATGATTGCTGTGGGACGGGCTGACGGCACGCGCACCTGGCAGCAATCCAAGTACGACGAGTTCGAGAAGGGAACGGCCCATGGAGTCGCCATCAACAGCGACGGCAGCTTGTCGCTGGCGCCTTCGTTCAACGCTCTCTTGACTTCTGCTTCGACCTACTTGTGGGACCTCGCCTCGGACGCTGAGGGCAACGTTTACGCCGCCGCTGGATCGCCTGCGCGCGTGTACAGAATCACGCCCGACGGTAAAGCGAGCGTAATTTTTGCGCCCCAGGAACTGCAGGTGCAGGCGCTGGCGATTGCCAGTGACGGCGCAATCTACGCCGCAACTTCGCCCGACGGCAAGGTGTACAAGATCGTCCACGGAGTGCCTGCGCCCGGTAAAGCACCCGTAGCTGCAGCCCCGCAGGAAAGCTCCAAGTCAGTCGCGCCCGGGGAGAATGCACGACCTTCGGTCGCGGTCGATCCCTCCTACAGTGCCAGCGTGCTTTTCGATCCGAAAACCAAATACATCTGGACCCTGGCTCTCGACAAGCAGGGACTTCTCTACATCGGCACTGGCGATCGGGGTGAGATATTCCGCGTCGATTCAAATGGTAACGGCGCGGTGTTCTTCAAGAGCGATGAAGCCCAGATTCGCGTGTTGGACTTCGACAAGGCTGGCAACCTGATTGCCGGCACCGATGGCAGCGGCTTGATTTATCGCATTTCTCCGCAGGGCGAGGGCTTCGTGCTCTACAGTGCACCGAAGAAGGAGATTACCGCCCTCGCGATCGACGCGACGGGCAACATATATGCTGCGGGCGCGGGCGATAAACGCGGGGCAAACCCTCCCGTTCAGCCAGGAGTTCCCTCCGCCGCTGCACTAGGCGGCCCGGTGACCGTGATCGCGACGCAAGCACAAGGACAACCTCCCGGCTCCGCTCCGGGCATCACTGCCATTCCGCTTCCCAACGTGATGAACATCGGCGGATCGGAGGTCTACCGCATCTCGCCCGATGGCTCGCCCAAGACAATCTGGTCTTCGAAAGAAGACCTGGTCTATGCGCTTGCTTTTGATCCCACAGGCCGCCTGCTGGCTGGCACCGGCAATAAAGGGAAGATCTACGCGATTCGCGGCAACGAGTACACCGATCTCTCCAAAGCAAGCGCGAACCAGGTGACCGCGTTTGCGCGTGCGCCGAAGGGAGGGCTCTACGCCGCAACCAGCAATCTTGGCAAAGTTTTCGTGCTCGGTCCTAACCCGGTGGCTGAGGGAACCTATGAGAGCGATGTTTTCGACGCCCGGATCTTTTCCAAGTGGGGACGGGTGGAAACTCGTGGCACAGGCAGTTTCGAGCTTCTCGCCCGCAGCGGCAATGTGGATAATCCCGATCGCAACTGGAGCCCGTGGAAAAAGATTGATCTGGCCAAAGAGCTTCCGGTCGACGCGCCTTCCGCTCGATTCATCCAGTGGAAAGCGGTGCTACATTCTGGCAATCCCGCGCCGGTGATCGAACAGGTCACCTTGAACTACCTCGCCAAGAATGTTGCCCCTGAAGTCGAGGAGGTCACCGTGCTGGTGGGAGCGCGCGTACCCTCCGCCACACACACCAGCAACACTACCTCCGAGAGCGCGGCTTACGACTCGCCTATTCCTACCATTCCCGACAAGCATTCCATCACGGTGAAGTGGAAGGCCAGCGACGCCAACGACGACCAGTTGCTCTACAGCGTGTATTACCGAGGCGACGGCGAGTCGCAGTGGAAGCTATTGCGTGACGGCATCGAGGACCGTTACGTGAACCTTGAGTCCGATCTTTTCCCCGATGGTGGTTACACCATACGCGTTGTGGCTTCCGACGCACCATCGCACTCGCCCAACGACGCCCTGACTGGCGAAGACACCAGCAGCCGTTTCGAGGTGGACAACACTCCACCGCACGTCGAGTTCACCAACACCAGAATCGAGGGCAATACGCTGCACCTCGCATTTCGGGCGACGGATGGCTTCTCGCCGATTAGTCGCGCCGAATACTCCATCGACGCTGACGATTGGCAGACGGCCGAACCGGTGGGACAGATTTCCGACTACAAGATCGAGAACTACGATCTGACAGCTCCGCTCCCCGCACCAACGGCTGGGATGCAAAAAGGCGCGCCTGTCGATGAGCACACCATCGTGGTTCGCGTGTTCGACCGCTTCGAAAACGTTGGAGTCGCCAAGACCGTGATTAAGTCAGCGACTACGAGCTCTTCGCACTGAGTTGTTCTTGCCGGGCACTATGAGACTGCATCCCTTTCTCGACATCGCCGGACTCCTTGTCGGGTCGGTCTATTGCACCATCCCACTGTTCTGGCTGGTATTTCATCCCTTTGTCGAGCGATGGCGCAAGTACGGACGCAAGGCCTACCTGGCAATCATGCCCGCCTGGGGAATCTTCATCGCAACAGCCTTCGCGCTGGGCTGGCCGATCCGGCATCTCCACCTGTACGACAGCAAACTGCCGTGGATCATGGGTGTGCTTTTCATTCTGGCGGGCTTGTCGATTTACCGGTCGGCATCGCTGGGATTCGATCGGGCGAAAGTCTCCGGCCTCGCTGAGCTTGAGCTTGGCCAGCACGAGCAGAGACTGGTTATCACCGGAATTCGCACCCAGGTGCGGCACCCGATCTACCTCGGCCACCTCTGCGAAGTCATGGGCTGGACACTCGGAACCGGTTCGGTTGCCCTCTGCGGCTTGCTGGTCTTTGCGGTGATCACCGGCGCCATCATGATTCGCAAGGAAGACGCCGAACTCGAGGAGCGCTTCGGCGATGCTTATCGCCAGTACCGCGACACCGTCCCCACGCTGCTGCCAAAGTTCCCCGTCTAGTGCATTCTCACTTTGGGGATGTTGGGTGGAGCACCGCTTCAGCGGTGCATTGGCTGGTCGTTCAAGAGTCCGGCTTTAGCCGCTGAGGTCAAGTCTTACCTCGGGCGCTAAGGCGCTTTCGTATATTGCGCCGTCATGCCGGACGCCTGAAGGCGTCCTCCACCCGTCTGCCATTCAACATTTCTGAAATTGCTCTCACGTCTAGAGCCCGCGCAGGTCGCCGATTTATTGCTCGCACTTCGCTACAATGAAACCTAGCCGATACGAGGCTGCGGCCGGAGCTCCTTTCGATGCAATTCGAACTTTTCGTTGCCGCGCGGTATCTCCGGGCCAAGCGCCGCCAAGCGGTCATCGGCATCATCACCGTCATTTCGATCGTTGGAGTCGCGGCTGGGGTCGCCTCGCTCATCATCGCGTTAGCCATCAACAACGGTTTTCGCCAGGACCTCCAGGACCGCCTGCTCGGCTCCACATCCCACATCAACCTGTTGCGCGTGGAAGCTGACGGAATCCGGAATTGGCAACCGCTGTTATCGGATCTTGAGAAGCAACCGCATGTCGCGGCAGGTGCTCCCGCAATTTACGAGCAGGTGTTGATCTCGCGCGGGGCCCGTGCCCAGGGCGCGGTGCTCAAAGGCATTATTCCCCAAGAGGAGAACAAGGTCAGCGACCTTCTCGCCTCGGTCAAGGTCGGCTCGGCCACAGCGCTGTACACGACGGACACCGCGACGACAGCCCAAACACCTCCTGACACCGATGAGCCCAACCCACTTTCGGCCCGCATCATCTCGTCTTTAGCTCCCATCGTGCTCGGCAAAGACATGGCTGACCAACTCGGCGCGACCGTGGGATCTCTCGTCACCGTGACGAGTCCCCAAGGCGAGCTGACACCGTTCGGCATCGTTCCCAAGTACGCCCGATTCAAGGTCGTCGGTATTTTCAGCTCCGGTTTTTACGATTACGACAACACCTGGGCGTTCATTCGCCTGTCAGACGCACAGCGCCTTTTCGACCTCAGCGACGTCGTTTCTGTGCTTGAGTTCAAGGTCGACGACATCTACAAAGCCGCCGAGATCGGTCGCAACCTGGAAGCAGCGGCCGGCAAGGGGTTCATGTCAACCAACTGGATGGAGCAGAACCGCGCTCTCTTTCGCGCGCTGCGTCTTGAGAGGGTGGTCACCTTCATCACCATCGGGCTGATCGTGTTTGTCGCCGCGCTCAACATCCTGATCTCGCTGATCATGATGGTGATGGAGAAGACCCGTGACATCGCTGTGCTGGTCTCCATGGGAGCCAAGAAGCGGCAGGTCCGCCGCATCTTTATGTATCAGGGAGTGCTGATTGGCGTGGTCGGTACCGTCATCGGGCTGGTCCTCGGCTACTCGATTTCCTGGGCTGCCGGACACTATCACTTGCTCTCTCTTTCCGCCGAGGTTTATTCCATCGACTACGTTCCGTTCGCGCCGCGCGTCTGGGACGCGGTGCTCGTGTCCGTCGTCGCGATCGGCATTTCGTTCGTTGCAACCCTCTACCCGTCATGGTCGGCGGCTAGGGTGCTGCCAGCCGAAGCGCTGCGGTATGAATAGGCGACCAATTCTGACGCAATTCGCTATTAGTGTGGCCCTAAATGCGCGTAAGTGTCACTGACGCAATGCTCCAAGCCGTGTTCTAATCTGGGAAGGCTGTTGGCCCGCTACCGCGGTTGTGGTGCTGACGGTTGGGGCTCGTCGGCTGGAATTTGAGACTTAAGGAGTAGCTCTGCATCTAACGGTACAAGCTGAGCTGTTGCAAGTGCAGAACCTCAAGAAGGTATTTCGCTCCGGCAACTCGCAGCTTGTGCTCTTTGAGAATTTGTCGTTCCAGGTGCGGACGGGCGAGATGCTTGCCATCGTGGGCGAATCAGGTGCCGGGAAGAGTACCTTATTGCACATCCTCGGAGTCCTTGATAGCGCTTCTGCCGGTGACGTATACTTCGCCAAACTCGATTTGGGAAGACTCTCGGAAGAAGCTGCCGCGGAATTTCGTGGTCGGGAACTTGGATTTGTATGGCAGTTTCATTATCTCCTTCCTGAGTTCACGGCAGTCGAGAACGTGGCCATGCCGTTGCTGATGCGAGGCGTCGCCGCGCAGGAAGCAGAGCAACAAGCCCTGCACTGGTTGCAGGAGGTGGGGTTGGCGGACCGAGCCAGTCATCGGTCCGGCGAATTGTCTGGAGGAGAACAGCAACGGGTAGCGCTGGCCCGTGCGCTGGTCACCAGACCGAAAATCCTGATGGCGGACGAGCCGACAGGCGACCTCGACAACCGAACAGCGGATTCGGTATTTGATTTGATCGCCAGGTTACATCGCGATTACCGGCTTACCTCGATCATCGTTACCCATAACCATGCGTTCGCGCGGCGTTGCGACCGAGTACTTCATCTGGAGCGTGGCCGGATGGTCGAGGTGTCACCGCAATCGCTGTCAGCCTGATGCAACCGGCGGAGCAAGGGCGGGTTTGTAGTAGTCGAGGTCCTCTAAACAAGGTCCTCATCATTCGGCCTCAGTAATTTTCCTGAGGCCGACGGTCAGGGGAAAGGCAGCAACAGAAAGCTCGAGGGATCGGTAGATCGGGATCACGGGAAACGTCCCGAAGAGCTTTTGGAGGGGTCCAATGTTCGAACGGTACACGGAAAAGGCCCGACGCGTCATATTTTTCGCACGTTACGAAGCCAGCCAGTTTGGTTCTCCGTACATCGAGACGGAGCACCTGCTGCTTGGCCTTCTGCGCGAAGACAAGGCGCTCACCAATCGGTTTCTACGGTCGCATGCTTCGGTTGAGTCCATCCGCAAGCAGATTGAGGCCCACACCACCATACGCGAAAAAGTATCGACCTCCGTTGACCTTCCCCTAAGCAACGAGTGTAAGCGAGTGCTGGCCTACGCTGCCGAGGAAGCTGAGCGCCTTTCGCACAAGCATATTGGCACCGAGCACCTGCTGTTGGGACTGCTTCGCGAAGAGAAATGCTTCGCCGCGGAGATCCTGCACGAGCGTGGGTTGCGCCTGTCGACCATTCGCGATGAACTGGCGCGCACCTCGCAGGAAAAAGCGCAGCCGTCGCAGCGCAATCGCGAGTCTTCCCTTTTGTCGGAGTTCTCCCGCGACTTGACGCAATCGGCGATGGACAACCAGCTTGATCCGCTGGTCGGACGCGACAGCGAACTCGAGCGCGTGGTTCAGATCCTGTGCCGCCGCACCAAGAACAATCCCGTGCTGATCGGCGAGCCCGGCGTCGGCAAGACCGCCATCGTGGAAGGCTTGGCGCAGCGCATCGCCGACGGCGAGGTGCCCTCGTTCCTGGCCGACAAACGCATCCTCGCGCTCGACCTTTCGCTGATCGTCGCCGGCACCAAGTACCGCGGCCAGTTCGAAGAGCGGCTCAAGACCATCATGAAGGAGCTCATGGAGTCGCAGAATTCCATCATCTTCATCGATGAGTTGCACACGCTGGTCGGTGCCGGTTCGGCGGAAGGCTCGCTCGACGCCGCCAACATCCTCAAGCCTGCTCTCTCGCGCGGCGAGATTCAGTGCATCGGCGCAACCACGCCGGCTGAGTTCCGCAAGTCGATCGAGAAGGACCGCTCCCTGGAGCGCCGCTTCCAGGCCGTGAAAGTTCCGCCTCCCAACGAAGCTGACGCGGTGAAGATTCTGTTCGGCATCAAGGAGCGTTACGAGAAGTTCCACGCCGTCACCTACACCGACGATGCCATCACCTTCTCGGTTGCGCATTCCAACCGCTACTTGCCCGACCGTTTCCTGCCCGACAAGGCCATCGACCTGGTCGACGAGGCAGGCGCGCGCGTGAAGTTGCGGCAGACTTCCCTGCCTGAGGACATCACCGAGGTGCAGAAGCGCATCAAATTCATCGTCCATCGTATGGAGAACGCCATCGCGAACCACGAGTTCGAGAAGGCGCGGTTCTACTCCGATGAAGAGCGCAAGGAGCGCGATAACCTGCGTGCCCTGCGTGAGAAGTATCACCTCGACGAGTCCTCCACCGGCGTTGTCGGCCGCGAGGACATCGAAGACGTGGTCTCCCGTTGGACGGGCGTTCCCATCGCTTCCATTAAGGAAGAAGAGAGCCAGAAGCTGCTGCGCATTGAAGAAGAGCTGCACCGGCGGGTGATCTCGCAGGACCGCGCTATTTCGGCGCTGGCTAGGGCCATCCGCCGCTCGCGTGCCGGTCTGAAGAGCCCGAACCGGCCCATCGGCTCGTTCCTCTTCCTCGGTCCCACGGGCGTCGGCAAAACCGAAGTGGCGCGTACTCTGGCGCAGTTCATGTTCGGCAGCGAGAAATCGCTGGTGCGCTTCGACATGTCGGAATACATGGAAAAGCACTCGGTCTCCAAGCTGATCGGCTCGCCTCCAGGCTATGTGGGCTATGAAGAGGGAGGCCAGTTGACCGAGCGCGTCAAGCGCGCGCCCTACTCCGTTGTGCTGCTCGACGAGGTGGAGAAGGCGCACCCTGACCTCTTCAATATCCTGTTGCAGGTGTTCGAAGATGGCCAGCTTACCGACGGACTCGGCAACACCGTGGACTTTAAGAACGCCATCATCATCATGACCTCCAACATCGGTGCCCGCCATTTGCAGAAGCGCACCGGCCTGGGCTTTCAGTCCGACGCTGAAGACATGGTTTCAGGCAAAGTCGAGGAGATGGTGCGGAGCGAGGTGAAGCGCACCTTCAATCCCGAGTTCCTCAACCGTCTTGACGAGGTCATCATCTTTAATGCGCTGACTGAGGCCGACCTCATCCAGATCGTCGAGTTGATGGTGAACCAGCTCAACCAGAACCTGGCGCAGCGTGCCATCACGGTCACGGTGACCGAGGACGCCCGCAAGTGGATCCTTAACAAGACGGTCGTCGATCGCAGCTATGGCGCGCGGCCTCTGCGGCGCGCGCTGCAGAAGTACATCGAAGACCCGCTATCGGAGGCGCTCATCCAGGGAACCTTCGAGCAGCGCCCGGCGTTCATCGAGGTTTATCTCGAGAATGACCAACTCTTCTACCGCCCCGTCGGCGAAGAGAAGACCGAGGGCGTCCTGCTGTACAGCGCACCGCTGATCTAACCTGACACACAGCAAGAAACCAAGGGGGGAGCGGAAACGCTTCCTCTTTTCGTTTGCAGGTCTTCCTCCCACGCCCCGAGTCGATGCGACAAGTCATCAACGATTTACAATGAAGGGTTGTCCACCGCACACTATCGCGGTCTATGAAGGAGTTCTTCTTGATCTCGCGCTATACCCGGCCCGAAATGGGGCATATCTGGAGCGACCAGAACAAGTTCCGCACCTGGCTTGAGGTCGAGCTGGCGGCCACCGAAACCCTGGCCGAAGCCGGACTGGTTCCGCAGTCAGCGGCGGTCGCCATCCGCGAAAAGGGCGACTTCGACCTCGACCGCATCAACGAGATCGAGGCCGAGGTGAAGCACGACGTGATCGCCTTCACCACCGCCGTCGCCGAGAAGGTTGGCCCGGAATCGCGCTGGCTGCATTACGGCCTCACCTCCAACGACGTGGTCGACACCGCGCAGGCGCTGCTGATCAAGCAGGCTTCGGCAATTATTCGCGAAGACCTGAAGAAGCTGCGCGACGTGCTCAAGCGGCGTGCGTGGGAGTTCAAAGACACTCCGATGATCGGCCGTACCCACGGAGTGCACGCCGAGCCCATCACCTTTGGCCTGAAGCTGGCCAACTGGTACTCCGAGATGCTGCGCAACATCGAGCGCTTCGAGTTGGCAGCCGAGCAGATGCGCGTCGGCAAACTCTCCGGAGCGGTTGGCAACGCAGCGCATCTCGATCCGGAATACGAAGAGAAGATTTGCCAGCGCCTGGGCCTGAACGTCGCAGCCGTGTCGTCGCAGGTGATCCAGCGCGACCGCCACGCATTTTACGTCGCGACGCTTGCCGTTATCGCCTCGACTCTCGACAACATCGCCACCGAGATTCGGCACTTGCAGCGTACTGAAGTCCGCGAGGCCGAAGAGTTCTTCAGCGAGAAACAAAAGGGCTCGTCGGCTATGCCGCACAAGCGCAATCCCATAACCTGCGAGCAGATCAGCGGACTGGCGCGAGTGGTGCGCGCGAACACCCAGGCTGCCATGGAAAATGTTGCTCTGTGGCATGAGCGGGACATTTCCCACTCATCGGTGGAACGT
>Ga0209039_10003842_pt1 | contig 11455 bp, 9 predicted proteins | sample BogFormECP12_OM1_FD_188238 | JGI IMG/M metagenome (GOLD analysis project Ga0209039, IMG submission 188238) | Bog forest soil microbial communities from Calvert Island, British Columbia, Canada - ECP12_OM1 (SPAdes) (version 2) | ecosystem: Environmental > Aquatic > Freshwater > Wetlands > Bog ... | reverse complement strand
TCGTCTACCACTTCATGTTCGGGCCCGACTACACCGCCGGGTGCCCGTCCTGTTCGGCGATCGCCGACGGGTTCAGCGGCTCGGTCGTCCACCTCGCCAATCATGACGTCACGCTGACCGCGGTGTCGCGGGCCCCGCTGGCGAAGATCCAGGCGTACAAGCGGCGGATGGGCTGGAGCTTCCCCTTCGCGTCGTCCTACGGCAGCGACTTCAACTACGACTTCCAGGTAGGGCACACCAAGGAGGCGTGGGACGCCGGGGCCGTCGAGTACAACTTCCGCGTGACGGACCTGAGGCCGCCCGCCGGCGAGGAAAGTTCCCGGAACGCCTGGGCCGAGGCGATCGTCAGCACGGACTGGGAAACCTACCGGCGCGAAGGGCCAGGGATGAGCGCGTTCGCACTCGAGGACGGCGTCGTGTACCACACCTACTCGGCGTACGAGCGCGGGCTCGACGCGGTGTGGGGCATGTACCAATGGCTCGACCGCGCCCCGCTCGGCCGCAACGAGACCGGCCATTGGTGGCGGCGCCACGACGAGTACGACAGCGAGTGAGATCATGGCGAACCCGGCTCCGGGCGGGGCCAGCGACTATAACACCAAGATCATTGAGGAGTTCCGGGCGAACGAGGGACGCGTCGGCGGGCCATGGGCGGGCACCCCGATGATTCTCATCCACCACATCGGCGCCAGGTCCGGGATCGAACGCGTCTCGCCGCTAGGCTGCTTCCCTCAGGCAGACGGCCGCTTCGCGATCGTCGCCTCCAATGGAGGATCGCCCACCCACCCGGACTGGTACTACAACCTCAAGGCCAGCCCCAAGATCAAGGCCGAGGTGGGTGCCCAGACGTTCACGGTCGTGGCGGAGGAACTGGACGGTCCCGCCCGCGCCGGGCTGTGGCCGAAGCTGGTCGCGGAGGCTCCTGCTGTCGGCGAATTCCAGGCCAGGACCACGCGGCAGATTCCGGTGTTCATGCTGACGCGCCGGGACTGACCTGCGACCAGAGTTGCCGGTTTGCCACGCTGGGCAGTCCGCGAAGATCTCTCGTGGTCGGACGCGATGAGTGATCGTTTTCTGGGTGCGCCGGTGACCCACCAGTTCACCTCACTGGCCGTACTCGTCATCCTGCGCGCCCCGGTCGCGTTCTGACGAGCAGGCCGCCGCCAGCAGCGGCCCGGCCTGGTGACCGTTGCGGCCGTCGACAGAATAAGCGCCGTTCGAAGTGGTTTACAGAGTATTAACTGGCCCGAGTCCGCTGCGGCAATGAGTTCCAGGATGCGAGCCGGAGGCAAGTGCTGCTCGTAGATCCGCACGCCGAAGGGTGAGAGTGCGTCCTCAATTGCGTTCACTACCGTGGGCGGTGCGACGATCATGCCACCTTCGCCGACGCCACGGAAGTTGACGTCAGCGTCGAGCGGCACAGTCTCGAGGTGCTCTATCTCGATGCGGGGAACGTCGCAGGCGGTCGGCATCAGGTAATCCATGAACGTGGCTGACTGGAAGCTGCCGTCCTCGCCGTACGCCGATCGTTCGAGCAGCACCGCGCCAATGCCCTGCGCGACGCCGCCTCGGATCTGGCCCTCGACGACGGCGGGATTGATGAGCGCGCCGCAGTCCTCAGCGGCGACATACCGCTCCACCTTCACAATGCCAGTCTCGACATCGACTTCCACGATCGCGCAGTGAGTGCCGCCGGACCATCCACCTTCGCCGCCGTCGAACGTGGCCTCGACCTCGAGCTTGGCGTCCACGTCGGCACCGAACTGCCCTGATGCCGCACGCCGCGCGACCTCGCTCACGGCGATCGCGCTCGCAGGGTCGCCGCGCACCCAGACATTGCCGTCGGTGATCAGAAGGTCCTGCGCGCTGGCCTCCATGAGATGCGCCGCGAAATCGAGCACCTTGGCCTTGAGCTGCCGAGCGCCATGGAGCGCCACGCCTCCGGTCATGGTGGCCGACCGGCTGCCGCCGGTCAGTCCGAACGGGACGACGTCGGTGTCGCCGACTACGATGCGGACCTGCTCGAACGGCACGCCGAACTCGTCGGCGGCGATCTGGGCAAGCGTCGTCTGGTGGCTCTGGCCGTGCGGCATCTGGCCGGTGAACAGCGCGACGATACCGTTTTCCTCGAGCCGAAGGCGCATGAACTCCATGCCCATGGGGCCGCTGGGCCCCTCCGGCGAGCGCGGGCCCGGAGCGGCCTCGATGAACGTTGCCACACCGATGCCGAGGTAGCGACCTTGCGCTCGTGCCTCGGCCTGCCGGCGCCGAAACGCGGGAAAGTCCACGAGCTGGGCGACCCGCTCCAGTGACTCCTTCGAAGTGACTCCCACCAGTGGACGCCCGGTAATCATCAAGGCCGGCGGATCGGTGCGCGGGGCGACGTTACGCAGCCGGATCTCGACCGGATCGAGGCCGAGATCTTTCGCGATGAGGTCCAGGACGCGTTCCCGCACGAACGTCTCGGACGCCCACGGCCCGCGATAGGCGACGTACGATGCCTTGTTTGTGATCACCGCGGTTGACTCGAAACCCAGGGCCGCGAGCTTGTACGGACCGGGCAGCATCGCCTCCATGATTGCCGGAACCATCGTGCCCATACCGGGGTATGAGCCTGTGTCGATGACCATCTTCACGTCCAGCCCGAGCAGGTCGCCATCGTTGCTGACAGCGGCCCGGACGTCGAAGCTCTCCTCGCGTGCCTGTCCCGACGCGGTGAGGTCTTCGCTGCGGTCCTCGACCCACTTGACCGGCTGGCCGACAAGACGCGAGGCAGCGGCAACGGCGAGCTCTTCGCGTGACGCGCCGATCTTCAGGCCGAACGAGCCACCGATATCGTCGGCCAGGACGCGCACCTTGTCATGTTCGATACCGAGGCGCGTGGCGACGGCAATCCTGCTGACGTGAACGCTTTGCGTTGCCGCGTAGACCGTCATGACACCTAGGCTGGCGTCGTAACTCGCGACGCAGCCGCGTCCCTCCATGGGCACGTTCTGGTGCCGGTGCACGTCGATGTGGAAGTGAACAACGCTATCAGCATCTGCGAACGTACCGGAGACGTCGCCGAACTCGCTGCGCGAGCGCGGGCGGGCGATGTTGTCACCCAGATTGGCGAACAGCGGCGGGCTGCCCGGGTCGAGCGCGAAGGCGGCATTCGTGACCGGAGGCAGGTCGTCATACTCGGCATCCACCAGCTCGCAGCCGTCCTCGGCGACGTAACGGCTCTCGGCGATGACGATCGCCACGGGATCGCCCATGAAGCGCACCTTGTCCGTCGCAAGCAGGGTGAACTCCGGGGTGGGCCCTGCGCCACCGATAAGAGCCATCAGCGGATCCGGCCCTGGGACCGTCATCGCTTCTAGTTCCGCTCCCGTGAGCGCCGCGACCACTCCGGGCAGCGCCCGCGCAGCCGAGACATCGACCGAGAGCACACGAGCGTGAGCCAGCGGCGAGCGCACGAATGCAGCGTGCAGCATCCCGGGCAGCTTGATGTCGTCGACGTACCGACCTGCGCCCGTAAGGATGCGCGGGTCCTCCGAACGCTTGATGCTGGCGCCGGTGTAGCGCTCAGCCGCAATTCCTGCCATGGTCGCTCCCTCGCTCAGCGCTCACGGCTGCGCTCGGCGGCCAGTAGGACGCCATCGATGATGCTCTGGTAGCCAGTGCACCGGCAGATGTTGCCGGATAGCGCTTCGCGGATCTGCTGCTCGCCGGCGTCAGGGTGGTCGCTGAGGAACGCGACAGCCTGCATGACGAACCCCGGCGTGCAGAAACCGCACTGGAAGCTATGCGAATCCCACATCGCTTGCTGCACCGTGCCCAGCCCGCCGTCAGGGGCTAGCCCCTCGATCGTCGTTACCTCGCTGTCGGCGGCCTGGACCGCCAGCATCAGGCACGAGCGCACCGCCCGGCCGTCGACGATGACCGTGCACGCACCGCAGACCCCGTGCTCGCAGCCGACGTGGGTGCCGGTGAGATTGAGGTCATCCCGCAGGAAGTCCGCCAGCGTCTTGCGCGCCTCCGGCGAACCCGTGCACGTCGCACCGTTGACCCTCAGGGTGATATCCACCATCAGTCACTGCCTCTCGCGGGCGTTGTCCGCAGCCGCTCGCAGGCCGCGACGCACCATAACGGCCGCGACCGTATTCCGGTAGTCCGACGACCCGTGAAGGTCGGCCGGCGGGTCGACATCGCCGGTCGCACGGCGGGCCGCCTCATCGAACAGCTCCGTCGACGGCCTCTCGCCGACCAGCAGATCCTCCGCGGCGGCTGCCCGGACCGGCATATCAGAAATGCCGGCAAACGCCAGCCGGGCATCGCTGATCACCCCGCCGGAAAACACCAGTGACGCCGCCAAGCCGACAATGGCGAAGTCACCGTGGCGGCGGGCGACCTCCTGGAAGCTAATCCCCGTGCCCCGTCTTGCGGTCGGGAATCGCACCTCCAGGAGGAGCTCGTCAGGACGCCGTGACGTCGTGAGGTAACCCTCGAACCACTGCGCCGCCGGGACAACCCGTTCGCCCGACTGGCCACGCACCACGAACTCGGCATCGAGCGCCCGGGCGACGGCCGGCAACTCGGCGGCCGGATCGGCATGCGCCAGGCTGCCTCCTATCGTGCCGCGGCTGCGGATAGCTTCATGACCGATCAATGGCAGAGCGGCCGCCAGCAACGGCACGGTATCGGCGACGGTCTCGGATTTCTCGGCAACGTACTCCCGCGTCATGGCGCCGATCGCCACCCAGCCGTCTGTCGCCGACACCCCGGACAGCTCATCTATGCCGTTGATGTCGATGAGCACCGCCGGGCGGGCCAGCCGCAGCGCCAGCAGCGGTATCAAGCTCTGGCCGCCGGCGAGCACGCTCGCCTGGTCAAGGTGCTCAGCCAGCAAATCGATAGCTTCAGCAACGGTCGTCGGCGCCTCGTACTCAACATAAGGCAGCTTCATCGGCACGGCCCTTCGATCGGGGGCAACTCTTCCCTAGCTATGTTGAAGGTCGCTTTGATGGCCTCGGCCGCACGGGGACGCCCATGGCCACCCGGCAGGTGAGCGCCGGCCGTGACGTCACCGTCTGGAATCGCGCCACGTAACGAACCACATCGGTGGCCGGTGCGGCCAAGCTGCTCAACCCGTTGCCCGGCTCGCCATGTTTCGCAACGGCCGAGGGGTACTTCAAGCGGGTGAACCCGGGGCAAAGGCACATGCGCCCACGAACGGCGGGCGGGCAGGCGTGATGCTGGCAGGACTCGTCACCTAGCAGTCACCTGGCAAGGGGAAGACCGATGGCAGGGACGTACGAGCCGGTTGCGGTGCTCGGCATTGGAGCGATGGGCCACGGGATGGCGGCCAGTGCTTTGCGCGCTGGCATCCCGACGATCGTCTGGAACCGCAGGATGGAGGCGACCCGGGACCTGGCTGAGCTCGGTGCGGAGGTCGCCGGGACCCCCAGCGCCGCGGCGCGGCGAGCCGGGATCGTGGTCACGATGGTGACCGACGCCGATGCCGTCTTGTCGGTCGCCCGGGACCAGGGGATGCTCGCTGCGCTGGCGCCGGGCGCGATCTGGGCCCAGATGAGCACCATCGGCGTGGTGGGGATCGACCGCGTCGCGGCTATGGCCGCTGGTGAGCGTCCGGACGTGATGCTCCTCGACGCGCCGGTGTCGGGAAGCAAGGATCCGGCAGAACGCGGCCAGCTGACGATCTTCGCGTCAGGTCCCGGCGCGGCGCGTCCGCGTATCGCTCCGCTGTTCGACGCGCTGGGCCAGCGCACGATCTGGGTCGGCGAGGCCGGGGCCGGAACGCGTCTGAAGCTGGTGAACAACACCTGGCTGGCGTTCGCGGCCGAGGCGGTTGCCGCGTCCGTGGCTCTTGCTCGCCGGCTGGGCCTTGAGACCGAGACGGTGGTGGGTGCGCTGGGCGGCGGCCCGCTCGTGTCCGCCTGGCAGGAAGCCAAGCTGCGACGGATCGCCGACGGCGAGTTCTCGGCCCAATTCGCGCTGTCGCTCGCGCTCAAGGACGTGCACCTCGCCCTCCAAGCGGCCGGCGACGACCGGTTCGCCGCCCTCGCCTGCCTGGCTGAGGAATGGCAGCAGGCCGTTGATCAAGGTCTCGGCGACCAAGACCGGACCGTCGTGACCCGCGTGCTCGAACAGCCGGGAGGGACGCCACGACCCTGATCGGCTACACGATGCCTGCAGGAAGTCGTTCTCGGCGTGTGCCCGCGGGAATCCGGAATCTAGCATTGGGCCGCCTCCGTTTCGGTGACTCGGCCTGGGTCAGCTGAGGGCGCCTAGGGCGGCGCTGACGCCGGCGATAATCGCCCCGCCGAGCGTGATGGAGATGAACGAACGGACGAAGCCGGTGCTGGAAAAGCGCCAGCGGATCCAGGCCAGCGTCAGCAGCTCCAGCGCGATCGCCGCGAGGGCCAGCAACAGCGCAGCGCGGTACTGGGGGATCAGGAACGGCAGGGTGTGCAGGACGCCGCCCAGGAACGTGCCGGCGCCGGTGATCGCGCCGCGCAGGTAGGGGCTGCCGCGGCCGGTCAGGTCGCCGGTGTCGGACAGGCCTTCGCAGAAGGCCATGCTGATCCCCGGCGCCGATCGCGGTCGCCAGCCCGGCGAGGAACGCGTAGCGCGGCTGGCGGGTGGCGAACGCGACAGCGAAGATCGGCGCGAGCGTCGACAGTGAGCCGTCGATCAGGCCGGTCATCGCGGGCTGCGCCCGCTGCAGCAGGAATGACCGTTCATCGCGCTGACCGTGCGCGCGTGTCATGGTGAGCATGCTCACGGCAGGCTCTTGACCGGAACTTGGACTGCTAGTTTCGGACGGGCGGCGAGGGCGTCCGCAGCTGCTCCCCGCCGTGGCGATCGCCGGGGTTTACCCCCGCCCGGCCGGGATTCCGCCGACCCGGGCGGCGGTCCGCCGTGGCCCGGGCCGGCCGCCAGCCTGCTGCTGGCCATCGCCGCGACAGCGACCAGGACCGCGGCGAAGCCGAGCACCGCGGTCTGGGCGCTGACGAACTGGGTGGCCAGGCCGAGGCCGAGGACCGGCACCGCGATGCCGAAGTAGGCGGCGAGGAACAGCCCGGCCAGTGTCTCTCCCCGGCGGGTAGGGGGCGCAATCGCGATCACCGTGGAGACGCTGCCCTTGAACGCCGCGCCCGCGCCCGCGCCGGCCAGGGCGCCGCCCAGCAGGAAGAGGATAAGGCTTGGCAGCCACACCGCGATCGTCACCAGTGCCAGGCCCAGGATCAGCGCGGTGAGGCCGATGCGGAGCTGGCGGCTGGTCGCGGCGCGGCTGAGCGCGATCTGGGCCAGCGCGGCAGCACCGAACGCGACGAACGTCGCGATGCCCGCGAGCGCGTGTGAGCGGTCACCGAGCGTTTCCGCGATGAAGCCCGGTGCGAGCGAGGTGAACAGCCCGAACAGCGCGAATGCGGCTACCGTGGCCAATCCCGCCGCGACGAACGCCGAGCGGTCTGCGGCGGGAACCGAAACCCGCTGCGGGTGGTAGCGAGGCCTGGGCCGCGGGCGCGCGACGGTCTCGGGCGTGGCGGCCAGCGCGAGCGCACCGCCGGCCATCAGCGCCTCGGACACCAGGAACGGCAGTTGCAGTGCGTGCCCGGCGTACTGGGCGAGCAGGCCGGCCAGCAGGGCACCGAGGCCGAGGCCGCCGAGGTTGGCGGCTGTCGCCACGACCTCGGCGCGGCGGCCGGGCTCCCCCGGCCGTGCCGCGGCATGCAGTTCGCTGAGGTAAGCGGTCGCGGTCGCGGTCAGCATCCCGATGCTGATGCCGGAGATCACCCGCCCGGCGATCAGCCCGGGCACCGCCGGCCAGGCCAGGAACACGATGCCGGACAGCATGTTGACGCCGAGCGCGGTGGCGACCATGCGCCGCCGCCCGAGCCAGTCGGAGATGTGCCCGGCCAGGAACAGGCTCGCCATGACGCCCACCGCGTAAGCGGCGAAGATCACGGTCACCAGCAGCGCGCCGAAATGGTCACGTGCCTGGAACAAGACGTACAGCGGGGCCGGAATGGTGGAGAACGCCATCGTTACCGCGAAGACGTAGCCAACTATCCAGAACCCGCGGCCGTGGCTGCGCCACCGCTGCCGGTCCGGGGCGGCCGCGCTTGAGTGGCGCGTCCCGGCGGCCGGGCGGGCAGGGCGTGCCAGGTCAGTCAGTGTTGTCATCTCAGTCTCCTTTCGAGCTGAGACAACGCGGCCGGCCATCCTGGTATTCATCTCTGATAACGATTTATAGCGCTAACGGTTATCGCTCTGGAAGATATTGGGCAGATGGAACTCCGGCATCTCGAGTACTTCGTCGCCGTCGCCGAGGAGCTCTCGTTCACCCGCGGCGCCCGGCGGCTCCACGTTGTGCAGTCCGCGGTATCCAGCGCGATCCAGGGCCTGGAGCGCGACCTCGGCGCGGCGCTGTTCGAGCGGGACCGGCGCCGGGTGGCCCTGACCGCCGCGGGCAAGGCGCCGCTGCCCCCCAGGCGGCCTCGCGATCCGCCCGGCTGGCCCGGGAGGTGCTCTCCGGCGCGCTGGACCTCGCCGTCCTCTCCCCTCCCGGCCCACCGCCCGCCGGGCTGACCGCCTGGCCGGTCACCGAAGAGCCGCTGCTCGTGGTCTGCCAGCCCGGCCACCCGCTCGCCTCGCCGCAACCGGTGACGCTGGGACGCCTTGCCGGGGAGCCGTCCACGGGCTCCAGCCGGTGCGGTCCCGCTGGGAGCACCTGGCGCTGGCGCAGCGCCACGGTGAGCCGATCCCGCCGATCGAGGTGTACCGACCGGGCGACCTGCACTTCGTAATCGACGGCCTTCAGTGGGTGTCCATAGCCGTTGCGACCGGCCAAAGATAATCGACGCCTGCGTGACCGGGGTGCTCACAGCCATGCCGGCCAAGGGCATAGGCGCCACGGCGCCCTGATTTCGAAGAGCCACGAGCGGTCCTTCGCGACCTGACCCATCGGGCTGATCGTCGGCTCCGCGCTCCTCCAACGACCCCCTGAGCGGCAGCGAGGCAGCGTCATTATGGGCGCCGTGACGCTCCGCGGAGCTGATCGCAAGACATTCGCCTGGAACGCTAAGCTTTCGGTTCGTGGATCACGCGCGACTCGGACGGACCGGCCTTCAGGTGTCGAAGCTCTGTCTGGGAACGATGACCTTCGGACTGCAGTCCGACGAGCCCACCTCGGTCGCGATCCTCGATCGGGCTGCCGAGGGCGGCATCGACTTCATCGACACCTCCGACGTCTATCCGCTCGGCGGCGACCTTACAACCCAGGGTCGCACTGAGGAGATCCTCGGTCGCTGGCTGCTGGGAAGAAGGGACCGTTTCGTCCTTGCCACGAAGTGCTTCGGACCGACCGGGCCGTCGCCCTTCGACGCCGGGAACTCCAGGAGGCACATCTTTGACGCGATCGACGCATCCTTGCGCCGTTTGCAAACCGACTACATCGACCTCTACCAGCTCCACGGGTTCGATCCAGCGACCCCGATCGACGAGACGCTCGGCGCGCTCGACGACCTCGTCCATCAGGGGAAGGTCCGCTACATCGGCTGCTCAAACTTCCTCACTTACCAGATGGTGCGCGCCATCGGACGGAGTGAGACGCTTGGGCTGGCGCGGTTCGACTCCGTTCAGCCTCGCTACAACCTGTTGTTCCGCCAGATCGAGCGTGAGATGCTCCCGTTCTGCGGCGAGGAAGGTGTCGGAGTCATCCCCTACAACCCGATCGCCGGCGGCCTGCTCTCGGGGAAGCACCGTCGCAGCGCCCCACCGCCAGAAGGCACCCGCTTCACGCTCGGCAACGCGGCCCAGACCTATCAGGGCCGCTATTGGCACGACCGCGAGTTCGACACCGTCGACCAGCTCCTTCCCCTTGCGGAAGAGGCCGGCGTCAGCCTCGTGACACTCTCCGTCGCCTGGGTACTGGCGAACAAGGCGATCACCGCGCCCATCATCGGTGCGAGCCGCCCCGAGCAGCTTGCATCGAGCCTTGAGGCCGCCGAGTTCGTGCTCGAAGACGACCTGAAACGCCGCCTCGACGAACTCACCCACGAGTATCGCGCGGGCGACGCCCCATCATAGGGGCGATTCTCGGTGTTCAGTGGCAACGACCGGATCGTCCGGCTCACTCGGCAACCGAATGGCCTGCCGGACATTGGGAACCAAGCCAGTGATCTTGAGCAACGCGCACTGACTCCCGGGCGCGACAGAATGCCTGTTCTGCACGCCCACGACGCGGGCAGCGCTGAATCCGCAGACGCGGCGGATATCGCGTGTCGCACGACCGCAGAGCTGTCACCGTCGGTAACGAGGCGCCCGTCTTGCCCTCGCCGACGCCCGGCAGCGCTACGACAAACGTCATCGGCAACTTCTCGCCTGCTGCGGTGCTCTCCGTGGTGCCTAGCGCGCCGCCCAGGCAGCCCTGACTTGTGCCGCGCTCGGCGGCCCTGACCAACGTGTGCAACTCGCTGACCTGTGGGTTTGCAGGTCGGGGTGAGCGGATCTGCGCACTAATATCGTGTAATCCTCCTGGCGGGGACCTGCGGGATACCGGGTACATCGGTTCGGCCCGCTACGACGCCGGGCTTGAGGTCTTGAGGGCCGCCCGCAGATCGCGCCTAGCCGCTGGCCAGGACGAGCTGTGATTACGCCGCCGTGCGCCCGACCAGCTGCCAGGCTAAGCTCGGGTGCATCGGCTCAGGGCTGAGAATCTGCGGGTCAGGATCCGCGCGGGCGATGCCGGTAGCGTGCCTGCCGTGACCCGGGTATGCGGCCGGGCGAAGCCCGGGCAGTGCCTGCCGGAACGGTCTGGGAGCTCGGCTTATCTATCCATGTCACATTTCCCGGCGGCCCGGCGTCATGCGGATCAGGCCCGTTACCCGGCCGATGTGACAGGAGGGTGCTCGATGGCACGCATTGAAGGCGTATCGAAGTCCCAGGCCGGCCCAGTCGTCAAGCTCGTATACAGATTCGGGCCCAGGGCGATGAAGAAGCTGACCGGCCGCGATCCGCAGACTGGCAACGGGATCGAGCCGATCCAGATCTGGGCGCACCAGCGAGCCCGGAGCAGCGTCCGGCGCCGGTTAGGTCCCGGCGTTATCCGGATGGGTCCCGCTGTCGGAGCCGGCGGTCCCGGGCGGGCGCAGGTGCGTGCTGAAGAACGCGAGGATGCGCTGGCGGGCATCGTGCGCCGAGGCCTCGTGGTATCCGGATCCGGGCATGAGCCGTCCCAGCACCGCGAACAGGACCGGTGCCTTGTCCCCGGCGCCTTCGTGGTCGTTGAGGAACTCATGCCCGGCCTGCGGGTACTCCTTCACGTCGTGCTCGACCCCCACGGCCGTCAGCGTTTTCTCCAGGCGGGCCGCCGCTCCCCGCAGCGACCGGTCCCTGCCGCCGTAGCTCGCGACGATGGGGCACGCTCCCGTGAGGAAGTCGGCCG
>Ga0209039_10003841_pt1 | contig 11456 bp, 24 predicted proteins | sample BogFormECP12_OM1_FD_188238 | JGI IMG/M metagenome (GOLD analysis project Ga0209039, IMG submission 188238) | Bog forest soil microbial communities from Calvert Island, British Columbia, Canada - ECP12_OM1 (SPAdes) (version 2) | ecosystem: Environmental > Aquatic > Freshwater > Wetlands > Bog ... | reverse complement strand
ACCCGCTCGAACGCCAAAAAGTCCTCGTCCTTGGTGAAAAGCACTCTCCGGCCCACGCCTCGGTTGAGCACGTGGAAAACCATCCCCCCCCGGAGAATGTCGCCTCGGTCGTGACATTCACGGATTCTTACCAAGATATCCCAGCTTTGTCAATTTGGTGGCTGTCACCTTTTCATCTCGCCGTCCGCCCAAGGATCGACCGACGAAGACATTGAACTGAATCGAGCCGGCAGCTATGATAGGTCTTGCCGGGACGAATTGACACAGGTCCAGGATTCATTAGAATCCTGATCCTGTTCGTCTCACGGGGGATTAGCTCAGCTGGGAGAGCGCTTGCATGGCATGCAAGAGGTCAGGGGTTCAAGTCCCCTATCCTCCACTCGTCGTAAGTCCTAGCCGAACATAACTTTAGTTACCTGCCGATGGTCGGCAGTGCGGCCTAAGCCTAAATGCCAACGGGGTATTCTACCCTCTTGGGGGCCGCACCGATGCCGTTTTACTCACAAACTGCCGAAGTATTCCCTTCACAAGCCCTCAGGTCAGGCCCGAGTCAAGCACGGTGGGAAATGCTATTACCTGGGCAAGCATGGCTCTCAAGAGAGTCATGAAGCCTACGCTCGATTCGTCGCTAACCTACCCAAGCCGGTTGACGTGACGATCGTCGCCGGAGCGTCTCTGCTCGTTGGCGAGGCCGTCCTGAAGTACCTGGCCCATTGCCAGGGATACTACGTTCGCGACGGCGTCCCGACGGGCGAGGCCACCACGATCAAGTCCGCTCTTCGTCCCCTGGTCAAGCGCTTCGCCACGCTCCCTGTGGATGAATTTGGACCACGACGGCTCAAGGAAGTCCGGGAGGACATGATCGAGCTGGGGTGGACGCGCTACACCATCAACCGGTCGATTGGCCGGATCAAGCAGTGCTTCACATGGTGTGCGTCGGAAGAGCTGATTCCGGGTGCTATCGCGGTGGCACTCTCGACCGTCAAGGGGCTCCAGAAGAACCGCACGGCCGCACGGGAGAAAGATCCGGTTGGGTCGGTCGCCGACGAATTGGTTGACGCGACGTTGCCTCACGTCTCTGAGCTGGCCGCCGACGTAATCCGCACCATGAGGCTCTGCGGCGGCCGCCCGGGCGAGATCGTGACGATGACGGCGGATCAGATCGACCGGACCGACGGGTCTTGTTGGAAATATGTCCCCGGTCGACATAAGTGCTCCCACAAAGACAAGGACCGGGTGGTTTTCATCGGTGCCCGGGCTCAAGAAATCATCCTGCCTCGCATCGTGAGGGCAGGAGCCGATGGGCGACTTTTCCCGATCACACCCGATTCTCTCAGGCAGGCTATCCACCGTGGTTGCCGGCGGGCCGGGATTCCAGCGTGGAATCCCAATATGGTCCGGCACACCTACGCTTCGGACGTAAGGAAAGACCACGGTCTTGAGGCCGCACAAGTCCTATTAGGTCACAGCAAGGCGAACACGACTCAGGTTTATGCCGAGGCCAACATGCGACTGGCAGCGGAGATCGCTCGCAAGATCGGCTGATATCTGGTGATCTTACTTGTAACAGCGAGGCAGGGTAAACATCTGGCCAAACTGTGCGCCAGATGTTTGCCCTGTTCTGTGCTGTTGCTCGCGCGCGCGAGCGAGCTAACGACGCGATTTAGCGCGTTATGGTACAATCGTGCAAATGTCTTTACCTCTTGACATCTCCTTGCAAGTGGCTACGATTGCTTCATTGACACGCAATTCTGTCATTGAGGAACATCAGCCATGCCTGCCGTTCAGGCCGAACTTGAAACGCGACTGACCTGCGCCCAGATCGCAAGAGAGTGCTGCTGCGATCCGAGCGCGGTGAGCAGATGGATTCAAAAGGGCGCGGTTCTCTCGACCGGGGAACACGTAAAGCTCCAGGCCGTCCGGATACCAGGCGGATGGCGGGTTCGGCGTTCTGACCTGGACCAATTTCTTGAGGTCTTGACCACCGACCGACTGCGCCCTGATACGTCCCCCGAGCCCAAGCCTACCCCGAAAGCCGCGCGTCTCCGGAAGGTCAAAGCCGGGTTGGCCGAAGCCGGATTCTGACCCCTGCCGCGGGTAGAACCGGACCAAATCCATCGACGAGAAATGCTATGTCAAGGACTACCACTATAGTGCGCCAGTTGATTGCTCAGCTTACTCAAGACCTCTTCATCATCGCGGTCATCACGACGATCGTAGGAGGCGCGACGCTATTCGACGAGCAGCATCAGCTACTCGCGAAACAGGCGGACCTGGATAAAAAGCTGGCCGCCGCAAACGCACGGATTGCGACGCGATGTCGCCCCGCCCAAGTAAGGCCCTGAAGGCCGCCAACATCTTGATCACGTCACGGCATGCCGGCGTCCTCCCGATGCCGGGAGGGATTACGTACGCCCCCCAAATTTCTCTAAACGCTAGTGAGCAAAGGATTTAATACGATCCAAGATGCTCAACCGGCTCACCGCGTACAAAAACTCCCTTGGAAGTAGAGGGACTATCGTGTTCATGACGTCCAGAATCGATAAGGAGCAATTCATGGCTGCAAAGCCGCAATTCATCACGGCCAGCGCGGCGGCAAGGCTGGTCGGCTGCGATCGTAGGAATATCGTGAGGTTGGCGCGAAACGGGCTGATTGGCACGTACCATCTCCCAGACGGCGCCGATGCCTTGGTGAAGTACAACCGTGAGGATTGCTTGAAAATCGCGAAGGGCGCCCACCGTCCAGCCGCTGCCGGGAAGTGAAGTAACGCGCCCGCCGATCGGGATGCGCACACAGCAGGAACCGAGTAGTCTGATCCTCCACTCGTGCAGCCACTACACAGGCCCTTGACATCACGAGGCCGTACGATGATGGATCAATATACAAGAAGGTTATGATATGGCATGAAACAAAAACGGCCGTGGGGGTGAGACCGGCACTCGATCCCCCTGCGGCCGATGAAAGAATCTATCCGATGACCACGATACGGCAAAAAAGGCATGGTGGCAACCCCAATTCAGACCTCTTCACTTCAGAGCCAGACCCCAGCACAGGACCACCCCGAGAATGCGAACTCTGCCACGGCATGACCACCACCCGCAAGCTGGGTCTTGCCTGGTGCCCCACCTGCGAGTACGGGTGGATCGACGCCGACGAAATTCCCGTTCGGGTCAAACAACGAGGTCCTGACCCCAACGCGCCAAATCCGTTCTCGGCTGTCTACGGGGCCATCCCCTCTTGCCGAAAGAGGGTGGGCCGTGGCTAGACGCACCCGAACCCCCACTCCAGCCGGGCTTAATGGCCACGCCGCATCCATCCCGGGATTACCCGAACGTCAGGATGATCTGGATGATCGTCTTCCGCTCCACAGGCCGGATATGGAGCGGTCTGTACTGGGCGATCTGCTGATAGCTCCCGGGCTGATTGGCCGCGCTCTGGAAATCATCAAGGAAGAGGATTTCTACTCAGACCGACACCAGGTGATCTTTCACACCATGGTGAACATGCATGCGTCTGGTCGGAGCTGGGACACGACCTTGATCGCATCAGAATTGGAGAGGTTAGGCCAATATCAGGAGACTGGCGGAGACAATTATCTAGCCACGATCGCCGGTTCGGTCGTTAGCACGGCATGCTTTGAAGAGCATGCTGGATGGGTGAAAGAATACGCGGTCAAGCGGGCGCTACAGGCCCTCGGTGATGAGATCGCCCGGGAAGCCATATCGACTCAATCCACGTCCACCCAATTGCTCGATCGATTCAGGGGCAGGCTTGGCGAGATTCAACCGCCAGACATCACGACGCTGAAATTGACCACATCGTCCGAGTTATGCGAGCCGATCGACCCACCTACATGGCTCATCAACGGTGTTCTGATCGCCGGACAAGAGACGATCGTCGGCGGTCCAATGAAGACCCTCAAGACGTCCATCCTGATCGACATGATGGTTTCCCTGGGAACCGGCACATCGTTCCTGGGGAGATTCCCGGTTCCCAGGCCGATGAGGGTCGCCCTGATCTCAGGGGAGAGCGGCCGTTACGTCATCCGGCAGAACGCCCGTGAGATGGCGATGGATCGCGGAGTTGACCTCGATCACGACCGGAACATCTTGTGGGGATTCGACCTTCCTCTCCTGACCGAACCCGATCATCTCAGGGCGATCGAGACAATGATCAAGGACAACGGCCTTGAAGTGCTGGCGATCGACCCGATGTATCTGACCATTCCTGGCGAACGAGTGGACCACGCGAACATGTTCAGTCTGGGACCGATCCTCAAGACGTTTGGCAAGATGTGCCTGGATGCCGGATGCATGCCAATCCTGTCTCACCACTTCACCAAGTCCCGAGAGAATCCTAACGGACCTCCAGAGCTGCACGAGCTGGCCTACGGCGGCGTCTCCCAGTGGATGCGGCAATGGTGCCTGGTCTCGCGCCGGGAGCCCTACGACGCGTCCACCGGCGTCCACCGGCTCCACTGGCGTCATGGCGGCTCGTTCGGGCACTCGGTCGATCTGGCCCCTGGACATCGAGACTGGCGTTGTTAACGAGGATTTCACGGGCCGGAAGTGGAACGTCACGGTCAACACCCCCTCCCAGCGGATTGCAGCCCAACAGGAACACTCGCAGGAACAAGCCGTAGAGCGTGCCCTGCAACGTCAAGCCAGAAACGATGCGGCAACGGAGCGCCAAATTCGTGAGGATATGGCAACCGCGATCCCGTTCTTCAATGACGCACCAGATCATCGACTTACCCGAAGTCAACTTCGAGATCAGGCAGGGTGGAATACCGACCGGACTGGTCGCGTGATCGCTCAACTTGAACGGGCTGGAACCATAAGGGTAGTTGAATATCAAGCAAGGATAGGCAATGGAGCCATGAGGACATTCAATGGCTATGTACTGGACATGCGATCAACATCCGGACTACCGGACTGAGACGGACGTCCGGATGTTCCAAGTCCGCGTCCGGATGTATGGGCGGAACATCCGGACGGAACATCCGGACGAGTGGTGTTTGGGAACCCCTAAAGGGTTCCCAACCCAAGTAGTCCGGATGTTCGTCGGTTGTTCCCTCATCCGGAATCAAACTTGTCCGTCCGGATGTTACACGGATGTACACTAAGGGAGAATGCATTGTCCCAAAACCGAGGAGAACCATGAGCACGATCTTTCGCGATTCCCAAGGCCAACCGATCAAGACCAAAGACCTACCAGGTTGCATGGAAAAATGTCGATGTTCTGTGTGCGATGGACCATCTGACGCCTGGTGGGGCGCATCCGGGGTCATCTGCGTGTGTTACCAGTGCGCTCTCGACGCGCTTCCTGCCCTGATCGCCGACGCGATGTGTGCCAAGGGCATCAGCACGGATCTCTTAATCAGAACCAAGGAAAGGATGGACACCCGGTTTTGGATGGCAGCAGCGCTTGCTCTGTCTCGCGATCCAGAGGATGCGGCATCAACCTCGAAACAAGCAACGCACTCTTCTGCCAGATGATCACAGGAGAACACCCATGGTCACGTTGAGCACAGTACCGAAGAAGATAGTCACGCTTTGCAAGCAACGCTTGTTGGATCTGCACGACTACTTGATGTGTCGTGGCTTCAACATGTTCGCCCCGAGCCAAATGGTCGGTCTCGTTCTCGATGACCTGTTCAATCGCCACGACACCGCGTGGGATCGAGCTTGCCTCGAAAAGGTTGTCAGGCCATACGGGGGAGACGGGGACGACTGTCTGGTTGAGCCCGGGGTGAACTTCTTCGTTCTCGCCCTCGAACGTTTGGGGGCCACCACGTTGTGTTCGTGCGAGGGACACCCGCACGGCTTCAACGTGATTTTCAGGGCTAGCCACGAACTGGCCAAGCGGATTGCCCAGCATAGGGGCTTGACGGTGGAAATCTTTTACGGTTGGCGAGTTGATGGCAACGTGTGGCGACTCACGTTGGATGATTCGGCGCGGCCGTGGTTCTTCCCTGGGGCCAGGAAACGGGCAAGGCTGCGTGCGATTTCCAAAGCATGGGAAGACCAACTTCTAGATTATCCTGTCGACTTCGAGGAAAAGCTTCGTCGGTGGGAGGATCTTGTGAGGCAATGCACTCGTTCTCAGGGAGAAGCAGCGTGAGCACCGTAGCGACAAAACAAAAACGTGATCGGCGCCACTGGACGGGCCGGCCGATGAGCCAAGAACGGCGACGATTGTCTCTGTACCGACAATGGCAAGCCGACATCCGGGCTGGCGACGAGGAGTTGACCGCCGCATCATTCGAGGATCTGCAAGCGTTTTGGTCGGACCCACGGGGGACCACGGAGCGAGCAGCGTGAGCAAGGCCGCCGACACTGAAGCCAAACTCCGCCCGATCACGTTCGCCGACCTGGTCCATCTTGAGCCCAGGCTCGGCGATCTCATGAGCGAGGCGACGGCAAGATGGCAGCCGCGTCGTCGTTCCAATGACCTGCTCGACGTCTGGTATCGGTACTTCCGGCCCAAGCTTCTCCGGCTCGTCGGCGGCCGTCGCATGCCGCACCCGGTGCTTTCGACTCCCCAGGCATACCAACTGGCCTATGACACGCTGCTCGCGTCACTCAAGAGCGGCGTCCCAACGACTTGAACGCCACGCGACGGCGCGTAACGATCGATAGCTCCGAAGCGGCGATGGTTCACCTGACACGCGAACGGAGCGTCCAATGGGCAGAAGACACCCCAACGAGTGGACCCAGTTCCTCGCGCAGCGCGATCCCGATCCACCTTGTGATCCCGACATCGTCATGCTCGGCTGCCAACCGGACCTTGACCCAACCGTCAAGACTCTCGACCCTCAATGTCCCGTCTGTCATGGGGCGATCCCCGATGCCGGGGTGTACTGCGGAGCATGTGATCGCTCCGATGACGAAGTAGAGGCCGTGCTGAAGGTCGCGCTGCGCAGGACGAAACGGCTTCCCAGGATCACGACCCCCGCCTCGAAGCCGGCGGAGCCAAAGCTCACCCGGAAAGAGCGACGCCGGGCCGGTCTCCCGGAACCTTCGACGAACGGCCACCTGGTCAAGCGCAAGCCCTCTGATATTCCGGAAATCCGCGCCATGGCAGACGCCGGACAGAGCTACCAAAAGATCGCCGATCACTTCCACGTCTCGAGAGGCACGGTTGGCGACGTTATCAACGGCAGGACGTGGACTGGAGACCCAGCCGTGAAGCTCACGCCAGTCGACATCCCGTTGGTGCTCGAAATGCGCGCGGCAGGAAAAAGTTACAGGAAGATCGCCCAGCGGTTTGGCGTCGCCAAAGCCACGATCGTCGACGTGGTCCAGGGACGCACCTGGATCGGGATCGCAGCCACCGCGCGGGGCTCGGCGGAGGACGACAAAGCGCCCCAACCCGGCATCGACGAAGTTCCCGAACTGGTGACTTAACCGGTGCGCTGGTGCTGTAGAAAAAAACCTCTTCTGGTGACCATCACACTCTTTTTTTTCGTTACGGCATGGCGTAGTATTTGTCTAGACGTCTAGACAAAAGTTTAGTACCCGCCGCCGTAGAAGCAGCTTGACATCACATCTTGGGTTACGGCGCCTCAAACAACTCGAGCCGCAACGGTTCACTGAGGCCAAGCCGAACATGGACTACAAGAGCAAGCAAAGCAAGCGGAGCAAATCCCCACCAGCGAAGTTGGTTGCGCCACCGGGCCTCGTGACGATCCGGGCGGGCCGGGCCTTCCAGGAATGGCTGAAAAAGCTGTCCGATGACTTGGGAGCCCCGGTCAGTAAGGTCGTGGACGACGCCCTGGTGCGTCACGCATGCGCCGAGGGCTTTGATCAGCCTCCGCCTCCACGCCTGCGCGGCGCGAGCAGATCACAATAAACCCAAGGGTTGGTTCGGGACGCTCCAACCCTTCGAGGGCGGCTGGTTGTTGGGATGGGCCGGCCGTCCTCACCTGACAGGAGAGGAAAAACGACGTGGTGGTCGTGGTGAGGCCGGCTTTTGAAGCAGCGGTGATTCAGGGGCCGGTCTTTTTTTACCAGTCGAATCAGGAGAACAATACATGTATGGTGTAAGCCTTCCCCAGCCTGGCTCATCGGCCGCAGAGATTCTGGCCGACGCCTGGAGTCAGAATCCAGCACTGAGACCGTCCGCGCCGGCCGCACCAGCCGCCGGCAAAGGACCAATTTCACTTCGGCTGTCTGGCGGGTTCGCGCCTCGACCTGCTCGGCGGACCAGAGGACGCCACGGCCGTCGAGCAAGGCCCGTGCGAGGTCATGCTCGGCCCGGATCACAGGCTCTGTTTCGCGCTGTGCATCCGGTTCTCGCCGGAATCTCCCTGGCGCAAAATTACCTACACGTGGCACCGAGACAGTGGGGCGGCCCGCCCGCTGTTTCCGCTCGATCCGAACATGATCCCGTCGGCCCTGCGAATCCTGGCGATCCGGCTCTTGGATCGATCAACCGGCATGGTGCTGGCTGAGCGCGTCGTTGTGCTTCCGGAGCATATCACACACAGGCTGAACTACCTGGTTCGGCGCGCGACCGATGCGGACACACGCCAAGGGGCGCTCGCGAAGCTTACTGCTATGGTCGAACGCCAGGAACCCAGGGAGTTCGACCTGCGGGAGTGCTGTATCGGGACATGCTCTTACTGAGGAGAAAAACGTGGCCGATTTCTGCGATGACTGGACTCATGAAGAGAAGATTATATATTTGAATCGCACATATCCTGAAAAGATGGCCTGTTTCAGGGGCGAGCGGGCCACGAGCCGGCCTTCAAGCAGCAAGCTGAGCTGTGAACCAGGAACCTGCGTGACCAAGGGTTGGCGTCGAAGCCACCGGCAGCCAAGACGGCAGCGAGTCGAGCAACCGGGGCTCGACGTCGCAGCGCTGACACAACAGGCTAACCAGGCGTTCATGGACCGCTTTGCCCTCAGAACAGAACTAGCGCTTGCGCACGTGGAGCGTCAGCGCCAGCAAGACGACCGGGTGGCGGCCGCACTCGGTAGACGCGGGCCAAGCCGAATGGCGTGACAAGTCGAGCACTCTCATATCAGGAGAACAAACATGTCGTTCCAAACAGGGTTGATCAACAAGCTGACTGCGTCGGTGTCGGGGCAGCCGAAGAGCTGGCAGTATATCCCGCCCGGAGCCGACTACACCCGTAAGGGCGCGGCCGCGGAGCAGGATCGACGCACCTACGCGGCGACCCGCGATCAAGCCGATCCGCACAAGCCCGCGCGAACGTCGATCACCCGCCCGATCGTGGTTGGGCGACCGGGGGAAGATCCGATCCAGCTCTCGGAGCAAGACATCGCGGCGGTCGATGCCGTTGCGGCGAGTGTTGCGGCGCGGATTCTGGCCCGGATCGGCGGCCAAGACACCCTGGTTGCGAACGAGATTGCCCGGGCAGTCCAGGATAACCTGGCTTCGGCGAATCAGCTTTCTGGGGTGCACCCGAACGTTGTGCAGTTCGATCGTCAGTTTGCCGGTCAACAGATCACGGCTCAACGTTAACGCAAGCAGGAGACATACAGATGTATAAATGTGTGATCACCGACAGCATCATGGTGGAGAGTGGAACGATCGGGGGTAGCCACCTGGTCACGATCCAGTCGATGCTGGCACAGGCTGGCCTTGGAGGGTGGGGGGTTCTCCCGACGGGATGCGCGCCCTCGTCTTCGCCCGCCCTCACGTCACCCACCCTGTCGGGACAGGTCTCGACGACCAGGACAAGCCTGACCGCAACCGGCGGCGCCGCCACCCTCAATTTTTCCCAGGCGTCACGGTTTTGTGTGACGCTCGTTGACGGCGCCAATACCCTCACGTTGTCTGGCTTGCCCGCGTCCGGTGTCGCCCAGACGGTTGTGGTGGAGCTGATCCAGTCATCCAACGGGGCCACGGTCACGTGGTCGGGACCCACGGTATCGTGGGGCGCGGCCGGAGCACCGACGCTCTCAGACACAGCCGGCACCGTGGACGTCGTCACGTTTAGCACTGTATCGACCTCCGAGGTACGGGCCGTAGCGCTGCTGGGGTTCGCTTTTTAGGAGAACATCGATGCTGTTTTGCTTCCTCACGGCTGCGGTGGCGGGGGCGGCGATGTTGCTCTTGGTGGTGGCGGTCGAGCATGTCGCTCGGAGCGCGCTCGCGCGATGGCGGCTGTTCCGGTTCACGCGGCATCGAATCAAGGTCTTGACCGATCCCAAAGTTTTTTCGAGAGAGTACGGCTGGCGAATCTCGATCGAGGCGGAAGAGCCCCGCCACTGAATGCCGTCGTTAGACGAGGAGGTCTCTGATGCCAGTCACGCCACTCTACGGACAATTCGCCGCTGCCCACGATCGAAGCCGCTGGGATGACGGGAATGACAGCTTTGTGCTTCGGCCGGAATCGAAAGCGATGCGACCCTCAAGTCCGGCCCAGCGACCCAGGCCGGCCGCCAGCCAGGAAGGGCGAGGTTTGCCGCGCGGGTTTAGCCCGTTCAGCTCGGGCGATCCAGGCCCGGGTAAACCAGTCAGGGCCGGTGTCGATATCGGGGACCGTGAATCGCAGATCGACGCAGCCGAACGATTCCGCGAACGTATCCGCGGGGATCGCCGTCCGGATCGGCCAGGGATTCCAACCAGCACTGGAATCCCGGTAGGGCAGCGACATGAAGAGACGACAACCAAGCCTGTGGTCATGTCGCGGCACGGTGGCGCGATCCAGGCGATGGTGGAACAGGCTTTTTGGGACGCCCGGGAACGACTTCGTCGGCAGCGCCAAGACGATGCCACGCACGCAGCTCTCGGGCGTCGTGGGCCGTCCAGAGTTATGCCAAATCGGTGATGTCACGCGGCAAGCCGAGAGGTCTTGGGGGGGGCGATGTTTGCAAACTTCACCGTGTCGACCGAAGACATCCAGGCGCAGGTGGAGGGGCGTCTACCACATCCTCCGTCTCGCCAGCATTACGACGAACCCGCGCCGCATGTCATCTTGACCACCAGCAACGGCAGGCGCGTGCGCATGTTACGCTGCGATTTGATCGTGGAGCAGAGTCAGGAAACCTAGGATGACGCTTTACTACTTTCTTTTCGATGAGGAGCAAGCCAGATGGCCACAACGAACACATTCACGTTCAGTCCCACCCCAGGCGTGGGCGACACGTCAACCACCAGTTTCAACCTGACCATGACCGGGCAGGTTCACGGTCAGACCTTTTCCGGGAGCTGTCTCGTGGGAGGCACGATCGTTTTCTCCGCCGTGCAAGAGGACAAGTACACGGCCACCTGCAACGCGGTGAATTCTGCGAATGTCGCCGGCCCCGCCACCACCATCACGGTAAACACGACCGTTACGGTTCCGGTTCCGCTCGCTCCGGTTCTGCCGCAACCGGTAATTGATTGGGTGCAGCCGGTTTGGCTACAACCTCTACCTGATCGATTTGACCTTGCCCTTCCCGAAAAACCATTGTTTTTCGTGACCCGCATGGCTTGAGTG
>Ga0209039_10003840_pt1 | contig 11456 bp, 14 predicted proteins | sample BogFormECP12_OM1_FD_188238 | JGI IMG/M metagenome (GOLD analysis project Ga0209039, IMG submission 188238) | Bog forest soil microbial communities from Calvert Island, British Columbia, Canada - ECP12_OM1 (SPAdes) (version 2) | ecosystem: Environmental > Aquatic > Freshwater > Wetlands > Bog ... | reverse complement strand
GACGTTCAGCGCTCAGGGGGGTGCGGATACGAGTGTAGGGTTTGAGGGTTCGGCAGATTCTGGGCGTCGAACCTCTGTGGCCCACCGTCTCTTCAGTTCAACAGCTTTCTCGAAGTTGCTTTGCCTCACCTCTGCGTTTTTGGTGAAATGTTGGAAAAACGATAAATGCACTCAGCCCTTTATTTGGTCTGGTTGAGTAGTTACATGTCTTTCAATGAAGTCCGGAAAGATTATCTGATTGATCGTTGGGTTGTGATTGCCACTGAACGGGGACGCAGACCCACGGATTTTGCCAAGCAAGAGAGACAACAGGCAAAGACGGCCGTCTGCCCAATGTGCCCTGGCAACGAGCACATGACTCCCCCCGCGGCACTTGTTTACCTCAAATCCGGCAAGAGCATCACGAAAGCGAAGGATGAAAACGGTTCGAGACACAAAGACTGGGTGATACGCGTCATCCCGAACCTTTACCCTGCCTTCTCGCCCCCCAAAGAAACAATGAGTCAGAAACAAATATTCATAAATGAGAACCTAGCCAAGGCGGTGGGCCATCACGAAGTTTTGGTGGAATCACCGGTCCATGATGAAGGCCCAGCGAATGCATCTGTAAATCAGCTAGTCCATGTCGTAAATGGCTATGTTGACAGGCTCAAAGAATTGTCTGCGAGGCCTTATGTGCAGTACGTTTCTATTTTCCGCAACCACGGATTAGAAGCTGGCGCCTCGCTGTCACACGCCCACAGCCAAATAATCGCCACACCATTTGTTCCCAAGACATTGAAGGAAGAGATGGATGCAAGTCGAAATTTCTGGAACAAAAATGCAGAATGCGTTTTCTGCGACATACTAGACAAGGAACGCCAAGGACCAAGACTCATACTGGAAAACTCCAAATTCATAGTGTTCGCTCCTTATGCAAGTGTGAATCCAATGGAGTTCTGGGTGTTTCCAAAAACACATGAAAGCTCGATTCTGGAGATGCCCCAAGACGAAGTCAAAACTTTCGCCGAAACTCTGAAAACTTGCCTGTCAAGGTTGAAGAAACTGGTGAGCGATCCTCCTTACAATTACGGTTTTCACTTAGCCTTAAACAATTCAGCCCACGATTACTATCATTGGCATCTTGAAGTTTATCCCAGGCTCGCCATTTGGGCAGGGTTCGAGAAAAGCACAGGCATGTACATAAACACTATGACCCCAGAAACTGCCGCTGAAAGCATGAGAAAAAACATTTCATCATGACCCCATCAAAAGTTCGCTCTCATATTTTGGTCTAACATTCATTATGTCTTCAACGTAAGCTCTGAGAGGTTCAGCCACACTCCAAGCTTGGGAAACACATCCCCTCGGAATGTATGGAGGGTCCCCATCGAAAATCTCATTTAGCATTCCAAGCCCACCTTCAGAGAAAATGCTAGAAAACAGCTGCATCACAAAACTTTCAGGCGCACACTCACGCTTCGATTCATCGTAGCCGTTTATTTTCGAGAACGCAGTAACAAAGGGTCCAAGCAGCCAAGGCCAGACCGTTCCATTATGGTAAGCTTTGTCTCTGCTTTCACGGTCGCCAGTGCAGACTCCTGCATATCCGGATTCATTTCTGCTGAGGGTCCTTAAGCCGTAGGGCGTCAGGAGTTCACGCTGCACAGTTTCGAAGACCCCTTTCGCTCGTGAATCATCGAAAACGCTGAAGTCCAACGCTACTGCGAGAATCTGGTTTGGCCTCATGGAGTCATCTTTTCCATTTTTTCCTATAACATCGTACAAGCAGCTTTTTTCTGCATTCCAGAATTGTTCACGGAAACTCTTCTTCGCCTTCTCGGCCATTGCCTCATACTCTTCTGCCTCATTTTTTTCTTCGAAGGCTTTTCCCAGCAACTGCATGATCTTCAGAGCATTATACCACAAAGCCTGAATCTCAACTGCCTTTCCCTCCCTCGGAGTAAAAGCCCTCCCATTGGAGGCAGCATCCATCCACGTCAACCTTGGCCCATGAGACAGCAGACCATCTGTGTCCACACGTATGTTGAAGTCTGTTCCCTTGACGTGGTTTTCAACGATGGACTTCAATGTTTCCCAAAACTTTTCCCTCACAAAGTCTAGGTCGTGAGTGTATTTCAAGTATTGGAAAGTTGCGTTGACGAACCATAACGTTGCATCGACAGTGTTGTAGGCAGGCGATGCATCCTTTTCGGGAAGAAAGTTAGGTATCAAGCCTTGCTTGCAATAATCCGTGAAGTTCAAGAGTATCTTTTTGGCATACTCGAATCTTCCAAGCACAAGCACGAGTCCAGGCAATGAGATGAAGGTGTCTCTCCCCCAAGATCCAAACCAAGGGTAGCCTGCGATCACAGCTTTCTGCCCTTGGCCTCCGCCTTGAACTATGAATGTGCCCGTGTTCAGCACGAGCCAATCCAGCCAGCTGTTTGATACTATCGATCTGTGAGTTCCATAGAAGCCTAATAGGACGTTCTCACAGCGGCTTATTTCAGCATCATAAATGTCTCTAATATCCTGCGTCGAAGAAGGCAATTCAGCCAAGAGTCTTTCCGATTCTGCTTCACCTACACCGACGGCAGCAGTTATGGCAAAATCCTTGCCAGTTTTGGCTTTCAAGTCGACCTCAAAGTATCCGGGTTGATAGCAATCGTCAAGATAGCTTTCACCACGGGCGACTTCTTCCCGCAAGAAGACGCGTTCAACCCATTTTCCCGTTGCAACATATCTTCCTTCGGTTGTAACTATCATCAGTACAGGCTCAGCAGGTTTCGCCTGTATTTCCACTCCCATGTGCCTCTCTTTCTGAGCAAATTCAATTGGCGTCTTCCCTCTGTCGGTCACGCAGTGGAAGTCTCGTCCATTCACAATGGGAAAAACTTGTATGCTAATGTCAAAACCATTATCGTTAGAGGCATCATAAAGAGTGAGAGAAGCGTTTTTTCCGTAAGGCATAAACACTTTTTTTCTAATCGTCACATTGGGTAATGAATAGATGAATTCCGGAAAAGGCGACACCGAAAACTCTGAGAGAAATGAGTATCCTTTGGGGAAGAGCCCATCCTGAAACTCATTTGTCCCCAGTCGAAAAACATGGTTTCCAAAACTTATGTCTTCATCCAACTTTGTGAGAAAGACTCTTCTATCTTTAGGCGGATCGAGTGCTGCCACAAGTAGGCCATGGTATTTTCTCGTGTTCAATCCCAAAACTGTGGAGGAAGCGTAGCCTCCCAACCCATTTGTCACTAGCCATTCTCTCTTGACAGCTTTTTCAAAGCTGAAGTTTTCTTTGTTGAGGTCTATGGAAGGCAACTTCATTTACTACATCAGCTTTGCAATGTTTCTTTCACGCGGAACGCCGAAAAAGTTGGCGACAGGGTTGCATTTCGTTCTAAACAGCAGCACGTGAGGCTTCTTTAACCTGTATTCAGTGAGAGTTTCAGCATAACCCATACCCTTCGCAAAAACCAAATCCACACTGTCGTAGGCTTGACGAAACTCCTGAGAAACATCATCCAAGACTAGACCAACAGAATCCGTTCCGGTGGTGATTACTCTGTCAGCAACTTTGCACATTCCAGATGATTCGGCATCCTTCGGAGTCGCATCGTTTATTATGGGTCGGGCTTTCACCGCAACAGTCACGTCTAAGCCCATATTCTTCAACTGTTCCACAAGCAACGTGTCAAAAACAATCTCTCCCGCGTTGTCAGTTAGATACAGCACCCTATGCGCTTGCCTGGCCAACTCATAGATTCTCACCGTGTCGTCAATAGCCAAGTCTTTCGCAGCATCCCTGAAAGCTTTCTTCAAACTGCTGAACGTGAACTTGTGGCCTGGAATGTCAAACTCCATTATGTTGCCCACAATCGCACATAAACACGCCCGTTTGAACCTGTCCTGAAGCGTGTACCCCTCCTCTACAAGCTTCTTCGCATAAGGAAAAAGCTTCAACGCCCTTTCATTGCTTGTTTTCTTGCTTCTTTCATAAGGGTCCGCATTGCCTGAAACCCTTCTGATCACAGCATCTCTTTTCGTTCCGAGATCCGCTGGGACAGCGGTGGGTCTGAATTCCTTCGTAAGCATCCTCAGAAGATCACTCATAGCTCTAAAGCGTAAGGCAGGGTTCGTTGTGGCTTCTCTGGCTTCAGCTGCCCCCCTGCTCATTATGCAAGCCACACAGTCAGATTCGACCTTCAAACCCTGTGGACTCACCCTTCACTTCCTTGTCGCTTCTGCAAACTCCAGCATAATTGAGTAAGGATCCTTCGCCTTCACGATACCACTTGCGACGAGTACGCCTTGAGTCCCAAGCTTCAGCGCGGCCAAAACATCCTCACCTCGGCTTATACCTGCACCACACAGAATCACGACATCAGCATTTAGCTTCCTGACGAGCCGAACAGTGCCAACCACTACTTCGGGCTGAGCTTTGGAAACTGGAATCCCCGAGCCTATTAGCTCTGGAGGTTCAATAGCAATCAAGTCAGGCTTAAGGGCAGCTGCAGCCATGCTTGTCGAAGGATTGTTAGCACACACCAAAGAGAGCAGACTTTTTTCGCGAGTGATGCTGATTATTTCCTCGATGTCCGAAAGCTTCAGCCGCTTCTCAGAATGGTTAATCAACGTTCCTTTTGCACCAGCCTCCCTAACAGATTCAGCTAGAACGTGACCCGTGTACCCGCCTGGTTTGATTGGATCTATGTGCTGCGCAAAAACAGGAATACTTACAGCCTTAGCGACCTCCGCCAAGTCTGCAAGTTGTGGAGCCACACCCATACTGACGCCCGTTTCACGGCCAACCTTCTCCGCTTTTACGGCCAGTTCAACAGCCCTTCTTCCCGTGGCTTCAGTGTAAGTTTTGAAGTTAACAATCACCATTGGTTCCCTAATTTTTGCGACCATAACATCGCCCCTAATTTCCAGTGTCAACTAGGATGCTAGTAACGCGTTGCGACATAAAACGGTTGCCTATTGCAGGAAACTACGCTTTGCTTCTCGCCATGTTTCTTCCTGGCACGAACACGGCTGCTGCGATAGAAGTCGTCCACAATCCGCCCTTATCCCCGGTAGCCGACTGAGTAACATTGGCCGTCTTGATCATCATTCCACTAGTCTTGAAGATTTGTTCCTTCTCATGCCAAGCGATTTCGGGATCGAATTGAATTCCCATGGTCGTGGCTAGCATCGTCGCCGCCAAATCTTCGGAGTAATCTCCGGCTTTGTCGTCAGTCTGGCCGAAAGAATGGTGCTCCGAGAGATAACCGTAATCTTCCTTGCCCGAAGGAATCGCCACCCCTATCGCGGCTGCGATGAGCCTGTGCGGTTCGTTGGTGGAGTTTCGGGCTAAAACGACGAAAGTGATTTCCCCAGGTTTAATCAGTTTCAAACCGCGCTCTCGCGAGATGAGTTGGCAACCTGGAGGAACAATGCTTGAAACACTAACTATGTTACAATGCTGGATGCCCGCGTCTCTCAAAGCCAATTCAAAAGATTGGAGTTGCTCTTTGTGTTTTCCGACTCCCTTCGTTAGAAAGAAGTATCGTGGTATCATTTCGCGAATAGATAATATTGATACACTTATTAGTCTTTTGTTTTCATCGACCACTAGCCCACAAACTGAGGGAAAAGAATAACAAAGGTTGATGCAATAATCACCTTGAGGGCAGCATGGTGTCTTCGCGGCGCAGCGTATTCAAAGACGAAACGAAACTTGACATAAACTACGTTCCATACAAGCTTCCCCACAGAGAGAAAGAGCTGCGTTTACTACTAGAATTCTTCAACTTCGCCACTCAGTCACCGCAGAGAATGGCGCAGCGAGTAATGATAACTGGCGACGTGGGCACTGGGAAAACCGTGCTTTCCCAACGTCTCGGGGCAAACATCACAAGTGAAGCGGTCAAACAGGGAATCAACTTGCAGTACATTCACGTAAACTGCCGCGAGTCACATGGAAGCCTGTTTCTAATACTTCAACAGGCAATCTCTGTCTTTCACCCCAATTTCCCAAAACGCGGCTATTCCGCCGAAGAAATTCTAAACTCGTTCGTGCAAATGCTTGATGAACAAAACACTCATGTAATCTTGGCTCTTGACGAATTCGACAGTCTCGTAGACAGAGAAGGCTCCGAAGCCGTATACAAACTTACCCGCTTGCAGGAAGCACGACAGAACAAACCCCAAAGACTCTCGCTCATAAGCATTCTGCGAAACCTTTCATCGATCGAGCGATTGGATGCAAGCACAAGAAGCACCTTACAATCCAACATAATAAAACTAGAAAGATACTCGAAACAGCAACTTTCCGACATTCTCAACGACAGAGCCTCCCTAGCGTTCAAACCCCTAGCAGTACACGAAGACACTGTCAGCGTGATAGCTGAACTCGCCTATTCCGAAAATGGAAACGCCAGATTCGGAATCGAACTTCTATGGAGAGCCGGCAAATATGCAGATGCTGCAGATTTGGAAACTGTTCAACCAGAATGCGTCCGAAAAGCCGTCTCAAGCATAATTCCAACTATGCGTAAAAGCGATCTTGCCACACTTGGCCTCCATGAAAAACTTTTCCTATTAGGTATAGCAAGAACCTTCAAGAAAAACGAGAAAGCTTATGTCACTCTGGCTGAAGCTGAACGATCCTACGCTATCGTGTGCGAAGAGATAGATTCAGAACCGAAGAGTCACACTCAACTGTGGAAATACCTCAAGAATCTCTCAGCCCTCGACATCGTAAAGGCCCAAGTTGTAACAAGCACTTCTAGGGGACGATCAACAAGCATATACCTCCCAAGAATTCCGGCTGACGAACTGGAAAAAGAATTGAAAACTCTTATAGAAAAAGGGGAAACGTGAAAATGAACGTCGAAGACGTTTTCTCCTCCAAGCTGCGCATGAAAATTCTGAGAATTCTAGTTAGATTTGGGGAACTGAACGGCTCTGAAATTGCACGCAAGCTGGGCGTAAACTACGTAACGACAGCCAAACACCTACAGGTCCTCGAAAAGGAGGGTCTCCTAGTGCACAAAGCTTTTGGAAGAATCCGACTGTACAGACTCAACGAGAATTCACCTAGAGCCAAAGCCGCACAAATCCTGGTCGAAACTTGGGAACCGCCAAATAAGCTGTGAACTGCGCTACCTCATCAAGCACGTTGCAGAGTGTCAAAGAAAACAAACATGAAAGAAGTGTGGAAAAAGACGATAATTAGAATATCCAGAAAAACAATGGAGAAGGCAGAACTGCCAAAGGGGAAAGAAACAAAGTCTTCCGGCGTTGCAAGACAAAAAAGAAAAATGAACCTTACGCCCTCAAATATCGAAGGAAAACTGAGGAGGCACATGCGAGAATGGTAATGGTCGACGTATCGGACAAACCTGAGACCTTTCGACAAGCCACAGCCTCAGGCATAATCAGGTTGAAGCCCAGCACGATCGAACTAATCAAGAAAACTCAAACAGCCAAAGGAGATCCTGTTTGCACATCGAAAATCGCAGCGATTCTAGCCGCGAAAAGAACAAGTGACTTGATTCCGCTTTGCCATCCATTGCCGATAACCAAAGTTGACGTTGAAACCAAAATAGTGAGCAAAACCGATGTGAAAGTCACAGTCACGGTAAAGACAAAGGCCCAGACAGGGGTTGAAATGGAAGCTTTGACAGCCGCTGCCGTAGGCCTCTTGACTGTTTGGGACATGGTCAAGCAATACGAAAAAGATCCGAAAGGACAGTACCCCACGACAGCAATCGAGAATATTCATGTGCTGAAGAAAACGAAAAGTGCAACCGCCAAGAAGGTCATTAATTAATGAGCGATACGAGCAAGAAACACAAGGCTGAGGCACCAAGCAAACTGAAGTACGGGATTTTCCTCTGCAGCACATCTCGCTATAATCAGGCGAAGAAAGGCGAGAAAATTCATGATCCCTCCGGAGACCTCATCGAATCTATGCTGAGAAAAGCCGGACAAATCATCCTGTTTCGGAAGATAATTTCTGACGACCCCGACATGATAACCCAAAGCGTGAAAGAAATTTTTCGCGAAAAAGTTGATGCCGCAATTTTCTGCGGCGGCACAGGCATAACTCCTTCCGACGTAACCATCGAAAGTGTTGCACCCTTCCTCGAAAAAACAGTGCCAGGCTTTGGCGAAATATTTAGACGGCTAAGCTACGATGAGATTGGTTCTGCGGCTATTCTTTCTCGAACAATAGCAGGTGTCGCGAAAGGAAAAGCAATCTTCTGCATTCCAGGCTCCCCCAACGCAGCGCATCTCTGCCTTTTGAGATTAATACTACCTGAAGCAGGACACCTGATCAAACACGCCCGTGAATAGGAAAAACAGATCCGCAAACATTTTGATTTGGTCGATCAAGATTCTCGTCTAGTTTCAGATTACAGAATCCTTGTTTTAAAGTGTCAATATGAAAAAAGTCAAGGACGCTCGGTAGACTTATATTCGCCGTCCCTAGCCTAGTCGTTAGGCATGCATGGGAATAACGATGGTTCTGAAAGACGGCTGCGGAAGACCACTCCTTAACCTTCGCATTGCTATCACTGGAAGATGCAACTTGCGATGTTCCTATTGCCACGGAGAAGGACAGGAGAGACGTAGCAGCCAAACTAGTCGGGAAATGACATCAGAAGAAATTATCAGAATTGCAAAAATTGCTGTGGACTTAGGCATCTCAAGAATAAAGCTTACTGGGGGAGAGCCTCTCGCACGCACTGATGTAGCCAGAATCGTTGAGGGAATCAGCTCTTTACCTGGTTTGACTGATTTGTCAATGACCACTAATGGAACCTTGCTAGCGCCTTTGGCAGCGAAGCTTCACGCAAATGGCTTGAACCGCGTAAACATAAGCCTCCCAACACTCGACGAAAAGAAATACGAGGAACTCACGGGAGGAAGAATAACTGACGCGTTTGAAGGCATCAGAATCGCCGTGAAAAGCGGATATTCACCCGTAAAACTCAACATGCTGATCCTCAAGGGAATAAACGAGGATTCTGTCTCAAGAATGATTGAATTTGCCGAAGAAACCAACACCGTTCTGCAACTAATCGAGCTTGAACCAATAAACGTGACTGAAAAATATTATCGCCAACGGCACAAAGCCCTAGGCGAATTTGAAAAACGGTTAGAAAAAGAAGCAGAGCGGGTTGCGACCAGACGGTACATGCACAATCGCCACATTTACTATTTGCCACACGTGAAAGTTGAAGTCGTGAGACCCATAGAAAACACAGAGTTTTGCCTAAACTGCACACGATTACGAGTTACGAACGACGGGAAACTCAAACCTTGCCTAATGAGAAATGATAACCTAACAGATATTCTGACCCCTATGAAAAATGGAGCAACAGATCAAGAACTCACAAGGCTTTTTATGCTGGCAAACCAAGAAAGACGGCCATATCAAGCGGGGCCGCGTGCTTTGTAAGACTGAAAAAGGAACAGCTATTCACTGCAGGCTTCACAGATCGACTATCCTGGCTTCCTTTTTGGCCGTGTCGAGTAAGGCGAGAGTCGATCTACCAGTCACATACCCACAGACTTCGCCAGGATTGATTATCAAGGTCCTCCCCTTCCTCCGAATCTCAGCAACATGCGTGTGCCCGCAAACCACGACATCAAAGCTCTCACGCTCAATTAACGCGTTGAGAAGTTCAATGTCACCGCCGTGCACCAATACGATTCGCAGGCCTTGTGCTGCTATTTCTGCAAAGTTGCCTCGGAGTTCAAGCTTTTCGTTTTCGCTGAATCTTCTTTTCAGAAACTCATGGTCTCCATCGTTGTTGCCAAAAACGCCTATTAATTTTGCATGCAAGTCCTTAAACTTCGGAACAACAAAACCAGCCACGTAGTCCCCAGCATGAAGAACAAGTCCAACGTCCTCTTCGTTCAGCCTCTTTACTGCTCGTTCAATCATTGGCAGATTATCATGCGTATCTGAAATCACACCGACCAGCAACTTTCGGCCCAACCGTATTTCTACTCTCACACATAAATCTCTTATATGTTACTCCCGCTTCGCCTAGGCAAAAAGTCGATTCTTGCAGCTGTAACACGCTTTGAGGGGAATAGATGTTTGTTCTAGAGAATATTTCGATTCTGGGAATAGTAAAATGAACGAAACACTGCTTAAGAAAACCTCGGCGTTCTTGTATTCTAGAAAACAGTTCTAAAAGAGGAATATAGAAAATGAATCCTTGGGGTTCCAATCCATCTTCGAAGAGAAGGGACAAGCTCTTCATAATAGCCGAGATCCTCGAAATTGCCAAGGAGGGCACTCTTAAGACCCAGATCATGTACCGGGCAAACCTCAGTTTTACCCAGCTGAATGATTATCTGAATTTCATGTTGAGGATTAGCCTTTTGGAGAAGATATACGAGAATGAAAAAGAAAGATACGAGACCACGGATAAAGGCATGGATTTCCTTCAACGCTACCGCGAAATAACGGAGCTCCTGAAGAACGAGGAAGAAACCAACGGCAAGAATGGAGTCAAGATCCCTCCTCCTCACCTACTCAAGAAAAGTCAAAACCTATGCTAATCGCAAAGACGTGCTTGCTACAATAGTCGCACCTGCGAAAAACTGACCACACAGTGATGCTAGACAGACACTTGCTGGATACTTGGCATTTCAAATTCTATTTTGCTTCTGATCTCGCACCATCAGATATTTCTGGGTCCTTTCCTTCAGACACGGGAATTCATCGAGCATTGCCTTGAGAACCTGCCATCTGATTTCGTCGCTCTTCGTGTCAATTTTCATTTTCAAAGCTTCCCGTATATTGTATAGCAATATACAATATAAACCTTCGTTTTCTGTCGTGAACGTCCCCTGATAGACCATCCTTATAATGAAGCTGATCAGAGAAAAGAAAAGGGAGAGATTCAAAACCTAGGACAGCCAATTATATTCACTGCCCATCAGCTTTTCTGCAACTAGCTGGAAGGATTTGAAGAACTTGAAGGAGAAACTCCTGACAAGGCTTGGGGAAGCTCGATAGGTGGAACAGTCAAATGACTGACAATTACACTACGAAAGAATGGAATCACCACCGTATAGACAGGGCCAACTTCAAAAGCGACCATACTGAAAAGAAACAAGTCATAAGAAAGTATCACCTGCCCCAAGAAGCCCATTACATAGGTTATCTGAACCTTTGCGCGAAAGCTAAAGAAATGTTTATATCACTTGAGATGCCTTCAGTTTCTTTTTGGCGATAGTTTAGCTCCGCAATTTTCATGGCGGCGGCTCAACCCTGACTGCAAAGGCGCCTGTCGCCTCATGGGATGAAGATGGTTGGCCTCCAATTGCGGAGACAAGAATGTGGACCTGACCAATTATTTCGTTAGGTCTGAATTGGGCTTTGGCATTTAGTGGTTGATCTTCCCTCCAAATCCAGTCGAATTTGCGGTTTGTACAAACAAGTAAACGTTTGGCTG
>Ga0209039_10003838_pt1 | contig 11459 bp, 7 predicted proteins | sample BogFormECP12_OM1_FD_188238 | JGI IMG/M metagenome (GOLD analysis project Ga0209039, IMG submission 188238) | Bog forest soil microbial communities from Calvert Island, British Columbia, Canada - ECP12_OM1 (SPAdes) (version 2) | ecosystem: Environmental > Aquatic > Freshwater > Wetlands > Bog ... | reverse complement strand
TATATCCAGGGCGGTGCCCCCAACGTTGTTCTCTACGCTATCACTATCGATCCTAAGCAGCCTATCTCGTTGGAGCTCTCGCCAGAGATCGCCAGGGCCGCAGAAGTGGCCGTCGCGGAGATCCTGGCGGAGCTGCAGTCTAACTCCGTCGCTTGACTATTTCGCCTTTGCGTTCAGCTTATCGATCACCTGCTTCAGCGCCTCGAGCTTTTGTCCTGCCTCGGCGAGTTTGCCTGTCGCTGTCAGCCTCTGATAATCATCAAAATCCCTGCTTGCCTGCGTAATCAGCGCCTTCAAATCCTGTTCTGGCTGCGGTGCACCGGTCGGAGACACCGATGCCTGCGATGTTGGAGACTCGGCTGCGCTCAGCGACGAAACCCCGCCGCCGAACAATGACGACAACGCCGCCTCAAATGTTGGCCCGTAGGCGAGCTTGTCCTGCAGAGCCAGCACCACCAGGCGCAACTCCGGCATGGGGCTGCGGTCGGCTTGTAAATAAATCGGCTCCGCATAGAGCAGCGCGCGTCCCGAAGGAATGACCAGCAGCGCTCCGCGCACCACATGTGAGCCTTGCTGATTCCATAACGTCAACTGGCCAGATAGTTGCGCGTTCTGGTCGATGCGCGCCTCAATCTGCAGCGGCCCATCCACCAGCCTGGTCTTGGGAAAGTCGTAGACGATCGATGTGCCGTAGTGCTCGCCGTCGCAGCGCCCGGCGATCCAGCCGATCAAATTGTTGCGGTTGAGAGGCGTGAAGGGCAGAATCTCAACAAACTCGACGCCGCTCTCGCCGGGCAGCTTCATCAACACAAAATTCGGCTCCATCGCCTGCGTCTGTTGCGCGCCTCCCTCGCCCAGTCCGACCTCGGTCGCGACCGTCCACTGGTCTTCCTTGTTGTAGAAGACTTCGGGATTGGTCATGTGATAGAGGCCATAAACTTCGGCCTGCAGCTTGAGCAGTAACTCGGGGTAGCGCACGTGCTTGCGCAACCCGGCCGGCATGGCCGCCGCGTCCTTGAAGAGGTTGGGAAAGATGGCGCGATACGCCGCCAGAATCGGGTCTTGAGAGTCGAAGACGTAAAACGTCGTTGTTCCGTCGTAGGCGTCGATGACCACCTTGACGCTGTTACGCATGTAGTTGATGGGCTGGCCGTAAACCGAGTAATGCGTCGAGTAGGGATAGGTGTCAGACTGCGTGAAAGCATCGAGAATCCAGGAAAGCCGGCCATCGTCGCCCAACACGATGTACGGGTCCTTATCATAGGTCAGGAACGGCGCCAGTGCCGCGGCGCGGTCGCGCACCGTGCGCCGCATCAGCAGGCGGCTCTGCTCATTCACATCGTCGCTGAAAGGGAGCTTGGTAAGGTCGCCGCGGTCCAAGGCAATCAGAGTGCGGCGAAGCAATCCACCTAACTCGATGCCGCCCGTGCCCTGGTATGAGGCCAGGTTGTTGCTGGCGCCCTGGGGGTAGTTGAACTCCTGCTGCCGCGTCATAACGTAAACGTCGGTGTTGGTCATTTCGCCAAAATAAATCTCCGGCCGCGTAACGTTGAGGCTGGGCGACGTGCTTTGCACCGGCATATTGCTCAACAACAGCGTGGGCATGCCCTCCGTCGTAAAGCCATTCACCGGGTTCATGGTGATGCCGTAGCCGTGAGTGTAGATCAGTTTGTCGTTGATCCAGTTGCGGCTGCTCTCCGGGAGCTTATCCACGTTCAGTTCGCGCGCTGCCAGCATCACCTCGCGCATGGAACCGTTGATGTTATAGCGGTCAATATCGACATCGGGGAAGTCGTAGTAGGTGCGAATCTCCTGTATCTGTTGGAGCGTTGACTGCAGAGCTTTCCAGTCCCACAGGCGAATATTCTGGAGCGTTGCCTGATTGTTGGCGGGATCGGTGGCATCGACGGTGGTCTCGGCGGGAAACTCGCGCTGCTGAAAGCGGTCCAGGCCGTATGCCTGCTGCGTCATCTGGATGTTATGAACGATGTAGGGCTGCTCGCGAACCAGCTCGTTGGGCTTGACAATAAAGCTGGAGACGTACCAGCCCACCAGTGCGACCCCGGTGTAACAAACCACGGCCGGAGCGACGGCCGCCACCAGCCAGCGTGCGCGCGGCGCAAACACGCCGCCCACGGCCGCGATTACCGCTCCCAGTAGCAACGCCGCACTCACCAGGAGCATGCCGGTGATTGTTACGTGCGCGCCTGTGTAGGTGACGCCGTCGAAGATTGTGTGGTGGTCGAAGAGTTGCTCGAAGCGGCCAACATACACGCGCAGGCCAATGACGAGCAACAGGAATGCAACCGTGAAGGAGAGACCGCGCCAGGGCAAATTAACGAGACTGCCACGGCTTCCGGTGAGCGCTCGCGAGCTGCCCGAAACAAGTAGAAACACAATAGCCAGAACACAGGCGATTATGCTGAGCGTCAGCAGCCATCCAAGGATGAGTTGGCATGCCGGCAAGGTGAACAGATAGAAGTCGAGCGGCCTCGCAAAAATCGGGTCGGTCATGGAGTTGGCGCCGCTCGGCGCATACCACCAAAGGGCCAGCGTTTGCCACTGCGCGGCCATCGCGCCGCCGGTGAAGAACGCTATAACCAGCGAGCCGCCGATGGAAACGATGCGCAGCACGGGCTTGAGCGATAGATTCACCTCCTGGCCGGCAATGACAAGGGTGTGATCACTGGGCAAATCGCCGGCATGGGCGTGCTTGAGAGCTGAAAATGTCCCTAACAAAATGAAAAATGTAAGCGCAAAAAATGCCGCGAAGATGCCCCACTCCAGCCCGCGCGCCTTCCAGAACACGTCGCTGTAACCGAGCGATTTGAACCACAGCAGGTCAACCCAGTAGGAGAGCACTGTCCGGCTGCAGAGGAACAGAACAGCGACGACGGCGATGAGAAAAAACAATCCGCGGCGGCTGCGGCGCTGCGGCGAGGTCAACTTAGGCCAATTAATCGTTTCGGGCATCTCTCTACTCCACTCTTTCCGGTGTTGCATCATTCAAGTTTCGGGCGTCTTGGCCCCTGAAACGAGTGAGCCGTTGCGGCTCAGGAACCGCTGTGAACTGGCCCCTCCAGCTTCACTCTAATCCTCTTGCAAACTTTTTGCAGCCGGATAAGCGCGCGCCTGACTCAGACCTGGGTTGCGGAAAACCAGCCTGCTCTCAGGCGGTGAGGTCTATTTGTGTCCGGCGCTTCGGAACGAGCCGGGGGTTCGGCCTCTCGCGCTCCTTGGGGCCACTCATACAACTAATCCTCGAATAGATTGTCTTACGAAAGCGGCCCTGACGTTTATACTCAAGGCGACCGGGAAACATAAAGGAAATACTGGTTTACTAAAAGTGAGGACAAAATGGCATTCGATGACAAAGGCAAAGCGGTGGTCAACCGCCTAGTGGATGGGTTCTTTACATTTATCACGCGCGCGGAAGATGCTCGGCGAGCGTTCGCGCAACTAGGTGACAACGATGCAATTGCAGTGGTTGAGGTTAATAACGCGAGAGACGCGAGCATGATTGCATAGATGGCGGTAGGTCTAAAAGATGATTCTCCCAGCAAAGCCAACTTGACCGATTGCATCTTCCCTATCATGGTATTCGTGAAGAATGGGCGAAGCGAGGTCTACTGCCAGCGCGTCGTTGATACGCATGAAGGCAAGTTCAAAGTCAGCTCGAACTGGGAGCCCTTTGGCGAGAGGCGTGGACCATTAGTACTTCTCATTCCTAAGGAAACCGTGCAACACATTCAGAAACACTCCTCCATATGGAAGCGAGTGACTGTAAGAGTGTGAGTTATGAATGGCCGGGAAGTCACAATTCTCCTGAAACGCGCCGCTCACCCATGCTACTCTCACAACACAGCATGAGCCAGACCCCTTCCTCGCAAACACAACCAGTCATGGCTAACCTGCCCCGCGTGCTGGGCGCCAGCCAGGCCACGGCCATCGTCGTGGGCACCGTTATCGGCAGCGGCATCTTCCTTGTGCCCAGCGAGATGATGCGCGACACCGGCTCCTCGGCGCTCGTCTATCTCGCCTGGATCGCCGGAGGCCTGCTGTCGCTCTTCGGCGCCATGACCTATGCCGAGCTGGGCGCCATGCTGCCCTATGCCGGCGGCGGGTATGTCCTTCTACGCGGCGCTTACGGCGACACGCCGGCCTTTCTCTATATGTGGACCTGGTTTGCCGTGGCCAAGCCGGCCTCTGCCGCGGCCATCACCATTGGCCTGGCCCGCACGCTGGAGTTCTTCCCGGCCTTCCACGGGCTCGGCAATCAGGCCATCGGCGCACCCATCCACTTGCTGTGGTCGCAGATCTTCGCCATTTCTGTGGTCTGGTTCATGACCGGCCTGAACTACCTGGGCGTCAAAAAGGCCGGCAACTTCCAGCTTGTCTTCACAATTCTGAAAGCGATTCTCATCCTTATCGTGGTCGCGCTTTGTTTCGCGTCGGCCTCCGGCTCATTGAGCAACTTCTCCACCACGCTGCCCCATGCCGTGGGCGGCTTCCGAGGCTTCATGCTGGCGCTGATCGCCACCCTGTGGGCTTACGATGGCTGGCCCGACCTTACCATCCTGTCCGGCGAGATCAAACGGCCGGGGCGCAGCTTGCCCATCGCGTTGATCGGCGGCCTGTGCATCGTCGGCTTTCTCTACATGGCCACCAATGCCGCCATGCAGTACATCCTCTCCGCCACGCAGATTGCGGCCAGCGAACGGCCGGCCGTGGCAGCGCTCGCCGTCGTCGCCGGTCCGGTCGGAGCGGGCTTTGTGGCCGCCGCCATGGCCCTCTCCATCTTCGTCACCCTCAACGGAACCGTCATGAGCGGCGCACGCGTCCCTTTTGCCGCCGCCCGTGACCGGCTCTTCATTCGCCACTTTGCCCGCATCAGCCCGCGCTTCCAATCCCCTTCCACTTCGCTGGCCATCCAGGGAATGCTGGCCACCCTGCTATTGCTGATCTTCAGCCAGTTTGAAAAGCAGTTCGATTTAGCCATCTTTGCCGAGTGGATCTTCTACTTGCTCATTGCCACCACCATCTTCGTCTACCGCCGCAAGCGGCCTGACCTCAAGCGTCCCTACAAGGTCTGGGGCTACCCGCTGCTGCCCGCAGTTTTCTGCCTTTGCGGTGTCCCAGTTCTCGTCTATTGCTTTTTGGGTAATCTGAAAGGCTCGCTGATCGGCCTTGCACTAATCCTGCTGGGGCTGCCTGTGCTGTGGCTGGTGCGGCGTCAGTACGGAGCCTCTGTTCCCATCGAGGAGAGTCACTCCGGATAGAAATGGGCTCTTAAACTGTCAGCGCCCTGCTGTTCGATTCGTGATTCTTCCCCTTACGATCGTTTCTGCGCCGCTTCCTCGTACACCGCCGCATACTCCCGCGCGGGCTTCGCCCACCCATAGTCTTGCGCCATGCCGTTGAGCATCAGCCGCTTCCAACCCTTCTTATCCTCGAACGCCGCCAGCGCCCGCTCTATGGCCACCCATAGACCCTCGGCTCGCAAACCCTTGAATTTGAAGCCGGTCCCGGTTCCCTTCACCGGGTTCCACTCCTCGATGGTGTCGTCCAGCCCGCCGGTAGCCCGCACCACCGGCACCGTACCGTATTTGAGTGAATAGATCTGGTTCAGCCCGCACGGTTCATAGAGCGACGGCATCAGGAAGATGTCGGCTCCGGCCTCAATCTTGTGAGCCAGAGCGTTGTCGTAGCCGATCCGCACAGACACATTGGACTTGTTCCAGAAGGCCCAATCACGGAAAAACTTCTCGTAGCTCGGATCCCCCGTACCCAGCGCCACCACTGCCACGTCCAGTTCCGACAACCGGCCGGCAATCTGCTCTACGAGGTCAAAGCCCTTCTGCATGGCAAAGCGCGAGACGATGCCGATAAGCGGCGTCGAGTTTTCCACGTGCTCCAATCCGAAGGAATTCAGCAGATCAGCGCGGCACGCAGTTTTGCCAGCAAGATTCTCCAACGAGTAGTTTGCCGCCAGGTGTCGATCCGTGGCGGGATTCCATTCCGTATAGTTCACGCCGTTCAGAATCCCGCGCAGGTCCGCCGCACGACCCCGCAACACGCCATCGAGCCCTTCACCGAACTCCGGCGTCTGAATCTCCTCGGCATATTTTTTGCTCACCGTGGTCAGTATGTCCGCGTAGACCAGCCCACCCTTGAGGAAGTTGAATTTGTCGAACTGCTCCACCTTATCCAGGGTGAAAATCTCCCATGGAAAGAGCAGTTGTTCGGTGGTCGCCGGAGGAAACGCGCCCTGGTAGGCAGCATTATGAATCGTCAGAACTACGCCTGCTCGGTTCAATAACGTATTGGAAGCGAAAACCGTGCGCAGGTAAACGGGAATCAGCGCCGCCTGCCAGTCGTGCACATGGTAGACCTCCGGCACACCAAGTTTCTTGCACGCTTCCAGCACCGCGCGGCAGAAGAGCGCGAAGCGTTCGGCGTTGTCCGGATAATCGCCCGCGGCTGTTCCATACAGTCCCTCCCTTTCAAAGAGCGCCGGGCAATCCACAAAGTAGTACTGAACTCCGGCTCGTTTGCCGCCGTCCACAATGCCCACCTTGCGGTTGTGGTGCTGAAAAGGAATCGTGATGGATCGCACCGCATACATGAATTCGCTTGTAAGTTGACGGCGCACGCTCGTATAAAGCGGCAGGTAGACCGTCACCTCGTGGCCCAGCTTGACCAGTTCCGACGCCAGCGCCCCCACCACGTCGGCCAGTCCGCCTGTTTTGGCAAATGGCACGCACTCCGAGGCGACAAAGACAATGCGCATAAAACAACTCCATGGCAAGCGAACAAATCTGTGACAATTGATCAAAATGCGTAGTCAAAATGCCAGTCTACTACGCTCTTACTTTGCAGCGTACAACCGATGGCTTCATCTAACATCAAATCAGCCTATGCCCGCCAAGCCCAAGCTCGGCCAGAACTTCCTCGTTGATACCGAGGCTATACAGCACATCACGGCCTCCATCGGCGATCTAACAGGCCGTACGGTGGTCGAGATCGGCCCCGGTCACGGAGCCATTACCGGAATCCTGGCCGCACGCGCTGCGCACGTATTGGCCGTCGAACTGGATCACGAGCTGGCCCTCCATCTACGCGTTCAGTTCCCTCCTGAGCGCGTTTCTGTCATCGAGCAGGACGTGCTTCAATTCGACTTTAAGGCAGCCTCAGACGCTGCGGGTGAGCGCCTTCTGGTTGTCGGCAACCTGCCTTACGGGATTACCTCACACATCCTGCTCAAGCTGGCCTCCAGCCACGCCGCATTGGACCGAGCCGTGCTTATGGTACAGCGCGAGGTGGCCGATCGCGTTACCGCCCAGCCTGGCTCGCGCGACTACGGTCTGCTCTCAGTCACCATGCAGATCTACGGGCCAACTCAGCAGCTTTTTACGTTGCCGCCAAAGTCCTTCAGTCCGCCGCCTGCTGTGCATTCGACCGTCTTCCGCTGGCGGTTTGCCCCTCGTTTTGCAGAATTGGGCGTTGAAGAGGCTTCGTTTCTGCGCTTCGTACGCCTTTGCTTTGCGCAGAAACGCAAAACGCTGGCCAACAACATGCGCGCCGCCGCGATTTCCTCTGCAGCTGTGGCCGCGGCGCTTGCTGAGGTGGGCCTCTCCTCGTTGATTCGTGCCGAAGCCCTGCCCATCGAGAGCTTTGCGACCCTCTGGCGCTGCCTGGAAAGCAAAGTACACGCTTCGTCCTGAAATGCAGACCCATGCTCTGGCCATAAAACCTTCTGAATCAATACGGGCTGGGTCGTGTGGCGTCAAACTGTCTAGTCAGCGTCTCAGAGCAAAGTTGTGACCTCAATTGTTTTCACCAGCATCGATTGCGTGCTAAAGTGTGAGCATTCCAGGTTTTCCTGATTGTTTATGGCCAGTGATGAACTGAAACCGAAGAGTGCATGGGTAATAGGGCGCGCGCAGGACTGCGATCTTGTGGTGCCAGAGGCACAAGTCTCCTCCCATCATTGCCGGCTGACACACCTGGCGGATGGATTCACGCTGGAAGACCTGGGCTCGACCAACGGCACCTATGTGAACGGGGCAAAAATCGCTCCCCATGAACCGATGCATGTGCCCCATGAGGCGCGCGTGACCCTGGGCGGCCATATCCTGATGCCCTGGCCTGTCGCCCCTGCAGGCCCTGCTGCGGCCAACTCTCCTCGACCGCCCGTAACCCCCGGCAGCGGACGCCAGATCACCATCGGTCGCGACCCGAAATCTACTGTCCAGATCGACCTTCCCATCGTCAGTTGGAATCACGCGGTCATCGCTGAAGAAAACGGCCAATACATACTCGAAGACCGCAACTCGCGCAACGGAACGGCCATTGGAGAGTTGAGTAACCGCATCCAAAGAGCCGTCCTGCAGCCCTCCGACCAGGTCTACCTGGGCTCCTACAAGATCTCTGCCGCGCAGCTTCTTAATATTGAGGCCAAGGTCGAAATCGGCGAGGCCGCCTTCCAGACGGTCTCCTTCCGCGGCAAATCGATGGAAGCTGGGCGCGATCCCAAATGCGATATTCCCCTCGATTTCCCCATGGTCAGCTGGCACCACGCCCGGCTCACGCGTACTCCGGAGGGCATCCTGGTTGAGGACCTCGGCTCACGCAATGGTACATACCTCAACGGCGTCCGCGTTTCCGGTAAAGTGCTGGCCCGGCCAGGTCAGGAGATCGGCCTGGGCAGCGTACGTTTTCAACTGATGGAAAACGGCCAATTGGCGCAGAGGGACTACAACGGCAAGGTCACCATCGAGGCCAAGGAGATCGTGGTCCACGCTCCCAACGGAAAGCGCCTGCTGGACCCTGTCTCCCTCACCGTCTTCCCCTATGAGCTGGTAGCCATGATGGGCCCAGCCGGCTCCGGAAAGACTACCCTGCTGAAGGCTCTTAACGGCTACACCCGCCCGGCAAGGGGTACGGTGCTCTTCCGCGGCCAGAGCCTTTACGACTACTACGACCTCTACCGTCACATGATGGGCTATGTGCCCCAGGACGACATTGTCCATCCCCAGTTGACCGTGCGCCAGGCTCTCTATTTTTCCGCGCGCCTGCGCACCGACCTGACAGACGAAGAGATCAACACGCGCACCGAAAAGGTGCTCAACGACCTGGGCATTCCCGACAAGATCGATACCGTCATCGGATCTCCGGAAAAGAAAACTCTCTCGGGTGGCCAGCGCAAGCGCGTCAACATTGGGCTGGAACTAATAACTGACACTCCGGTGCTGTTTCTCGATGAGCCGACCTCCGGCCTCTCTTCCTACGATGCTGAATCGGTTGTAGACCTGCTGAAGGAGCTGTCCAAATCCGGCAAGACCATCCTCACCACCATCCATCAGCCCAGCCTGAAGGTCTACAAGCAATTCGACGATCTGCTCATGGTCTCCCGCGACAAGGGAAACAATCCCGGGGCGCTGGTTTACTTCGGGCCGGCATATCCGGACTCAATCCAATTCTTCAATCCTCCCGTTGTTGGCCCCACCGGCACAGCGCCCATTCAGAGCGCCGAGCTGAATCCGGAGATGCTCTTCTCCGGCATGAACACGGTCCCGGATGAGAATCGCACCGATACCTGGCGTCAGCGCTATATGGCCTCCCGCTACCGCAAGGAGTTCGTCGAGAACCGCAGCGGCAAGCAGCCAGCCGCTACCGACAAAACCGGTGAAGAAAAGCCGCGTCGCCAGTTCGGCCTGGGCCAGTGGTTAGCCCTGGTTAAGCGCAACGTCATTGTCCGCCTCCAGGACCGCGCCCAGACCGCAATCCTGCTGGCGCAGGCGCCATTGTTCGCCATACTGGTTGTTCTGGTCAACTATCCCTTGAAGGCCGCTGCTGATACGGTCATGGACTTCGGCGACCTGCCTATGAAAATGTCCATCGTTCATTTCCTCATGGTGGTAGCTGCCATCTGGTTCGGCTGCAACAACGCCGCCCGTGACATCGTCGGCGAGTGGACCATCTACAAGCGCGAGCGCATGGTCACCCTCAAACTCCTCCCTTACATTTTTTCCAAGTTCGCCGTTCTCATGGCGCTGTGCATCTTCCAGTGCGGCTCCATGCTGGCCATCGTCTACCTGTGCTGCGGGCTGCACAGTAACTTCTTCTACGACTTCCTTGTCTTGCTCATCTCTTCCATGATCGGAGCGGGATTGGGCCTCTCCATCTCGGCTGTCTCAAAAACCACCGAGAGCGCCATCGCCATGCTGCCCCTGGTGTTGTTGCCCATCATCGCCCTGGGTGGCGGCATGAGGCCCATCTACCTCCTGGATCCAAAAGCACAGGTCATCACTACTATCATTCCTTCCCGCTGGGCTTATGAGGCCAACCTGGTCCATGAGGCTGAGGCTAGCGAGTGGGGAAAACAGAAGCTTGCGTCCGACTACAACTGCAAAATTACGTTGCCACAGACAACCGACGGCGACCAGCCGCAAATGCCGCCTAATGCATCTATGCCGCCAGGGGCATCCATGCCGTCTGGGGCGTCCATGCCGCCTGACTCATCCAACCTGCCCGGTTCATTAAGCCCCTACGATTTTCAGTTAGTCAACGGCAATATCCTCCTCAAGCCATCGCTAAACATCCAGGGAGACCCCGCCGAGGGCAACATTCCCCAGTACCTCATCACCTTTACCGACCCATTCGGAAAATCGCATACTTGCCGCGCCTATGCCGACGAGCATTATCCCCACTACGGCCCTGTCGCATATGCCGTCAGCTTTCGCCATCGCTTCCACGAATCGCTCTCCGTGCTGGTCGCCATGCTGGTGGTGTTGGTCATCGGGGTCATCGCCATTCTGCGCAAGCGCGACACCGATCCGCAGTGACGTGAATTGCATAGATTGAAGTCAGGCAAGAAGGGACGAGTTACAGCTCGTCCCTTCGTTGTTCATAAAGATAGATCCGGCTTTACTGTACTGGAGCAGGAGTGGGTATCAACACAGGAGCAGGCGCAGTCGCTGGCGCCAATAAATCCGTAGGTAGAAACGCCCCCGTCTGCTCATCCTGCACCAGCCCGATTACTCCGTCCGGTGTCACAATCGGCGAACCAAATACTGCCGCATCCACCGGCACATTCAGCCGAATGCTCTGCCCCTCCCGATGCGCTCCCAGTTGCAGCACCTCGACCGATGGCTTCTTGGTCGCCGCATCCACACGCAGGCGAAAGACCGCAACATGTTCCCAGCTACCCTGCGCAACCACAGCGGCAGGAGCCACGGAGAGCGCTTGCGTGGCGGGTGGCGCATGAAGCGTCAGCACAGCCAGCGCAGTGGGCGATGCGCGTTGAAATACCTTCATCTTGCCGTGTTTGCCGTTCGCCGAAATCAGAGTGTCTTTCTCCTGTGTCCCGCGTACATTCACGGTAAAATCCCTGGAGCTGAGCCGCAGAGGGTCTCCTTGCACAAGTGGCCGAAGCTGAATCTCCTGGCTCTTCTTCA
>Ga0209039_10003835_pt1 | contig 11467 bp, 13 predicted proteins | sample BogFormECP12_OM1_FD_188238 | JGI IMG/M metagenome (GOLD analysis project Ga0209039, IMG submission 188238) | Bog forest soil microbial communities from Calvert Island, British Columbia, Canada - ECP12_OM1 (SPAdes) (version 2) | ecosystem: Environmental > Aquatic > Freshwater > Wetlands > Bog ... | reverse complement strand
GCCCAACCGCTGTAATATAAATGTTCAGCAGAAGATAAGGTTCCTACAAAAACCACACCGGCCAAGCCCAGAGATAAAATCAGATATACACAGCCTGTCAGCCATTTTCCACTGCCAATGCCAACCAGACCCGCGCCGGCCCATGCTAACGGAGACCAGGGAGAAGCAAGATAAGAAAGTGCTGCCAGACTGCCATTTGCCTGTAATCTGGTGATATTTGAAAAACGGGCGAACTGCCCGCTTTGTGAGCATATGATCGAGATCGCGGCTGTAGCAAATCCGATGATTTCAGCAACCTGGCGCGCCGGAAACAGCCGGACAATCAGCATCACCAGTAGTGCGGAAAGGCTGGCCGCTGAAAGAGCCATAGCCGCCAGCACGACGATTACAAGCGGATAATATAGGAAATTGTAATTAGCGGAAGCTCCTAACCCAAAAAGTAGAGGCAAGGAAAATAGACATATTAATCCAAAGTTAGGTAGGACTGCTTGAAGTAGTTTCGTTATAAAAACAGCGTGGATTGGGGTGGGTGTGGATAGTAAAAAATCCATATCCCCTGCCAGGTAAAGTGCTTGCAACAAAACCCCAAAGCTGGTAATCAGGATAGCAACGAATGCTCCACTGGCGATGATGGCAGGAATCTTTTCAAGGAAAGGGCCGACATCCCCAATAGATTTTGCGAGCACAGGGGATCGGAAAAAACTTAGTAAAAACAGGCTTGAACCAAAAATAAATATAATAAAAGCTAATACCAGCAGGGCCAGGGTGATCGTAAAGATTTTTCGCCGCAGTTTGGCACGGCGAAAGTTGTTATATGTGATCAGCAGCCGCAGCCGCAAAAGTTTAAGCACATAAAAACTTAAGTTCTGTGCTTTCTGCTGGCTGATTGAGCTCACCGAAGTACCTCAGCAATTTCTGCATATTCAGCGCCGCCGGTGAGGTCAAGAAATATATCTTCCAGGCTGGTTTCGCCTTTTCCGAGTGAGCGCAGCTCATCCATTGTTCCGGATGCTACCATCTTGCCCTGGTTAATGATCCCAATACGGTCGCACATATGCTCAGCAATCTCGAGAATATGGGTTGAGAGCAAAACAGCAGTGCCGCGATCGGCCATTTGACGCAAAATATCTTTAATTAGACGAGCTGATTTTGGATCCAGACCAACAGTTGGCTCATCCAGTACCAGCACCTTTGGATCATGTACCAATGCCACCGCCAGAGCAGTTTTTTGGCGCATACCATGGCTGAACGAGTCAATCGTGTCATCAGCAACCTGACTTAAATCGAAAAGTCGTAGCAGTTCATCTATTCGCCGCCCCACCTGCTTTTGGTCAAGATTGTAAAGGTCAGCGACAAAATGCAGCAACTCTCGAGCAGTTAACTTTAAATATAAATTTGGCTCATCCGGAACGTAGCCATTAATGGCTTTAGCCAGCAGAGGTTGTTTTTGAACGTCGTAGCCGGCGACTTTTACTATACCTGAGGTTGGCTTTAATAAACCAACGATCATTTTTATGGTAGTTGTTTTACCAGCGCCGTTTGGCCCGAGGAAGCCAAAGATTTCGCCACCATAAACGGACAGATTGATATCGTCTACGGCTGTTTTCAGGCCGTATTTCTTTACCAAATGGCTGGTCTCGATCAAGGCGAACGGATCTGGCATGTCCTGATTAATTTTCTACAATCCGGTTTACCATTTTTCCCAATGGATCAACTGGTCCAGGGGCTGACGCCCACCTTTTTGAGGTGGGCGAGTCATGTCATCTTCTGAAAGGGGATATCCAAAAGATAAACAGACATTAATATATAAATCCGTTGGAAACGCCAACAATTCTCGGGCTTTATCTGGTTCATAAATTGTAGCAGGACAGGAAGCGATGCCTATGTTAAAGGCGGCTAATTGCATATAGGCAGCAGCCTGGCCAGCATCAAACATCACGGAAAAACGGGAAGCAGGGTCGGGGGTGATAATGGCGATTGCCAACGCTGCTCCGGCCAGGTGACCGGCATATGTGCCCAATTTTGAGAGCGCCGTCAGGGTCGTTTTGTCACGAATGGCAATAAAATGCCAGGGTTGGATATTTTTTGCGGATTGGGCACGTCTGCCAGCATTTAGTATTGTAATAATTGCCTCTTCAGGAATCGGTTTCTGTTGAAAATTCCGTACGGCCCGTTTGATTTGAATAGCTTTATAAACGTCCATCGTTTTCCCATTAGTTTGCTGAAAAAGGATTGTTATTCAAATTTTCTCAAAGTTTCTGGAAGTTGTCTTAAATTATTTATTTCTGTATATCGAGACTGATTTAAATCATGATCGGGAACCATTTCATGGACCCAGGTGGTTGCGTAAGGAATATAAATTGCCTGTCCCCCTATTTTTAAAACCGGTAGTATATCTGATCTAATGGAATTTCCGACCATCAGGAATGTGGCGGGATCGATGTCGTACTTTTCTAAGAGAGTGCGGTAACTCTTTTCTGTTTTATCTTCAAGAACTTCAATCAAACGGAAATATCTGGCTAAGCCAGATCTTTCCACTTTTCTAATTTGTTCAAATAGATCCCCTTTTGTAATTAATATTAAATCATAATCTGAATGCAGCGCCTCTAACACATTTATTGCATTTTCGAAAAGGGGTACTTCGGCAGCAAGCATCTGTCTGCTAATATTAAGAATTTCCTGAATTTCATGGCCTTTTATCTGTCCAGCGCTAAGATCAATTGCCGCTTCGACCATGGATAATATGAAACTTTTTATTCCATATCCGTAGTATTGAATATTATCAATTTCAATCTGGCTTAGCCGGTTTTCTAATATTTCAGGGGTTTGATAGCCTGAGAGGATGTTGCAGAATTGAATCCTGGCCTGATCATAGAGCGGCTCATTGTGCCAGAGGGTATCATCAGCGTCGAATGCGATCGTCTTAATCATACTGGTTGTATTTTAGACTATTCTTTGACAATGTCAATGAAGTATAATTTTTTACGATATCAGATTTTCAGCAAGTATACAATGGTCCAATTTAGCTGGTATGTGATTATAAAACACCAGACGGTGTAATTTTCTACCGTCTGGTGTTCTTTATTCAAAAAAACTGATTTGAATTAGTTTTGCGGCAATGGTTTAGATTAAACCTCACCCTCGACGAGATTTTCCGAAGAAGTCCGGCTGCGGTGAATTACTTCATTTGCACGCTCGCGTACATCCATTAGTGTTTTTTCTGCAAATTGTCGGGTAACAGCGGCATCGGAGATAACTTTATCTTTCATCTCAAGGCCTTTATTTCGCAGCATATTTCGGGTTTCAACCCCCGATTGCGGTGCAGATAGCAATGCAACACCTGCAACCACTAATCCTCCTGCCACAATGCCTCCGACCAGTAGCCAGAAACGTCCTCTTTTTTCAGCCATAATCCTATTCTCCTTTAGGTACTGATAAAATCTATTTTTAGATCTGGACCACGCTAATAAAACTAACCTGAAAGGCAAACCCATTATAGCGAGGAAAATAATATCTTACAATAGGATATATAGTATCAATTAAAGCAGATTATTTATTAACTGGATTGCAAATGGAAAATAGTTATCTCCGGTCGGCAGTTGATACGTACTTCAATGCCTACCATTCCAAGGCCACGATTAGTGTAATGGAACATCGACCCAATTCGATATAATCCTATCGGATATTTGCGGGCACCTTCTGGTATATAAATCGGACCATAGAACGGGGCGATTACCTGTCCACCGTGGGAATGACCTGAAATTTGCAAATCAAACCGGCCAGTAGCTGCAGTCTGATCAGCAAGATCTGGATAATGTGTTAACAGAATTGCTGCCCCAGTGGATGGAGTTTTGTTTACGAGACCATTAAAATCATAAATGGCTCTGCCGTACATGTCAAAAGAATCCATACCAGCAAAGTGGAGCGAAGATGAGCCTTGCTTGATAGAGTAGACTGAATCCGATAAATCGGTGATATGACCGTTAGCAAGGGCATCATGGATAAGAGGGGCTCCAATTTCATGATCATGATTTCCTAAGACACCCAAAGTGGGTTGATGTGGGCTGAGGATGCTTAAAGCTGAAGACAGATCGGTCAAAAACGGATTCTTTAAACCTTTGGTATGTTCGTGGTATGTAATAAAATCACCTGTGATAGCTACCAAATCGGGCTTCTCTCCCAAGACCATTTGAAATATAGATTCCAATCGTTGGGAGGTCATCCAGTGATCAAGGTGAAAATCACTAACTTGGGCAAGTCGGAAACCATTAAATGACCGATCCAGGTTGGGTAATTTTAAGTTGATATGAGTGATTTCTATATTAGAGGGTTCGATATTCGTGACGTAACTGATACCAACGATGGCCAGGGATGCTCCAAGCAGAGAATAAGCTGAAAGCTTGATAAAATCTCGCCGATTTAGGTTTTTCACATTTGCACTGTTAAAGGACTTGTTCATTTCAAAATGGTATAAAGTAAAAGAGCTTTGAGACTAAATCTGCGTTTTTATGTTTTAAGAAAATCTAAACTAAAAATACAGGATGGTGGATTTTTGCCATTGAAATTCATTTTTGTAACCTGGTTGACTGGAGAGCCTAAAAGGTTTTCAAGAATGAATGAATCCATCTGGCATAATTCTGGCTGTTCTTTTTGAGCAGTAGCATAGGGACAATTTCTGAAACTAAAAAGTGGTCCTTCATGATGAGCTTCCCATCTGGCTTGGTAGCCGTGCTGATTAAGTCGTTCAATGGACTGATTATAAAGCTGGGTCGGTTTTATATCTTTGTCAGACGACGGGAAAAGTATTTTGGCAAGTTTTTTCAGTCCCGCTTGCTTTTCAGGTTCTGATTTGAGATTCTCCAGGTAAGTACGGAATAAAACGACTGCCAGTTGAACCATATTCCCTGGCTGGTTTTCCAAATGAATGTGATAAACCAGATTTGGGCGGCCAGGCTGGTTTCGAGTTATGGTTGTTTCTGGTAATACTTCAATCAATCCTTCATACAACAGGATATTGAGATGGTGCCTTATATTTTCTTTTGTAAAGTGGAATGCCTCACTCAATTCAGCGGAAGTGGCTGTGTGATACTTTAAGAGATATTCCAGAATGCTTTGCCTGGTAGACCCTTGCATGCATTGAATTATAATCTTTATATATGAATTAATCAAATAATTATTTATTTAATTGACGCTTGACAGGTTGCTCTTCAGTGATAAAATTCAAAAAGGGTGGATTAAATCTAATTTTTGATTTGTAATGAACTATATTTTGATGAAGTATTGGAAATGGATCAATATTAATTCAAAAAAGGTCACCAATCATGAATAATGAGGAGCTCTTTTCCCCGGGTTACGATATATCCCCTGAAATTCAAGGTGCAGTTGCTATTACCACAATTGATCGTATCTACAACTGGAGTCGCAGAAGCTCGCTATGGCCGATGATGTTTGGGCTTGCTTGTTGTGCAATTGAAATGATTTGTACGGCGGCCAGCCGCTTTGATTTCTCCCGGTTTGGAATGGAAGTCATGCGCGCCAGCCCACGACAAGCTGATTTCATGATTGTTTCTGGGACGGTAACTAAAAAGATGATGCCCCAGATTGTCCGTTTATATAATCAAATTGCGGAGCCGCGCTATGTGGTTGCGATGGGTGCCTGTGCTTCCGGTGGTGGACCATTCAAAGAGGGCTATAACGTTGTTTCTGGTGTCGATAAATATATACCGGTGGATGTCTATATTCCGGGTTGCCCTCCAACCCCACAAAGTTTGATGAACGGCTTGATTGCTTTGCAGAAAAAAATAGATCACCAATCATTGAAGAACGCAAGCTGGTATAACAAAGAACCCAGCCAACCAATTCCTATCCCGGTCCTGGGTCCAGATTTAATGGACCCCAGAAAATATGCGGAGATCAAAGAGCACGATCAGCAATTATCCAGCGAATCCTCATAATTCGGCGAGATGGTGGCATAAGAGGGCAATGTGACCGAACAAATTATTTCTTCTCAAACCCCTGACTTTGTTACTAAATTTCCAGAATGGGTGGCCATTGATCAAAGGGCTGGCTACCAGGGATTTTTGGTGAGCGCTGACCATCTTCTTGAGTTTGCTCATTTTATTCGAGATGATTTTGGCTATGATTATCTTTCCTCTCTAACTGGGGTGGATTATCTGCAAGAGAACAGGATGGAAGTTGTTTACCATGCTTATCGTTCTATAGGTGGTTCTGCGCTGGTTTTTAAAGTACAGCTTCCACGAGAACAACCCATAGTATCTTCTCTTGTCTCCATTTATCCGGGCGTCGAATTTCAAGAACGTGAGGCTTGGGATTTGTTGGGTATTCGATTTGAAGGTCATCCCGATTTGCGCCGAATCTTGATGTGGGAAGGTTTTGAAGGTCATCCGCTACGAAAAGATTGGAAAGAGGCCTACTTCGAAGAAGATGTAAAGCCTTTTAAGAATCGCTGGCCTGACGGTCATGTTTACCGGTCAGAAGATACCAATCCATTTCATGACAATGTCAAATATCCGTCTAAATTTGATCCGGAAAAGTGGATACCCGAAGGCGATGAGGCGTTATATTCTGTGCTTAAAAAAGTCAAGGGAGAGGGCGACCTTAAAACTGATCGAATTATTATCAATTTGGGACCACAGCATCCATCCACTCATGGTGTATTTCGAATGGTAGCATTGTTGGAGGGTGAGACGGTGGTGAATGTAAAGCCGGTAATGGGCTATCTTCACCGTAATCATGAAAAGATTGCTGAAAGGAACACCTATCTTCAGGTCATACCGTTTACAGATCGGCTGGATTACATCACATCCATGAGTAATAATTTTGGCTATACTCTGGCGGTTGAAAAACTGATGAAAGTTCAGCCCACTGAACGAGCCGATTATATCCGGGTAATGATGGCCGAGCTGACCCGCATCAATAGCCATCTGATCGCGACCGGATTTTTGCTCAACGATCTGGGAGCATTTTTCACCCCCTCCTTATATTCCTTAGAAGAACGAGAATTGATTTTAGATATTTTTGAGGCGGTATCTGGTTCAAGAATGATGTGTAACTATTTTCGATTTGGCGGCGTCGCGCGTGACCTGCCAACGGGTGTACTGGAAAAAATAAAGGAACTGGTCGAAGAACGACTTCCAAGGAAAATCGACGAGCTGGATAGATATTTGTCTAAAAATGAAATTGTCCGGACCCGTTGTGAAGGTGTGGGCGTACTTACGCCCGAGCAGGCCATTGCTCTTTCAGCGGCGGGTCCAGTGCTTAGAGCATCCGGTGTACCATACGATGTTAGGCGGGCTGATCCTTATAGCATTTATGAGCGCCTTGAGTTTGATGTTGTAACCGGCACACATGGGGATATTTATGATCGTTATTTGGTTCGTATCGAAGAAATGCGGCAGAGCGTTCGTATTCTAAAACAGGTTGTAAAAGGGATTCCATCTGGTCCAATAATGTCAATCAAACCGCTTTACCAGGTGCGTGTTCCGGCAGGCGAAGCTTATGGAAGAGTAGAAGGTCCAAAAGGGGAGTTAGGATTTTATATCGTGTCAAATGGCAAACCAAACCCGTACCGTTATCACGTGCGTGCCCCAAGTTTTATTAATTTGACCAGTTTAAACCAGATGGGTCTAGGGTCAAAAGTAGCGGATCTGGTTGTGATCCTGGGTTCAACTGATATCGTGCTGGGCGAAGTAGATCGCTGAGGAGGTAATAAGCATGAACGGTATGGGAATCTTACGTGGGATGGGTATTACGATAAAACATTTTATCGAGACCTATACACAGGATCTGAAAACAAAAAATCGTTATTATAATCCGGCCGGAATTGAAATGCGCACTAAAAGTGATACAAGCGGTATCTTCACAGTCCAATATCCAGAGGAAAAGATCCCGGTTCCTGAAGAATTCCGCTTTCTGCCTTTTTTAGTTTATGATGAAGGAGAGAATGGTCAAAAAGAGCTGCGCTGTACATCTTGTGGGATTTGTGCTAAGGTATGCCCACCACAGTGCATATGGATTGTTCGTACAAATGATCCAAATACCGGTCGTCCGATTCCAGCGCCCGCAGAATTCTATATCGATATTGATATTTGCATGAATTGCGGCTTTTGTGCTGAATATTGTCCTTTTGATGCCATAAAAATGGATCATGATTATGAGGTTGCCTCATATGAACGAATGCATCATCATATTTATGATAAAGAGAAGTTATCAAAGCCAGCTTCGTATTATGCTGGCATCCGTCCGTCTAATTATGCGTTAGAAGAAGCGGCCCGGGCAGAGAAAGAAGCGGCAAAATCTGCTTCAAAAACGGCATAATTCTTGTAAACTTGAGGGAAGAAGGTGGCTAATGTATAATTCCGATACAGAATTACTTTTTCCGGTTCGTTTGATACCTGGATTAGGGGTACTCAGAGGTGAATCTTGGAAGAATCTGGTCGACAGTCTTTCTGGGGAAAACGCAGATAAGCTGGGCCAGTTAGGGTTTGTATTAATGATGGTAAGATTAAACGGTTGTGTGGCATGTAACGCTGATTCTTTCCGCGCAATGCGAGGTTGTACGCAATGCGCTCGCCAAACAATCCGGCGTTTTCGTGGAAATGATACCGACCTGCTCGAACAATATAAACAAGCTCGTTTTGAGGTCGAAACTTATCAACAAAAGCAGCCATGAATAATAGTTATTGAGATCAGTCAAGGAAGGTATTGGATGCGAATAGAAGATACAAGGGAAAATCGGGATAAAGTTTTAGCGGCTCTAAGTAAAGTTCAGGATCCGGAGTTGCGTAAAGACCTGGTGACATTAAATATGGTTCGAGATCTAGAAATTAAAGACTCAACTGTTTCTGTAAAACTGGTTCTTACAACTCCTGCTTGTCCACTACGTGGAAAAATCGAAGCAGATGCCCGGCGAGAGATTATGGCTGCACTCCCGGGAGTCGAAAAGGTAGATGTCAAAATGGATGCCAGCGTTCCGAACGATGGCAGGACGCGTGGTTTGCTTGATCTCCCAGTCCGAAATGCGGTAGCAATCGCCTCTGGAAAAGGCGGTGTTGGAAAAACCACCGTTGCGGTAAATGTGGCTGTTGCTTTGGCCCAGACTGGGGCTGTGGTTGGATTGTTGGATGCAGATATTTATGGGCCAAACGTGCCAACAATGATGGGGGTGCACCAATTACCACCACCCCAAGAGAAAAAGCTGATCCCCGCAGAAACATACGGCGTAAAAATGATGTCGATCGGTTTTTTGGTAAAACCGGGACAGCCTTTAATTTGGCGTGGACCCATGCTTCATTCTGCAATTCGCCAGTTTCTCACTGATGTGGCCTGGGGAGAAATGGATTATCTAATTATCGACCTTCCACCGGGCACAGGGGATGCACAGTTGAGCCTGGCACAGTCTATTCCACTCAGCGGTGGGGTCATTGTTACTTTACCTCAACAAGTTTCCTTAGAGGATGCCAACCGTGGTTTACAAATGTTCCGAGAGCTCAATGTTCCAATTCTAGGAGTGGTTGAAAACATGAGCTATTTGGAACTGCCCGATGGGACACATCTGGATATATTTGGCTCAGGTGGTGGGGAAGCCCTCGCCAAAAGTAACGATGTACCTTTCATTGGAACAATTCCGATGGATGCGAATGTACGAGTGGGGGGTGATAATGGCGTTCCAATTGTAGTTTCAAATCCGGATAGTGCTCCGGCAAGGGCGTTGAAATTCATTGCATCAGATATTGCCGCAAAATTAAGTGTTGCCGCGATCCAGGGGAATGCAGGGATCTCAATTGATGTAATAGGTTAAATAAAAATGACTGAAATGCAACCTTTTATCGTTGGCGTACGGTTCTCCAAGGTGGGCAAAATCTATCATTTTGACGCGAGCAAAATTCCGGATTTAAAAATCGGCGATTCTGTAATCGTGGAAACAAGCCGAGGTTGGCAGCTTGGCCAGGTGGGTGCGATTGTTGAGAAACCTGAAACACCCCCTGAAGGCACGTGGAAGTATGTGGATCGAAAAGCGACTCCACGGGATTTATTGATTCGACAATCCTGGCAGCAAAAGGAAGCAGAAGTCTTTGAGACTTGCCGCGCAAGAGCCAGGGAACTGAGTTTGGTTGGAATAAAGATTGTCTCTGTTGAATATAGCTTTGATGGTAACCGTTTGACGATTATGTTCAGCAGTGAGTCTGAAGACAAAGTTGAGCTGAAGTCTTTGCGCCAGGATATGCAAAAGAAGTTTGGCCCGACCCAGGTAGAGCTTCGCCAGATTGGTCCACGAGACGTGGCTAAAATGATAGGCGGACTTGGCGCATGCGGTATGGAGATGCGCTGTTGTACGAGATTTTTAACGGATTTTAGTTCGATCTCAATTCGGATGGCGAAAGAGCAAGGAATTTCGCTGACACCAACTGAAATCACGGGGATGTGTGGACGTCTGCGATGTTGCTTGATTTATGAATACGAGCAATATGTGGCCGCCAGGCAATTGCTTCCTAAACGGAATAAACGTGTGATTACGCCGGTTGGAGAAGGAAAGGTTCTAGACATTTTTCCCTTGCGCGATGCCGTTTTGGTAGAAATACCAGAAGTTGGCATTCGGGAGTTTGCTCGAATAGATATTCAACCGGCGGAAGAACTAGAAAATCTTAAAAAGAAAGCACAAAATCCTTGTATTGGCCAGGAAGGTTGTGATTGCACAGGCAACAACGGAGATGAGAAATAAGGATGCCTGATTCGATTGAGGGATGGCAGAAACCACAAAAGATTTTGGTAATGCTTGCACACCCAGACGACCCTGAATTCTTTTGCGGAGCTTCGATCGCGAGATGGGTGAGGTTGGGTCATTCAGTCAAGTATTGTTTATTAACAAAAGGGGATAAAGGCTCGCAGGATCGTAATATAAAACCGGAGGAATTAGCACGGATTCGAGTTGAGGAAGAATATCGTGCTTCTGCAGTTCTTGGTGTGAATTCAGTTCGGTTTTTGGATTATTGTGATGGCATCCTGTTTACCAGCATGGAGACACGACGAACAGTTGCCAGGGTTATCCGTCAAGAAAAGCCAGACATTTTGGTCACATGTGATCCGACGAATTATTTTCCGAGAGAAGGGACAATCAATCACCCGGATCACAGAACAGCCGGTCAGATTGTTTTGGATGGATATTTTCCTGCAGCCGGCAACTCCATGTTTTTTCCGGAATTATTGGATGAGGGATTAGAACCGCACTCTGTAAAAGAGCTGTGGCTTTCGCTTCCCTATGAGGCAAATCTTATTTTGGACGTTACTGAATATTGGGGTCTGAAGATCAAGGCGCTTCACGAACATCGTAGCCAAATCCCCTCAATGGAAGCCCTCGACAAGCGTATGCTAAACCGTTTTGCTCCGGATAGCACACTCGAAGCACCTCGTTACGAGGAAAAATTCCGTAGAATCGTATTTGCTTAAT
>Ga0209039_10003834_pt1 | contig 11469 bp, 9 predicted proteins | sample BogFormECP12_OM1_FD_188238 | JGI IMG/M metagenome (GOLD analysis project Ga0209039, IMG submission 188238) | Bog forest soil microbial communities from Calvert Island, British Columbia, Canada - ECP12_OM1 (SPAdes) (version 2) | ecosystem: Environmental > Aquatic > Freshwater > Wetlands > Bog ... | reverse complement strand
CAAGGCCCTCGAGATCGTCGGCGTGCTGCCGCGCAACCCGGCCGGCAAAGTGCTCAAGACCGAGTTGAGGGTTCGATTCGGGGCCGCGAAACCAGAGATTGACGCGCGCGAAAACTTGAGTGGGACAGCCGTTTCTGCAGCGGCAGGTGAGGCCTGACCAGGGAGGTGTGTTTGCTACGAGTTCGGCGAGGCTTAATCGTGCGGATGCGGTGCACCACGATGCCGCCATCGGGTACAGTCCTGTGGTCTGCCTTACTACCTGTGAGTAGGGAGACGGCAGTCACACACGTAGGGACGGGGCAAGGAGGACGCGTGCGACAGGATCCGCCGCGACGCCGTGAGGCACGCGGTTCCGTCCTGGGGGTGCTCCGGTGACGACGACGCAGCCACGAATCACCGATGCCGTACGCGACCGGCTAGGTCCGCCGCTGGTCCTCGTCGGTGGCTTCTTCCGGATGTGCGTGCTCACCGGAAAAGCGTTGTTCCGCCCGCCGTTCCAGTGGCGGGAGTTCATCCAGCAGTGCTGGTTCATCATCAAGGTCGCAATTCTGCCGACCATGGCAGTCTCGGTGCCGGTGACGGTGCTTTTTATCTTCACGTTCAACATCCTGCTGATCCAGGTCGGCGCCGCCGACATTTCGGGGGCGGGCGCGGGGGTCGCTGTGGTCACCCAGATCGGCCCGATTGTGACCGTCCTGGTGGTCGCCGGCGCGGCGGCCACGGCCATCTGCGCCGACCTGGGTGCGCGCACCATCCGTGAAGAGATCGACGCGATGGAGGTGCTCGGCATCGACCCCATCCACCGACTGGTGGTGCCCCGGGTTCTGGCCTGCGCCCTGGTCGCGATGCTGCTCAACGGCCTGGTGTGCATGGTGGGACTGGTAGGCGGCTTCATTTTCGGCGTCTACTTCCAAAATGTGTCCGGCGGCGCCTATCTCGCCACGCTGACCCAGCTCACCGGACTGCCCGAAGTGGTCATCTCGACGGTCAAGGCCTTGACTTTCGGACTCATCGCCGGGCTGGTCGGCTGTTACCGGGGGCTGACCGTGCGCGGCGGTTCGAAGGGTCTGGGCACCGCCGTCAACGAGACCGTGGTGCTGTGCGTGGTGGGGCTGTACGCGGTCAACGTTGTGCTGACCACCATCGGTGTGAAGTTCGGAACGGGGGCCCTGGGATGACGGCGGTCCAAGTACTGAGCGGCCGCTTCCCGCGGGCAGCCGAGAACCTTCGTCGCTACGGTGACGCCGCGGTCCGACCACTTGACGTAGCCGGGAGGCTGGGGTGGTTCGCGCTCATCGGCGGTCGCGACATGGGATGGGCGCTGACCCGTTACCGCAAGGAAATCGTGCGGCTGATCGCAGAGGTCGGTATGGGTACCGGCGCCATGGCCGTCGTCGGCGGCACCGCGGTGATCATCGCGTTCGTGACGCTGTCGTCCGGCTCGCTGGTTGCCATTCAGGGTCTCTCGTCACTGGGCCACGTCGGACTCCAGACGCTGCTCGGATTTGTCGCCGCACTGATCAACGTGCGTCTGGTTGCCCCCGTCGTTTCCGGTGTCGTGCTGGCGGCCACGGTGGGCGCCGGCGCTACCGCCGAATTGGGCGCCATGCGAATCAGCGAGGAGATCGACGCATTGGAAGTGATGGGCGTCAAGTCGATGGCCTACCTGGTCTCGACCCGGGCGCTGGCCGGGCTGGTGGTGATCATCCCGCTCTACTCGTTGGGATTGATCATGTCGTTCCTGTCGCCGCAAATCATCACGACGGTGGTGTACGGACAGGCTTCCGGCACCTACGAGCACTATTTCCGGACCTTCCTGCGGCCCAACGACGTGTTCTGGTCGTTCGTGGAGGTAATTATCATGGCGGGCGTCGTGATGCTGACCCACTGCTACTACGGCTACAACGCCAGCGGCGGCCCGGTCGGTGTCGGTGAGGCCGTCGGCAGGTCGATGCGTCTCTCGCTGGTCTCGGTGAATGTCGTTGTCCTGTTGGCCGAAATGGCGCTCTACGGCGTCAACCCGAACTTCAACTTCACGGTGTAGCCGCCATGACAATGCCGCGAGGGAAAGAAAACAAACCGCCGCTCCAGCCGTACAGGGTTGCCGGTGTGGTGGTTTTTCTGATCGCTGCGCTCGTGCTGTGGCTGGTGTTCCTGCAGTACCGCGGGGATTTCACGCCGAAGACACAGCTGACGATGCTGTCGTCCCGGGCGGGATTGGTGATGGATCGGGGTTCGAAGGTCACCTATAACGGAGTTCAGATCGGCCGGGTGGCAACCATTTCCGAGGTGCAGCACGACGGCAGGCCCGCGGCCAAATTCACTTTGGACGTGTATCCGCGTTACCTCAGGCTGATTCCGGCCAATGTGGACGCCAAAATTGTCGCGACCACACTGTTCGGCGGTAAGTATGTGTCGTTTACTTCGCCGGAAAACCCGACGCCGCAACGGATCACGCCGCACAGCGTGATCGATGCGACACACGTGACGACCGAGATCAACACGTTGTTCCAGACGATCACGTCGATCTCCGAGAAAGTCGACCCGGTCAAGGTGAACCTGACGCTGAGCGCGGCCGCAGACGCGTTGAACGGGTTGGGCGACAAGTTCGGCCAGTCGATCGTGAACGGCAACGCCATCCTCGATGATGTCAATCCGCGGATGCCGACGATCCGCCACGACATTCAACAGTTGGCGACGCTTGGCGACACCTACGCCGACGCGTCGCCGGACCTGTTCGACTTCCTCAACAACGCGGTCATCACCGCACACACGGTGCACCAGCAGGAAAACGAACTGGATCAGGCGTTGTTGGCGGCGACCGGCTTCGGCAATACCGGCGCCGACATCTTCAACCGGGGCGGGCCGTACCTGGCACGTGGCGCCGCCGATCTGGTGCCGAGCGCCAAGCTGCTGAACACTTACAGCCCGGAGCTTTTCTGCGGCATCCGCAACATCAGCGAGGTCGAACCGAAGGTCGCCGCGTTTACCGGTGGCTTTGGCGGCTACGAGCTGCGAACCAACACCGCACTGACTGGCGGGTTGGGACTCCTGGGCTCTCTCCCAGGTCTAGGCATCATGGCGGCCGCAGCATTGCCCTCAATGGGACTCGCAGCGATAGCCGGACTGGTCGGCGGGTCGCCGAATCCCTATATCTACCCGGAGAATCTGCCGCGGATAAACGCTCACGGCGGGCCGGGCGGTGCGCCGGGTTGCTGGCAGAAAATCACCCGTGATCTGTTTCCGGCGCCGTATCTGGTGGTGGACACCGGCGTCAGCGAAGCGCCGTACAACCACGTCGACGTCGGCTCACCGTACGCAATCGAGTACGTCTGGGGCCGCCAAGTGGGGGACAACACGATCAACCCATGAAAATCGCCGGTACTGTGATCAAGCTCAGCATCATCGGGATGGTGCTGCTGCTCTTCACCGCGCTCATCGTCGTGGTGTTCGGTCAGATGCGCTTCGACCGGACCTATAGCTACGCCGCAGAGTTCAGCAATGCCAGCGGGCTGCGCAACGGCCAGTTCGTCCGCGCCTCCGGGGTGGAGATCGGCAAAGTCAAAAACATCAAGCTGGTCGATAACGGTCATCGGGTGCGGGTGGACTTCGACATCGACCGCTCGGTGCCGTTGTACCAGTCCACGACAGCACAGATCCGCTATCTCAACCTGATCGGTGACCGCTACGTCGAGCTCAAGCGCGGCGACGGCGAGGGCGCGGACCGGGTCCTGCCGTCCGGCGGATTCATCCCGCTGTCGCACACTCAGCCGGCCTTGGATCTCGACGCGCTGATCGGCGGTTTCAAGCCGCTATTTCGCGCGCTGGACCCGGAGAAGGTCAACAACATCGCCTCGGCCATCATCACCGTCTTCCAGGGCCAAGGCGGCACCATCAACGACATCCTCGACCAGACCGCGCAGCTGACCGCCCACATCGCCGAGCGGGACCAGGCGATCGGCGAGGTGGTCAAGAATCTCAACATCGTGCTGGACACCACGGTCAGGCATCGTGCGCAGTTCGACCAGACCGTCGACAACTTCGAGAAACTGATCACCGGACTGAACAATCACGCCGAACCGCTGGCCGCCAGCACCGCGAACATCAGCAACGCGGCCGGAACGGTGGCCGACCTGCTGGCCGACAACCGGGCCCTGGTGCACGACACGCTGAACTACCTGGATCCGATCCAGCAGGCGATCGTCGATCAGCGTGACCAGTACGACGACCTGCTCCACCGGACGCCGACCGGGTTGAACACGGTGGGCCGCGCCGTCGGCAGCTACGGAGACTGGGTGAACTTCTACTTGTGCGACCTCACGCTGAAGACCGACGGGCTGCAGCCCGGCGGTCCGGTCCGCACGGTCAAGATCTGGCAGCAGCCTTCGGGTAGGTGCACGCCGCAATGAGAACGCTGGAACCTGCCAACCGGCTTCGGATCGGGCTCATGGGCCTGGTGGTGCTGCTGCTGGTCGTCGGCGTGGGCCAAACCTTCACCAGTGTCCCGATGTTGTTCGCCAGCCCGGGCTACTACGGGCAGTTCACCGACGCCGGTGGAATGACCACGGGCGACAAGGTGCGCATTGCGGGCCTCACCGTCGGTCAAGTCGAGGACATCAAGATCGACGGCGACCACGTCGTGATGAAGTTTTCGACCGGCAGCAACACCATCGGCACCGAGAGCCGGCTGGCGATCAAGACCGACACGATCCTGGGTAAGAAGGTGCTCGAGATCGAGCCGCGGGGCACCCAGACGTTGCGGCCCAATGGCACGTTGCCGCTCGGGCAAAGCACCACGCCGTATCAGATTTACGACGCGTTCTTCGACGTCACCAAGGCCGCCTCCGGCTGGGACATCGACACCGTCAAACGGTCGCTGAATGTGTTGTCGCAGACCATCGATCAGACCTACCCGCACCTGAGTGCGGCCCTCGAAGGGGTGGCCAAGTTCTCCGACACCATCGGCAAGCGTGACGAGCAAATCACGCACTTGCTCGCGCAGGCCAACCAGGTGGCCAGTGTGCTGGGTGACCGCAGCGAACAGATCGACCGCCTGTTCGTGAACTCGAACACCCTGCTGGCCGCGTTCAACGAGCGCAGTCGGGCCATCAGCGCGCTGCTAGGTAACGTCTCCGCTTTCTCTGCCCAGGTGCAAAACTTCATCAACGACAACCCCAACCTGAATCATGTGTTGGAGCAGCTGCGCACCGTCAGCGACCTGTTGGTGGCGCGCAAGGACGACCTGGCTCAGGCGGTCACCATGCTCGGCAAAACCATCGCCGCCTTCAACGAAACTGTCGCGTCGGGACCATACTTCAAGGTGTCGCTGGCCAACTGGTTGCTGACGCCGTACTGGGTCATCCAGCCGTGGGTGGATGCGGCGTTCAAGAAGCGCGGCCTCGATCCCGAGGAGTTCTGGCGCAGCGCGGGGCTGCCGGCGTTCCGGTTCCCCGACCCCAACGGCACCCGGTTCCCCAACGGTGCGCCGCCGCCGGCGCCGCCGGTGCTGGAGGGCACCCCGGACCACCCGGGGCCGGCCGTCCCGCCGGGATCGCCTTGCTCGTACGCCCCGGCCGCCGGCGCCTTCCCGACTCCTGTGAACTTCCTGCCCTGCGCGATGGCAGGTGTCGGCCCGTTCGGCGACAACCCGTTGGCGCCGACCGACGTCCTCTCGTCGCCACCAAACCCGAACGGTCTGCCGCCGACACCGGGTATCCCGATCGCCGGGCGGCCGGGCGAGCCGCCGCCGAATGTTCCGGGCACGCCGGTGCCGATCGCGCCGGGGCCGCCTGGAGCGCGCACCGAGCCGCTGGGACCCGCCGGTCCGGTTCCGCCGCCGTCGACGTTCGCGCCGGGGCTGCCGCCTGGGCCGCCGGCGCCGCCGGGGCCTGGGAACCAGCTTCCGGTTCCGTTCATCCCGCCGGGCCAAGGAGGAAACAGCCAGCCAGGCGGCGGGGGAGGCAGCTTGGGAGGTAGCCAAGGGTGAGCACCGTCTTTGATATCCGAAAGCTGCGGCTGCCGAAGCTCTCCCGGGCATCGGTGATCATCGGCGCGCTCGCGGTTGTGCTCGCCCTGGTCGCGGTGTTCGTGGGGATTCAGCTCTACAAGAAGTTGACCAATAACACGGTGGTTGCATACTTCCCGGAGGCGAACGCGCTCTATTCGGGGGACGACGTCCGGATCATGGGTGTGCCCGTGGGCGCGATCGACAAGATCGAGCCGGCCGGCGACAAGATGAAGGTGACCTTCCACTACGCCAACAAGTACAAGGTGCCGGCCATCGCCTCGGCGTCGATCCTCAACCCCACCCTGGTGGCGTCGCGGTTCATCCAGTTAGATCCGCCCTATAGGGGCGGCCCGGTGCTGGCCGACAACGCCGTGATCCCGATCGAGCGCACCCAAGTGCCCACCGAGTGGGATCAGCTCCGCAACACCGTTAACAACATCATCGCCAAACTCGGCCCCACCAAGGAGCAACCCAAGGGACCGTTCGGTGAGGTCATCGAGACCTACGCCAATGGGCTGGCTGGCAAGGGGAATCAGATCAACACCACGCTAGACGCCCTTTCGCGGTCGTTGATCGCCCTCAACAAAGGCCGCGGCGACTTCTTCGCCGTGGTGCGCAGCCTGGCGCTGTTCGTCAACGCACTGCACGCCGACGACCAGAAGTTCGTGGCGCTCAACAAAAACCTGGTCCAGTTCACCAACAGCTTGACCGGCTCCGACCGGGACCTGGCCAACGCCATACAGCAGTTCGACGGTTTGGTCACCACACTTCGCCCGTTCCTCGCCAAGAACCGTGAGGTGCTGACGCACGACATCAACAACCTCGCCACCGCGACCAACACGCTGCTCCAACCCGACCCACTGAACGGTTTGGAAACCGTCCTGCACGTAGCGCCGACGGCGCTGTCGAATGCCAATCAGATTTACCATCCGGCGCTCGGCGCGATCGTCGGCCAGCCGGTGAACATTCTCGGCTTCACCTTCTCGAACCCGATGGAGGTGATCTGCAGCTCGATTCAGGCCGCCAGTCGGCTGGGCTATCAAGAATCCGCCGAACTGTGTGCGCAGTACCTGGCGCCGATTCTGGACGCGATCAAGTTCAACTCCGTACCGTTCGGGTTGAATCCGTTCATCACCGCCGCGACGTTACCCAAGGAGATCGCGTATTCTGAGCCGCGGCTGCAGCCGCCGCCCGGCTACAAGGACACCACCGTTCCCGGGATCTGGGTGCCCGACACACCGTTGTCGCACCGCAACACCCAGCATGGTTGGATCGTGGCGCCCGGAATGCAAGGGACGAAGGTGGGTCCGATCACGGCGGGCTTGCTGACCCCCGACTCGCTTGCCGAACTCATGGGCGGACCGGACATCGCGCCGGTCCAATCGAACCTGCAAACCCCGCCGGGGCCGCCGAACGCATACAACGAGGAGCCCGGTCCACTGCCGTACATCGGCCAGCCGAACCACCCGGCGCCGATACCACCGCCGCCGCCCGGGCCGGAGGTGGTCCCCGGTCCGGTCGCCCCGACGCCGGCGCCGGGCCCGGCACGCGCTGGACCGCTGCTGCCCGCTGAGGCAGCCGGATCGACAGGACCGGGCCAGTGAGGCGCGCGACGAGCGCGATGAGCGCGAGGAGCAAGCCGAACCGACAGCCAGTGAGGCGCGCGGCGAGCGCGATGCGCGCGAGGAGCAAGCCGAACCGACAGCCAGTGAGGCGCGCGGCGAGCGCGATGCGCCTGATCCGCCACCGGGCCTGGCAGGGGTTGGCTCTAATAGTCGCGGCGCTGATGCTGAGCTCATGTGGGTGGCGCGGTATCTCGAATGTGCAGATCCCCGGCGGCCCGGGCACCGGAGCCGGCTCCTACACCGTCTACGTGCAGGTGCCCGACACGCTGTCGATCGACGGCAACAGCAAGGTCATGGTGGCCGACGTGTTCGTCGGCTCCATCCGCAAAATCGAGCTGAAGAACTGGGTGGCCACCCTGACACTGGGCGTGGACAAGAGCGTCAAGCTGCCCAAGAACACCACCGCCAAGATCGGGCAGACCACCCTGCTGGGTTCTCAGCATGTTGAGTTGGCCGCGCCGCGCGACCCGTCTCCGCAACGGCTGAAGAACGGAGACACCATCCCGCTGCAGAACTCCTCGGCGTATCCGACCATCGAGCAAACGTTGGCCAGTCTCGCAATGATTTTGCGCGGCGGAGGCATCCCGAACCTCGAGGTGATTCAGAACGAGGTCAACAACATCTTCAGCGGTCGCGGGCCGCAGATCCGCGCGTTTCTCGGCAAGCTGGACACCTTTACCGCCGAGCTCAACCAACAACGCGACGACATCACCCACGCCATCGACTCCACCAACCGGCTGCTGGCCTATGTGGCCAACCGGTCGGACGTCCTGGACCGCGTGTTGACCGAATTCCCTCCGCTGATCAAGTATTTGGCGAACAAGGACTATCAACAGCATTTGATCGACGCCACAGATGCGCTGGGCCGCCTCAGCCAGGCCGCCAACCAATACCTGTCCGAAACGCGGGGCCCGCTCCATCAGGACCTGCAGCTGCTGCAGTGCCCGTTGAAGCAACTGGTCCGCGCCGCACCGTATGTGCTCGGCTTTCTGAAGATATTCGCCACCATACCGTTCGACATCGACACTGCTCCGAAGCTGATTCGAGGCGACTTCATGAACGCCTCGCTCAACCTCGACACGACGTTGTCGACCGTCGATAACGCGTTCCTCACCGGTACCGGGTTGTCCGGCGCGTTGCGGGCGCTAGAGCAGTCGTATGGCCGGGATCCGGAAACGATGATTCCCGACGTCCGCTACACGCCGAACCCCAACGATGCCCCGGGCGGACCACTGGTGGAGAGGGCGACATGCTGACCCGTTACATCAAACGCCAGCTGATCCTGTTCGGCATCATCACGGTGGTCGCGCTGGTGGTGCTGGGCTGGTATTACCTGCGCCTTCCGAGCTTGGTGGGTATCGGCCAGTACCAGCTGAAGGCCGACCTGCCGGCGTCGGGTGGTCTGTATCCGACGTCCAACGTGACCTATCGCGGTATCACCATCGGTAAGGTCACCGAGGTCGAGCCGACCGAGCACGGCGCCCAGGCGACGATGAGCATCGCTAGCCGGTACAAGATCCCGGTCGATGTGTCGGCGAACGTGCATTCGGTATCGGCGGTCGGTGAGCAGTATCTGGACCTGGTGTCAGTGGGCAACCCGGGCAGGTTCTTATCGCCCGGGCAGACCATCACCAAGGGCACGGTGCCCAGTCAGATCGGGCCGGCGCTGGACACCGCCAACCGTGGGCTGGAGGTGCTGCCCAAGGAGAAGATCAGTCAGTTGCTCGACGAGACGGCGCAAGCGGTCGGCGGGTTGGGTCCTGCGCTGCAACGGCTGGTCGACTCCACCCAGGCGATCGCCGGTGACTTCAAAACCAACATCGGTGACGTCGACGACATCATCCAGAACTCCGCGCCGATCCTGGACAGCCAGGCCACTTCCCGCAGCGCGATCGAGCGCTGGGCGCGCAACCTGAACGTCTTGGGCGCGCAGGCCGCGGAAAAGGACCAGAACCTGAAAGACGTGCTGTCGAAGGCGGCACCGACCGCCGATGATCTCAACGCGGTGTTCAGCGACGTCCGGGAGTCGCTGCCGCAGACGCTGGCCAATCTCGCGGTCGTGATCGAGATGCTCAAGCGCTACAACCCCGGCGTCGAGCAGGTGCTGGTGCTCGTGCCGCAGCTTGGTTCGATCGTCCAGGCGATTTCCGCGCCGTTCGAGAAAGAGCACATGGCTGCGCTGGACCTCGGACAGGCGATCAACTACCCGCCGGGATGTATGACGGGGTGGCCTTCGGCGGCGGAGTGGCGGTCGCAGGCGGACACCAGCTTGGCGCCCCTGGCGGAAGGAGCGTACTGCAAAATCCCGCAGGACGCCCCTTACAACGTGGTGCGCGGATCGCGCAACATTCCATGCATGGACGTCCCGGGTAAACGAGCGGCGACGCCGAAGGACTGCCGCAGCGGCAAACCCTACGTGCCGCTGGGCACCAACCCGTGGTACGGCGACCCGGACCAGATCCGGAACTGCCCGGCGCCTGGTGCTCGCTGTGACCAGCCGGTCGATCCCGGCCACGTGATCCCGGCGCCGTCGATCAACAACGGTCTGAACCCGCTGCCGGCCAATCGGCTGCCGCCGGGAGGGTTGACGCCGCCGCCGATCAGCGATCCGCTGCAGCGGCCGGGTTCGGGTACCGTGCAGTGCAACGGGCAGCAGCCCAACCCGTGCATCTACACCCCGGGCGGGGGTCCGCCCACCGCGGTCTATAGTCCGCAGAGCGGTCAGGTGACCGGCCCCGACGGATTGAAATACGCCGTCAACAACTCGAGCCAAACAGGAGACGACGGATGGAAGGAGATGCTGGCGCCAGCCGGCTGAACCCCGCCGACACCGACGACTCGTCGTCAGAACCCCACGAAGCCGAGCAGACCAGCACCGAAACAACCGCCGAGGGTCTCGTGGAGACGGAAGCCGAGGATGTATCCGAGGCTGAAGTCGACTTAGACACTGAGACGGACGCCGAGGATGAATCCGAAGGGAGAAACCCCCCAATTGTTGGGGTGAACCCCTCGCGCCTGGGCCGCGGGTGGTTGATCGGCATCACGGCAGCACTTCTCGTGCTCGCCGGCGGCGTCGGTACCGGTGGCTATTTCGCGCTGCGCGCCAACCAGGAAAGCCAGGCCATCGCGCGCCACGACGTGGAGGCCGTGCAGGCCGCAAAGGATTGTGTCGTGGCAACCCAGGCGCCCGACGTCAATGCGATGACCGCTGGCGCGCAGAAGATCATCGAGTGCAGCACCGGGAATTTCCGTGCTCAAGCGGTGCTGTACAGCAGCCTGTTCGTCCAGGCCTATCAGGTTGCCAACGTTCACACCCAAGTGTCCGATATGCGTGCTGGGGCAGAACGCAACTACGACGACGGCTCGGTCGATGTGCTGGTGGCATTCCGCGTCAAAGTGTCCAACAGTCAGATGCAAGACCGAGAAGTCGGCTACCGATTGCGGGTGAAGATGGCACCCGCTGAAGGCGAATACCGGATTGCCAACATTGACCAGGTGGCGAAGTGACGGCGGTGGTCGAGCGGACCGAGACCACGCCGGAAGTCGAAGCGACAGCGCCAAATACCCTGGCGCGCTGGCACATCCGCGCGGCTGCGTTCGTCGTTGATGTGCTGCCTGGCGTCGCCGTGGTGGCGACGATGTTGTTGGTCTGGTTGGCCGTGCCGCTGCACAGCACGTGGTGGTGGCTATGCGTTTACCTCTTGGCGACCGTAATTCTGCTGACCTTGATTAACCGGGTGGTGTGGCCGGCGAACCGCGGTTGGAGCCTGGGCCGTGCCCTCATGGGGATCGTGGTCGTTCGCCCGGATGGGACCTCCGCGGGACTGGGCCGGCTGT
>Ga0209039_10003833_pt1 | contig 11469 bp, 8 predicted proteins | sample BogFormECP12_OM1_FD_188238 | JGI IMG/M metagenome (GOLD analysis project Ga0209039, IMG submission 188238) | Bog forest soil microbial communities from Calvert Island, British Columbia, Canada - ECP12_OM1 (SPAdes) (version 2) | ecosystem: Environmental > Aquatic > Freshwater > Wetlands > Bog ... | reverse complement strand
TGCACCTCCGGCGAACCGGTATCGGTTGCATGAGTGCGGTGTTGGTCAATCAGGGCGGCTTTTTTCTCTCGGGCTAACACTGAATCGGTTGTGCTCCTAGTCTCTAATCGTATGTTGTTACGTTTTCAAGGATAACATGCGCTTGCGAGAACGGCAAAAAGGCCGAAACACCGCTACCGCGTCGCCTTCTCCAGCAGGTATATGAACGAACGGTACATATGTCCAGTAGCGCGGGTCATGCCGATCTCGCAGGTGCGGCTGCTGGAGTAGCACTCGTCCGGCCGCTTCGCCTTTACCTCTGCGGCCTCGTGTTTGGTCGCCGACTGCGTCAGTTCAGGAAACAGGAAGCCGCGGTCTCCGGCGAAGCCGCAGCATCCCGCTTCCAATGGAACTGTGACCTGCTCGCTGCAGACGCGCGCAATGCCTTCCAGCTTGGCGCCGATGCCCATCTTGGTCACCGAGCACACCGGATGCAGCGCCACCGACCCCGATTTCGACTTAATCGCCAGCTTCGGCAAGAGTTGGTCATGCACAAACTCGATAGCATCGACGAAGGTCATCCGGTCGAACCGCTGCTGGTTCTCTTCCGTCAGGTAGCCCCGCGCCGTCTTGAAGCCATAGGTGCATGGGCTGGTGTCGATTACGATCGGCAGCTTCCCTTCCCCTGACCATCGCCAGCAGCGCTCGACAGCGCCGTTGATCGCGATGGCATGAGCGCGGCTGAAGCCCTTCGACGAAAACGGCGTCCCACAGCAGATGCCCGCGACATCATGCGGGATGTAAACCGGAACTTCTGCGCGGCGCGCGACCTCGACGGTCACTTCCATGAGCGAAGCATCCTTGGGCTCGCCGGGCAATCTTCCCATCGTGCGCGCGATGCAGGACGGGAAGTAAACCGCTTGTGCGCCGGCCAGCTCGGTCCTGGGAACCGGACCCGCGGCATACGGAGTGTCGGGCATCCACTCGCTAAAGTTATCGCCGGCGACGCGCTTCATCGCCCGAGTAATCGCTTTCATGCCGCCGACGCCAATCACCTTTTCCGCCGCATGTCCCAAGCGCAATCCCCAGCGGACCGCGCCTTCCGTAAAGGCGAAATGGTTGGCGATGCGGACGGCTTGTTCCTGCGTGCCGGGGGATGCCCGAAGATTGCGGAAGCGCTTTACCAGTTGGCCGGTGTCGATGCTCACCGGACACGCAGTCGCGCAAAGTCCGTCAGTCGCGCAGGTGTCCAGCGCCATGTAAGGAAACTCGCGGTCGAGCGCATCGTAAAGTTCCTTTGAACCCACCGTCTCGCCAATAGAGGGCGAGGTGGGTGGGGCACCCAAGCTCTTGCCTTCCTGCAGGCGTGCCATCTCGCGTCGCACGACGATGCGCTGCCGCGGCGTAAGCGTAAGCTCGCGGCTGGGACACTTGGGCTCGCAATAGCCGCACTCGATGCACTTGTCGATCTCCGGCTCGACCGACGGCAACTGCTTCAGGTTCGCCAGGTGCGCCTGGTGATCGGGATTGATGATGACGCCCGGATTAAGCAGATTATGGGGGTCGGCAAGATGCTTGAGGCTGCGCATAATCTCGTAGCCGTCGCTGCCCCACTCGGTCTCGACAAACGGCGCCATGTTGCGCCCGGTGCCGTGCTCCGCCTTCAACGCGCCATCGTAGCGTTCGACCACCAGTTTGACCACGTCGTCTATAAAGTATTTATATTGATCAACTACAGCCTGATTATTAAAGCTTTGGGTGATGACGAAGTGCAGGTTTCCATCCTTTGCGTGGCCGAAGATGATGGCGTCGTCATACCCGTGCTTGCCGAATAGAACGGTGAGATCCTGCGCTCCGTCGGCCAGATGCTCAATCGGAAAGGCTACGTCTTCAATGATGACCGTGGTGCCGCTTTTCCGTACCGATCCGACCGAGGGAAACATGCCCGAGCGAATCTTCCACAGCAGGGCCTGCTCCGCGGCGGCGTGCGTGAATTGCGCCGGCTCATAAAGATGCAGTCCGCCTGCAGCCTCTGCTGCGACCTTCTCTAAATCCGTGCGTTCGCTTTCCTCGGCCGACTGAAACTCGGCCAACAATCCGGCGGCTGCAGGTGGCAGGGTACGAATCGACGCTGGGATGCCGGTTTGGTTCTCCACCGAACGCAGCGAAGCTCGATCCATGACCTCCAGCGCCTTGGCGCCCGCCTGCCTCAGAGGCACGATCGAGGCGGCCGCCGCGTAAAGATCGGGAAACAGCAGCAATCCGGTGTATTTGACTGGCAGATCCGGAACTGTGTTGAGCACCGCCTCGGCAATGAACGCCAGAGTGCCTTCCGAACCGATCATCACGTGCTGGAAAATATCCACCGCCTTGTCGAAATCGATGAAGGCATTCAACGAATAGCCGGTGGTGTTCTTCATCCGGTATTTGCTGCGCACCCGCTCACGAAGCGCCGCGTTTTGCTCCAGATGGGCCTTCAGCTCCAATACGCCCCGCGCCAGCTCCGGCTCACTCGCGTGGAACTGTTCGTCGGCATCAGGCAATGATGTGTCGATCACCGTCCCCGACGGCAGCATGAACTTCATCGAGTGCAGAGTGTGATACGCATTCTGCTCGACGCCACAGCACATGCCGCTGGAGTTGTTGGAGAGAATCCCACCCAGAGTGCAGGTCGCGATGGATGCGGGATCTGGACCGATCTTCGCCCCGTAAGCCGCCAGGGCCTGGTTGGCGCGTGCGCCGATCACACCCGGCTGAACGCGAATTTTCCTGCCACCTTCCTCCACCCGCAGCCCGCGCCAGTTGCGCGCCACCTCCACCAACAGCCCGTCGGAGATCGATTGCCCCGATAAGCTCGTCCCAGCCGCGCGGAAAGTCATGGGGATTTGCATTTGCTGGCTGAAGGCAAACAGCGCCTGAATTTCCTCGACGCTCTGCGCCAGCACCACGGCCTTGGGAATCAGCCGGTAGAAGCTCGCGTCGGAGGCGTAGGCAATGAGGTCAATCGGACGAATGAGGACACGCTCGGCGGCAATTGTGGCGGCCAGCGAAGCCTTGATTTCTTCTGGCGTGAGCTGCGTAGGCGATAGGACGGCGGTGGTCATAGGCTACAGCCCAAGATACGCCTTCCGTACTTCATCCATGCTGGCAACTTTCTGGGATTCGCCTTCGATAGGAATGCGGCCTTCAGCGAAAACATAAGTGTAATCGCTCACCGCCAGAGCCAAGTGGACGTTTTGCTCGACCAGGACGATAGTAATTCCCTGCTCCTTGAGGGTCTTCAAGGTTAGAAAAAGCTGCTGCGCCAGCACCGGGGCGAGACCGAGGGAAAGCTCATCAATCATCAGGATTACCGGCTGTTGCATGAGCCCGCGACCCATCGCCAGCATTTGCTGCTCGCCGCCCGAGAGCGTGACCGCCTTTTGGGTGCGGCGCTCCTTCAAACGCGGGAACAAATCGAAGACCCGCCCCAGGTTTTCCTTCAACTGCTTGCGCGCGCGATGAGAATAGCCTCCCATCTCCAGGTTCTCTTCTACCGACATGTCGGGAAAAAGTTGCCGGCCTTCCGGCACCAGGACCAAACCGCGGCTGGCCTTGGCATGGGGCGAGAGCTTGGTCACGTCCTGCCCATTCATCAGGATGCGGCCGCCCCATGGGGATATAGTGCCCATGATGGTGCGTAGCGTGGTTGTCTTGCCGGCGCCGTTAGCGCCAATGATGGTGGTGACGTTCCCGGACCGCACTTGCAGCGATATGCCCCAGAGGACCTGCACCTCACCATAGCCCGACTCGACCTTTTCCAGTTGCAGGAGGCTGTCTGTCATTGCACGCCCCGCAACTTGTCCACAATATCCGGGAAGCCCAAATATGCCTCAACCACGTTGGAATCCTGCACCACTTCATCGGGCCGGCCTTCAGCCAGTTTGGCACCCAGATTGAGCACCACGACGCGGTCAGAAAGGCTCATGATGGCCTGCATCAAGTGCTCGATCATGAGCACCGAGATGCCGCTATCACGGATGTCGCGCACGATTCCGATCATCACCTCAACCTCGGTGGGATTCAGCCCGGCCAGCACCTCGTCCAGTAGAAGCAGCTTGGGACGCGCTGCCAGGGCGCGCGCGACTTCGAGGCGCTTCTTGCCCGCGATGGTGAGCGAGCGCGCCGAGGTATCGGCCCGGTCCGACAGGCCCACCCGTTCCAGGACCTCCAGCGCCACCTTACGCGCCGGTTTGAGCTTCAGGTAATCGCGGCCAAAGCAGGCGCCAACAATCACGTTTTCCACGACCGTCATTCCGTATAGGGGCTTTACGATTTGGTGGGTCCGCGCGATCCCCAGGTGAACCACTTCGTTGGGCGGGCGATTGGTGATGTCCTGTCCAGCAAAGCTGACCTTACCCCTATCCAGCTTGTAAACACCGTTGACCATGTTGAAGAGCGTAGTCTTGCCGGCGCCATTGGGGCCGATCAATCCCACGATTTCGCCCTCAGCGAGAGCAAAGCTCACGTCCGAAATTGCCAACAAGCCGCCGAAGCGCTTGGTTACGCCGCTCACTTCCAGCAGGGTGGTCATTCGATCACCTTCTCGGAGCGCGGCACGAAGCGATAGAGCCAGCCAATCAATCCGCCCGGAGCAAACAGCACTACCACCAGCAGCAGCCCCCCAGCGATCACCAGATGAAAGTTGGAGAGTTTGGGAGAGGTCAACAGATAGGAGCGCAACTTTTCGTAAAGGCCTCCACCCAGCGCGGCGCCGATCACTGTGCCTTTACCGCCGAGCATCAGCATCACAATTCCCTCCAGCGAAAGCATGAACTCGAAAGCGATGGAGGGATCGACCATTCCGTTCTTGTAGAACATCAAGGTCCCGGCGACGGCGGGCAGGAAGGCCGAGACGCTATAGATGATGGCTTTGTAGACGGTAGCGTTTACGCCCAGGACGACGGCGGCATCTTCATCCTCTCGAATAGCGAAAAGGCCGAGACCAAATTTGGAGATCTTAATGGCCAGACTCAGGATCATCGAGAGGGCCATGACCGCAATAACCAGGAAATACGTAATCCAGAGAGCACGCCTCGCGCCACCCCACGGTTGGTAGGCCTCAAACGAAACATACATGCCCGTCGATCTGCCGAAGGGATCAAAGTTTGAGACAAAAGATTGGACGGCAACGAGAATGCCGATGGTAGCCAGCGCAAAATAGGCGCCGCGAAGGCGCAAAATGCCGAGTCCGAACAACAGCGCGCAAATGCTTACAACCACCCCTGCGAGCAGCGCCGACAACACCAGGTTCCAGCCTCTTACTGTGGCGAGGTACAGCCCGACATAGCCTCCCAGCCCGTAAAAAACGATGTGACCGAAGTTTACGTACCCGGTGTAGCCGATCATCAGATTCAGGTTGCTGGCCAGAATGATGGCGACCGCCACCAGGATGAGGTCCTCGCGGAGGGAAACATTGTTCCCGTGCAGCGGAAGCCAGATCATCACGCCCGCGAAAACCAGAGTCAGCCAGAACACCGGATGACGGAAGATCATGCGGTGGACCTCGCGAAGAGGCCCTTGGGGAAGGCCACCAGTACCACGACAAAGAGTCCAAACTCGATCAGCGGGATCCAGCTTACAGCAATGAACGGTGTCACCGCCCCCTCCAGCAAGCCGAGCAGGATTCCCGCCACCAGCGCGCCTAAAGGCTTGCCCAGTCCGGCAAGCACAGTCACCACGAAGCTTTTCATCTGGTAAGTCGCGCCGGAGAGAATGGTAAAGGGGAACAGGGTCGAGACCAGCGCGCCAGAAGCCGTGGCCAGCGCAATCCCGATGGCGAAGGCGAGCGCCAGCACCATCGTCGAAGAGATTCCCATCAACTCGGCCGCCTCGCGATTGTCGGCGACAGCGCGGATAGCTTTGCCCTGGCGAGTGCGGTTCAAAAACAACTCCAGAGCCAGCGCGATGACCACCGCCCCGACCGCAGCGGCAATGTGGTTGCCGGTGAAGGTGTAGGCGCCAATCGTGATGCCGCGAAGAGTGAAGTTGACGTTGTACGGACTGGTGCTCCAGACGGCAGTGCCAATCCCAATGATGATCATGTTGACGGCGAAGGTGGACAGCAGGCTGGCCAACTGCGGCCGGTCAATGACCCAATGGACGGAGGTCCAGTAAATGATCAGTCCGAGAACCAAACCAACCGCGATGACGGGCAGCAGCAGGAGGTAAGCATTCACCGGGAAGGCAGCAAACAGCAGGTACATGCCAAACATGCCCAACACGATGACCGCACCGTGGGTGAGGTTGATGACATCCATCACTCCCCAGATCAGACTCAAGCCCATGGCCGCCAGCCCGTACACTGCGCCGATGAGCACACCATCAATCATGGAGGCTACAATGCCGGACATTTTTCTCCCTGTGCGCCTGATGCGCAGACTGGGTCAATCACTTTGTTGCGTGCCCGTTCAGTGAATCGGATACACCAGGTTTGCGCTCTTCCCCGCTAGCGGCCAAACCACTTGCTTCAGCAGCTTGCCTGACTTGTCTTTTTGCCATTGGGCTAGAACCATAGTGTGTCCCACTTGCAGACCATGGTCAGCAGCCGCAGTAGAAAACTTGGTGCGCCCGTAAAACGTGGTGATGTCGGTCTTGTTCAAAGCGTCCGCCACCTTGGCCGTGTCCGTGCCGCCTGCCTGCTCGATGGCACGCTGCAGGACCAGACCGCTGGCATAACCACCTGCTGATTCATAGCTGGGCGGGGAATTGTACTTCGCCGTGTAGGCCTTGGCAAAATCGGCGCCACTAGGGCCGTATTGCGCTTTGAATGCCGTCTGCGGTTCCCACTGCGACGGAACAATCACGCCGGCTGCCGCCTCGCCCAGTTCGGTCCATTTGTCGCTGTCGGGCGCCACCAGCAAGGTGATCATCTTCAACGGAACCTTGTGTTCGTAGAGCTGCTTCGCCAGCGTCGAACCATCGGCATAGTGGCCACCCCCCATCAGCACCGTGGCCTTCGACGCGATCACCTTGTCAATGAGGGCACTGAAGTCAGTTGTGTTGGGTGCGTACCGCTCGCTGAAAACCGCGTTCATTCCGATCTGCTGGGCATAGGCCTTCGCCGGGTCCACGACGGAGTTTGAGAACGAGGCGTCTTCGTACACGAACGCCACCGTTGCCTTCGGGTCCTTTGCCTTCAGCATGTCCAGCACACCCTTAAGGTATTCCGCTCCGGGGGCGAACATCTGGAAAAGAAAATGATTGCCCAGCGTATAGGTCTTACCCTCCGCCGCGCCCGTGGTAAGCATGATCTTGCCGTACTGTTCGGTTACGATGGCTGCTGTCGCGGTCAAGCTGGAGGAATAAGGGCTGAACAGGAAGTCGGCGTTGCCCTCATTGATCATGCGCGAATAGAGCTGCTGCACGCGCTTAACGTTGGATTCGTCATCGTAACTGACGAACTGGATTTTGTAGCTCTTTCCCCCCGCTTTGATGCCCCCGGCAGCGTTCACCTGGTCGCGCCACAGCTCGAATCCACGGTACTGCTCCAGCGAGTCCACGTTCATGCTGCCCGTTTTGGATACGGTCATTCCGATGGTGATGTTCTGGGCAAATCCTGTGGAGATAAGGAGGGGGAGGAGGACAAACAGAATGAGACAGAGTCGTTTCACAGTTCACCTTCGCTAAAAGGCTGTAGTGTCAGCAAATAGCTGTAAGTCGATGACAGCGTACGGCGGCAGCTTGACGTAACCTATGACTGAAGTCACGCCTCCCTGTGATATTGCTCACAACCGGGAAGCAAAGGGGAGCGAACAACACAGGAGGCGAGCCAATTTGGGGAACTTTCGAGGCCGCCGAATGGAAGTACATACGACTGCCAGTTCACCCGGGCCGTGACATGCGAACCCTGGCCAGCGAGCGCAGTGACAAAACTTAACACTCGTTTACCCAAACTTTACCGTCGATTTGGCGTCCCGCGGGTTCCTACGAGTGACAGATGACTGTCGAGAAGGAGTCGATTAAATATGAAACCGAAGTTTTGGATGTTCGCGGTGGCGATGCTGGTGGTTGTGCTTTGTGGCGCAGTGATTTTCAGCTACGCTCAGCAAACGGACAACAGCAGCAGCCCCGAACCCGTCTGGGCGGGTCATCACCACGGCGGGCACATGGGCTACATGTTCAAGGCGCTGAACCTGACGGACGCCCAGAAAGAGCAAGTGAAGTCCATCATGCAGGCGAACCGCAACACCAACCGCCCACTCATGCAGCAAATGGCGCAGAACCATCTGGCGATGCTGACGGCCACTTCCAATGGAGCCTTCGATCAGGCCAAGGTGACAGCGCTCGCCAATCAGCAGGCGCAACTGATGGCCCAGATGACGATCCAGAAGGAGTCCATCCAGCACCAGATTTATACCCAGGTGCTGACGCCCGAGCAGCGCGCTACCGCTGACCAGATGCGCCAGAAGCAGATTACACGCATCAATGAGCGTCTGCAGAAGCTATCGCAATCGGGAACGGAAACTTCCGGCCAGTAACGAAGCCATTCGTCGTCCCTAACCAAGGCGGTCCGCAAAGGGCCGCCTTTACTTTTGCGAGCTTTTCCCAATTCCGGCAGCCATGTAATAGTTCTGTCATTTCGCCCCGAACCCGTCCCACATCACAGAAGTCCTGTGCGCCTGCTCCTACGATAGAATCATGGTTTCGACAGTGACCGTTGACTTGATCGCCCCGCATCCCAAAGGAACTCAGGCCCGCGTGCTCTTGAGCTCGGTTTTCGGCCCTTACGCGCGCGACGACGAATTCGGCAGCCGCTCCATCAATCCTATGGAGCTGTATCACAATCAGGTGACGCGCGAGCAGGGCAGCTTCTCGCTCCGCATGTTTCATCGCTCCTGGGGCCTGATGATGATTCAGCACAACATCTCCGCTCCCAGTACACTGCTCGACTTCCCTACCCTGGATCGCTTCGAGCGCGAATTGACTTCTACGGAATACGACATTGTCGGCATCTCCGGCATCATCCCAAATTTCGGCAAGGTGCGCGAAATGTGCCGCCGCGTGCGCCGCCTGTCCCCCAATTCCACCATCATCGTGGGCGGCCATGTCGCCGCCATTCCCGGGCTCGACAAATTGATTGATGCCGATTTCATCGTACGGGGCGAAGGCATCTCCTGGATGCGCCGCTATCTTGGGGAAGACCCTGACGTTCCCATCGAGCATCCCGAAATCCTCTCCGGATTTGGTATGCGCGTGCTGGGAATGCGCGTGCCCGACAACACTCGCGACACCGCAGCGACGATTATTCCCTCGGTGGGATGCCCCATGGGTTGCAACTTCTGTACCACGTCAGCTTTTTTCGGCGGTAAAGGCAAGAGCTTTCACTTCTTTGAATCGGGCGACCAACTCTTCGATGTCATGGAGCACATGGAGCACTCCATGAAGGTGGGCTCATTCTTCATGATGGATGAGAATTTCTTACTGAATCGTCCGCGCGCCATGCAACTGCTGGCTCGCATGAAAGAAGCCGGCAAGGCCTGGTCGCTCTATGTGTTCTCGTCCGTCAACGCCATCAACAAGTACACGATTGAGGAGCTAGTGCAGCTTGGCATTTCGTGGATCTGGCTGGGTCTGGAATCGCCGAAGTCAAGCTACGCAAAGTTGCGCAACTCCGATACGCAGTCCCTGGCCGCCGAGTTGCGGCAGCACGGCATCAAACTGCTGGGCTCGACTATCGTCGGGCTCGAGCACCACACGCCGGAAAACATTCGACAGGAGATCGAATATGCGGTCTCGCACTGCACCGACTTCCACCAGTTCATGCTGTACACTCCGGTGCCGGGCACCCCGCTCTTCCAGCAGATGCAGGAGGAAGGCCGCATGCTCGACGGCGTGGACCTCGCCGACATCCACGGGCAGTTCAAGTTCAACTTCGAGCACGCGGCCATCTCGCGCGACGACTCGAAGCGCTTCCTCGATTGGGCTTTCCGCTTCGATCTGGAGCGCAACGGCCCCAGCCTATTCCGCATTTGCGAGACCATCTTTCACGGCTGGAAGCGCTATCACGATCATCCCGATTTGCGAGTACGCCAGCGCATCGCCAACGAAACTGTAAAGCTGCGCACCACCTATGACGCTGCGCTCTGGGTCATGGAGAAGCGACTGAAGCGAACAAACGCCTCGGTCGCGGTGAAGATTCGCGACCTGCGGCAGGAGATCGAACATGAATTTGGAGCGGCCACTCGTTTGCTTCGGACCATTGTCGGCCCGGTGCTGCTGTGGACTTCCAAGCGCGAAGACAAGCGCCTCGCAAAAGGCAAGACCTACGAACCCGGGACGTTTGTGGACCGGAGGAACTGGGCGGCGGGAGCGTAGAAAGAAGCAGTTACGGGTTATCAGCTATCAGTTCAAACTTCCCCTGCAGCCCGCGGGCAGCTGGCTACTGGCAACTGCTCTTACGCCGTTTCAATCTTGGCCTCTGCTTCCAAGCCTAGCTCCATCACCGCGCTCTCACGCATCTTGTACTTCTGCACCTTGCCGGTGATGGTGAGAGGAAAATCCTCGACGAACTTGATGTAGCGCGGAATCTTGAAGCGTGCGATCTTACCCTCGCAGAATTGGCGAATCGCGTCGACAGTGAGCGTTGAACCCGGTTCGAGTTTGACCCATGCAGCCACCTGCTCGCCGTACTTGCGGTCAGGCACGCCAATGACCTGCACGGCGCTGATTCCCGGACAGGTGTAAAGAAATTCTTCAATCTCGCGCGGAGAAATATTTTCGCCACCGCGAATGATGACGTCCTTGGCGCGGCCGGTGATCTTGAAGTAGCCGTTCTCATCGATGACTGATAGGTCGCCCGTGTGCAGCCAACCATCGCCATCGATGACACCCCGCGTTGCCTGGGGATTGTTGTAATACCCTTTCATGACATGATAGCCGCGCGTGCACAACTCCCCTTGTTCGCCAACCGGCACAGTCTTTCCATCCAGCGGATTGACGATCTTAGCCTCGGTATGCGGCAGTACCTTGCCGACGGTGGCCACGCGCAGCTCGATGGGATCGTCGGTGGTGGTCTGAGTGATCACCGGCGATGCCTCGGTCAGCCCATAAGCGATGGTCATCTCGCTGCAATGCATTAGCTTGACCACGCGCTTCATAATCTCGATGGGGCACGGCGAACCCGCCATGATTCCCGTGCGCAGCGAACTGAGATCGAACTCGGCGAACTTCGGGTGTTCAAGCTCGGCGATGAACATGGTCGGAACGCCATGCAGCGCCGTGCAGTGCTCTTCCGAAACTGCGCGCAATGTGGCCTCGGGTTCGAAATACGGCGCGGGAATGACCATCGTCGCGCCCGTCACCACGCACGCCATGTTGGCCAGCACCATGCCAAAGCAGTGATAGAACGGCACCGGAATGCATAGCCGGTCGCGATGGGTGAAGCGCATCGCGTTGGCGATGAGCATCCCGTTGTTCACGATGTTGTGATGGGAAAGTGTGGAGCCCTTC
>Ga0209039_10003832_pt1 | contig 11469 bp, 16 predicted proteins | sample BogFormECP12_OM1_FD_188238 | JGI IMG/M metagenome (GOLD analysis project Ga0209039, IMG submission 188238) | Bog forest soil microbial communities from Calvert Island, British Columbia, Canada - ECP12_OM1 (SPAdes) (version 2) | ecosystem: Environmental > Aquatic > Freshwater > Wetlands > Bog ... | reverse complement strand
CTTTGCCACAAGTCGAGAAAGCTTGTCACCAATTCGTCACCAACACCAGGCTGTTTGACGGCGGTTTTGTAGAGGTAGCAAAACGTAGAAGCAAGGCGGCTAAAGGGTTTGAGGTTGGGTAGCTCGAAAATGACACGGTAGAGGTGTCGGGGTTGAGTTCTCCTCTTCAGTGGACGATGCATATGCTGGGAGGAGATGCGCCGGATGGATAACTGGGACCCGTGTGGTGCGGGACCACGTCAATTCGGAAGCATTGTTCGAGGCGTGTTCACTCCCGTGCTGGCCAAGCACTCGAAGTCGTTCTCGCTCATCGACTGCATCTCGGTTGGCGTTGACCGAATGCAGCGGAATTTTGAGCCCATGCGAAAACAGGTGGAAACTTGGCAGCGAAGTGAACTGACCGACATCACTGCGAAGGTAGTGATTTACGAGGCCTTCGTGGAGGGCAAACTGGAAGCTCCAAAGCATCTTGCTCGCACGGTGCATGACCTGTACTTCGATCCGAAGTACGAAGAATTCCGGTCGCGAACGATCTGGAGTCTTTCCAATGCGTTCACCTCGGCATTCAAGGAACTGGACCCGATTCCGCAGTTCAAGGCGACGGCAAAACTGGGAGAGTTCCTGGAGACTCGATTCTCACAGTCCTTCTAACCAAGGGCGGTACCGGCCGGATCGCCCCTTACCACTCAGTTCGCTTTTGAGGTTCTGCAAGCCGATAAAGGCGGAGAATAGCGGTGACGGTAGTTCGTCCGACTTGAATGAAAAGGGCTCGTTTTACGCCGGCCACAACCTAATACCTTCGTCCCTGCGCTTCACCCACCGGAGACGCGGGATGACGTGCCGCGTTCGCAGATCCCGAACCTGAATCAGTGTGCCGACGCCATGGCCTCACGAACTATATTCGTCACGGCACCAAGAACTCGTGTCGAGTTCGACCGCGACGCCAGATAGTTCACGTTGTTTGCTTGTTTGACAGTGTAAGAATCTGCTGTAGCGAGGTACAGTTTAACCTTGTCATTTGACCTTGCGGGATCGCGCACTTCTAAATGGAGAAGATATGTACCCGGCATGATGTGACGGACAACCACTCCGATGATCTTTCCTTCCACGGCCTTGTTGGAAACTTCGACCATTTGAATGTTCTGCAAGGGCGCGGTGAAACGTCGATACTTGCAAGTTGAATCCCCTGGATCATAGGTGACCGTCATATGCGTTAGCGTCAGAGTGGCGGGATGCACTGAGTCGCCAGACAAGCCTGAATGCTCATGCATCAATTCAATCGTTACGGAGCCTCCGTGCCGGAGCACGTCCGTAGCCGCAGTTTGAAATTGCTCCGGATCGTGTGAGCGCAAATAATCAAACGCAAGAGTGTGTGGAATTGAAATATCGGCATTCGCCGTTACGTCGTTGCCGGGCTTAAGAGTCGGTCGGCCTCCGTCCTCAGAGAGCGGAATCGGAGACGCCGTGGTATCTGAAACTGTGGATGATTCTCGACTTGAATGCTCCGAATCTGAACTGCTCACGGACCCTGCCTCCGCACTCAATTGAGTTTCGGAAGGTGAAGATGGAATTGTGATCGCAGGACCGGACGCAGGCGTGCTCCCAACGATCTGTGGTGAAAGTGCTGCTCCTGATTCGACATCGGGCGCCGGCGTGGTCTCGGTTGCCACATTCACTTGAGCGGGCAGTGAGGTAGGACCGTAGTTTCGAGCGACATACCAATCGTGCTGCGCCTTTGATGCTCGGAACTCAGCGACCATTCCGTCAAAGCCACCTTCATATCGGTGGTGGGCCCAATAATGTGAAACGCACTCCCCAAGGGTCGGAACATCCAACGGTTCCTGGTGATTGCCCGCAGCACCGAGAATCTGTGTGTGCTGAGGAGATTCAGCCACCACACTCCCATCGACCATAATCGCTTGGCCTTGGCTACCGTAGCTGATTGCGATTGCATGCCACTCGTTGAATCTAAATTTAGTCCCTTTGGCTTCAAGAGGATCGGTAGGAGGTTGATTGTATCTGTTGGTGGCCAAGAAAAAGGAGATGTCGCCGTTGGAGGACACAGATAACTTCGCCGTCCCTGGCCACGTAACATCTCCTCCGGACGCATCGGTCGAAAATATGAGGGCGCGGTTCTGATGCGAGAATGAACGGAAATCTCCGTAGTAATAGCCACCGGTCACGTTTACTATCCACTCCAGGGTGCCCTCGGTGGGTATGCCCTTCCGATATTCGATCCTGCTCGATGCGTTCTGTCGAAAAAGTGCGGCACGTTTCGCATGGTTGTCGGGCTGTTCGACGTACGCAATGCCGTAGGCGCTGCCGACTGACGATCCGTTGAAGTCGTCCATGATGGTCGTATTGGGAGGGGTAGGAAGCTTTGTGTTGATAAGAACACCTGGATTGTTCGAAACATAACCAGAGCTCGATTTCGTTTGATCATTTGAAACTGAAGCTGCAATCAATAGAGCGAGCATGACCGTCAGAACGGTTCCCCAAACGCTCACTTTGGCGGCGCGTTTTCCATTTTCACGTAGAATCGCTGCGACGAAGACACCCACGAGAATCGCGCTGACTAGTAACCAGAAAACGAGACATGCACCTAGCCAGTTGGGTGGTTGCGGTTCGATCGCCATTACTACTCTTGATGCCGTCGGTCCTGCTATTTCAGCAAAGATGAATCCCGCAACGCAGCCGATTGCATTACCCCAGAATGCACTTAGTCCGGTTCGAGAACTAGACGAACTAGGCGGCACATTCGATGCAGGCGAAGTAGGACTGGGCCCACTCGCTGTGCCAGTTGGCGTCCAGGAAGGTGGAGGGCTGGGCGGGGGTGGACTCGCATTCCATGTATTTTGTGGAGGTGGGGGAGCGGGCGGGGGAGTATCAGGCGGAGCGCTTGCTACGCTGGTCTCTTGTGCCCTGAGGTTTGCAAGTTCAGCGTCATATTGTTTTCGCTTGTCGGGAGAGCCTAGCGTGTCGTACGCCTCGTTGACGCACTTGATTTTTTCTTCTGCATCCTTGCGCAGTCTCGAAAGGTGTTCGGGAACCCTATCAGGGTGGTATTCCTTGGCTAAGCGTAGAAAGGCTGCCCTGATCTCGGCTTGAGTTGCCGATTCCTTCACCTCAAGAACATCGTAGAAAGTGTCGAAGTCTAGCACCAACTGCGGTATGCCTCGCTATTTCGATCTCGATATCCCACCAGAAAGCATCTTCGCTGCATCCGCGATTCCGACCCGAAGTTCTTTTGCCGAGACAAAAGTCGCTAAATCAGAACGAGTGGCTAAGAGTCGTAAGAAGTCTTGATCCGCACCATCGACTCCGATCGTTATTATGTCGATTCCCAATTCCCTGGCCCTTCGCGCTGCTCCAATGGTAGCGTCGCGATTGTCCGGCTCGCCATCGGTCACTAGAACGATAGCGCGTGAACCGCTTCTCCCGGCGATTTGTTCGATGGCTAGGATCAGGCCATCGGCCATGTTCGTGCTGCCACTTGCATCCAAGTATCGTACTGCTGCAGCGACTGCAGGCACGTTCTGCTGGGGTTCGCAGAGCATCTTCGCTTCAGACGCAAAACTGATTAGACCTACGGCATAGCCTTTTCTGGCTGCCTCATCCGCAAACGAGAGAACGCCGTCTTTGGCCTGACTGATCTTCGGACCTGACATGCTGGACGAACAATCAATCAAAAGCAGAGCAGAGGCAGCCTGCGGCTTCGGAATCGGCTGTACATTTCCGTCCGCTGATCGCAAAACAAGTTGACCATCACGGCCGAGGGCGAGAACCTTCCTGGTCAAGTCGGGATACCTCCCTGTGAATCATGCCTTTCTGAAAATGTCCGCAATAGCGTTCGTTACATCACGCCCGAGGTAGCCAATCGCATCGCCAACCAACTCGCGTTTGCCGTGAGCAAGGTACCATGCAGCTTGCAAGCAGCAGGACACGAAGTAACCGGTTATCCTAAAGCCCGCTAATAACAGCTTGCCAAACAATTTGAACGGATCGGACATATTGAATGGATCACGCGTGATCGTGCTCTACCTCAGGCGGTGCTTGTCAAATGGGCAATGCGCCTTTTCAGAAATGAATATCACACCGCTATAGACGCACCCTTTGCAAAGGAAGTGGCCCTTCTCGCAGGTCTTACCACCTTCAATATCCTTTTCCTTTCTGCAGACATCGCAGACTCTCTTAGCCATTTTGCACTCCTGGACAACGGAAGTCACGTTTCGAGCCATGCACGTCTAAAAACAACCTGCCAAGTGAAACGCCGGCCGCTGCTCTCCACGCATGCGGCTTCCATTGATCCGTCAGAGCACCAATGGATCGCCTGCAGGGATCCTAGGGTTTTTGTTTGAGGAGACCAGTCGAGAAATTCATAGTTGTCGTTCAGAGTCGCCAGCACAATTCCAGTCGGGTATGGTTCGTCGCCAGCGACGTCCTTCCCCATAGTGAACTCAAGGGGTACGTGCTCCGCCAGCACCAGATACTCTTGGGAGCAACCCCCATCTTTGCGCTTTGGGATTGGGGTCGAATCATTACTCGCCTGTCGGATGATGCCAATTGGCCGAAGTGGCCCGGTGTACTTGTAGCCACCATTGAAAAAACATGTGCTAGCGCTTCGTGCGACCGTCTCCAACCTTCCAAACTGTTCGGAAAGGTTCTCCATCACCTCTCGTCCTCCACAAGCCGTGTGAGTAACCACTCACCAGGCAGGAATCGACCCGCGTCCACCACAGCGCGGACAGGTTTTGCCATTCTTGCTGCCTTTGCCTTGGCAATCGGGACAGGTTTTCTCTCGTTCAGGACCCCGCTCGGGACCCCTTTCTGCACTGTTCATTGGTTCTCCTTTTACTCCAAGGGAAATGTTTTTCACTCCAATTCCCTGAGTGCCTGCCTTACATCTCTCAACATTTGTTCGCTATCCACTGACGACTCCACGGCACTGAGTTCATCAGCACGTTCGATGCAAGTTTGGTAGGTCGATCTTGCATCCGAGACTAGCCCGCACGCTGCCTGCAGACCGCCCATGACAGCAAATGACGACCACGTCGGCCAAAGCTCGTTGGCCTGTTTGTAGTTCGCGATTGCGAGTGCGAGCTTTTCGTTCGATATGTGCAGAAGAGCCATTTTCTGGAATAGGAAACCCTTTACGCTCTCGTAGCGCCACCAGTAGGAGGAATCTTGGTGAGGTGATTTCGTCCAGGTGAATGGGTCGAGTCGTTCGACCATTTCAATTTCTGATCTGGCGTGTTCGAGAGGCATCGAGTACTTTCTTCCGGCCTGCCGAATCAAGCTTGAAAGTTCTTCCAGATCTATGCCTCGTGCCTCGAACTGCTCCGCCTCTAGGAGGCAGCGCATGGCTTCCTGTAGGTGCTGTGAAGCTCGTAGAGAGACCTCCGGAACAGGAACAGCTATATTGTGAGCTGCGAGGCTGGCCTTGGCTTTCTCAATCCATGGAATAGCCAGTCGCTCCCAATCATCGATATCGGAATGGTCTAGCGATGTGCAGAGTTCGACGGAGCGAGCACGTCGCCATGCAGCACCGGCCTTTTCCTTTTGATTATTTGCCCAGTAGCAATCCCCGAGGAGCGAACAAGGCCACAGCCGTTCAATCCGGATAGCCGAAACCGCTTCATATTTTCGGGCAATCAAAAGAATTCGTTCTAAATGGCGTGCTGCCTCGGCATACTGGCCGTTGCTGAACAGAAGGTGCGCAAAACTGCCGGAAATAGCAGTCAAGTCCGCGAAAAACGTGCTCCACGCCTCCATTGCCCTTTGGTTGCGCTCGGAGTCCGTCTCCCCGATGTAACCATCTGGGGCAGATGGTCCGTATGCGTGACCCATTATGAAATAAAGCCACGGGTTCGCTTGCACTTCGCGGTCGCCGACTGGTTGAAGTTCTTCAATGAAACACCCGGTCCTGACGAACTTAGTATGGCACTCCCCGGAGAGGCCCAAATGGTCAGCATAGAACTCCCGTGCTCGGAAAACAGCGCGCTCCGATTCCGGAAAGTTGTCAAGCCTTGCGTAGCAGGACATCGATATCACCGATGCCAGGGCTGCTTTTGAAGAATCCGGTTGAGCGGCCAGGCAGGCTTTACATTCCTGCAGTATGCGCTCCGGGTGCGCTCGATTGATAAGCAACCGAATGGCGGATATCAGATGATCAGGCGCAGGCGCTTTCTCACTAGATACTAAGCCGTCAACAGCTGTCCCACACTTCGTGCAGAACTTGGCGCCATTTTCAATCGCGTGGCCGCATGAAACACAAACAGGCTTTGTAATCGGAATGCCGCAAGCAGTACAGAACCTCGCGTTCGCATCAGCGGACGATCCGCAACCTGAACATCGAACTGCTGCTGGGGCCATATTCGCCTAAGTCTCCCCCTGTCGCTACGAAGCCTCGTATTCCTTCTTTACATCCATGTAGTTCTGCTTGAACGCAAGCACCATAAAAATTGGGCAAAGCAGAACCATCACGATCAACGTCGGAATAAAGCCCCAGCCCCCGAATATGTGATCAAAGGCGTTCGACACCTTTTCCATGGCACCGCCCATCTTCGCTAGCGCAGCCGGATGTTTCCCGGTCTCTGACTGATGCACGTAGTCGCGATTAAGCAAGAAATTGGGTCTGAGGTTTACGAACCACCACAGCACACCCGGCACAATGTAAAAGAGCCCAAGCACAATGACATGAAACCATGAACCTGAATACACGCGCTTTTCCATGCTTTCCACAAGCTGACGCATCTTCGCTAGTTCTGCTCGGAGCTGTGGATCGTCAAATCGCAGAGCCTCCGCGCGATCGATTTGCTTCCGGGCATACTTGATCTGGCGCGCGGTTGTGCACAGCAACTGACCGTCCTCGGGGTCCTTCCACCAATCTCTCATGGCATCATCATGGAGCTGGACAGCAAGTAGTTTCTGGTAGCTCGGATCATCAGGATGTTCGGCAACCATCTGCTCCAGAGCCGCAATCTCATCTCCGCCAGAGCTAGCAATGGAGATGACAGAGGGTTTCGGCGCAGCCACTGCCTGTCCTGGAGCGGTAGCCGTCCCACCGCATTTTGAACAGAACTTTGCATTTGGTTGTAACTGAGTACCACAATGAGTACAAAATCTGTCAGCGTTTAGCCTTACAGGCGCGGATGACATTGCACATTTACCTCCTAGAATGGTCTGCAGAACCCGAGCCCGACATGAGGATGGCCGTTGAACGTGCTAACTACGACGACCAAACGCGGTCGAACTCGTGACTTACAAGACAGTCCGACGTGCCTACTTGAGCCGCGTTCCGCAAACTGGGCAGTGAGTTTTTCCCCACGCATGATCTTTGCAGATGAAATGGTTCTTCTCGCAAATCTTGCCGCCAGAGATATCTTTCTTCTTCCCGTTAACGGCGCACTCTCGCTCCGCCATAAGGTGCCTCCTTTGCGACACTCATAACATCTGGAATGCGGATTAGTCTTCGTTGTCTTCTATGGGGCCCAAGAACATGAGAAATCGCAGTCGCCTGAGGCTCACGTGGCGTGTAGCCGGTCGGAGGGGAAGGCCGAGGCGCCACAATTCTACCAGCTATGTCAAGTTCTGTAAGTGCGCGGGCCCGGAGTTGAACAATCAACAGCGGCTCGCCGATAACGGGTCGACGCCATGCATTAGGGTAGCAATCCTCCACCGAGTTGTGGTTGCATCGGTGACAGCGTGATGCAACACTCATTGGGCATGATCGCATTGCGCCACTCGTGGCTTTACGAGCTGACGACAAGAAAGTTCAACGGGAGCCTCGCCTTGATTCAGGCATGGCCAAGGGCATTTGTGCCGCCGCATCGGACAACGCTCTGGCGATGGCTAAAGGGCCGAGTTCCAGTTCCTCCGGACCAGGTACTCCCTCTTGCAGGGGCGTTAGACCTTGATCCCTTTGTTCTGTTTGAAACGACACCCGACTCATACGCGACGCTCTGCTTAGCGCTTATGCAAAAAATCGCTGTGAGAAATGTCGGTCCGCTCGGCAGCGAGTTAGAGTGGGCACACGATCTGATCGTGCCCAGCCGAGACTGGCCTCCAAGGAAAATTGCAACCAGATACTTCAGCAACAATCGGGAGTGGATGACGCAGGATTTCTGCCACACCGCACGTGAGGGTCGGAACTACTTCCAAAGAGTGAGCATCACTGCCGAACACCGTGAATTCGCGGAGCCGCAGGTCTGGCACTTTGGTTTTAGAGTTCCCGGAGCAAAGCGCCCGGTGTGGACTCCATATGGGTTCATTGAACGGGAACGCGATTGCATCAGGTTGTATCAATTTCGTGGACACACGGCTGAGTTGGAGACGCCCCCGAATACGAAGTCTTTCGTGGTCGAGACGTGGTTTGGAATCGGGCCCGCAGAGTTCCGCGTTGCCAGTCTTCACCGGTTTAAGCTTGCGATCGTGCAAAGTGCGGATAGCTCTACCCGTTGCCTACGATTCCCCTGAGTGTCTCACGGGCTCGCGCAACATTCCTACACGCGGACATCGTCTGGAGAGGTATCGCCGCCCCTTAGGCGCTGAGATCCTTGGATTCTCGCAGGCGACGCGTTTGTCGTAGCGTTCGAATCCTTCGCCAATTTGGGGGTATTGTCTCAGGCGCGTTCACGCCTGTGCTCGCCAAGCACTCGAAGTCGTTCTCGCTTATCGACTGCATCTCGGTAGGCGTTGACCGCATGCAGCGGAACTTTGAGCCTATGCGAAAGCAAGTGGAGACCTGGCAAAGAAGCGAACTGACGGATGTCACGGCCAAGGTGGTCATCTACGAAGCGTTTGTCGAGGGCAAACTGGAGGCTCCAAAGCACCTCGCTCGCAGCGTCCACGAACTGTACTTCGAGCCCAAGTACGAGGAGTTCAAACAGCGAACCATCTGGAGTCTCTCCAACGGATTCACCTCAGCGTTCAAAGTACTGGACCCGATTCCGCAATTCAAGGCGACGGCGAAGCTGGGCGAATTCCTGGAAGCCCGGTTCTCACAATCATTCTAGCCAGCGGGGCGGTGTCGGCCCGCCGCCCCTTTTCAACCAGTAATTCCGCCTTGCGTCAAACCCCCGATGCAGGGGAATTTGCCTGTGAGTTCGTTGCCAGGGCGGATCAATTTGGCCACGACCTGTGCTCTATCTGTCAAAATTGCTGGAGAACTCCTTGCTGACTCCACGGACCTCAGAGACCCGCTCCTAAACAATCTTCGCTTACTTCTTCGCGGTTGGCGGCAGCAGGCCGTTGAGGCGGAGGTACGTGGCGGCGGCGCTGTAATGGTCGGCCCAGTCGTTGGTGAGGGCGATCAATGCGAAAGCCCGCGGTGCTTTGCGGCCGCCCCAGACCTCAATCGTATCGCCCAGCGTGGAGTCCGTTACTTTCGACATCGAAGTATTGCAGAAGTCGAACGAGGCCTTGAGTGCCGCAACAAGTTTGTCCTTGCCGTCGGTTTCTTTTAGTTCTTGAGCCTTGGGCTCAGGGACGTCGCTAGCCTTGGCGCAGAGGTAGTTGTTCGATTCCGTCATGTGCAGGACGAGCTTGGCAAAGCTCATCTGCTGCGGCGTGGGTTTGTAACCGAATTTGTCCGCAGGCATCTCCTCGACGGCAGCGACCAGGTTTTTTTCCTGGTGGGGAAGGATCTCCTTCACTACGCTCGAGACCGGATCTTTGTTCTGCTGCGCGAAGCCAACCGCAGCCGAAGCAAAGAGCAAGAGAAAGGCGATAGCGCGTTTCATGGCAATGCCTCCACAAGTGCGACTCAAGGATAAACCTCCGAAGCCACGTTCGCCCTATTTTCCTGACGGCGAAGCAGTTCCCTTTGAAACCCAAGTCACGGTAGATTTCCTCCTGCCTTGACGAATGCGCCCGCGACGTTTGCCGTACTGGAGGACCATCGATTTGAGTGTGGGGGTTCGGTGGCAGTGGCGGGAGTGCGCCGATCCACAGGACACTCCTTGGCACTCCACAGTTTAACTAATCGGTCAGCAGACGGACCACGCCGAGTAGCAAAGCAGCCGCTACCAACCTCACTTTTCGTCGCGTGATAGCTCATGCGTAACGCACCCGGGTGTCGGAGAGTGGTAATGCGGCAGCAGCGCAAACGTGTTTGTGGTGACGAATAGCGACCGCTGCTTAAGAGGGATCAAGTGTTATCCTCACGTCGATCGGAAGAAACCAAGTCCGAGTTCTTCGCGGCGGCCGTGTCACCCTCTTTCTTTTTGGGGGGACTGGCGATGCCCTCCTGACTCCGTACGTTTCCCTTCAGGTATGCGCCATCTTCGATAGCGATCCGCGGTGTATAGATGTCGCCCACAAGGATGGCTGACTTCTCCAGCTCAACGCGTTCGCGGCCGTACAGGTTTCCGTCCACTTGACCTCGAATCAGGATTTGGGGGGCTTGCAAGTTGCCACGGATGCGTCCGTCCGGTCCGACAATAAGGCTGCCGTCGAGCAGTTCGACACGACCTTCCAGTTCGCCGTCCAGATAGACATCCTCACTTCCGGAGAGTTCGCCCTTGATCGCGATCGATTTCCCGATATGTGCCACATCGGGACGGAAACTCTCGGCCGACTCGGGCGTTAGAACAACGCGCACCGGTTCTCGGGACGGAACACTAGGCACGGGAGGGGCGCCGCTCGGCGTCCCGGGTGTTCTGCTAGGCGGTGCAGGCTTACTCTCCTCTTTACTAGTCCATTTCCACATGGTGCACCCCTTGTCTCTTTCAAAGCCACTTGGAATTTCGCCGCCGAGTTGATCTTCAACTTTCGGTCCAACGTAGCACATTGGTGCTACTTCCAAATTCCATCAACGGAGTCTAGGGTAGCCGCACACGATTCGGCGGAGTGGTCATCGGCGGCCCACTCTTGACGGAAAACCGACCGGTCAGATCCTGCTGTCTGGTGCGACGCTAAGCCTAACGACTCGAATCCATAGACTAGGCGTCTTGGTCCCGGAGGCATCAGCCGCCTGTTTGAGTGTGCCGGTCTAACGTCCTCCGAAGACTTCGATGCACGATCGAGAGCGCCGCCAGGGCTTCAGGTTTACACTCAGGCAGAATATCCCCTTGCCGCTGGGGAGCGAGGGTCACGCGGTCCCCGCGCTGATGAAAGACTTCTCCTCCGGGGGTGCATTCCTCTACTGTGATCAGTCTATCAGGCGCGAGGAACGGGTTGGGCTTATCGTCGAACTGCCTCCAGAAGTGACCGGGACAAGTCGCAGAGTCTGGTGCCTGGGAAAGGTTCTCCGGATAGAAGAGGATAGCGCAAGCGGCAAGTTCGGTATCGCCATCGGCTTTCAGCGCTCCCAGGTGCTGGCCGATGCGTAGCGCTTCACAAATCGGGATAGGAGGTGTCCCCCCGGCGGCACATCCCAGTTTTCATCATCCGTTAAACCAGAGTTGGTAGACTCCCAACTAGCGAGCGTTGCACGGGAGACCGACGCTTCCCCCGACCAACTTCACAGAA
>Ga0209039_10003831_pt1 | contig 11471 bp, 12 predicted proteins | sample BogFormECP12_OM1_FD_188238 | JGI IMG/M metagenome (GOLD analysis project Ga0209039, IMG submission 188238) | Bog forest soil microbial communities from Calvert Island, British Columbia, Canada - ECP12_OM1 (SPAdes) (version 2) | ecosystem: Environmental > Aquatic > Freshwater > Wetlands > Bog ... | reverse complement strand
ACAGTATGATTACGCAATTCTCCCGAATGGATACAAGACGCTAGCCGCGTGGGCGGGGGTGAACGAGGATACGGCCAGGCTTTGGCTGGACAAGGATCCCGTGATCCGCATGTACATGACACCCATCTCCGTTTCCGATGCATTCGAAGAATGGAAACGGAACGGCTCCATGGTTCTGAGTGTCCGAATCGAAGAGCCTCAGATTTGGAAGGCGTTTGGCAGGATGGATGAATGGGAGGCGATTGACGCTGCGCTGAATGAGCGAAAAGGGTCAAAACGGGCCTTGGTTGAGATTGTCGGGGACGATGACGAAACGCCTGAAGCCAACCGAAGGATGAGACTCGACCCACCGAAAGATGAGACTCGACCCACCGAAGGACGAGACTCCATTAACCGAAAGATGAGACTTAATCTCCGAAAGATGAGACTCAATCTACCGAAAGATGCGATTCCGTTAAAGACTCTATTAGAGCCCTTACCAAGCCTCTATAAGAATCCAAAAAATTCCCAAAAAGTAAATGAATCCCCTACCACCCCCGATGACAACCATGGCTCTGCGCGTGAAAGGGGAACAAGACATACTCCGAAAAGGACAGGGGTGGGGGGGAGCCTTGCCTATTGGGATTTTGATTTTTTATGCGCCAATATCGGTATCGCCGCGAAAAAAGCAATTTTGAAAGCAAATAAGAAATTTGGCCGGACCATTGCCCAGGCGTCGGAGGATATTGTGGCAATGACGCTGTATGCCTATTCGCCGAAAGGACAAGGCGTAAAAGATCCTGCCTCATTGGTGGTCTCTTCCCTGACCACGCGCCTCAACGCCTCCGCATCCCCGGATTTCAACAGGCTTGCCGCGCTGGGTCCTGTCAAACTAAGGGATTTGTTCGACGCCGATCGCACTCGCCGCGACTATGATCAGTCGGGCAGAAAATATTCGGAACGAAAACCTCCGGCGGGCGCACTGGGCGATGGGAGTCTGGATGCTGACATTTACATGGCAAATTTTAGCCAGCTGGAGAGGGTATCGTGGAACGAACTGTACAGATGTTTGTGGGGATTGAGTCTAGATGCTTGCGATTGAATTGACCGGCGCAGTATCGTTGAGCAATTGCATCAACTACATTTCGCATGTATGGAGTATATAGTTATCGTTAGCGGATATTTTTTATAAGATCTCTGTACGGTTGCACCTGAAAGTCCAAATTTGCCGGGGAATACTGACTTTAATTATCCACTTCAGCGTCGATTTTTTTAATTATTTGAAGCCTGTTTTGAAGCCTGGGTTCCTATATAATAAAATCCTAGGTATTTTCAAATTTATTTCAAGAAAGAGGATCGGAGGAAAATGTGACTGACGTCAAGGTTTTGACCAGCCCGTACCAACGCGGTACGGGTGCGATGTTCACTTCTGGCTTGGGGGAGACTGTGCTCGTGTTTGCATATCCCTCATCTTTCAATCGCGTGTTTACTACATGGTTTTGCCCGCCTTTGTTGCGGATCCTTTGTTTTGACGATAACGGGGTGCTTTCGTATGACCGCGTGGTCCGCTCATGGCGCTTGATTAGTCTGCCGAAAACGAGATTAGTGCTCGAGGTGGATCCTGATTTGCTTTGCGATTCCATCATCGAGGATATTGCCAGGCTGGGGGTGGACTCATGGATTGGACAATATGTTTCATCTCAAGAGTTTCAAAGCGTGGGAGGAACGCCGGTGGAAGATCCGTATGGCAAATTGATCTTCGCCCTGGTTCGCAGTGCATTGATGGAATTGAGAGGCGTCAAGAATTTTGGCAAGAACATCCCTCAGCGGCTCAAAAAAATGCCGGCATGGCGCCGCGGACAAATCCTCAGCACCGCGTCCTTTATTGTGGACATTCAGGGAACCGTGCCTTACGACATTCCCAGTTCGGCGCTGGAATTATCCACGAACCTGCTGCAGGCGGCTTTGGATCAAGACGAACGGGCGGAAATTCTGGCGGCAGCCCTTGCCGGGTCGCCGTGTGAGCTGGAGGCTCCCTGTTTCCGCTGCGGGTGTATGGCAAATACATGGCGGCCAATTCTTAAGCCCATCATGAACATTCCGTGCATTTCATCGTGGCGGCTTACGAGACCGGAGAACCATGTTCCCATTTGCCAACACTGTGCCGGCAACTTGTCCTGGGAAACTGATCAAGATCTGGAGATTGCGTTGGGATATGCGTATTGGGGGAGCAGGTTTGAGGCGCTGCATCAATGGTATGAAAACGCAAAAGCGGGGACGCTTCCTGCTCAGTGGAATCTCGACGATTATCCATTGTGGCCCGCGGAGTACGGAGGTCTCACCTGGGCATTAGGGAGCGGAGCGATCCAGCATTGCGCTCCTCGCCTGGGAAATGTTGATCGGGACGAGAGACATTTACAGAGGATGCGCGACATCATCGAGAGCAGGGGGATGAGATGGACTGAAAGCTCCAGGAAGGGACTGCTTTATTCCTGCTTGCACGACGACGTGATTTGATACATTCAGATTGACAAAATACACGGCATCCATGCCGTGTGTTGTTGTTGTGCGCCCGGCATGGGCGTTGACTAAAAGGTGAGAGACCTATATGGAGGTAGATCGCACCAACCATTAGCCAAGAGCAAGGGCGTCATCGCGAGGTGAGGTCTGAAGGAAGCTGGAGGCAAATCTGCGACCTGCCTGTACTTGCGCAGGTACAAGTGATGAACAAGAAGCCCATAAGAGGCTGTGAGATCGGGCGAGTTGGTAATTAACAAGGAAGCCCAATGCAATCAAAGGCCGAAGCAGTAAATGGGACAGGGATGCAGAGACAGTCAACATTCTTACCCGCGGAGGCCTGTTGTCCGGCTATCAAAGTAGCCCTGGCAGAGATGCCAGATTGATGCAACAGGAGTCCTGACAGAACACAGGATGCCAATCAGCGGAGGTCATACTACTGAATTTTTTCAGGAAGGGCCGAACATTGAGAGGATGAGTACGATGAGCAGTTTGTGGGACGAACATAGAAGATCGAATATCTCGGATCGAGATACTGCTTGTAAACGAAAAGGGTGAAGCCCATGGGAGCTGTGTAGGGGGTCGAGCCGTCCCCGGCACAAGACAGAGGAAAATCCAGCGCAAGAAGTTCTGTGCCATTCTCGATGAACCGCCGGATACGGAAAATCCGCCGCACTTTGCGGACCCGCATGTCCGGTGGTGTGAGAGGGAAGCGGTTAGCCGCCGCTCCCTACTCGACCTTGAAGACAGGGAAAATAGGTTGCGGGGATGGAATTAGGTCGTTAATTGATTATGACAACTATCCCTTCTCTGTATAATCCAGAAAAAAGGGGGTAAGAGATGAACGGAGAATTAGAAGTACTTTTTGGCTTTCGTAAGAATTTCAAGGCATATATTCCCAATACTATTCAGGGCATCATTAACAATGATGACTTTGTCGGGTGGAGCAGGCCTTACCAGCTCTATAGGAAAAACGGGGATAAGAGAGAGTTGTGCTTCCACATTCACTGGACTGGTAGTATTGGGGACGTTAGAGAGAACTTCTTCCACGAGTTCTGTTCCACTTTTTATCTCTTGCCCAAGTTTTACAATCGTTCTTCTGCGAACCCATTTGTAAAATCTAATATCGTATTTGAAATTGATTTTCCCGTAATCGGGCAATGTGGCAATTGGAATGATGATGTGGTGTTTGTCAATGTTAGACAGGGTTCTAAAATACCTCATCGCGGTTCCAATCTTGTTTGGATGGTAGGGCTGATACCGCTCAAAAATGCCCTCTCATTAGCAGGAACATTCGGGAGCGCACGATTGGCGGCACCGTCAAATTCATTCCTGCTATTAGTCATAGGGAATGCGACATGCTTCTCTTCGGTCTCCGTCAATTTTCCGTGTTTCATGCACAAAGCCCAAGCAATGTAATCCAAAGAACTGCGGAAACATTGAATAGCCTCACCGAGAATAATGGCGTCATCCCATTTGATGCTAGGAGCGCATTTGACGTAGACGATATAGGAGTACCAAACAGAAATGTCGCGACTTCTTATAGGTTTTTTGCACGGATGGGTTTTGATGTCAAGAATGAGAGTGTTTGGATTGAAAGCCCGTTTTGCTCGGCTATTGAAATCGGCGAGGTGTTCTTTACCCCGTTCAAACTTATGGAAGGCATCATCAAGAGCGCCCATGTACTAAATCCCATTCATAAAGGTAGTGAGGGATGAATATATTTTCCGAACCACCACCAATAAAAAGTTTCGAGGACGCGGTCAACGAGGTCAACCGCATTACTGAGGAATTCAAGAATCGGAATTCCATCAGCAACCCCCGTCTTACCGAAAACTATCTTAATGGTAACGTCATTGTCCACATCCATTTCAGGATGAATAATACAGTTTACGGCCTGAAGACGCATAAGTGGTGCGCCATCCTCAAACGCGACCTCAATCGGAATTTGAGCATCGACCCTTCCCGTATTATCAACGGCTATACCCTGATGACGAAAGGAATATGTTTGCGGAAGAGCGACGGCGGGAATGAGCAATCTGTGCTTGTCAATGTTGTCTAGCATGGAAATCTGGTAGAAAAGTTTATTCCCTCCCTCATACGGTTTCAGCCCCTCGATAAGTGTGAATGCTTCGGGATGAATTCTGTTTACCTTAGTTTTTCCTTTCTTACTAAATTCATCAGCCGTCTTGAAGATGGGGAAGGACGTCCACTCGCAGTCAGCGGTCTTATCTTCGAGGCGAACGAGAGAACAGACCAGCAAATCAAGAGAAGAACGGAGGTTGTGGATAATATCCCCAGTGATGAGTGCCCAATGGTCAACGGCAACTGTCTCGGAAACGGAAAGGCGGACTATAATAACTTTGCCTTTGACTTCCTCATCGAGTCGGATGGTATAAGGCTTTCTACTTTTATACCCTTCAATGATGGCCCTAAGTTCAGTGAGGTGCTGTTCTGCTCTACCCAACTTTAGATCAGACCCGATAAATGGAGATAATTTGCCAGCTTGAATTGGAGGTCTTGGCATGTCAGGCGTTCTAGATGCATTTCTAATGAATCAACATAGCCCTGCTTTTCCTAACACTCTCTTTACTTGTTGGCTTTCAAGCGTTTCGGTTTTTGAAAGATATCTGAGACGCAGATTCTTCTATGAAGCGGCAGAGGCCAACCCCTTGGACGCAATTGGTAAACTCCGCTCTTACCGAATTCCCTTGCGGGCACTATCCAAGTCTGGCTCTCATAGACGGTTAGGTTCCTTTCCGCCGTCTTTCGTTTGACCTCACCGGTTTCCTCGTTGATAATCTCCCACACGAGGCCATCTTTCTTGAAAGGAATTGGCTCCGGTATCTGCACTCCTTCGAGATACTGGTCGGCAAGCAGTTCTTTCGCGCGACTACGCTTAACTGGCTGCCCAAGGTTCGTCAAAGTAATCTTAACAATGCCATCACTCGAACATTCAAGAGGAGAAATTGTCCAGTCCTCCTCAAAGCCTTCGTACCTAAACCCTAAATTGAAATTGGCTATGAAAATCGTGCAGATTACTGCAATCAACATAAGGGCGAGGATTAGGCCAATGTTTTGCATGCCCAGCGAAAACCAGCTAAGAAATAACACACTCAAAGTGAAGAGCAGATATACTGTGAAAACACGCCGGCTTATGTGTTCTGCACTAGCTCTCTGAGCTATAGTTTCTGAAAGTTCGATGTTTAAATTCCTTTCAAGTAATAGGGCACGCGTTGCGGCTGCTCCTTGAAACACCGTATAATTCTTGTCAAGGAAATGTAGGGCTAAGATCAATATTAGGGTAACCCCAAATACCCCAAATTTGACTTCAGAGGTTGTACCTTTGGATAGGTCGGACGAGAGCAGAATGCCATCCGCGGACAGAAACACAGTTATGAAGCTAAATCCATACTTCCGCAAGTCATGAAGCTTGTCATCAAAGAATTGCATCGTATCACGCGCTGTTTCCCATTCCTTTAGGTGGGTTTCACGATCATCATTGCAATTCTGTTCTTCACGTCCTGATTGAGCAGCTTGAACGCTTGCCATACTTTACCTCCGTGAGGGGTCACAAACTGGATCTCTTCAGGCTAGCGTGCCTACATTTCTTCTCGCACTTGGAATTGTCAATAGGCAAATGTAAATTGAAAGGCACACGCCTCGTAGTTGCTGCATCAAATTCCTCAAAACGATTATAGCGCGGAAAAATGGATGGCGGGGTTGAGTTGATAACGGTTGTCCTGGAAGAGAAGGATATCCTGCCCCAGGATGTGCCTCAAGCGATAAATCTCGTTTTTAAAACGGAGACTCAATCTTTCAGGATCGGTCGTGTCTGTCCAGAGGACTTCCTGAATTTGTTCCTTCATATCCCTTTTGCTGCCGCAATGCAAAACCTATGCAGAACAACTGTTCAATAATGATAAAAAAGCACGATTCCTTAGCAGACGATTTTAGAGAGGCATCATTCGGAATGTGCTATATGTGGGTGGAGAAGGAGATGTGTGCCCAATGGAGTATTTGATAATTTTTGTGGGAGCTGTGGCGGCCGCCATTCTGATCTTTGATCTGATGAATGCTCTGACGCAATCCGCGCTCGCTGGTCAGGATCGGTTGAGCTATGGTCCAACCAGTGATGTTGCGCGTACTCTGAACGTAAAGAAACGCTCATCGCTGGACGCGATCTTGATTGCGGTCTGGCCGGAACGATTCGATCCGGATCATGCCGCCAGTATTCCGGACGTGGTGGATTTGCTGCGCCGGGCCGGATATCCATATGAAACACCAGGCGAGTTCTACGCTGCTGCTGTACGGGATTTTGCCATGTTTTTAATTGTCGGAGCTGCTCTGGCTGCCGTCATGACTATCTTTGATATGGGATTGGTCGGTCCGATCATTGCAGCCATGTTCATCTTTTTGGGTTTGCGCCGACCATATGCGCGCCTCAAGATGCTGACTAAAAAGCGTGCCGATGGGATGGTCAGCAATATGCTGATCGGACTCACCGTGCTGGAGACGCTGGTAACGAACCAGGTCGGTGTGGAGGAAGCCCTGCGCGCGGTGGGGAAGCTGGGCGGTCCGTTCTGTAACTTGATGGCGCTTCTGGTCGCGCAAAAGACCATCCGGGATGATCCGGATCAGGCCATCAATGTGGTCCAACAGCACCTGCCTGATCCCGACAACATGGAAATGAATTTGTTCCTCGGAGACATTCGGGCCGAGTTCACCTCGCAGGGAAGCGGCAACTTAAGTCAATCGATTCGAACACTACGGGAAAGCGTGCACCGCTCCATGGTGGAAAACACTGAGTCGCGCGCGGCCCTGGTGCGTCAACGCGCCGGTCTATTTGGCGTGCTGGCTGTTCTTGGCCTGGTTTTGACCATCGTCCTGCCTTATATGGGTGTGGCTTTTTAGCCGGAAGGTGCTGCGGATGAATTAATTTATTTTGGATGCATATCACATTGCAAGAACACTATAAGAAAATTCTATTTTGGAGGTTGCCATGAATAATCGAACAATTCCTTTTCCTGCTTTCCCCATCCTGACTTATGCTCGCCGCTTGATCTTTCGATTCTTCAAGGACGAGAAGGGACAGGATTTCGCTGAATACGCCTTGATCTTTGGCACGATTGGAGTCGTGGCTATAGCGGTCCTGATTCGATATCGTACAGAACTCATCAGTTCCTTCAATTCTGGCATCGCAGCGCTGCAAGCATCACGCTAGGCAGATATGAGCAAGATCAAGATCTTTCCTCGTTCCATGCGAGGCCAGGCGATGGCGGAATTCGCGCTGGTGCTGCCCATCCTCACATTGTTGATGGTCGGCATGATGCTGGCGGGTTTCTACGCGTACCGCGCCGCTGCGGCGGATTACGGAATTTTTATAACCGGAATTGCGAGCGGTGCGTACGATGGCCCAAATGTTGGTGAAGCCCGGACGCATGTGATGTGGCCGGACATCCGGGCTGCCTTAAAGGCGGGGCAGACTGGAGGGCACGATGGAAGAATGGTGCAATCGCAGATCTCTGTGCTCGATTCCCGTTCCTTCATTTTTGGGATCAATCTAGTCGAGGCTCAGGAAGGTGCTTCCTTCTTCCGCTTGTGGCGTTTTTATCCCGGCCCACCGACAGCAGGTATACCATGAAATTCTTTAAAGTCTCGGAACGCGGCCAAGCTCTGGCAGAAACCGCGATGTTCGCGGTCTTGGCAGCCATCATGGGTTTTGGCATCTTGGCGCTTATCCCATTTCACCGCGCCAGGACTGCGGCCACTGCCGCCGCATATGGCTGTGCTCAATTTATTTCCCAGCAGCCACTGAATCAGCATCTGGCTACTACCGCAGCAAACAGGGCAGCCAATAATACGCTAAATGCCATTTGGAGCGGTACGTTTGGAACCCAATACAAGATATCGGTCTCACCCCCCGCAGGACCTGGACAGGCAGGAGGCTGCACGGTTTCGTGGTACACGCCGGTTTTGTTCAATGGTTTGCTTGAGCTGCGAAACGGAGGATGGAACTCGATCACCTTTGTCTCGCGCGCTGAGAAATGGAAGGCAGCATGGCCGCAATAAAACCAATCAATCAAAAGACTGAGAAAGGCCAGTCGATTGTCTTCTTCGCGCTCATGCTCCCATTGATGGCTGTCTTCCTGCTGGGCATTCTGGATTACATGGTGACCAGTGCACGCGTGATGCAGGGCATGGCGCTCGCGGATCTGGCCGCTCATGCGGGTGTGCAGGAGATCAAAGTGCAGCCCAATGGAGCCATTATTCCGGATGCTGCTGCGCCGATATTTGCGACAGAGTACTTCGGGTATGCGGCTCCAAAGTATGTAGGCTTCGACAGTGTTTGGTGTGGGATGAAGGATGGACAGCCGGCATGTGCGGTGGAAGCCAGTGTGGAATCTGCCGGCATTCTGATTCCCAGAAGATCGATCAAAGTGACCTCACTGGCGTATCTGGTATATGGCATTACGCGCGGCCAGCAGTGAGAAGAGAGTTTTTTTGACAAAATAAAACATTTGTGCTAACTTAAGTACTTAACCTGTTTTGGAGGCAGTGATCAATGACTAATCAAAGCGACAACTTTTCTTACGTTAAGCCGAATGGCAAACGCGCTCTGCGGGCATGGGTTCTGGCAACCTTGGCTATTTTTTTGGTGCTTGCGGTGATCATCGGTTACAGCGTCTTCGCTACCCACCAGCGCCAAGCGGAGATCGCGGCCACCCCGCGGCCTGCAGCGCTTCTGGCTCCTACTTCAACACCAACGCTCGCGCCGGCTCCAACGGTTACCCCAACTGTGGATGCAGGTGCTACCAGCACCGCTGTGGCGGCAGCATGCCCAACCGATTCAACACAGTGGACTTTTACGCCTATGGCAGATGGCCTCAATTATTCTCGCATCGATCCGCCCTGTGTCTATCACGGAATGGATAAGCTGATCGCCTGGATTATGGCTTTCAATACCATGGGTTGGGATTCACAAACTGCGCTTAATAGTAGTAACTTTAGCTTTCCTAAAAACCCGTGGAATAATAGCCAGCCGGAGATGGACTTTCTTCCCGTAACGGGCAATAAGGTTTACTACTTTGCGCTGACGTGGTTTCCGTTTGCACGACATTATCAGGGTTGGTATGTGGTAAACAACTCGGTATGGGGGGCAAACTTTGTTGTAGCAGGATGTTATAGCACATACAACATGGTGAATGGGCAGAAGAACTATTGGTCCTCACAGTATGCATCCAGCGTTTATACAGCGATCTGTATGCTTTCTATGGATGCCCTGGCTGGGTGGCAAGTTAACCAGGATAACGGCAGGGTATATTCACGAGACTACACTTCGTCGGGAGGGGTTCGTCTTCCTGTGATGTTCGGTTATGACAATGTTGATCATGCCTGGTATCTCTTCGGGTTTGAGGGCCCTGGGGTTTATTCCTCGGATGAAAATATCACAAGTGTGGAGACGCAGGATCAGGCTATGTTAAATTCTCCACTCTGGAATCTTGATTGGATTGAAAAACAGTATGGGATGTTCCCGCAGGCACTTCCAGATAACTGGCAGAAATATGATAGTCAGGCAGATGAGACTGCTTTTGACGCACAGGTATATGCTACAAAATAAATACTTCTAACATTGAAAAGAGAGAGGAAGATATGTTTCCGCTCTCTTTGAAGGAGGACTATATGCAAAAAGTAAAATATGTGAGAGTTGTTTGGTTTCCACTCCCACTGATTTTATTTCTACTTTTACTGATTATATTGGCAGTGCCAAATAAAGTCGCCTTTGCTTGCACTTGTGGTGCGGGTGGTACGATTACCACTCCCGGAAGCCAGGGAACGATAACGGTGGTAAATGGGGGCAACGGTGCGGGCAACGGCGGGGGAACGTCATCGAGCAGCGGTGGGAGCAAAGGTGGTGGCAACGGTTTGAGTGGAAGAAGTGCTGGTAGCGGTGCGGGTGCAAGTGGTGGCGGCGGGGGTACATCAGCAGGTTATTATGGTGAGATAGGCAATACAGGTATCTGCTTTCATGCTACGGATTCTGGTGGGGTTGATCACACTGGGAGTTGTGGTTCCTCAAAGAATAGTCATAATAGTAAGCCTCATAAAACAACAACCGTTCAAGTTTTCTATCTTTGTGACAACGTCATTGTCACCTCGGCAGATGTTACCTGTGACCATACAACCTATTGGAGTCTCAATGCGACAGCTACCTGGCCGGATATTCCAATCGACGTGCGCCCATACCCTGCTACAGTAAATCGCTGGCCTACGGTTTTGCGGGTGGATAGTTTGCCGACATCCACCGGATCTGCCTTTCTTGCATACGCTTCCATGGGCGGTGGCTCTCCCACGAATCCGGCTGGTGGGGATTGGCGAAATATCACTTTGACCGTTACGATCTATCCAGATCCCGGCGTGCTTCCCCAAGTGTATCTTCAAAATATTGGATGGATTACTCCGCCGATCGGACAACTGTATACTTTTCAGTGGTCACTTCCAAGCCATCCTGCTGCGGGAGGTGGACCAACTGCCGGTGCGGTGGGACAGCTTGAAGAGTTGCCGCAGGATATGCCGCTTTACACCAATCAGGCTCGCGCGGCTTACCTTGTCTCATGCGAGTTGGACTATCAAGAATATGAAAATGTTTGTGTGCTTGGCGCTGATGCCAGCGGAAACACAAATTGCGATAACAACCGGGGACATAATGTAAATGAATGGGTCAATCAAAGCCAAACACAAAATGATCCGGTTACAAAAGCGCAGGTTCCTGCTTCCATGATGGCGGATACAAATGGCGACGGTATCCCAGATGCGTATTGGGATCCCGGTGTTGTGATCAACCGCATGAATGATGCAGACAGTGTCTCCGATCCGGTGTACGGACATTCATACAGTTGGGGTGATATCTTTTACTGGGGTGTAAGGGAGGCCCAGGGACAAATTACCTTCCCGTAGCTATGGAACAATAGAGT
>Ga0209039_10003830_pt1 | contig 11472 bp, 9 predicted proteins | sample BogFormECP12_OM1_FD_188238 | JGI IMG/M metagenome (GOLD analysis project Ga0209039, IMG submission 188238) | Bog forest soil microbial communities from Calvert Island, British Columbia, Canada - ECP12_OM1 (SPAdes) (version 2) | ecosystem: Environmental > Aquatic > Freshwater > Wetlands > Bog ... | reverse complement strand
GGCAGCTCTGTACAGAGTCTTCCAGCGATTCAGGCATGGGGGAAATGCCGTGGTCATGACTAAACTCCATCGAGAAGATGTCGACGGCTTGCCTGCTGTATGGTAGGTAGAGGTCTTCTATTTCCACCATAGTCCAATCGGCGCAGAAGTCAAGTCGAACATCGGAAGTTTTGGCAAACTCTTTGCGTCGTGATCTGCTTTCCAACAGGAGCCGGAAAGAAAACCTATTTGTAGGAGGTCGAAATGGTCACTGACGAAAACAGGCCATGTCACAAGCTTGCGCCTTCTCTTCGCCTTTTTGCAGGTCAATGAATGATAAGGCGATGTTCCGCCATTAACCAATTGTCGGTCGTGACCAGCCATTCGCAGAGACCTTCTCCTTGGTTCTACTTCCGGGCCACTGCGGCAATGCAATTGATTTCCACCAGCGAATCACCCGGCAGCGCGGCTACGGCCACGGTCGTGCGTGCCGGCCCGCCGTGAGGAAAATAGGTCGCAAAGACTTTGTGCATCCCGTCCCAGTGTTCGATCTTCACCAGGAACACGTTGGCCTGAAGGACGGTGTCCATCGTACCTCCGCCGATCTCGACCATCTTCTTCACTTTGTCCATCACCATGCTCGTGTGGGATTCGATCGCCCATTCTTTCTGGTCCCGGGTATCGTGTGCGCCCTGCCCCGAAACATAGATCAACCCGTTATGAATGACGACGGGCATGATCACATCTTTTTCGCTGCCTGGCTTGCCTTCGGCATTGAGCTTACGGATGGCGTTTGCATCCTGCGAACTTTGCGCTGTTACACGAGTGGTTAAGCCGACAGCCGTAAAACCAAGAGCGGAAAAAAGAGAGCCCAACCGCATAGCAAATGTCCTTCGAGTCGAAACGAAATTCATATTCATGCTCCTTTCGGCTTGTGATCTTAAGTTCGTGGTTCGGAAGGAGGCGACACGATCGAAAAGCCGATCCTCGTCTTGCCTGCGTCCAGAGTGTAACAACTTTCTCAGGCTACAGGCGGCCGACTTTCTTCACCGCCTGCACAATCGATTTCCATTGCTCGATGAGCGCGTACATCGAGTGCTCTTTATAATCCATCTGTTGCGCCAATGTAAGTACTGCTTGTGCCTGAACTCTTGGAACGACGGCGACCCCATCACTATCGGCGACCACGATATCGCCGGGGTTTACCGGCACTGCCGCGATAGTGGCCACAAAAACTCTTGTTTTCGAAAGTCGATGAAATAGACGCATGCCTTCCTCCACAATTCGCAGTCTCGCGGACTTTATCATTCTAGACGCGTCCTTTGAAGGGGCACCGAGTCGGAACAACGTGAAATAAAGTCTCGGCCGACTGCCTTTCTATCACACTCCAAGGATCACTCTTTGGGAAGAAGTTCCCATTGTGTGGGAAAAACGCGAGCCAGCTTTTTTCTCATATGCGATAGAATGTTGGCGATCTTGCCGATGTTTCGGAATCCCAAATCGCTATATCAGGTCAGCATTTGTCTGATTCTGTCGGTCTCGCAATTCTCTTTTGGTCAGGCAAGACAGGCCTTCCCGAATCGCGACTCGAAAACACCATCCGGGGCGGGTCGAAGCGCTTTTAATTCTTCCTGTGCTGGGTGTCACGGATTGGACGGCCGAGGAAGCGACAAAGCCGTCAACATTTCTGAAAACGTCAGAGTGCGGCGGTTGTCAGACGCTCAACTGTCCAGCATCATCTCAAACGGTGTTCCTGGAACGGGCATGCCGGCTTTCCGTAATCTTCCTGAAAGGCAGGTTCGCGCTCTGGTCAGCTACCTGCGGTCTCTTCAAGGCCGGGATGAGGCGCATGCCCTTACCGGCGATGCAAAACGCGGTAGAGAAATCTTTTTCGGCAAAGGTGACTGTTCAAGTTGCCACATGATTTCGGGCCTAGGGGGATTCCTTGGGCCAGATCTCACCAACCACGGAGCTAGTTCGTCGCCCAGCGCAATTCGCGACGAAATCATGAGATCGCCGAGAGTACCACCACCGGGTTATCGTGCGGCCGTGCTGACCACAGCGAGTGGCGAGCGACTTGAGGGATTAATTCGCAACGAGGACAACTTTTCCGTGCAGTTGCAGACAAAGGACGGGCGGTTTCACTTTTTGACGAAAGCGGAACTGCAAGAGATCGAATATTTGAATGCGTCACTGATGCCCGCAGATTACCGCGACAGGCTCAGTGACGGTGAACTCAATGATCTCGTGAGCTACCTGATGGCGATCCCTGGCTCGAACAGCAAGGCGACGCCGCACCAGCATGAGGATGACACCGAATGAGACTCAGGATTGCGCTTCTGCTCGCATTTGTGGCGGTAGTCTTTTCGGTGGCCTTCGTTCCGGCTCAGACTTCCAAGACTCCGCGGGCGTTCAAGCTCGAACCTCTCTCTCCCAAGTTTCGGGAACTCATCGACAGCCATGCGAAATTGGAGACCGTGGCCACGAATTTTGGCTTCACGGAAGGACCGATGTGGGATCCGGCTGGGTTTCTCTACGTCAGCGACGAAACGATAAACAAGATTTTTCGAGTCTATCCGAACGGCAAGAAAGAGGAAGTTATCGCGCTGGGCGATCCAGACGGGAATACATTCGATAGCCGTCATCGCTTGATCGACTGTGCGAGCGTCTTGAGAGCCATCATCGAAGTTACTCCGGAGGGCAAGTACCAGGTGCTCGCAGATCGGTACCTAGGAAAACGTTTCAATAGCCCGAACGATGTGATTGTCGGGCCGGATGGCTCGCTTTACTTCACCGATCCAACACTGGATCTGGTTGCGGGAGAAAAGCAGGAAATTCCCTTTCAAGGGGTCTATCGCTTGGATGAGGCAGGGAACGTACGCTTGCTGACCCGAGATCTTACGCAGCCGAACGGGTTATCCTTCTCTCCGGATGGCAAGAAGTTTTATGTAGATGATAGCGAGCAACGGAACATTCGCGTCTACGATGTGGCGCCCGACGGAAGCCTAAGCAATGGCCGCATTTTTGGCGAAGAGCCAGGGGGAAAGAATGAAGGTGTTCCCGATGGCATCAAGGTGGACAACAAGGGCAATCTATTCATTACAGGCCCGAAAGGTATCTGGGTCTGGGACGCGAATGGAAATCACCTGGGCACAATCGTGATGCCGGAACAACCAGCCAATCTAGCCTGGGGCGGTCCGCAATACGACACTCTTTACATTACAGCAACGACGTCAGTGTATCGGTTGGCAACGAAAACCCACGGATTCGTCCCGTATCTGGTGCACTGAAAAGGTGCCAATCTCCCTCGGCAGTAGCAGATTTCAGTGTGGCAACGCGAAGCTGAACACATCGCTCCCGGCGCAGACCGCTACATACTGAACCCCGTCGACTGCATAAGTCATCGGAGACGCTTTGAATGACTGCCCAGTGTTGAAGTGCCAGAGGGGTTGGCCCGTTTCCGCATCGACGGCTTCGATAGAGTCCGCATCGTCACCAAAGAATACGAGTCCACCCGCTGTGGTGAGCGTTCCTCCCCACGAGTTGCCGCTGCCCGTTTGCGGATACCGCCAAACCTTCTTGCCGTCTGAGGGAGAAAGTGCCAACAGAATCTTCTGCGAGTGTTCGTCTGGGAGATGTTTCGTGCCCGTGGCGTAGAAGGTTTCGCCTGGCGTAAATGTCTTCGGTTTGGAATAGTAAACACTGCACTCCTCGAGTGCCATCACATAGAGGAGGCCTGTGTTCGGGTTGTATGAGGGTGAAAACCAATTCGTCGCCCCAACAACGCCCGGACAGATATATGTGCCTTCCTTCGTCGGTATTCGGCCGGACAGAAGCGGACGGCCCGAGGCATCAATTCCAGTTGCCCAGTTCAACTTGTCTACGAAAGGCGTGGCACGCAAGAACTTACCGTTGCTTCGATCAAGAACGTAGAAGAACCCGTTTCGGTTTGCCTGGATCAGCCAGTGACGCGGCATGCCGTTCTCTTCTTTGTCTACCAGCACCGGCGTTTCATTTGCGTCGTAGTCATAGACATCGTGCGGCGTGAACTGGAAATACCATTTCAACTTCCCTGTGTCGGGATCGATCGCAAGGACGCATGCAGTGTACAGATCGTCGCCGGGCCGGGAGCTTCCGTCGAAATCGGGTGCCGCGTTGCTGGTCGCCCAGTATAGTGTGTCCAGTTCCGGATCGTAGGTACCGGGCATCCACGTCGTGCCGCCGCCGTGGAGGTAGGAATCGCCGGGCCAACTGGAAGAACCGAATTCTCCCGGCCCCGGAATGGTCCACAGCTTCCATTTCAGGGTGCCCTTTCTTGCGTCGTAGGCCGCAACAAAACCGCGCACTCCGGAATCGCCGCCGGATGTGCCCACGATTACCTCATCTTTCACCACCAGCGGTGCGCTAGTGGCGCCGTACTGCTTGAGCTTGTCTGCGTATTGCACGTCCCATACCAGGTTTCCTGAGCGAGCATCGAGGCAGAGAAGATGAGCATCGTCCGTTTCGGAATAAACAAAATGCTCCCAGACCCCGACGCCACGACTTTTGTGCGCCGCTGCATCGTCGAGCAGTCCCGAACTTACTGGCCGGGAATAGTGCCACAAGCTTCGACCTGTGGCGGCATCGAGAGCAAAAACATCATTGGCGGAAGTCACGTACATGATGCCGCGCACGACCACCGGGGTCGCCTCCAGCCTTTGCGAATTGCCCGGATGGAAAACCCAAGCGGCGCGCAGTTGGGCGACGTTACCGCGATGAATCTCGTGCAGGATGCTGAAGCGGCGTCCGGTGTAGTCTCCGTTATACGAGGGCCAGTTTTCTCCGACCGGTTGCTTCAACAGATCTTCAGCGCTGACCTGAAGAGTTGAATTCGAACGGGACAGGTTCACTTGCCCGGCCAGCCTTGTCCCCGCGCACGCGGCGAGCAATAGAAGGACTACTCCGGCTGGCCGTTTCATCTCAATGACTATCCTGACCACCCAATTGGACTTCCTCCAGCGCTCCTCGGTCCACACCGTTGTTATCCACGAGATGAATCGACAGCCGCGAGCACTTTCCGGGTGAAGCAATCGCGGATTCTAGCAAGACGGGTTCGGTTGGGCTTACCTCGGCGACTGGCGTTGTGGCGGCAAGGTGTCCATATGCATCGTAGAGACGCGCCATCAATCTCCCGGGAAAGAACACTCCGAAAGCTCCTGAGAGGCCGATCTTGCCGTTCTGGTTGACCGTTGCCTTCAGCGGCCGAATCACAATCCCCGCCTCTGTGGCACCGTGAAATTCGCTTCCGGAACGGGTGGGAAACCACTCCGTGTCGAAGGCGCAACTCTCACCCGGACGCAACCGGCACATGGGGCTGTTAAGTTCTGCTTCGAGGTAATAAGGGCCCGCATCTGGATCAGCGCTGAGAGAGAGGTTCCCGTCGCTGTTCAATCTGGTTTCAGTGCCATTGGTCCAGAAAATGACACTAGCTTTCCCTGGATAAATCCTGCGCTCGTCGTAATGAAAGCGCTCGACCATGGCGTATTGGCTGCTGCCGTCGACGACTGCGAGCCAACCCTCTATCGAATCAAGCCACAATTCCGCTGCCATGTGAACGTAGTGCACACTAAACAGGCCGTCTTCTCTCACTCTGACTGCCAGGTTTTCTGCTGGGCCAAAGCGAACGTGATAACGGTTCAAATAGCTGCTCGCCGGATTCAACGGCGTAAACGTCCAGAAATCGTGGTTCATGTGTGCGGCCGGGTCCGAGTCGGCAGCGGCGGAGATCGAAGTATCGTACTGCGAAACGGACTGCATCGACCACTCAACTGTGTGGCCCGTCACGTTCTTCATGGAGGCATGGAATGCGATTCGCGGAGACTCGGCGTCCAGGCTGATCGTGCGCGTAAATTGAATTCCCGTCTGCGGATCGGCTGGGCTGGTCAGTTCGATTTCACAACTGTGCCCTTCCGAGATTTTTCGAAACATAAAGGGGCCATCATCCAGGACGTCGGAATTTCCGGCCCAATGTTGCTCATCATCGTTTCCTTCGGGCAGGAGCCAGAGTTTGTCGCCGCCGTAGTTGAACCACTGGCTGGAACTCGGTGGAAAGTACTTCCCGGCCAGCTTGGGATTCACGAACAAGTAAGGATGTCCGGCAAAAGTGACCTGCATTAACCGGCCACCGTTTTGGGGCACAACGATCAACTGCACCCATTGGTTCGACACCTGCTGCGCATGCCATCCCTTATAGTCGACGGCCTCGATGCGGCACTCGCTGCTCCTGGACGCATTCCCTTGACTGAATGCCGGAGAAACGTCCAACAACGTCATCACCGCAAGCGCAGCAGATGCAATCCAGACGATCCGCAGTGGTTTCCTAACGCCAGGATATGTCATGTTGCTCTTCATCTTATATGGCTGTGCGCTTGAGAGCAGCACGCCCGATTTTTCGGCTAAGGTCATGCGGCAAACGAAATAAATCTCAATGAAACGAAAGATTCCGATTTGCGTCAAGAAGATTCTGTGGTATACCAGCGAACACACGAAGGTTGCTGAGACTTCTTCCGTTGGGAGGCCCTGATGGTAGTCCGAAACACTAGCCGCAGGTCCTTTGTAAAACTGCTGGCCGCTGCTCCGCTGCTGGGCCAGATTGCCGTGCGGGACTTCTACGCGCAAGCTGCGACTGCCGTCGGGCGCGACCCACGACAAAACGTGTACACCCGGCTGGGCGTGAAAACGGTTATCAACTGTCGCGGCACCTGGACCTATCTGAGCGGCTCGCTCGAATTCCCGGAGGTGCGCGAAGCTCAGGTCGAAGCAGCGGAGCACTTTGTGAACATGCTGGAGTTGCAGCGGGCCGTAGGCAGGCGATTGTCCGAGTTGACCGGCGCCGAATCCGGAATCATCACATCTGGAGCAGCGGGGGCAATGGCCGCTGCCACGGCAGGATGCATGGCCGGCGCCGACGATAAGTACATCTGGCAACTGCCCGACGTAACTGGATTGAAACACGAAGTCATCATGGTCGGCGGGCGAAGCGCCTTTGACAGCGCCATACGGCTCACCGGAGCCCAACTGGTTCTTGTCTATTCGCCGGAAGAACTGGCCAACGCAATCAACGAGAACACGGCGATGATCTACACAACCGATCTCGGCGACAAACTCCAGAAGGAGCTATCCATCGCCAAAGAGCACAGAGTTCCGGTGCTGCTCGACGACGCCGCCGGCATCCCTCCCATTGACAATGTCAAGCTCTATGCCCGCATGGGAATTGATCTTTATTGCTTCTCTGGTGGAAAGGGGCTCTGCGGCCCGCAGTGCAGCGGTTTGCTCCTGGGACGCAAAGACTTAATCGAGGCGGCATTAATGAATTGCAGCCCCCGGGAGGGAGCTGTTTGCCGTCCGATGAAAGTCGGCAAAGAAGAAGTCATCGGCTGTCTCACTGCACTTGAAACATGGTTGAAGTTGGATGAGAAGAAACTCTACGCAGAGTGGAACAGCCGACTGGATCGAATTCGAAAACTGGTGGAGACGGTGCCAGGAGTGAAGACAGACACATTCATCCCGGACGACGGCAACCGCTATCCAACCCTGAGGATCGCGTGGGATCAGCAAGGCTGGCACTACAGTATCAGCGATTGTGTACAGGAACTGCGGGGGGGGGATCCAGTCATCGAAGTGCTGGGAGCCGACAATCCAAGTCTGGTCACAGCGGTTCACGAGGGCAATCCCAATCGCAAGGAGCGCAAGGAGCCGGATCACATTGAACTGGTTTCGATGACCATCAAGCCGGGCGAGGAAATGATCGTCGGACAAAGACTGCGATCCATCCTGGGCTCTGCGCAGAAGAAAGCCAGAGCCTAAACAAGCGAGGCTGACGTTGAGAATCTTTCACTTCCATTTATCCTTACGATTACTTGTCGCGGCGGGTCTTTTTTCCTCCACGCTCGCGGCCCAGGACGACATCCGTGCCATCGTCCCGGATCAGGCAACCACTCACACGAATCGTCTCTACTCACCAGGAGTAGATGCAGATGGCTACGTCTACGTGTCCGGACAAGGGCCAAGGAGACCGGACGGAAGCTTGCCCTCAAGTTTTGCGGACCAGGTTAAGCAGGCTCTGGAAAACGTGCAAACCGTGGTAAAGGCGGCAGGATTGTCCATCGATCATGTGGTCTACGTCCAGATCTACCTGGAAGACATGCGCCAATATGACCAGGTGGACCATGTACTCGCACAGTATTTTGGGAAATCCCAGCCTGCTCGGGCAGTGCTCGGCGTTGCTCGAGTTCCGGAACCATCCATTCAGATCAACGCGGTTGCTGTCCACAGTCTTGAGGATAAGAAGCCTGTGTATCCACCGCATTACAAATCGGAGGACACAGCTCCTCCTGGAATGCTTACCCATGACCGTCTGTTCGTCTCGAGCATGACAGGCAGCGATCCCGTGTCTGGCAAAGTCCCAGAAGATCCGGCGGCTCAGGTCGACTTCGCGCTCGATCGCGTGGAAGCGGTAGTCAAAGCCGCGGGCCTCGAACTCCGCAACATGGTTTTCGTCAATCCGTATTTGACAGCTGAAGTTCCGATGCGTGTTATGAACGAACATTACGCGCGGCGCTTTGAATTCGGGAACACTCCAGCTCGCGCCACAATCAAGGTGTTGAGTCTTCCCGGTGGCTCACACATCGAGTACACGGGCGTGGCGGTGCGCGATCTCAACCAGCGAAAGGCCGTGCGTCCGAAGAATATGCCGCCGAGCCCCACCGCCAGCCCGTGTGTCTTTGCCGGCGACACTCTCTACTGCTCCGCCAAGGACGGCTTTATTCCGGGACCGCATGGCGGCGTTTACGCCACAACGACGGCGCATCAACTGCGCCAGACGATGCGCAATCAACTCGACAATCTGGAAGAAGCCGGCATGAATTTTGACGAAGTAGTCTCCACCACCGCGTATCTCGACAATCTTTCAGACCTCCCTGCCTTCGATGATGTATACGCCCAGTATTTCGGTTCCGTGCCCCCGGCCCAAACGACCATCCAGCAAAACGCGCCGACGGAGCGCAAAGCCGATGAGGAGGATCACTTCCCGGAATTGGAGCAAGTATCACTGATTGCCGTCCGAAGGCAACGTGACCATTGAAAATCGATTTGCCGAAGGTAAACCTTGCATCGTGGTTTCGTCAGGTTGTGCTAGAGTCTGCGCCACGCGCATAGCCGCTCGTGACCTCGTAGGTGTTCTGCTTCAAGAGAAGCCGCCCAGAGCAGAAGCGCCCCAATGAGAGCCAGACGCTGGGGGCTTCCACTGTCGCTGGAGACTATGCAGCTTCAACAGTGGCGAACGCAGAACAAGAACCTGGAAGATAAAGTTTTGGCGGACACGGTGAAAAAGCAGAGCTGGACCCAAGCATTCAGGCGCTGGCAGCCTTTCGAGTTGTGGCTGCGGGTTAGATCATCGCGTAGCAGATCTCGACGAGATCCGAGCAGAATCAACCCGCTGTCTTGAACGACTTTGAAGAACGGCGTCCCGGAAGGTGGACCACTTTTGTTGTTTACGTTTGGCGATATGCCTCTTTAGAATACGCTGTCAAATATCATGTCAGGCATATTCTCTTCGTCCCGAACCGTAGGAAATCGTCGTAAGAATGCTACCGTTAAGAGCTTGCCGATACTAGCCTGCTTGACTCTGGTCCTGGGAGCGGCTACGGCAACGCGAGGCGCCGCCCCAGTGCATATCTGGGAGAAGCAGGAGGTGGTGCTCACCGCCGCCCGGTCCTATGCGAATCCGTACACGGACGTGACCGTTTGGCTGGACCTCAGTGGTCCTGGCTTCCGCAAACGGGTATACGGCTTCTGGGACGGCGGGCAGGTCTTCCGTGTTCGGCTGTTGGCGACGGCACCCGGAACTTGGACCTGGCGCAGCGGGTCGAGCCCCGAGGACCCGGGCCTGACCGGGAGAACCGGCGGGTTCACGGCAATCGACTGGACGGAAGACGAGAAGCGAGCGAATCCGCTACGGCGCGGCTTCTTGCGGCCCACCTCCAACCACCACGCCCTTGAGCAAGCTGACGGAACCCCGTTTCTCGTGATCGGCGACACCTGGTATTCAGCAGGGACCAACCGGTTCAAATGGTACGACGACGACCAGGAGCGCCCGATTGGTCCTGGGGCCGGGTTCAAGGATTATGTCCGCTACCGCAAGGCGCAGGGTTACAACTGGGTCAATATCATTGCAGCGTTCCCGAACTGGATGACAGACGGGAAGCCGTGGCATGTCCGGATGCCCGACGGAACCCCGGTTCGCTCCGCCTGGCTGGAGTTCGGCACAGGCAGCGCGAAGAACATGGACAACGAAGGCGGACGCCCGTTTGTGTTCCCGGGGAAAGTGCCCGGGTATGAATACATGTTCCCCGACGTGGACCGAGTGAACCCGGAATATTTCAAATACATTGATCGCAAAATCGACTACCTCAACGCACAGGGCTTCATACCTTTCATCGAGGTGTCGCGGCGCGATGCCAGCCTGCTTTGGAGCAAGTACTACAAATGGCCCGACTCGTACGCGCGATTCATCCAGTATGTCTGGTCGCGCTATCAGGCCAACAATACAGTGCTCAGTCCGATCCACCTCGATGTCATCAGCGAAAGTGTCAGTCCCGAAGACTTCAAGAAAGCAATCAAACTGGTGGAGGAGAAGTATGGACCGCCGCCTTTCGGTACACTGCTCTCGGCGAATGCCGACCCCTCCACGCTCGAGAACTGGGGCGAAGATTCCTGGGTAACCCTGCACCAGACCGGCAACATGCGCGAGCACAATAATTACTGGTATCTGACAGAGATCTATCGGTTGGCCAATCCGCAGCCGGCGCTCAATGGCGAGCCATATTACTCGGGCTACAAGGACGAGCGCGATTTGGGAGCGGGCCACGGTTACGAATTCGGCGCGCCGGGCGGGACTCCGAAAGACGACCAGTTCGTGCGTTCCTCGATGTACGGCAATTTTCTCTCCGGCGGATTCAGTGGTCACGTATACGGGGCCGAAGGCATTTGGGGCGCCGACATTGAGCCCGCAGCGCCGATCAAAATGTGGGATGCCTTCCAGTGGAACTCGGCGAGCCAGATGCAATATCTGCGCACCTTTGCCCTGTCGATAGGCAAACGCTACCAGGAGTTGGTTCCGGATGCGGACCTGGTCTCACCTGACAAAGACCACAACCTGGAAGCGTACGAAGGTTGGGCCTATTGCGCTCGCACTCCCGACAAGGAAATCTTCCTGTTGTATTTCGAGAAGGGCTGCCCGATGAGCCAGGTTCGCGGCGCCAAGTTGTGGAGCGAGTACCGCGCGGACTGGTTCGATCCGCGTAACGGAACTTGGCAGCCGGTGGGGAAGGGGTCACTTCGCTCGGACGAGATCGGAATCATTACGCTGCCCGCGTTCCCTGCAGATACCGATTGGGGCTTGCGGCTCACGTACACCGGGCCGATACCGGCCGCCGAACGTCGGATTCCGGATGA
>Ga0209039_10003829_pt1 | contig 11476 bp, 12 predicted proteins | sample BogFormECP12_OM1_FD_188238 | JGI IMG/M metagenome (GOLD analysis project Ga0209039, IMG submission 188238) | Bog forest soil microbial communities from Calvert Island, British Columbia, Canada - ECP12_OM1 (SPAdes) (version 2) | ecosystem: Environmental > Aquatic > Freshwater > Wetlands > Bog ... | reverse complement strand
CCGTCTCTTTAGACGTATGATGACTCGTCTCGCAATGTTGCTGAGGCGTTTATGCTTTCATCTACACGTTGCTATTACTTTTTGATTGCAAAAGATGCCTATCGGCGGTAGAAGAGAATAGCGCGGCCGGGGGACAACAAGTGGCGAAGGCGAATATAATGGGAAAGAGACAGATGTTAAACTTCGGGGCATTAGTTAATGCCATCCGGCAGATGCACGACCACTTGTCCGCCCAGGCGAGTAAGGCGGTCAACATCAGCGTTACTATTAGAAACTGGCTAATCGGCTGTTACATCCGAGAATACGAGCAGAACGGAACAGACCGAGCGCGCTATGGAGAGACGTTACTCGCTGCCCTTTCCGAACGATTGACGCGCGCCGGAATTGATGGGATGGCTGCCCGGTCTTTGCGGCTGTACCGCCAATTCTACGTCTCTTATCCTCAGATTTGGCAGACACCGTCTGCCAAATCCATAGCAAAATTAGGATCAGAGGAAATTTGGCAATCTCTGTCTGCCAAATCCAGCACGGAACAGCCCGGCGGAACTATGAGAACATCGCCTGCCAAAGTAGAAGTCCCGGTCGACCGCCTCATTGGTTCTTTGTCATTCAGTCATTTCGTGGAATTAATCGGCATCGAGGATCCGGTCAGCCGAACTTTCTATGAAATCGAATGCATCCGGGGAAACTGGTCGGTTCGCGAACTGAAGCGTCAGATAGGCAGTCTCTACTATGAACGCTCCGGGCTCTCGAAGAATAAGGCGAAACTGGCGAAAATGGCACAGAACGGTGCGGAGCAAGCCGAACCGCGCCTTACGGTCCGCGACCCGTATGTCTTCGAGTTCTTGGGCCTCAAACCGAAGGAAGTGATGGGCGAATCACACTTGGAAGGTGCTTTGCTCGACAAGCTTCAGGATTTCCTACTGGAGCTCGGTCATGGCTTTTGCTTTGAGGCGCGGCAAAAGAGGATCCTGATCGGAGATACACACGGCTTTGTGGATCTTGTTTTCTACCACCGTGTTCTGAAATGCCATGTACTGGTGGAGCTTAAAATGGAAGCGTTCACGCATGAGAGCGTCGGGCAGCTCAATACCTACGTGAGCTGGTATAAGAAAAATATGATGACCGAGGGTGACAATCCACCTGTTGGTATTCTGCTCTGCACAAAAAGAGACCATGCTCTGGTTGAGTATGCATTGGCCGGCATGGACAATCAGCTGTTTGTGTCGAAGTATCAGCTGGAGCTGCCAAAGAAAGAGGAGATGCTGCAATTCATCGAAGACCAGATGAAGGAGTTCGGTGAGGATGTGCGGCAACGCAGAAAACGCAGTGCCGTGGCACTGAGCGCGAGAACGATCAGGAAAAAAGGACGATGAAGAAACTTTCGGGCGCGCTTTGTTTACTTCTCTTTTTCGGGTAATTGCCTACCTTTGTTCCCAACGGTCTTCTCGATGGCGCTCCTTTGCGGCGCGTACTGCAGGGTATCACCGTCGTACTGCATGATGCGGAACCTTCTGAGCTGTCCGTATTCTTCCTTAAAGGGGATGAGGTGCCTTTTCTTGTTCTCGAAGTCGTCAAGGACGGCGTACGTTCTGCCGTCGATCTCGACGGTGCGGGTGTAGAAGCCCTCAATGACGTGAGGCTTGTCGGGAAGGGGTAGCTGCGATTCAGAGTCGAGACCCCGGCAGACGGCAAAGTCGGCAACCAGGTGCTTGGGTTTTTCCCTCCCGCAGAGATCCTTAAGCTCCCTGAAGTCCTTAAAGGTATCCTCGCTGTAACAGAGAATCACGTCGTCCCGGTGGCGGGACATCGAGACGTAGGTGGTGTGTTTATCGAAGTGGGGGGTGATAAGCACGAAGGAGCGGTCAACCGTGGTGCCCTGGGTCTTGTGGATAGTCGCTGCGTATCCGTAATCGAGGTCCCGGTATCTGTTGGTGTCGAAGGAGACGGCAGGGCCCGTATCGAGCCTCACGCTCATGGCGTAATCGTCCATCTTAACAACCGTGCCCAGCGAGCCGTTCTTGACACCCATCGATCGCTCGTTCCGGAGAAAGATGATCCTATCACCTTCTGCGAATTGTCGTGGTCCCCGTTCGGTCTGGATGGGGCGCTCCGTGGCCGATACCATACCTGTCGCTTTCAGATAGTCCCGTGCCTTGGCGTTGAGCTCGAACACATCTTGGTTGGTGTAGGCAAGGATCAGGGTGGAGGTGTCAGGGTTCCGCGTCGTGTGCTGTGCCCATGCGGAGACGAGCCGTGCTTTTGCCGCGTCGAGGGTCGGTTCCGCGATGATCCTTCCCTTTTCCCTATAGGTGTCCAGGGCCTGTGCGACCTTACCGCTGTCACCGGACAATAATGCTGTTGCTTCCTTCTGCCACGCTTCCTTCTGTCTCTGGATCGTGGAGAGCTCGAAGTACCCCGTACGCTGGACAATGCCCCTGAATGCCCCGCCTGCTTCGATGGGAGGGAGCTGCTCGTTGTCCCCCACGAGGATCACCTTGGCGCCGGCGTCGCTGACGTGTTCTATTACCTCGTGCATCTGCCGTGTCCCGACGATCCCTGCCTCATCGACAACCAGGATGTCGCTTTCGGTGAGGAGGTCTCTTCCCTGCTCCCATTTTTTGAGCTGGCTGTAAATGGTCGAGCTCTCGATCCCGCTCTGCTGCTGGAGGGATTCGGCGGCGATGCCCGAGAGGGCAATGCCTCTCACGTTGAAGCCCTGGGCTTCGTATGCATCCCTCACCGCTGCCAGGGTGTAGCTCTTGCCGGTTCCCGCCCTCCCGATAAGAATGGCGATATCTCCCCCCTGCGTCAGGTGTCTGAAGCCCTCTTCCTGCTCCCTAGTCATGGCGTGGTTTGTGATGGTCTGATTCATGATGGCGGGATCCACGTCGTGATGGTTTGAGGTGTCGAGCTTATCCGCACGGGAGAGCATCTCCTTCTCGCTCTGGAGCATCGTTGCGGTCGTGTAGAGCTTCTGCCCGCCCTCGTCGAGGCCGAGCTCCACGAGCTCGGATGATCCCATGAGGGCTTTCTTCACCTCCTTGAACTGTTTCCTATCGACCGTGTGCATGCTCGCGAAGTTATCGATGTCACTCTCCCTGAAGACAACATCGTGGTGGGAGAGATACTTCAAGGCCCTATCGGGATCCATGAGGATCAGACGACCATTTACCCGCCGTATATTCAGGTACTCGGACAATCGGTCGTACTCGTGTGCCTTGAGGGGAAGGTAATCTGAGGGGAGGAACTTATACGAGAAACCGAGGTGCATCTGGGGGATAAGCTCGATGCCCCGGTCCGCAAAGCTTCTATGGTCCACCTGGATGTCATGGCCACAGATGAGCAGCTTCTGGTTCTGGATTTTTGCCCACTCCTCACGCCAGTGGAGCAGTTTTGAACTGGCGTTCCAGGCCCTGACCTTTTTGCCGAAGCCGTTCTCGTTTGCCTCCCGTGTCGTCAGGAGGATGTGAGCGTGCGGGTTATCCTTCTTCGTGTGGATGTTAACGTCCGCAATCATCCCCTGGTCGACGAAGTTCGTCTTAACGAATTCGCGGACCAAATCGATGTTCTGTTCGAGGGTGAGCTCGGCGGGGAGGGCAAGTTCTATCTCCCGTGCGAGCTGGGCATCGTGGCGCCTCTCCGTCTGTTCCACTTCGTTCCAGAGGGTAGGCCGATCTTTGAAACGGTCAGGTGCGTTCTCGGGAAGGAGGATCTCGGAATGGGCAAGGTCCTTCTTGCGGGTGTAGTCGAAGGTGAGGCCTTGACTCTTGTCCTTGATGCTCGAACGTGAACGGTAGGCGGCTGCAGCGACCACACTTCTGCCGCTCGATCTCGCGATGATCTTTGCTGAGAGGTGGTAACTCGCCATGGGGTTATCCTCTTACCCGTTGCCGGGCAACGTATAAATGCGCCCTCACCTTCGTTCGGTACCTCCTCGCTCTGCTCGGTAGTGCCACAACCACACCTAACGTGCTAGCTCGTTAAGGAATGAGGTGCTTCGGGTCTGGTGCCATTCAAGGGTGAGAGGCCGAAGAGTTTTCTGTCCAGGTCCCTGACAAGGAAACGGTCGAGTTGCGGGAGAAGGTCGTTCATGCTGTCCTTGTATTTCTCCATGAAGTAAGCGCCGATGAGTATCTTCTTTCGCGTGTCTTCCAGTCGCTCCTGCTTTTTCAGCTCCTCCTTCATGACGACTAGACGCTTGTCGAGCTGCTTTCTTTGTTCTTTGATCTTCTCTATTGTGGCTATGGTTCTCTCTGGCATGATGGTCCCTCCTCGGATTTGAAAAATAATGAGCTGCTCTTCGGAAAGAAGAGGCCGTTATCCACAGTGATGGCCTTCGCGGCTTTCGGTCGCGTAAAGGAAGCTGCGCGAGATGATCGATAGCTCGCCTGCTTCAGCGTTCCTAGTACTTTCTTTGCGTACCTGATGCGCTTCTCGGGTGAGACGGCATTGTAGCACCCGATCGCTTCCGGGGTATTGCCGTGCGTCTTTATGCATTGCGAGAGGATCCAGGCGCCGGCCTTGACGTTCGAGCAGACATCCACTGTCAGGGCTGTCCATTTCTGATGGCCCATCGTCTCATACCACCGGGAGTTGATCTGCATGAGGCCGTAATCGATCGTGCCGTTCTTGTTGTAACCGACGGCCAGGGGGTTGCCGTTGCTTTCGACCTTCGCGATGGACCTGAGGAGTTCCACGGGCACGCTGTATTCTCTTGCCGCTTCCTCGAAGCAGAAGGCGAAGAGGATGCGCGGGAGGAGCATCATAACGATGGGCAGGGCTATGAGGATCGTTCTACTGGACATAGCTGAACCTGTACTCGTCGTTTTCGAGACCTTCGACGACCGCAATCGATTCCACAATCCTTCCCGTACCCTTTCTCCTTATAGAGACCACCACATCGACGGCGCTCGCGATCAGACTTTTCGGTATCGGTGATCTTTCCGTATTCGTCCCGGAAGTAGTCGAGGTGCTTCATGTAGTTGACCGTCTTCTCGTTAAGAAACCTCGCGGCGAGCTTTTGCGTTCTCTCGGAGGGCGGCATATACGAGAAGGTCAGGAAGTAGGAGCTTAAGAAATTGTCACCGGAGAGAAAGATGCGCGCTCTCTCGCTATCGACGATGCTGCTTGCCCTCGTCGGCCAGGTGGAGTTCGGGTAGTAGTTGTACCTGCGCCGCTGCGCCTCGATAAAGTAGGCCCAGCCGGACCCGAGACGCATCAACGCGTTGTTCACCTGCGCGGAGACGGCGTCGAGCTCTTCCTCCGTTGCCGAGCGCAAGTCCGGGCCAAAGAACTGCATCGTGGATTGGAAGGAGCCTGCTTTATTGAGGACGACGCCGGGTGCCGCAAGCAGGGCCCACGGCAGCCTGTGCGCGAGTCTGGTTGGGTGTTTTTGATACTCATGCAGATGATACAAAATGCACCCGTTGTGCGTTAGTACAGCTCTAGGTCAACCCTCCAGAAAATCATCGTCGTTAATGTGGCGCAACAGGATCTCAAGGAAGTAGGGGTCCTTCCTGTAGAGAAGCTGGAGCGCGATGTAAACCGGCACGGCAACGAGGCTCAGCCACAGGTTTTGCAGGCCGAGAATCAAAGCGGCCGCGACCGTTCCTCCGAGGATCATGATATTGCGGGGCAAGCCGCCCATCATCACCCGGTCGGTAAGGCCCTTGTTGATTGCCAGTTTCAAAACGTCAAGCCTCCCGCGAACCCGAAAAAGGAGAGGCCCCAGCCGGACGCGGCGCAGGCGATGGAGAGGCCGAGGACGAGTTGCACGCCCTTTCTCAGGATGCCTCCCATCTCACCGAACGCGAGGGCAAGTCCGGTGATGATGATCGCGACGACCGAGCCGAAGCGTAACCACGGCCCGGTGATCGACGTCAGGATCTGGTTCATAGGAGATTCCCAGGGCATGCCGGAACCTGACGCATACGCGAAAGCTGGGATGAGTACCAGGCCGACCATCACGATACAGCTCTTCCAACGAACGCTCATAGGTGCCTCCCGGTTAGTGACGTTCATACTTCTGCATCTTGTTGCTATCCTTTCAGATGGATAGTTCCTCGGCGAAACTGTACGGGATGGTTTCCGATTGCCTGGTCCCCTTGTAGGCGGCCTCTTCGTGCGATCGTGCGGAAATCTCCTGGGCGTTCAGCTTGCCGAGCTTCCGTACCACGTATTTAATGGTCCCGATCTCCTTGTCGGTGAAGGAGGAAAGATCCTCCTGGGCTAGTGCGCGGAAAAATTCACCCGATTTGTCATCGAAGATGATTTCTTCGCCCTCTATCTTTTTTTCCGTTGAGAGGATCCAGAGATAAAGATCGTAGTTGTCGGGGACCGGGCCATACGGCAGGTGCTGGTACCGCGTTCCCGTGATGCCCACCCCGTGCTCTTTGAAATGGTAAAAATCACAGTACCAGAGCAATTTATTGAGCTTGGTCTTAAAAACTCCTTTAAGGTTCTTGAGCAGGTACAGGATGAGGTTTTCGAGCTTGTCGGGATCAAGAACCTTGTACCCCGAATCGATCGTCGGCTCTTTGGAAATCCACGCCTCCAGAAACTTCCTCTTGTTTCCTCCAGTTAATCCTTTGATGCGCTCCTCGACCCTTTGCCTTTCCCTCTTGGAGAGGTTATTGCGGTTCAGCTCGAAAATCTTTCGCACATTCTCGGGGCTGTCTTTCAGGAGGACGAGGGTCTCATTATGGACGATGTCCTGTATCGCTCCGGCCTCGTACCTGTGGACGGTGATCTCGCCCCATCCCAGGAACCGGCCGAAACATCGCTGGCTCATTCCGTAAGTTTCCCGTATCGCTTTGATGACCCGGGGGGTAATCAGGTTATGCTTTTTCCGGTAAAGATCGTAGGCACGCCTGAAATTCTGCTCTTCGAGGGCAGGGGTGGCAAATTCCTCTCCGCATTTTTTGCACTTGTAGACTCTCGCCGCGTACTCGACCGGCTCGCCGAGGACCGGTAGGTTTTCCTTTTTTGAGAGAAGCTTGACCTGCGTTACTTTCTCGCACCGGGGGCACAATTCGCCACCCGGTTCGTCTTTACTCGTGAAACGATAAACATTTGACATAAAACCCGTCCTCAGATCGCAGCAGCCGTAGCTTGATACACATGTCAATGCCCCGGTAGTTCGTGGTGAATTCCCACACGCCTACTTCGCCGGGATACTCGGGGTCCATCTCAGGGCCTGAACAGTAGTCGTAAGCTTGAAGGCCCCAGAGTACCTCTTCCCTTTCCTTCGGCGACATCCCGTGTCGTGCCAGGAACTCATTGTTCTTCTCCCGCTGGGTAACGATGTAATGGCGGCGGGCAATGGCCTCCTTGAGCTGCGTGAGAAAAAGCGCTGTCCGAGAATCATAAACCAAACTGACGCTCAGAGGCCTTGACATGTTATCTTATGATAACACTTTATTTTAGGTTGTCAAGAACTTTTTTTGCGAGTTTTTTTGAGTACTCTTTTTTTCGATGGAACTTACGATAGGGGGTCTTGCGCGCAATCGTTTGCGGCTCAGGCACCGGCCGTAGCTGCCACCTATCCCTGTTTCTGTTCGATCGAGAGCAGTGCGTCCTTCAGGACTTCATCAAACCGGCGCTCAAGTCCCTGGTTCGCGCCGCGGCAGCCCGCTACAACCCTGTCTGCCCACTCAAGGTACTCCCGTTTCCTCTCCAGAGGCCAGTCTGCCGGAGGGTTGTGGGTGATCTCCAGGATGTTGCTGATCTTGTCCGCAATCTTAATCTCCTTCGCGTGGTGAGAGAGGTTCGGGGCGTGCTCGATTTGGAGTCGTTTGCGCTCAACGTCAGCCAGGCTCTTGTCGTCGGTTACCTCCGCGACGAGGGCCCGTACCGTGACGCCGAACAGGGCTTCCACCTCCTCCGGGGTGGTCCCGGTATCTTCGACGGTGTCATGGAGCACGGCAGCGACAAGAGTGGATAGGTCGGTGACGCCCCCCACGTCGGCCACGAGATCGGCAACCTCGATAGGGTGGTTGATGTAGGGTGAGGCGTCCCTGCCTTTTCGTCGCTGAGATCGGTGCCTGTCGGCAGCGAAGTGTGTGGCCTGTAACAGCCGAGCGGCAATGTCTGCGGGTTGGCTCACGTATGGCCTCCTTCGCCATGGAGGCAATGAAGCTTCCATGGCTTCTGTTCAATGGTATGCTGACCCTCCCTTTCTTGTCAAACGAGAATCAGCACTCCGAATCGGCACTCCCAGGGTTTTTTGGTAGCAACCTGCGTGAGGAACACGACATCAGAAAATAACTGAGGGGCTCCCTTGGCTATTTCTTGACTATGCCCACCGTTAGCCACCGAGGTGAGTAACACTTTTTTTAAAGACTCGCCAGTCTTTCCTTTCACCTACAAGTCGAGCGTGGCCCTGGATGTCTCGAAATGCAGATTACCGCCTGAAATCCGGCCGATGAGCCGTTTAGTCGGCTCGATAGACTTCCTCCCTATTCTCCTCAGATGTAGTAAACGGAAATAAGAAGAAACATGCGTTGACAACCCGCAAAAGCGAACATAGGATAAAATGGCTGTCGACTTTAAAATTCTGAGGAGGCGGGAATCATGGACGACAAAGAAAAAAAGCTGATTGATCAATCGAGCGAACCCAAAACCATTGATGGGTCCTCTGCAGACGTTGAGGGTCTTCCGGCAGACCCCGGTCGTCGCGCGTTACTGAAATCACTTGTTGCCGGGGCTGCCTTGGCTGGGGCCACCGCTGGTGGCGTACTTGTTGGCGGGGACAAGGCTGAAGCACAGGCACCAGTCCCGGGCGGTCCCCAGGGCGAGGCATTGAAGAACCCCTATGGTGGCAGACCGGGTGGCGGCATATCGCTGCCTACCTATTTCCGTCCTACCAAATATATGACAGGAAGCCGGGCGAACTATTTCCCGCTGACCGAGGAATTAGGTCCCGACGAAATGCGGGTCTCGTTCCTGGGCTCCACACCGTATCCCCCTCGGCGTGACCAGGCAGGAACGTGCATGATGGTGGAACTGGGCAATGGAGACCGGTTCTTTTTCGACTATGGCAGCGGCTGCACGCGCAACCTCATAGGGATGCAGGTACCTGCCCAGCTGGTCAACGATATCTTTATCTCTCACCTCCACATCGACCACTATGCCGACATTCCCTATCTGTTTCCCTTCAGGGCATGGTCAGGCGGCTATATGCCGCTTCGAATCCATGGCCCATCAGGTCGCACACCGGATTTGGGAACGAAAGCTATGGCCAAAGGAATGAAACAGATGCTCAAGTGGCACATAGAGGCCTTTGACATATTCCCCATCGGAGGTGGTTACGAGATTGAAGTCAATGAGTTTGACTTCCGTCAGGAGAATGGCATTGTGTACGACAAGAATGGCGTGACGGTCAGAAGCTGGCCCCGTTCCCACGCCAAAGATGGCGCAGTGGCCTACAGGCTTGACTGGAACGGATTGTCGTTCGTGTGGACCGGCGATGGCCGCCCTGACGAGCTGACCAAGAAGTTCGCCAAAGGAGTGGATGTGTTCGTGACAGAGATGTCAGGCCAGGATATCGGCCAATTGATGTCCTACAAATACGGCCTCCCTACGCAGATATTCAATTACACGATCGACACCCATCACACCAGCCATTACGCAGTGGGCGACCTCATGGCCACCGTCAAACCCCGAATCGGCATGGTCACGCACTTCATTTTCGATGAAGACACTAACGCCGAAATGGTTGCTGGCGTTCGGGCTCACTATGACGGGTTGTTTGAGTATGGTACCGATGTGGCCGTGGTAAACGTGACCAAAGACGCGGTCTGGTATCGTAAAGCCGTGCTGCCTGATAAGTCGGGTTCAGTTCCACCTTTCCGTGAAATGGCTGAGAGGGCCAAGAAGTTTGGCGAGAAGCTCCCCGAGAATTTCACGTTCCCGAATCCCAGAATGACCCGTGAAGAGCAGCAGGATAAACGCTGGAGAGACCTCGAGGTTGATCCACATGTATACTATCCGAAAGAGGTATACCGTGAGCCTTTGACAAAATGGCCCAAGGATTACACGGTTAAGACAGCGGATTTTATCAGGACAACAGAAGAAGACAAGAAGTAGTTCACATGGGGCGCCGGGCTCCGGCGCCCCAGCTATAACGTATCATTAACGATGTTTCGGAGATACCATGATTGAATTTGGAACTCCCGGCGCGACGCCGGTTACCATACTCACAGGATTCCTGGGCGCAGGGAAGACGACGCTGCTGAACCGTATGCTCAATGGCGACCATGGCCTCCGCGTAGCAGTGCTGGTCAATGATTTCGGCGCGATCAATATAGATGCGGACCTGGTGGTTGGCGTCGAGGATGATGTAGTAAGCCTTGCAAACGGTTGTGTCTGTTGCTCAATTCGAGACGACCTCATAGAAACCATCGACATGGTCCTGGCCCGACCCGAGTCCCCTGAATATATCCTTCTGGAGGCAAGCGGGATCGCGGACCCATCCAGTATTGCGATGACATTCACCGACGCAAAGTTTCGTGACCGGATACGGCTGGACAGCATAATGTGCCTGGTGGACGCCGAGCAGGTATTCGCCGCTCCTGAGCATATGGAGCTCAAGCTCCGTCAGATGGCCTTCTCAGACATGATCATACTCAACAAGGTTGATCTGGTGGACCACAACCAGATCCAGAAGGTCCATGACTGGCTCAGCTCAAGATTTACCAGGTATAGACTTGTTGAGGCGGTAAATGCAGACGTGCCCCTCGATATCCTTCTGTCAGTGGGACGATTCGACGCCATGGAGTCCGCCAAGCCGCTCCGGTCCTGCGGCCATGCAACGGGGTGCGATTGTGCCCATGATGGAAGTGACACGGATCACATCCGTGATACCACGTATCACCACTCAGCGGCTGCTTTCAGCTCCACATCCTTCGAAACAGATGCACCTGTGTCTCTTGAGCTTTTGAAAAAGGCCGTAAAAAAGACCCCCGGGTCCATATACCGAATGAAGGGTGTGGTGCTGAGTACCGAGGCGCCGGATAGGCGAGTGATTCTCCAGGCCGTCGGCAAACGTGTCGACATTGCTATAGAAGATCCTTGGGGCAACCGGGCTCCACGTACCCGGGTGGTTGCAATCGGAGCTAAAGGTGCAGTGGATAAGTCGACGCTCGAAGCGATTTTTAATTATTCTGATGATGACTAGTGCATGTCGTCAGACGAATGGGACGAGGTGCTGAATACGCTCGGGATCGAACCCCGGCGAACCGAGTTTGATGAACTGAGCCTATCAAACAGACAACCTGAATAAGGGCAGAGTGCGAATATGGCTCTGCCTCCACTCTTATCCTTGGTCACTTTCCACTTATAATCTGCTATCGGTTCAGAAAATCCAACCTTAACCAGTACAGGAAGCTATACGTAACAAATCCTGCTTTTTCTTTGTAGTAGCCGTGCGTTACATACTGTTTTCCTCAAGCACTTTTTTCTGACTCCATGGTGC
>Ga0209039_10003828_pt1 | contig 11476 bp, 9 predicted proteins | sample BogFormECP12_OM1_FD_188238 | JGI IMG/M metagenome (GOLD analysis project Ga0209039, IMG submission 188238) | Bog forest soil microbial communities from Calvert Island, British Columbia, Canada - ECP12_OM1 (SPAdes) (version 2) | ecosystem: Environmental > Aquatic > Freshwater > Wetlands > Bog ... | reverse complement strand
CCCTTACCGAGCATTACGTGCTATGATATAAATTAGTAATTTGATACCCGATTGGCCTGGAGGCACTGGAACCCTATCATAAGGAGCGCGGCCGACAATGACTAAGCAAGTTGATCCCGCAGCGCATGGAAAGATTGTCTGTGAATTCGAAGAAGACGTTCTTGCTCCGGTGCAGGACGACCGACTGAAGGCTGCAATCTCGGCGACAGTACAGTCATGTGCCGATGAGCAAACCGTCGATAATGTAGGAGCCGCGTTAATCCCCTCCAAGGATGCAATTATTCGTATCCTCGACTTGCTCCAAGATGTTCTCTTCCCAGGCTTTTTCGGACGGCAGGAGTTGTCCCCTTCGACTCTTGAATACCACCTGGGTAATGAAATGATGATTCTGTACGATCGGCTTGCAGCGCAAATCTCCAGGAGTATTCGCCACGAGTGCCGACGTATGGACAGTCTTTGTGTTCAATGCATACAGAAAGGGAGAGACGAAGCCGTAACATTCGTAGAAAAGATACCGGAGTTACGGTGCAAACTAGCTCGAGACGTTCGCGCTCACTACGACGGCGATCCTGCGTCGAAGAGCCTTGATGAGATCGTGTTTTGTTATCCTGGCCTCTACACGATCTTTGTCTACAGGGTGGCACACGAACTTTTTATTCGTGACATACCTCTAATGCCGCGCATCATGACGGAGCACGCGCATTCCCGCACAGGCATAGACATTCATCCCGGCGCCAGGATCGGTTCGGATTTTTTCATCGACCACGGAACCGGGGTAGTGGTTGGTGAAACAACAGATATAGGGGATCGAGTCCGTATCTACCAGGGAGTAACGCTTGGGGCGCTCTCTGTACCTCGAGGATCCGAAGGCGGGAACTACCTACGAGGTCGCAAACGGCATCCGACAATTGAAGATGATGTAACCATATACGCCCAGGCCACAATACTTGGAGGAGAAACAGTGATCGGGGCCCGCTGCGTGATAGGAGGCAATGTGTGGCTCACCTCGTCGGTTCCACCGGACAACACGGTCCTTTTGGAGACTCCCAGGCATGTTTTCAAGGAGGACAAATTAGGCCGCCGCTCTTCCGGAGTCGAGGCAGAGGTAGCCGCCCTCAAGTGAAATAAAAGGCATTGATCTCCTCCCAGAGGCGCTAAGAAGCCCGCCGATTGGGCATATCGAGTCGCGGGGTGTTGGAAAAAATTGATAGACATTTCTTGAAGATGAAGCGCGTTTTTGATACAATCCGGTCGCAAATTATGAAGCGGACTCAATCTCGACCTTTAAGGAGAAAATTTGACAACGATATTCTATGACCGGGACGCAGACCCTGCGGCCCTGGCAGGCAAAACTGTTGCCGTTATTGGTTACGGCAGCCAAGGTCATGCCCATGCCTTGAATCTTAAGGATTCCGGCGTGAAGGTGGTGGTCGGACTCCACCGTCAGAGCCGCCGATGGGATAAGGTAGGCCAAGACGGACTGGAAGTTATGGCGGTGGATGAAGCAACTCAACTTGCCAACGTGATAATGATTCTCGTCCCAGATGAACTACAGGCCGCGCTTTATAGAGAAAAAATAGGACCTTTCTTGAGCAAGGACAAAACCCTCGCGTTTGCTCATGGGTTCAACATCCATTTCGGGCAGATTGCTCCCCCCGCAGACACGGATGTTTTCATGGTGGCCCCAAAAGGGCCGGGACATCTGGTCCGGCGTATGTATAAGACGGGATTCGGTGTTCCTGCTTTACTGGCCGTGTATCAGGATGCCGGAGGGGAGTGCAGGAAAATCGGGATGGCTTACGCTCGGGCACTGGGGTCCACAAGAGCTGGAGTGATCGAGACCACCTTTGCAGAGGAGACCGAGACTGACCTTTTCGGGGAGCAGGCGGTCTTATGCGGCGGCGTAACGGCCTTGATTCAGGCCGGTTTCGAAACCTTGGTCGAGGCCGGGTATCAACCCGAAATCGCCTATTTTGAATGCCTTCACGAACTTAAACTCATCGTAGACCTCATCTATGAGGGTGGCATAGGACGAATGCGATATTCAGTGAGTAATACGGCTGAATACGGTGATATGACGCGAGGACCGCGCATCATTGATGATCGCACCAGGATGGAGATGAAAAAGATTTTGTCCGAGATCCGTTCTGGGGAATTTGCTCGCGAGTGGATCCTGGAAAATTTAGCGGGACGGCCTGGGTTCAAGGCTCTGGAACGACTGGGGACCGAGCATCCCATTGAGGCTGTAGGGGAGCGTCTCCGGTCAATGATGAGTTGGATTTCATCCCCTCTGGACGAGAAATAAGTTGGTTCCTTGTGGAGACGTACCGCTTCATCTTAGCGTCAATTGCACCTTAGGGTGGTCTTCGGCGGATTCGCTGAGCGCTCTTCTTGAAATGCAAGCGCGCCGAGACCGATTGTACGTGATCGATTGTATTACGGGAGACGAAAAATAGGCAGAAAGCAGTTCTAAGCCTCCGAAAGTGAAATGCAAAGATCCTAGACCGCCGGAATGTGATGAATGGCTTGAAGAGTGCAGTGACATCCAGTTCCGGCAGGCGGTGCAGGAGTCCTTTTTTGCTGTGGGCGCGTCGCTCCGGGTGGCTGTTTCAGGATGTGTTCCATTCTCAATAAAAAGTCAGACCGCTCTTGAATGGCACGGATATATTAGTAAGAAGGGAGAATCGGGGACATGATAAAGAGCATCCGTATCAAGAATTTCAAGAACTTCCGGGATGCTGAATTTGACGTCAGGCCGCTGAACATTTTCATAGGGCCTAACGGGACCGGAAAATCGAATCTTGGCAATTTCCTACTGATGATAAGTTTCCTGTCTTCTGGACCCTTCAGCAGCGCTTTTGGCCCGGGGCCATTCACATTCCGACAGACGTTAAGCCGTCGGGAAAAAGGTGATCCGAATCCGCAGGACCTGGATCTCCATTTCGAGGCAACCCTGGAAGTGGAAGGGATGAACTATAATTACACGCTCATATTCACTGAAATCCGACGCAACGAATACCTCATCAAAGAAGAAACCCTTCAGGAAGTCCAGGGAGATATTCTTTTCACCATTGGAGATGTGAAAGCCAGAGAATCCAAGATGGCCCAGATGAGGAAAGGTCACGCGTGGAACGACTCGGAAAAGCGAATTCGATCTGTCGCCCAGTACCTTTCCAAGATCAAGAGGTACCGCTTCATTCCTGACCTGATCAAAAAACCGGCGGCAGTGCAGGATTCCTACCTCCTGGACCACACGGGCGAAAATCTGGCCGCGGTAATACACCACCTGGAGAGAAATCATCCAGCAAACTTTCAGAGGATTGTTCAGGAAGTGAAGCGCAGCGTTCCCGGAATCCGCCGGATCTTTACTCCACACTTGGGAGATCCGCATCAGGTGGGCATAGGAGTCGAGGAGGAGAGCAAGTCCGGCTACTTCGTGGGACCGCAACTGTCGGACGGGTTCCTCGTGTTCTTGGCTCTTTGCACATTATTCAACCTCCCTGATCAGCCTCGCATCTTCTTTATTGAGGAGCCGGAAACGTATCTCAATCCCAACAGGCTCAGGGTTCTTTATGGGCTTATGCACCGTTTCGCCGACGCCAATCCCGGAAAACAGGTGTTGATGAGTTCCCATTCGCCTTATTTCATCGACTGGTCGGATGACAACCCAGAGGAACTGACCCTCATGAACGATCGGGACGGATGGGTGGAATTCCACAACCTGAAGGGCGTCAAAGAACTTCGCTACTTTCTCGAAGAAGACCCGTGGGGGCAGGAGTGGGTTGCGAGGTTCTTCAGGGCTGATTTTGCTGACGAACCACTACCTGCAATAACTGAGGAGGAAGCAGCCTCGGAAGAGTACGATGATACCGAATGGGAGAGGGAAAAGAACGAGCAACAAGCAAGCGAGTATTGAAGTAGTTCTGGAGCAGCAATATTTCCCACGATGGGTAGAACTTTAACGACACAGTTGTCTCCAGAAACAAATTCCTTAGACCTTATCATGCTAACACCTGCCTCTCGTCCCTTTGGAATTCTCTCCCCGTAGAGTTTGACTGTTTAAGAATCCGCATCCTCTGTCTTCTACGCTATGCTTTAGTGTAGATTCCCATAGCGCGGTGTGCCACGACGAACTATGAAAATGCCTCAAACATCCGTGGCACCATGCAAAAGCCGCTTCTCCTTTGAGAAGCGGGCATTTTGCGTAAGAATTCGCCTTCAAACAGGTAACATTACAGCCGCAGAAAGGGACGCGGACCCTGCCACTTTGTGGTGGTGGCCCCGCGTCCCATGAGGCGCCCGCCATGCTAACCCGTGTCAAAGCGAAGTGGTATTAACAGGCCTCTTCACTCTCGAGTCTTCTCTCCTCATCGGCTTCTGCGTGGTTGATCTGGAGCCGCTAAACTTCTTCATAAAAAAGGCCTATTTTTTCTACTTCAGTACAGCCTAGAGTGCGTGAACGTGCGCGCACATATCAAAGGCAAAACACTGCTTTGGGGCGTAGAAAAGCAAGACAACAGTGGGAGCAAAACTCTAGAATAATTTTTGGGAACGTGGTAGAAGAAAATTGTATTTTTCCCCATCGCACGGTAGCACATAATCAAATAAATCCTGAAAGGAGCAGCGAGATGGAGGTCCTTAGACTGTTGACGTATGCCAGCGGCGTGGTATTTGTCGTGGCGTTTGCCGTCAAGTTAATCAAGTATGCCACCATGCCCATGCATGTCCGCTGGGAACTGTACCCCGTTCCCCACGAGGGCAAAGCCCACGGAGGCTCCTTTTACGAAGACATAGACCACTGGACGAAGGAAAGGCACAAAAACCACATGGCGCAGTACAAGTTCATGGTGCCTGAGATCCTTTTTATACGCGCCCTTTATGAGGATAACCGCCCGCTGTGGTACTGGTCTTTTCCGTTTCACATGGGGCTCTACCTGAGCATCGGCGGCTTGGTTTTCCTCGTCATAGGAGCCCTTCTCCAGATCGCCAACTTGACCCCTGAAGCGTCCGCGCTGGCAAGCCTTGTGCAGTCACTGACGACTGTCCTTGCGATTATAGGATACGTACTCGGAACAATCGGCGTGATCGGACTGGTCATCAAACGAATGACCGATCCTGATATGACCGATTTCACCGCGGGCATTGATTACATGAACCTCGTTTGGTTGGGAGCGATTTTTGTCACGGGCTTCCTGGTATGGCTGAAGGATCCCGGATTCACGGTCTCACGTGAATATCTGGTGAGCCTGATCACGTTCAAACCCATGGCCAAGGCGATGAGCGGAATTCACGTCCTCAACCTTCTCCTGTTCATAGGCTTTTGGGCCTACTTTCCGTTTACCCACATGACACACATGGTTTCCAAGTATTTCATGTGGGACAAAGTCAAGTGGGATGACAACCCGAATATCGGCGATGCCGGCATGGACTCAAAAATTAAGAAGTATCTTGCCTATCCGGTAACTTGGTCGGCCGCTCACGTGGGGGCTGAAGGCGGAAAGAAGACCTGGGCCGATGTTGCCACATCGAATCCCTGGCAAAAGGACGAAGTGAAGAAATGGGAGGACGTTAGATGAAACCTCAGGAAATATCGAAAAAGGCCGAACAGCTTGAGAAGATCCAGATCGAGGATCTGCCGCCTCTCCCGCCGCCTTACGAAAAATTTGAGGAAGCGCCTATCACTGAGCTTACCGAGGATCAGAAGAAAAGGTGGGAGCATTCGCTGGACGGGGTTAGTGCTATAAATCTTCCTAGGCCGGAGACCCCGGAAGAAGAACAAAGGCTTGTGGAGGCATTCCTCGAAGGCTTTCGAAAACTATTGACCAAAGAGAACAACTGGGCGTTCCTTCAGCCCCTTATGCTCTCCCTGGAATACTGCGCCAAGTGCCAGACCTGTGCTGACGCCTGCCCTATCTACGAGATGAGCGGCAAAAAAGACATATACAGGCCGATCTTTCGGGCCGAGGTTCTTAGGAAAATAGCCAAAAAATATCTCTCGACAGGCGGGAAGCTCCTGGCAGGCTTCCGGGGACATGACATTGATCTGAATTGGGAAACCGTCGCTCGACTTGCCGAATTGGCCTATCGGTGCTCAATGTGCCGACGCTGCACTCAGGTGTGCCCCATCGGGGTAGACAACATGCTGATCACGCACGAGCTGAGGAAGATCTTCAGCCAGGAGCTTGGGATCGCGCCCGCGGAGATCCACGAAAAGGGTTCGGTAAAGCACCTGAAATTCGGTTCCAGCACGGGCATGATCAAGGCGGCTGTTGAAGATATCATCGAGTATCTCGAAGACGACATCGAAGAAAAGACCGGAAAGAAGATCAAGATCCCCATAAACAAGAAGGGCGCGGACGTGCTTCTCTTGCACAATGCAGGCGAATTCATGGCATGGCCCGAAAATCCCATGGCCTTTGCCATCCTTTTCGATGCGGCCGGGATCAACTATACGCTTTCCACCGACCTGCTTGGGTACGACGCAGTAAACTACGGGCTCTGGTACGATGACGTCCAATTTGCCAGAGTGGCTTTGAAGCATCTTGAAGTGGCCAGAGACCTCGGAGTGAAAAAGATCGTCATCGGCGAATGCGGACACGCTCACAAGGCGCTTACTGTTATCGCAGATCGCCTTCTGCCGGGCGAGCAGCTCATCCCGCGCGAGAGCTCGTACACCTTGCTCTGGGACATAGTAAAAAGCGGAAAGATAAAGTTTGATCCGAACAAGAACGACTTTCCGGTTACTCTTCACGACCCGTGCAATATCGTGCGAATTATGGGAATCGTTAAGCCTCAGAGAAATATCCTCAACGCGATCTTTCCCCCGGGGCGTTTCCGGGAAATGACACCGCATGGCGTGGAAAACTACTGTTGCGGAGGTGGGTCCGGATTCGCGATTATGGAGTCGGGGAATTTTCCGGATTGGAGACGGATGATATCGGGAAGGAAGAAACTCACCCAGTACCTCGACGCCTTCCAAGGGGAAATGGATCCGTCCATTCGCAAGATGGTTTGCGCGCCGTGCTCCAACTGCAAGGGCCAGACCCGAAGTCTCTTCGAGTACTATGAGGTCTTCGAGAAGACAGGCATCTGGTATACCGGGCTCGTGGAACTCATGGTCAACGCCATGGTCGATCAGGAGAAGCCCTTTATTGACTGGCCGGATGACGAAGACGACGACATGTGAGTAAGGATACGGCGGTAGACGTTCCTCAGTCTACCGCCGCGGACCACCTAAGTCGAAGGGAATTGCTTATCACCGACACTGAGCTTAGTGCCATTGCGGCCGCAGCAAACACCGGGTTCAACAGAATTCCGAAGAAGGGATAGAGAACTCCGGCGGCAATCGGTATTCCCAGTGAATTGTAGAAGAAGGCCCAGAACAGGTTCTGCTTGATAACCTTCATCGTCTGAAAAGAGAGCTTGATTGCGGAAGGGACGAGCCGCAAGTCATTCTGGATCAGGGTGATGTCGCCCGCTTCCATAGCCACGTCCGTCCCCGCTCCCAGCGCAATGCCGATATCCGCAGCCGTCAGCGCCGGCGCGTCATTTATGCCGTCGCCCACCATGGCAACGACTTGTCCGTCCTTTTGAAGCCTGCTTATCTCAGCAGCCTTGTCACCGGGGAGCACTTCGGCGAGGATTTCATCTATCCCGACCGCCTGGGAAATGGCTCTGGCCGTCTTTCGATTATCCCCCGTGATCATCATGACCTTAAGGCCCATGTTTTTCAGGGCTTCAACCGCTTCACGGGCAGATTCCCGGGGAGTGTCCGAGAGACCGATGAGGCCCATGACCTGGCCTTCTTCGGCAACAAAAACAGAGGTCTTCCCCTGTTCGAGCAATTTGGCTGCTTGCACGTCCAGTCCGTTCATGTGCATTCCATGCTGCTCCATGAGCCGCATGTTTCCTAGCAGGACTCTTTTCCCCCCTACAAACGCCCTTACCCCGAGCCCTGATAATGCCTCGAAATTTTCCAGAGGCAGGGTCTCCAATCCTTGCGAGCGCCCTTTGTCAACAATGGCCTGCGCGAGCGGATGCTCAGACACAGCCTCAATGGAAAGAGCGACCTTCAGGAGTTCTTCAGGTCGTACCCCCTCCGCAAGTACGATCTCCGTCACCGCTGGCTCGCCTCTGGTCAGCGTCCCGGTCTTGTCAAAGACTACAGTGGTGAGTTTGTAAGCCTTCTCTAGGCTTTCGCCACCCTTGATCAAGATGCCCTTCTCAGCTCCTATTCCTGTGCCCACCATTACTGCCGTAGGTGTGGCCAATCCCATGGCACACGGACACGCGATGATCAATACTGAAACGAAATTCAGCAGGGCCCGGCTGAAGATAGGTTCGGGCACGAAAACATACCAGATCACGAACGTCAAAATCGCGATGCAGAGGACCACAGGCACAAAGATCGAGGCCACTCTATCTGCAACCCGCTGGATTGGGGCCTTTGATCCTTGAGCCTCTTCCACCAGCCGGATGATCTGTGCAAGCGCGGTTTCGGCTCCCACCTTAGTGGCCCGGAAGGTGAAGCTCCCGGTCTTGTTAATCGTGGCCCCAAATACCTCATTCCCAACTTCCTTGCCCACGGGTATGCTTTCACCTGTCAACATGGACTCGTCTACCGCGGACACTCCTGAAAGCACAACGCCGTCCGTAGGGATCTTCTCCCCCGGTCTCACAAGGATCACGTCTCCGGTTGTGACAAGCTCGATGGGGATATCCATCTCTCGGCCGTCTTTGATTACGCGGGCGGTCTTGGGCTTCAGCCCCATCAGCCTCTTAATTGCCGCTGATGTCTTCCCCTTGGCTCGGGCTTCAAGGAACCTTCCGAGAAGAATGAGGGTTATGATCATCGCGGCGCCGTCATAGTAGACGTGGGGCGCAATGCCGGCAGACTCAAAAAACTTGGGAAGGAATGTCACCAGGATGGAGTACAGGTATGCCGACAGAGCGCCCACAGCTACGAGGGTGTTCATGTCAGTCGTTCGCTGTACGGCCGCCTTGTATGCCCCTATGTAAAAACGGCTCCCCACCCAGAAGACCACCGGGGTAGTCATGGCAAGAAGGGCCAAGAGCATGAGATGATGAGGAATCGATTCGAGAAATGGGAAGAAATGAGGGGTCGATCCCACATGGATGAGCACGCTCAGAACAATGCCCACAACAAGCTTCAATTTTAGCTCGGTCATCTCATGCCGACGGGCAGCTTCAATAGGATCGGTTTCAGTTTCTCCAACGATCCCGAGGAATTGATAGCCTACGTCATCCACGGTTTTTTTCAACTGCGAAACATTGAAGAGATCCGTGTCATGAACCAGAGTTCCCCTGGAAGTGGCCAGATTCACGGAAGCATCTTTTACGCCGGGCAAAGCCTTGAGCGCTGCTTCCACTCGGCGCACGCAGGCCGCGCAGGTCATTCCACCAATCGAAACGGTGGTCTTCTGGAGCTTTCCGTCCTGACTGGTTTGAGTCTCCACGACATCGTACCCGAGTTCCTTGATCCTGGCTTTCAGGGCAGACGGAGTGACAGCGTCGGGGTCATATTCGACGGAGGCTCTTTCAGTGGCAAAATTGACCGAAGCGCTATTAACACCTTCCAGGGTACTCAAGCCCTGTTCCACTCTGCGGACGCATGCCGCGCAACTCATGCCCTGGATCTGAATGGTTTCTTTAGCCAAATTCATAACCTGCCTTCTCGATCTCTTGCTTTATTCGGGCCATATCCACGGATGTTCCGTGCTCTAAAGTCGCCTCGCCTCTTTCGAGATCTACTTGTACGTCACTTATGCCGTCAATCTGGTTCAATGCCTTGGTTACAGCCATAACACAATGATTGCAGGACATTCCTTTGATTTTAACAGTAGTTTTCATTGATCAATTCCTTGCTGCTTCAGAGTGGGAGTGTTGGGCCCACAAGAGTTTATGGTGGGCATTCATTAAAATGAGCCTGGTGCGCCGAGCCTACGTTTCCAGCAGGCCATGACCCCATCTTTTCCGAATAATAGCTGTATGAGTTCCCATCCTTCCAGGCCGCGCTCATTGAGGAGGTCCACCAGTATTTGCGGCTCCTCGGCAGGAACCTCTTCCAGGGTGCAGTTACCCTGTTCCGAGCAAAAATAAATCAGCCGGCTAAAGGTGTCGGCAGCATGGGTGCTGATCTCATATTCATAGCGATCCATCTCACTTCCTTTCTAAGAACCACGCGTTCCGGCAGTTTGTCCGATAGAGCTGATGAAAAGTCCCTCCTGGATACGATTAACAACTCCGGCAGCGCCGAAGCTACTCGAGCGCGCCTCTCATCTCTGTCCATTAAAGATAAGGCACGCTCTGGTCTATTTCAATAGCTCGACGGGGCGGGGTTCACACCGGAGGAGCAATCAACAGTTATCCGTAGAAAGCAACGAGGAGTAGGACCGTCATCTTGCCGGTCCTGGTGTTTTGGATACCAGTTCGTGTTACTTGGGGGGTATAAAGCCGAAGAAAACATGGGGCATCTCGGGGTTTGTACAGTGTAGGCCGGCGTCCCTGTCGGCGCAAAAGAGACAGGCAAGATGAAACTGTGTCAAAACCAGAAATTCGGCTAGGGAATCATGGGGGTCTTGTACGGCGCGGTTCTCGAACCGCACGAAATAAGTGTGCAGCGAGCGGCGCCCCTACGCCAAGAATCTCTCCGGCGGCCATTTTGAGACAATCCCAGATGCCTGTCCCACCAGCCAGGTAGGGCGGGCCGTGCCCGCCGAGGCTCAAAGCCTGTGGCAGCCACGGGCCGTCCTACGCGGTGGGCTAAGGTCATGATTTCTTGTCGCGAAGCGCTCCGAGCGCGGCCAGGTGGCCTTTCTCTTCATCGCCTATCCGGTGCAGGACGTCCTTAGTTTGCTGGTTTTCGCTCTTGTCTGCAAAGCGGAGATACAAGTCCAGGGCTTGAGTTTCAAGCATCATGGACAAGTCTAGCAACGAGGGAACGTCATTCAGGAATTTCTCATTTTGTTTGATGAACTCATCGCTATCAAATCCGCCTTCCATGACCTTGGACGAAACATCAGCCTCGAAGTTCTCTGGGCTGATTCCTGAAGGCTCCAGAGATTTGTACAGCTCCAGCAGGTATTGCTTATGCTTGTCCTCTACGGTGATCAACATTTCCAGCAGGCGGGTGAGTTCATTATCCTGAGTTCTTGTCCTCACAGTTCGATAAAAACCGCCCAGGCTCTGTTCCATGCCATAGGCCAACTGGATGATCTCTGCCGGCGTCTCATCTCCGCGTACCATATCCAGATTCAGTTCCACCGGCCCTTCGGCTTTCAGGCCATTCCAACCCATAATCCCGCCTGAGAGATTGTAGACCTCCCTGAAGCCTCGCCCTGACAGCAATTGAGCCGCAACTCGGCTCCGCCCGCCGATCGCTCAGTACGCAATGACGGGCTTATCAGGATCGAGTTCTTCCATGCGATTAGGCAGTTGAGCGATGGGGATCAGCTTG
>Ga0209039_10003827_pt1 | contig 11477 bp, 6 predicted proteins | sample BogFormECP12_OM1_FD_188238 | JGI IMG/M metagenome (GOLD analysis project Ga0209039, IMG submission 188238) | Bog forest soil microbial communities from Calvert Island, British Columbia, Canada - ECP12_OM1 (SPAdes) (version 2) | ecosystem: Environmental > Aquatic > Freshwater > Wetlands > Bog ... | reverse complement strand
TTTCCATGCTCGTCCCCACGCAGCAGGTAAAATCCTCGAACATGCGCTGATATTCGTGCTGAACTCCGCGGCCGACGGGAAGCATGTAGCTCACCGTTCCGTCGTTCGGATCCTGCGCGGCGAGAATGTGATTGAACAACGCCCGTTCGTGGAAATCCGCATAGCGAATCTCGGGGTCGACGGAGAAGAGAGTGCGAGTCATCTTTAGCATGTTGTAGACATTGCACGTCTCCGCCGTTCGCCCGTCCACCATGTCGCTCAGCTTGTCAGGCTCGCCGAAGTACTCGTTCTTGCCGTGCCCGCCAGTGACGAAGCTGTAATGATTCACTACGCGGTCCCAAAAGAACTTTGCCGTTTCAGCATCAGCTTGGTTGCCGGTGTACACGTAGCGAACGAGCGCCCCATAGACCTTGGGAACCTGCGTGTTGCCGTGGGTATGGGCTATGACGTCCTTGTCTTCTGAGAGAGCATCCAGCGTGGCCTTCTGATGGAATTTGTCGGCGAGTGCGAGCCAGCGTTCGTCCGCGGTGTCGGCATATAGCTCGGCGAGGACTTCGTTCATTCCGCCGAACTCGGTCGCCAACATGCGTTGCAGCTGATCATCGTTTAGCTTTGACAGAATCTTCTCGACCCAGCCCGCAAACTTGATCTCCACCTGCAGAGCAGTAGCATTATCGGTGTACCTGTATGCATCTCTGAGGCCGGCGAAGAGTTTGTGCTCGACGTACCACGGGGACCAGAGACCGTTGAGATCGAAGCCACCCGACCGGATGACGCCGTTGCTGAGATCGACGAAGCGTTGCTTTCCATCGACGCCCTGGCCGTCCTGCAGAGCACCGATGTATCCGTCGCCCTGGGCGTCTTGAATCTCTTTCAATTGTTCGACAATGTAGTTCGCGCGCTCCTTGAATCGGACATCGCCGGTGGCCGCCCACATCAGACTGACAGCCGAGAGGTAATGACCTGCGATGTGTCCGGTCAGGTTTCGTCCGGGCCCATCCCATCCGCCGTAGCCTTCCGCTTTGGGCTTGAGTCCGGCACGCTGACGAAGGAACGCAAGCATGCGGTCGGGTTGGAGTTTCAACAGATATTTCCCGTCTGCTTCCTGGGCTGCTTTGAGCGGACCTCCCGTCAGCCTTACATGACTCAGCGGTAGAGGATTCAGTTTGATCGTCTTGCTGTTCTCCAGTTGAGCGGGATTCTCATTTTGGGCGAGTGCCTGCCCTTCAGTGATTACGCACGCCAATAAACAAATAAAGAGGACATTCGTCTTCACGCGATTACTTACGAAGTACAGTTTCGCGGCATGTAACATTCTGCAGACCTCCCGACTCGACTCTGCACACTTGGGTGAACTCATACGGTTCAGCGTTCCGGGACAGCGGTTCTTCTCGCCTGTATCTTCACCGGCAACTGCACGACACCTTCTCCGAAGGTTGTGGCGTAGATGTCGCCGTTGGCCCACTTCACGTCGGTGAAGGCGAGGGGCAGCGCGTTCCCCTGCGCTCTGACCCAATGGGCACCGTTGTCACTGGAAAGGTAAATCCCGTCCCAACGCGCTGCCGCTGTCAGACCCGATCCGCTCGAATCGTAGGCAACGGCAAACAGAGGGTCCGGCCAAGGCTGAGGATAGAGAAGAGGATTCGGTCCCAATCCCGTGCTGGCCGAGGTAAAGGTGTTCCCGCCATCGCTGCTGATGAGAACTCCGCCGTCGTTCTGCTGGGGCGGACCAGACATTCCGACCATAACGAGATTGGGATTCGCCGGATTGATCGAAAGTGAAACTGGCCAGCTCGGTACCGGTTCGTTCTGCGTTCCAGAGTTGCCGAGCATGATCGTCGTCCAAGTCTTTCCGCTGTCATGACTGACCTGGAGGCTCCCATCTACCGCACCGATAAAGATGTTCTGGTCGTTGGTCGGGTCGAATGCGATCAGCGACGGCACCTGCTCGGTGGGCCACTTCAAAACGAAATCAATGCCGTTGTCGGTGCTTTCATAGATCCCCTGCGGTATTCCGTTCCAGGCCTGGGCCGCCGCGTACACGTGGGCAGGTGATTGCGAGTCGACCGCAACAACTTGGCCATTGCCGGAGGGAAACTGAGGCGCATTGAGGATGGGCACGGTTTGGAAGTCCACGCCGCCGTCGGCGGAAACCCAAAATCCGCAAGCGCCGGAGTAGAAGTACACGTACTGAGGGTTACCGGGATTGATCAGAACCAAGCCGCCTTCGCCGCAAATGGCATTGTTACCCCACGAGCCTTTCCAGGTACTTCCCCCATCAAAGCTGATGATGGGCGCATAGTCCTGCATGGCCAAGAAGATGGTCTTTCCGGATATGTCAACCCAGTAGGAAATGGAGGTGGTCAAGTCGCCATTCAGGCTGGTCCAGCTATTGCCGCCGTCCGTGCTTGAATAGATTCCCTGGTCCGATCCGGCAACGGTCATGCCCTTGATACCGGCGAACTGGGGAACGATCGTGCGCAAGTCACCGGCGGAGGTCAGCTGTGTCCAGGTCAGCCCGCTATCGTTCGATCCATAAAAGTAATAGTCGCCACCTGTGTATACCGTGTTCCCCGTTGAGTCAGACGGGTCGAAAGCAACCCACTGAGACCCGCCCCAACCCGGTGTGTTGGAGTTGACTTGCCAAGTATGCCCCCCGTCGAAGGTTTCCCATAAATCGGGAGTTTGGTAGTAGCCCTCTTCCACCACGATGGCGTGGAGTGCATTGGCCGGATCCGCACTGATGGAGTTGCCCCACGTTAATGAAGCTGGCGTCGAATTGCTTCCCCAAGCCGCTCCCGGAGCGCTCTGGTACACGACTTGGACTTGGGTGTCGCCGAGGAGCGCAGCATAAATATAGGTACCGGAAACAGCCAGGCTGCCTACTGGCGCCGGGGTCGGCTCCTCCAAACTCCAGGTCGCCCCCTCGTCCTGCGACACGGCAACCCCTTCCGCCGTCCCGGCATACAAAGTAGTTCCGACCTGTAACAGCGATGTGGTTTGGCCCGGCGTGGTGATGCCCGCTTTGGTTACGCCGAAGTTCGTCTGCACCACCTGCCAGGTCGCGGCTGCATCCGTGCTGCGGAACAGGCCTGTGTTCATTGTGCCGGCCACCAGGATGTTGGGGTTGCTTTGGTCGACCCAGACAGCCGCGACCGCCGGATCGGTCAACCCGGTGTTCGAGGATGTCCAGGTAGTGCCTCCGTCCGTAGTTTTGTAGACTCCTGTGGTACTAGCTGGGCCAGTGTACCCGGCGCAGGCAACGTAGATCGTCGAAGGAGTGGCGTTGTTCACAGCAACCGCCCCAATCTGCCCTGCGCCATATGTTCCCGCCAAATATGTAGTCTGGATTGCTTTGGGACCAATTGCCTGCCATTTGAGCGGAAGCGATCCGTAGGCAACTGTGCTGGTCGCCGTAGCCCCCGCGCTAACCGTGACCGGGTTCGACGAATAGGTGGGCACGGTCAACGAACCGCTGGAAGCTGGGGGCAGAATCGGAGCCGCGAAGCTATAGGCGCCCGGAGTCAGATTCGTCAGCGTGGTTGTCTGGGAAATCGTCTGGCTGAAACCTGCCGGTCCCGTCACGATGACACTCGCCGTGGTCCCGGAGGGAACGCCCGTGACGTTCACCGTAAGGCTGCTCGCCCCGTAAGGTGGCCCAGACGAACTCCCGCTGCCGCACGCCGTGATGACCACACATGCGCTCAGGACTGCGAAAACGAGAGCACAAGCTCTGACCGTCTTAGGCAAACCGCGCACGGCCATGAGATTGTTGCCTCCATAAACAGTTTGTTGAGATTGAGCGTTGACGATTGGGATTAGCCACCAAACAGGTTTGTACCCTTCATGTCTTCGCCTGCCTGTTTCTTCGCTTTCTTCAGTTCATCTTTGGCATTGGCGTTCGCGGCCATTTGCTCGATTGCCTTCTGCAATCCAACCGAACCCTTACCAGTGGTTTTCGCCTTCAGATCGGGGAAGGGAAGTTTCAGGTTCTGCGCCACATGGATTGTGGTTATGCACTGCTCCAGCGTCTTGAATCCGGCACAGGCCTGCTGTGGAGTCAGGTCGGGGGGGAGCATGTCCTTCAGCTTGGAGGAGAGTTTGGGATCATCGTGCAGCACCTGATCGATCGACTTCACTTGCAAGTCGTTCGCTGGACCGGTATCGGTCCCAGGCCTCGACATCGGCTGAGAAGGAACAGGGTTCGACCCTGGCCTGCTTTGTCCAAGAGCCATCGCCGATGCCAGCGCCGCCAGCACCACTAACGTTCTCAGCATGTTGCACCTCTCTTCTCGAACTCTAAGTTGTGCTCTTCAGCCGCAGGAAACGCCGCTGATGCCTAGGCATTGTAGCGACCTAGAACTCAAAGTTGCCGCGCACCTCGATAGTCCTCGCTCCCCCCGGGGGGCCGGTCTGCCCAAAATTGTTGAGCTGAAGAGACGCGTTGCCAGTGTCCCATTCGGGGTGGTTGAACGCGTTCAAGAATTCGCCTTGCAGACTGAAGTTCATGCCTTCACGGATCCTGATCGCTTTGCTGATCGAGAAATTCTCAGCCCAGTGATGCATCCCATAAAACCAGGGTTGATAGCCAATCGTGCCAGGCACCGCGTTGGGCTGGATCTGCGAGGTAGGCAGACTGCTGCTTCCGCTGATGTTCAGATACTTGGGATCGATCCAGTATCTCGTGAAACCGTTAACGCTTGGAGCAGGATGCAGGCCGATGGCATGCTGAATCTGCGATGCGGTCACGCCATTCAGCACAACGCCGCCGTCGAAAAGATTGTTAAAGGTGTTATTTCCGCCCGTCAACTGAAATGGATAGCCGCTGGTGAAGGTAATGATGGAGCCGATCGTCCATCCGCCAACTGCGCGGTCCAGCAAGCTGTGGCCGCTCAGGTAAGGCTTCCCTTTGCCGAAGGGCAGATCGTAAGTCCCAACAATGTTCGCCGTGTGGTGGCGATCTGTGCTTGTGGGGCCATAAGCCGCATGCAGGTTGCGCAGCGTCCACTGCGTTGTGACTCCCAGGCTCTTGCTCCAGGTGTAGTTGGCGTTGTACTGCATGCCATGCCACGACTTCTGGCGGAATTCCACCTGCAGCCCGTTATAGTTGGAGTAGCCTGCCGCTGTCAGATATTGCGTGCCGAAAGGATAATAAGGGTTAGCTTGGAAGAGGTTTTCAGGATAGGTCCCGCCTGCGCCCGTATACCCAACATTCGGTCCGCTGCACATCTGGCCCGTCAGGGATGTTGTAGGAACCAGATTGCACAAGTAGAAAAGACCTGCACCGCTGGCAATGACGTTAGCCAGCGTACCAACTTGTCCGAGCTGCAGCATCGTAGTGTAGCCACCATTGGTATAGTCGCCAGCTTTTCCATCAGGCCCCGCTCCCTCCCCGGCAAACGCAGCGTCGAAGAGTGGAAGAGCCTGTTGTCCGGCGAGCCCGTTATTTGCGAAGCTGCACGGCGTTGTACCCGTCGGCAGGTTGCAGCCTGTCGCCTGCTCGTAGGCAGCCAGATTGGCTTGTGCTCCCTTGAACTGGGGCAGGAATCCATTTTCGAAGATGTTCACTTCGTTGGGATTCAATCCCAGCCACTCGTGAATTCCGCGATTGCCCACATAGCGGACTTCAATGGCATTGCCGGTCCCAAGCTGCCGCTGGAAACCAATGTTCCAGGATTGTATGTAAGGCTGCGCGATGTGAGGATCCATCGCGCCCAGCGACGCATAAGGGGCTTGCGAAGCCTCCGAAATCTGTGCCTGAAACGATGGTGGTGAGGCAAAGTAATTCGTCGGATTGGATGCCGAGCCTTGCGGCGCAGGCGAGTCGCCCTGGAAGACGGCAGTTCCAGCCTTGAACTCGCCTGAACCACTCGCTGATGGGCCGCCATTCTCAGAATAGTTCTTATAGAAAAACGCTCCGTAATTCGACGCGTATACCCAGAAGCTCTGGTATTGCTCGGTGTAGCGGTGCAAGGAATAGCCGGCGCGCAGCACCGCCTTGCCGCCTCCAGTCAATTTGCCCAGGATGCCCTCGGTGAACTGCGGGTTCCACGCAATGCCAATATTCGGCTGCGGACTCACATTCCACGGACTGTAGGCATGCCCACGCCCAATGTAATTGAAGTCGTTGGGGTTGCCCAACTCCGAACCGGGGTTGAAGTTATTGTGAAAGCCGCTTACCCCCCACACTCCCGCCGCCGGCGGGCTGTAATAGAGTTTCTGCAAGTCGTGATCGTCGCCGGTAAAATCCCACCGCAGTCCATAGTTGACGGTCAGGTTCGGCCGCACGCGCCAGGAATCCTTCATGTACAATCCCCACGCTTGTTGACGCTCGTCCAGGTTCCACGCTCCGTACAGAAGATCGTACGTGTGGTTGCTGGGATCGAGGGGCACGGTGTAGGCCATGATGCCAATGTCGCCGGTCAGAATCGAGTAGAAGCTCTGCATCTCGTCCGCTTGCCACTGGGCAGCGGCCGGTACCGCCGCTTGACCCGGCTGGAGATAGGTTGAGCACGGGTCGGAGATGCCACAGGGGAACGGGGAGCCGGTGGGATAACCGCCAAAAACGATGTTGTTGTAACCCAGGCGAGGATTCCAGTAATGGTCTTGCTCGCGGTAGAAGCTCGTCCCGAGACTGAGGTTGTGAGCTCGATGTTGCCACACCACATTGTCGGAAAAGTTCACGAGCGGATAGAAGTTGCTGATTGCCGAGTACCAGAAGTTGCCGTTGGCCGGATTCAGTCCATCCGGGCCGGCCCACCAGTTGATGAAGCGGAACTTCTCCGGATCTTGCGACTGATTGGGCGAGTTCCAGGCAGCGTTATAGAGGTATCCGCCCCTGAACTGGTTGATCAGTGTGGGCCGAATCGTCCAATCGAAGCCCAAAGACGCGGTGTAGGCTTTCGACTTGAAGCCAGCCGTCTGGTACGCGAAATCCGGTCCCGGGAACTGCTGCGGGTACACATTCGGCTGGCTGATCGTGGTTTCGTTCAGGGCGAAGTTGAAGCGCATTGTTTGCGTGGCGTTGTAGTCGACACGCAACGTCGGGTAGTGGAAGTACTGCGGGTTCGGTTCAAGGAATTGGACTTGTTCGGCATTGTACGGCACGCCCGACATCGGAACAATGCTGGCACCCGGGGTTTTGATGGCTTTGTTGATCTTCGCCATCTCCGATGACTGTTGAGTGCCCAAGTCCAAGACGTACGGGTTTGCGGGCAGACCTTGGGGTACCACGGTCGGGTCGAGCAGATTCACTTGATACACGTTTCCGTCCGTGCCGTCATAGGTGTAGATCCCGCTCTGCATCAGCGGCGTCATAAAGGATGTGTTGACCTGTTGTTGTCCCGGAATGTCGTCGCGCTCATAGGAAAAGAAGAAGAACAGCTTGTCCTTTAGAATCGGGCCGCCGATGCTACCTCCCAGGTCATTCTTGTGGTACAGCGGTTTGGGGGCGAGGCCACCTTGCGAAATCACATAGTCGTTGAACCACGAGTTGGCGTTGAAGGAGGAATTCTGCAGATCGGCGAATAAGCGCCCATGGAACTTGTTGGTCCCGCTGCGCGTCACAAATGCGACCTGCATGTTGCCTTGCCCGTAGCCCTGGTCGGAATCGAGCTGGTCGGTCTGAATCGCCATTTCCTGGATGTTCTGAATGCGGGGCGACGCCGCCGTCCCGTTGTACGCGTTGCCACTGTCCTTAAAACGGCTGGATTGCCCAATCACTCCGTCAATGCTGTTCACCTGGGCTGCGCCAGGCAAGTTGTTCCAAGTACCGGCGGCATATCCTGGAACGTAAGTCGCTAGTGCGGTCAGGTCCCGGTCACCCAGCGGCAAATCCTCAATCTGCTTCAGGTCGATGGTCCCGCCGATGGCGTTGGACGTATATTCCACCAGAGGTACCTCGCTAGCCGTGACCTCCACCGTCTCGTGAATGGCTCCCACTTTCAAAGTCACCTTGACATCCGTGACTAGGGCCGCATGCACTATGACCGAATCGTAAACCACCGATTTATATCCAACGCTGGACACTGTCAGCTTATAAGTGCCCAGGCTCAGCCCGATGAAACTGTACGTACCCACGCTTTGGGTTGTGGCCTTGCGGACGTCGTTGGTGGAGAGATCCTGCAGAGTAAGGGCGGCTCCGGGCACAACACCGCCACTCTGGTCCGAGACAGTGACCGCAATCGTTCCCTGAGACCCCGTTTGTGTCCGTGCGGAGGGTGTGTATATGAGCAGCATGGCTACAACGACTGCCACAACGCAACCTGAAAGATTCTTGGAGAATTCCCGAAACATACAGCCCTCCTTCAGTACGCAGACAATCGCTACCTGAAGCAAGCAGATGAGCACAGGCAGTCCACTAAGATTTACCCGAGTGATGTATACTTTATACAACCTGATTGTCAAGCGTTATTCCTCCCCTTGATCTCTGGGAAAAACAGCAATACCAGATGACCGGCAAGCGGTTCCTTATACGATCCAACAACGAAGCCCACGGCTTTGGCGATTGCCTCTGCAGCTTCCGCTGCAGCTCCGGTCGGCTGCTCTAGTTTGCATTCTGCCGGGCCGAGGCCCTTCGTCCCGGGCTTGGCTTTGCGAGGGCGAAGACGCGGCGGTGCGCGCTTGCCCATGGCAGAGGTACTCCAGTTCTCGAGTCAACGTCCTCAATCTCCGACGACCGTCACCAGGACATTTCGTTGTCGCCCGCGAATATCGCATTCGAGATGGAAGATCTGCTGCCAGGTACCGAGAGCCAGCTTGCCATCCACGATGGGCACGGTCAGAGACGGTCCGAGCAATGTGGCCTGCAGGTGGGAATGGCCGTTGCCATCATGCCAGGCTTGTTCGTGGCCGTAGTTGCGGCTGGGCGGGATCAGCTTGTCCAGAATGGCGGGCATGTCTCCCCGCAACCCGGGCTCGAACTCAATCGTGCCGACCGCCGCCGTGCTGCCGATGTTGAAGACATTGACGATTCCAGTTTTGACACCCGAGGAGTTGACGACGCCGGCCACTTGCTCGGTGATGTCATGCATGTCCCCGTGACCTTTGGTGTCGAGAGAAATCTGTTGTTGATAGCTCATGTCTAAGCCCCCCTTCCTCACCGGGCATCTCCCGCGCTTTATTTGCAACCCGTCAATATTAACGGCAACGTGAACGTGACTGGCGGCACCGAAGGAAAAAGGCTGGACCGCCCACTGAAGTGTCTTTGTAGAATGGAAAGAAATGTCTGTCTTGGTCGAGCTGTATAACACGGGTGATGCCACGATCAGAAGGGAAGTTCAGGCGGTCGTTGAACACGTTCTGAGCGGCCGGCCTGGGGAGTGGCATGTGTCGATTGTTGGGTCTCGTGCGCAGGAAGATTGGGAGATGAAGGTCGAAGGCCCCAACGGGTTTGAGCGATCGTACACACTGGTAGGAAGTGCCGGAGAGCACCAGCCTATGGCCATCGGGAATCTGCTCCTGAGGCTGGTCTCGAAAATCTCATAAGCAGAAGGACACTGCCGAGCAAGACTTCATTCTAACTTGCTGATCGGCGGATCGGAGATCGCGTGATGAGTGGCAGGGGCGGTTTGTCCCGGACTCGCGTCTTGGTTTTGTGTGGGTTCCTCCTCCTATCGATGTACCCGAGCCCGTCATACCCGCAGGAGGAAGAGAGAGTCGAGCCCGGGCACGCTATCGGCAAGGTCTCGACCCAGGGAGACCTGATCGTCATGGAATTGGATGAGGGAGCGCTCGGAAAGGCCAACCTGTTCGACCTTGTCGAGCACACGCTGCGTTTCTCCCCAGAGGGTTCCCGCTATCGGGTGGAGACCGGTGCGCTGCAGTGGGATGCGGACTTCGGCACTGAACTCGCGGGCCCGGAAGTGACTCTTCATCAGTTCGCCTTTCCTTTTTCCAGTCAGAGCTGGACCTCGTTCGGTGTGGGCAGAACCGGATCGATCCGCTTCGGCGCGCCAGAAAAAGAAGACAGCCCTTTCCCGCGTGGCCCTGGTGACGGAGGAGTATCTATTGGCCGGTTCGACCCGTTGGCAGAAGCGGCCAGCACATTGATCGACAGTGCCCCGGCGATCTGCGTGTTCTTCAAGCCGCGGATGTCGGGACCTCATTATGTGAAGGAACTGGCGGACCGCGTGGTCATCACCTGGGACCTCACGGAACCATTCGGGAATATTCAGGATTTCACCTGGTTCAAGACGACCAATCGTTTTCAGGCTGTCCTGCATCGCGACGGATCCATAGAGATGTCTTACAAGGAACTTGCCGCGAAGGATGCCATTGTTGGCATCTATCCTGTGCCTGGGGGCGCGGAAAAGCCTTTGGCGACTCTCAGCGCTGAGCCGCATCCATCCGTGCCCGCGCATTTGGATGTCCGTAATCTCAAACTCTCCGTTGTTGACGGCGTTCTTATGAAGGTCACGTTCGAAACACGTGGGCCTGTGCCGGCGGAAGGTGATCCAGCGGCGGACGGCATTACGTATCGGGTGTTCTTTGACGTGCACCAATCGGCTAACACCAGCGCCGACGCTGCACACGCGTCCCTTGCCTGGACGGCGCTGGGAATCGCCTGGCGTGGACGTCCCTCAAGGTACGTCGCATTCGGCCCTGACGTCTCGCGGCGAGTGAAAGCGACAGGCAACACGATCACACTTCAGGGAGTGCTGCCGGCGGCGCTCCGCGGAGTCGAGCAGATTGCTGTTTACGCTGAGGTTGCAACACGTGGAGCCTCCGAACCGGTGGAACGGATACCGTCCCGGGTAGTTCGGCTGGCTGGAATTGGCAATCCCGAGGTTCACCTTTCTTCCCTCGCGCACAAGGACGGTCCATTTGCCGTCGTGTACGAACCATTCCACTATTTGTCTTTACCACGGCCTCAGGACCTGGCTTGCACGGTCATTAAAGCGCTCGGCGACAAGTTCGATTTTCTGGCTTACTACTCCGATTTCCGCATTGACAACCAAGAGGCCGGGACCCCGAGTGACGGGCCTAAGGCTGGCAACGTGAAGGGAACGGGAGAGGATCAACACGACCTCGAAGCTTATTGCAGCCAAGGCAGGTTCCAGTGGGAGTATGTGCAACCCGTCTACGTCCGCTCGAACCAAATGCAGGAGCGCCCTCCGGAGGGAGCACCGGTTGGGACCGATCGCGACATAACTTTTTATCTGCACCAGCTCTCGGAGAGCTCACCGGACGGAAAGATTCTTCCCTACAACTATGCGATGTCGCAGCTTGGGCATGAGATGGGCCATCGCTGGGCCGCATTTGTCTCGGCGAAAGTTAACGGCGAGACCATTCCGCTGGGCCCTGTCCACTGGGCGCGAGGGCTGCAGGCTCTGGTTGCATTTCCGTATCAACGGCCCACAGAGGCATCGGCCATGGGCGGGGGCGTCTGGCAGGATAATTTCGATGGAACTTACACGCAGCTCGACGACGACTACTACGTGCCAGCGACAGGCTATTCCTATCTTGACTTGTATCTC
>Ga0209039_10003826_pt1 | contig 11482 bp, 11 predicted proteins | sample BogFormECP12_OM1_FD_188238 | JGI IMG/M metagenome (GOLD analysis project Ga0209039, IMG submission 188238) | Bog forest soil microbial communities from Calvert Island, British Columbia, Canada - ECP12_OM1 (SPAdes) (version 2) | ecosystem: Environmental > Aquatic > Freshwater > Wetlands > Bog ... | reverse complement strand
CACCGGCGCCTGTGGCCCGGCAAGCTCGCACCGTGAGCTGGCGCTCAGGCACCGGGCCATCGGCATGCAGGCGGCCGGTGCCCAGATTCGCAGATTCGGTGTCCCTCCCGCGTTTGTCGTAGCCCCGTGGCAGGATCAGACCCGGTCCAGACCGCGCCAGGGAGTGCCCCGCCGAAATGTTCCACGCTGACCTGCATATTCATTCGAGATTCTCGCGTGCCTGCAGTAAGGACTGCGACATCGAGCACCTTTCGGCGTGGGCGCTGCGCAAGGGTCTCACCGTGCTCGGAACCGGGGATTTCACGCACCCCGCGTGGGCGGCGGAACTGAGGGAATCCCTCGTCCCGGCGGAGCCCGGCCTGTTCCGGGTCCGGCCGGACCTGGAACAGCGGCTCCTCCGCGATTCCGCGGCGACCTGCGCCGGCACCGTCCGGTTCATGCTTTCCGTCGAGATCTCCACCATTTACCGGCGCGACGAGCGCACCAGGAAGGTGCACCACCTTATTTACGCGCCGAACTTCGAGGCCGCCGACCGGATCACCGCGGCGCTGGCCAAGATCGGCAACCTGGCCTCGGACGGCAGGCCGATTCTCGGCCTGGATTCTCGTGACCTGCTGGACATCACGCTCTCGGCCGATCCGGGCTGCTTTCTCGTGCCCGCCCATGTCTGGACGCCCTGGTTCGCCGTCCTCGGCTCGAAATCCGGCTTCGACGCGGTACAGGAATGCTACGCCGACCTGGCCGGGCACATATTCGCGGTCGAGACCGGCCTATCGTCGGATCCGGCGATGAACTGGGCCTGTTCGTCGCTGGATGAGTACCGCCTGGTCAGCAACTCCGATGCGCATTCGCCGCCGATGCTCGGCCGCGAGGCCACCGTATTCAACACCGATCTCGATTATTTCGCCATGGCGGCGGCACTGCGCACCGGAAACGGCCTCGAAGGTACGATCGAGTTCTTTCCCGAAGAGGGGAAATATCACCTGGACGGGCACCGCAAATGCGGGGTCCGGGTCGATCCTGAGCAAACCCGGGCCCTGGATACCATCTGCCCGCAGTGCGGTAAGCCCCTGACCGTTGGCGTGCTGCACCGGATAGCGGAGCTCGCCGACCGCCCCGCGGGCTTCCGCCCGCCCGGCGCCGCGGGGTTCACCAGCCTGGTCCAGCTACCCGAGATCGTCGGCGAGATCCTGGCCACCGGGCCGAAGAGCAAGAAAGCGGTCGGCGAAGTCGGCCGGCTGGTCGCCGCGCTCGGACCTGAGCTGACCATCTTGCGCGAGACCCCGCTCGATGATCTCCGCCGTGCGGGCGGGTCGCTGCTTAGCGAGGGCATCGCCCGGCTGCGGCGCGGCGAGGTCATCAGGGATGCCGGTTACGACGGCGAATACGGCACCATCCGCCTGTTCCAGCCGGGCGAACTGGACGGAGCGGCGCTCTTCACCGTGGCCGGCCTGGCCCCGGCAGACAAGCACAATAACGCCGAACGGGCCCGGGTACCTCGCACCGGCTCCAGGCCCGAGCGGCGTCAGCGTGACGCCACGGCGCCTGATCCCGAGGCCGTTGCGCCGGAGAGCGCGACCGCCGGGACGGCCTCGCTGCTCGACGGGCTTGATCCGCAGCAGCGGGCCGCGGCCACCGCTGACGGACCGCTGCTGATCATCGCGGGACCGGGAAGCGGCAAGACGCGGACGCTCACCTACCGCATCGCCCACCAGATCACGGACCGCGGCGTGCCGGCCGGGAACTTCCTGGCGATCACGTTCACCCGGCGGGCCGCCCAGGAGGTACAGGACCGGCTGGCCGGACTGCGCCCAGGCCAGCCCACCGTGACCACGTTCCACGGCCTGGGCCTGCGGATCCTGCGCGAGCACCACGACGCGGCCGGGCTCGGCCCGCGGTTCAAGGTCGCGGACGAGACCGTCAAGCTCCAGGTCGCGACCGAACTGACCGGGTCCGAGCGAGACGGGCGCAAGCTGCTCGCCGGGCTGGACCAGGACGCCACGCTGGCCTTGCGCCGCGAACTGGCGGCCCGCGACCTGATGGACTTCGACGGGCTGGTCGAGATGTCAGCGGCCCTGCTCCGCGACGATCCAGCCATCGCGGATGAGCTGCGCACCCGCTGGCCGCGGATCAGCGTGGACGAATACCAGGACATCGACGCCGTGCAGTACGACCTGCTCCGCACGATCAGCGGCGACGGCACCGGGCTGACCGCGATCGGGGATCCCGATCAGGCCATCTACGGCTTCCGCGGCGCCGACGTCAGCATCTTCGGCCGGTTCGCGGCGGATTTCCCTGGGGCGACCACGGTGGAGCTCACCAGGAACTACCGTTCGAGTCCGGAGATCGTGACCGCCGCGATGCAGGTCATATCGCCGACGACGCTGGTCCCGGGACGAACCGCGGTCGCGGTCCGGGGCGGTCCCGCGGGCGCGGTCACCTTCGACGAGGCGGCCGACGAGCACGCCGAGGCGGCCTGGATCGCCGCCGCCATCGACCAGCTGCTCGGCGGCGCGTCCTTCCATAGCCTCGACAGCGGCCGGGCCGACGGGCACGCCCACGGCAAGCTCGGGCTCGCCGACATAGCCGTCCTGTACCGCACCGACGCCCAGGCCGGCCCGCTCGGCCAGGCGCTGACCCGGGCCGGGTTGCCGTTCCAGAAGCGCTCGCACGACCTGCTCGCCCGCCGGCCCGGGGTGGCCGACATCATCCGCGAGATGCGCCTCGTGCACGCCGGTCCGGCCGCCCCCGGCGATGTCGCCGGGCAGCTGACGGCGGCGGTGCGGTCCCTGGCCGGCGCCCGCGGCGAGCGTGACGCCACGGTCGTCGACATCCGCGCGGCGGGCGAGCTGCTCACGCCGCTGGCCCGCCGGTGCGGCGCCGACTTCGAACGTTTCGGCGCCGAGATCTCCCTCGGCGCCGAAACCGACGCGCTGGATCCGCGAGCCGAGGCGATCACCCTGCTGACCCTGCACGGCGCCAAGGGCCTGGAGTTCGACGTGGTGTTCCTGGCCGGCTGCGAGCGCGGCCTGCTGCCGCTGTGGCTGCCGGGTCCGGTCACCGCGGCCGACGTCGCCGAGGAGCGGCGGCTGCTGTTCGTCGGGATGACCCGGGCGCGCGACCGGCTGCTGCTTACCTGCGCGGCCCGGCGGACCAGGCCCGGCTCCGGTGAGGCGGCCGGCCGGTCACCGTTCCTGACCGCGGTCACTCCAGAGCTGCCCGGCCTGACCGGGCCGCGGCGAGCCCGCCGCTCAGCCGACCGCCAGCTGCGCCTGCTCTGACCTGGACCTTATGTCTGCACGGTGGTGCCGGCCGGGAAGCCGCGGCGCGGGCTGCCGGTCAGCAGCCAGGCTTGCTGCCTGCCGTACACCTGCCAGCTGCGGCCGCTGCCGCCCCTGGCCCTGGTGCTCCGGCTGCTCCGGGACACCTGCCGCGCTGAGCCCGAGCCCGGGCGCCTTACCTGAGCAGCTTGTGCACCTCGCGGAACCGCGAATGCCGCGAGTCGCGCAGCCACTCGAACAGCACCATCTCCGACGTCACGATCTCCGCGCCGTGCTGTCGCGCCCGGTCGATGGCGGCCGCCCGGTCCGCCGGATCACGCGAGCCGGTCGCGTCCGCCGCCCAGACCACCCGGCGCCCGGACGTGAGCAGGTCAAGCACCGTCTGAAGGACGCATACGTGCGCCTCGCAGCCGGCCACGACGATCTCGCCGGACCCGGCGGGCAGCAGCGCGGCGAAGCCAGGGGCAGCCGCCGCCGAGAACGTCGTCTTGGCCAGGATCGCCTGCGGGTAGCCGGCCAGCGGCGGCACCGTCGGACCCAGGCCGGGCGGGTGCTGCTCGGTCGCGCGGACCGGCACGCCCAGCAGCGTCGCCGCCTCCGCGAGCCGGACGGCCCGGGCTACGACGGCCTCCTGATCTTCGATGACGGGCATGAGCCGCTCCTGCAGGTCGATCAGCAGGAGGGCGGCGCCCCCAGTGGTGAGTAGCACGCCACCGACGCTACTTCATCGCGGGGCGGCCAGAAATGTCAGTGGTCCGGAGCAAGATAGGACTGACACGAAGAGCCAGGTACGGAGACTTGAGATGGCAGCAGGCGATACCCAGATCACGATCGCGGGGAATCTCGTTGACGACCCGGAGTTGCGTTTTACCCCGGCGGGGCAGCCGGTGGCGCGGTTCCGGGTGGCGTCGACGCCGAGGTTCCGGGACAACTCGACCGGGGAGTGGAAGGACGGCGACAGCCTGTTCCTGACGTGCAATGTGTGGCGGCAGGCGGCGGAGAACGTCGCGGAGAGCCTGACCCGGGGCACGCGGGTGATTGTGTCGGGGCGGCTGCGGCAGCGGTCGTATGAGACCAAGGAAGGCGAGAAGCGGACCGTCTACGAGGTCGAGGTGGACGACGTCGGCCCCTCGCTGCGAAATGCGTCCGCCAAGGTGAACAAGGTCGCCCGGAACGGCTCGGGCGGCAGCCCGGGTGGCCCCGGCGGTCCCGGGGGTTCCGGCGGCCGGCCATCCGGCGGCCAGGGCCACGCTGGCGGCGGGGATGCCGATCCGTGGGCGTCCGACGGCGCCGGCGGCTACACCGACGAACCTCCCTTCTGAGCACCGCGGCCGTACCGGCTTAGGGACGCCCGCACGAGGGAAGCAGGGGTATAGCTGAGGCACCTGGATCCCATCCGGCCGTGACTGGCCGTGCCGCCGCCGGGGTCTGGAGCGACGCGGTCCCTGCACCCCGTGCTTTGACCTGGTGCAGGATGTTTGCGAACGTGCTCCATCGTTTAGGCCTTAAGGCGCCCGCACCAGGGACCTAAGTCCCTGGGTGACGACTGTGCGAAGACCAACTGCTGTCATTCTTCAAACCAGTCGGGGGGCCTCCCTTCGTCAAACCAGTCGGGGGCCGTGGAGGTGGTTTGCGCGGCAGAGACCTCGAGCGAGGAAATGGCATGGTGGAACGCTTCGCCGACATAGGCGGTGTCGGCCGTGAAGGTCGCGCTGGCGCCCTGGCAATTGCTGCCGGCGTAGACGGTGACGGCGTACCCGGGCGCGACCTTCAGCGAGGAGACGGCGTCGTTCCCGACCGCTCCAGCGCTGGTGCCGAGGCGGTAGATCCCCTCCTCCAAGGTCGTGACCGCGCCGCCATAATCACGGTCAGTGAACAACTGCGCCTTGCCCGAACTGGGGGGCATGGCCCACCTCCTGTGTCAGGGACGAAGCACTGCCTCGATCCTTCCCTCCGCGCCGCAGCGCCGCAACCCTCCTCGATCCGGGCAGACCCGCACGCTGGCTCGGGTGCCCCGTGCGGCCGGGGGTGCTGAACGCAATCGTAACGGCAGGCCGAGGCCCGGACCTCGGGTCGAAGGTCCTCCGCGGTGAGGCTCAATGCCCATGGCCGCGCCGGCCCCCGGTCCCAGATGATGACGGAACAATGGCCTGCCAGCTCAGTACTAGAAAGGGAGCGGCCATGAGCTTCAATCTTGCGGTTATCCTCCGCGAAAGCGCGCAGTCATCACCAGACAAGCCGGTGGCGGAGTACGACGGTGGCAGGCTTACCTACCGGGAGTTGGACCACGCGTCTGACCGGCTCGCGGCCGCCTTGACGGCGGCGGGTGTCAAGCCCGGCGACCCCGTCGCGCTGCAGCTGCCCAACATCCCGCAGTTCCTCGTCTCCTACTTCGGGATCCTCAAGGCAGGCGCCACCGTGGTGCCGCTGAACGTGTTGCTGCGGGCACCGGAAGTAGCGTTCCATCTAGGCGACAGCGGGACCCGCGTCCTGATCACCTGGGAGGGAGTGCTGGCCGAGGCCCGCAAGGGGGCGGAGGCCGCCGGGCTCGATCAGATCTACGCCGTCGGCCACGCGGATAGCTTGGACGGCGTCGCGCCGTTCGAACGACTCCTGGACGTCATCGTCCCGCACTTCGAGATGGCCACCCGGCAGCCTACCGACACCGCCGTCATCGTCTACACGTCCGGGACGACCGGGCGCCCCAGGGGCGCCGAGCTCACGCACATCCAGCTGTACATGAACGCCGACATCCCCGGCCGCCTGTTCGATGTCCAGCCCGACGACATCGTGATCACCGTCTTGCCGCTGTTCCACGTGTTCGGCCTGTCCAGCATTCTGGACGTCTGCGTGCGGTTCGGCTGCACCATGTCGCTGGTCCCGCGGTTCACTCCCGCCGCGGTGCTGACCGCGATCCAGCGGGACCGGGTCACGATCTTCGAGGGTGTGCCCACCATGTTCGCCGACCTGCTGTCCTACCCGGATCTGAAGAGCTACGACCTGTCCTCGCTGCGGGTCGCCATCTCCGGCGGGGCATCCATCCCCGCACCCGTCCTCGACGCGTTCGAGGAGCGCTTCGGGCTGGTGATCCTGGAAGGTTACGGGATGACCGAGACCGCGTCGACGACGACCTTCAACGTCAGCGCGGACGAGCGGCGCCCGTACAGCGTCGGCAAGCCCATCTGGGGGACGCAGACCCAGGTCTGGGACTCCGACGGCCGGCCGCTGTCCCCCGGCCCGGAGAACGTGGGCGAGGTCGTCACCCGCGGCCTGCACGTGATGAAGGGATACCTGAACAACCCGGAGGCGACCGCCAGTGCCTTCACCGGTGACTGGCTGCACACCGGTGACCTGGGCTATTTCGACGAGAACGGGTTCTTGTTCATCGTCAGCCGCAAGAAGGAGCTCATCATCCGCGGCGGTTACAACGTGTACCCGAGTGAGATCGAGAACGTGCTGCACGCCCACCCGGCGGTAGCCGAGGCGGCCGTGGTCGGCATTCCCGACGAGCGGCTCGGGGAAGAAGTCATGGCCGTAGTCATCGTGCGGCCCACGATGGAACTGCTCGAAGCCGAGCTCATCTCCTACTGCCGGGAGCGCCTGGCCGCCTACAAATGCCCGCGGATCTTCCAGTTCCGTTCGGAGCTGCCCAAGAACACGCTGGGGAAAGTCCTGAAGGACGCACTGGTCCCCAGGTGAAGCAGCGGCGCCCTCGGCGACCAGGAGGAACGTAGACCATGACCGCACCCGTCTCTCCGGTTCCCGCACCTGCGCCCCGGTTCGCTGCCACTCGCGCGCGCGGCCCTGGTGCGACCCCTCAGCGCCCTGAGCGGCACGAACGTGCACGAGGTCTACGTCCTCGCGCCGATGGCCAGCACCGAACCCGACCATCCGCTCCAGCCGCACCTGCGGATCGAGCGCCGGCTCAGGCAGCTGATCACCCGGCTGCTGCTCCGCCAGGCGAAGGCGCTGAGCGCGGAAGGTAAGCGTGTCACCATCGTGACGCCAGGTCCGAGGGACCTTGCGGTCATGGGCGCCAACCTCATGGACCCCGCCGCAGGCAGGACGTGCCGGAAGTCTCTCTCCGCACCTCGGCCGACTCGCTGGCCACGCTCGACTGGGTCACTGCGACTCCGCGCGCTGCCTGACCGGCCCGGCTCCCCGCAGGCGGACGTGGCCCTACAGGCCCAGGTCGCCCAGTTCCTTGTACAGGTCCGCGCGCGGATGGTCCGGGCTCGTCGGCACGGCCACGGTGGCGCCCGGCGAACCGCCGCCAGAATCGCGGGGTAGCGTCATCCGGTCCGTCCCGCGGACGGACCGCCTAGTCCGGAAGATCCATCCGGCGGCGAGCCCGCCGATCAGGCCGCCCAGGTGACCGATCCAGCTGACTCCGGGAGTCCCCGGTATCGCCACCGTCAGGATGTAGGCGTAGGACAGCGCCATGACGACCGCAGCGAGCGCGTCGATGAGGTTCCTGTCGATGATTCCCCGGGACAGGACGTAGCCGAAATAGCCGAAGATGAGGCCGCTGGCGCCCACCGTGAGCTCGTTGCCCTGGAACAGCCACACCGCCAGGCCGCTGGTGATCGCGACCAGCAGCGTCACGCCGAGGAACTTGGTCACGCCGCGGTAGGCGGCCAGCAGGCCGAAGACGAACAGCGGCCCGGAATTCCCCTCGATGTGATCCCACGAGAAGTGCAGGAACGGTGCCGTGAAGATCTCCGGCAGGCGCCCGATGTTGCGCGGCAGGATCCCGTAGCTGAAGTCAAGGTGGTAGTGGTCGGCCCAGTTCGCGACCTGGAGAATCCAGATCAGACCGATGAACCCGACCATCAGGAAGAACGCCTTCCTGGCCTCGGCCACGTCGATCTCGGTGGTCCGGCGCGCCGGGCCGCCCTTGCGCGCCTGGGGAACCGTCGTTCCGCCAGTCAGTGAACCGCCCCCGGATTGACTCGTCATGCTCACATTGTCCACCAGTTTCCCCGGACCCGGATAAGACCCGGCTTATGGTTTGCCGTCAGTCGGCCCGGCCGCACATGCAGCGTTCGCCGTCCAGGGCTTGATGGAGACACCAAGGCACGAAGTATGCCGTTCGGTATCAAGGGTTTGGACCGTCGTCAGGTGGCGGCGCGCCTGGAGATGTCCTCGCTGAGCACCTGCGCGCTGGCCCGGATCGCGGCCGGATCGAACGCGGCCGCGAGCGCGGCCAGGGCCGCGTCGAGATAGAAGGTCAGGTCGGCGTCGGCCCGGGCGGACCATCGGTCGTAAGCAGCGCGGCAGACGGCTAGGGTGGCACGGCCGACGGCGAGCGGGTAGAGCGAGTCGGCGGGCTGGCCGACGCGGGTCGCGGCGAAGTCGCTGATGGCGCGTTCCCATGCGTCGTAGTGGATGGCGGTACTGGACTGCAGGGCGGGCACCGAGCCAATCAGGTTCATCCGCATCCGCAGCTCGGGTATGTCCCGTGGCCCGTAGTGGTTGGCGGCGACCACCGCACGGCGGATGGCGTCCATCATCGGCACCCCTGCGGGCACCTCGGCCAGTGCGGCGCGGATCACGTCGACCTCGTGGTCGAACTCGCTCCACAGGACGCTCGCCTTGGAGCTGAAGTAGCGGAAGAACGTCCGCTTGCTGACTCCGGCTTCAGCCGCAATCTGCTCGATGGTGGTGCTGTCGAATCCCTGGTCGGTGAACAGGCGCAGGGCGATCAGCTCGAGCTCACGCCGGCTGGTGCCGGGAGGCCGGCCGCGCCGTGTGCTGGCCGTGGTCACCGCCTTGCCGGTCAACACTTGCCTGCCTCCCAGGAAGACGGGGCCGGAAGAGTTCATTCGGAAGAGTCTTGCCTTATGTCACAAGGTGACGTTAACATGCGAAATATATTCGTCACTGTGTGACGGAAATAGTGCCGACGCAACCATCGTCCACGTCCGCGCAGCCAGGGAGAGTGTCATGAGCGAAGGTGTCGCGACCGCTGACATCACGGAGGCCACGGCCCCAGCCGGACCGCAGGCGGCCGAACCTGAGCTGGCGGGTGCGGACCTGCTGGTGGAAGAGGTTTCCATCGACGGCATGTGCGGTGTCTACTGAGACCCAGGCCAGAGGCGCGCGGGCCGGCTTTGACCTCGACCGCCCCTGGCAGCTGCACCCGCAGGTGTCGGTGCGCCCGGAGCGCTTCGGGGCGCTGCTCTACCATTTCGGTACCCGTCGGCTGTCGTTCCTGAAGAGCCCCGCCCTGCTCACCGTGGTCAGCTCGCTTGGTGACGCGCCTAGTGCCCGCCAGGCCTGCCAGTCGGCCGGGGTGACCGAGGCCGAGCTGCCTGCCTACGCCGCGGCCCTGCAGACGCTGGCCAGCTCGAAGATGATCTGTGCGCGGGTGAGCTCGTGACCCAGCCCCTGGTGACCCAGCCGCCGGTAACACTGCCGCTGGTGGAGCAGTTTCAGTACGGGCTGGACGCGCCGATCTGCCTGACCTGGGAACTGACTTACGCCTGCAACCTGTCCTGCGTGCACTGCCTGTCCAGCTCCGGCCGGCGCGACCTGCGCGAGCTTTCGACGGCCGAGTGCCGGGCGGTGATCGATGAGCTGGAGCGGATGCAGGTCTTCTACGTGAACATCGGCGGCGGCGAGCCCACGGTCCGGCCTGATTTCTGGGGCCTGGTCGATTACGCCACCGCCCACCACGTCGGCGTGAAGTTCTCGACCAACGGCGTGAAGATCGACCCGGCGGCGGCTCGCCGCCTGGCCGCCAGCGACTACGTCGATGTGCAGATCTCGCTGGACGGCGCGACCGCCGAGGTCAATGACGCGGTACGCGGCCCGGGCTCTCACGCCACGGCGCTGCGGGCGATGCGCCACCTGGCCGAGGCCGGCTTCCGGGGCTTCAAGATCTCCGTGGTAGTGACCAGGCAGAACGTCAGCCAGCTCGATGACTTCAAGGCGATCGCCGACCGGTTCGGCGCGCAGCTGCGACTGACCCGGCTGCGCCCTTCGGGCCGTGGCGCCGATGTCTGGGATCAGCTGCACCCGACGGCCGGCCAGCAGCGGCAGCTCTATGACTGGCTGGTGGCCCACGGCGAGCAGGTGCTGACCGGCGACTCGTTCTTCCACCTGGCGGCCTACGGAGAGGCGCTGCCCGGTCTCAACCTGTGCGGCGCGGGCCGGGTGGTCTGCCTGATCGACCCGGTCGGCGATGTCTACGCGTGCCCGTTCGCCATCCACGACAGCTTCCTGGCCGGGAACGTCCGCGGGCCCGGGGGCTTTGCCGCGGTCTGGCGGGAATCTGAGCTCTTCGCCGACCTGCGCCGACCGCAGACCGGCGGCGCGTGCCACTCGTGCTCGGCTTACGACTCCTGCCGCGGCGGGTGCATGGCGGCCAAGTTCTTCACCGGGCTGCCGCTCGACGGCCCCGACCCCGAGTGCGTCAAGGGCCACGGCGAGCGCGCGTGGTCCTCGGTCGCCAGCATGTCCGCGCCGCGCCCGTCGGGTGACCACTCCCACCGCTCCCGCCGCTCCCGCCCGGTGCCCGTGTCGATCGGCGCCCGACCGCCGACAGGCAACGGCCTGCGGCCGGACCGCGCCTGCGACGAGAACCCGCTGGCCGGCTTCAGCTGATGATGATCGAGAAATGGCAAGCCCGGAGGCGCTGAGTACACACAGCCGGGGCGCGACCCTGGCCGCGATGAACCCGCAGCTCGCGGGCAAGGTCGCCGGGCGGCCAGAGGTCATCGTGCTGCAGGCGGTGCCGGCCGGCGATCCGCCGAAGGGCCCAGCTGCGATGATCACCACGGTGCAGGCGAGACAATCCCAGTAGGCCGTTTCGCCGGGAGCAGCCCGGCAGCCCACGAAATGGGAGGAAAACGGGCATGAGTCCTGCTGCGAGTCCTGTCGCGCTCGTCACGGGCGCGGCCCGCGGAATCGGCGCGGCCACCGTCGCGGCACTGGCGGCGGGCGGGTGGCGCGTCGTGGCGGTGGACCGGTGCGGCGACGACACCGCTCTGCCGTACGCGCTCGGGTCGCGCGGTGAGCTGGACCGCGTGGTCGCGGACGCCTGCGCAGTGGCTAGCGACGCGGGGGCCGGCGATGCGGCGGTCATCGCGGCACAAGCCGACACCCGCGACCCCGATGCCCTGGCCAGCGCGGTGAGGCTGGCCGAGGATCGCTGGGGCGGGCTTGACGCGGCGGTCGCAGCCGCGGGCGTCATCGCC
>Ga0209039_10003823_pt1 | contig 11490 bp, 10 predicted proteins | sample BogFormECP12_OM1_FD_188238 | JGI IMG/M metagenome (GOLD analysis project Ga0209039, IMG submission 188238) | Bog forest soil microbial communities from Calvert Island, British Columbia, Canada - ECP12_OM1 (SPAdes) (version 2) | ecosystem: Environmental > Aquatic > Freshwater > Wetlands > Bog ... | reverse complement strand
TGAGCTGCCCGAGGCGCGTGTAGAGAGCCTCTGCTGCGGCATGGGCGGCGGCAGGATCTGGGCGGAAACCGAAAAGCATGAACGATTCTCCAACCTCAGGGTAGAGCAGGCTATCGGCCTCGGGGCCGAAGAGCTGGTTACCTCCTGCCCCTATTGCGTGACCGCTCTTGAGGACTCGAGGTTGGTCTTGAATCATGCTGATGATATACAGGTGAAGGACATTACGGAGATAGTACAGGAAGTACTATAAGACTGATAAACCTTACGAGGGAATAGAGAAGTGGAAAAACAACTGGCAGAAAAAGAACAAATTGAGCAGCTTCCCGAGAGCCGTACCGGTGACGTAATGGTTGTCGGCGCAGGGATCAGCGGCATTCAGGCAGCACTTGATCTCGCCGAGACAGGACTCAAGGTTTACCTGGTTGAAAAATCGCCTGCGCTTGGCGGCCATATGGCTCAGCTCGACAAGACCTTTCCGACCAACGACTGTTCCATGTGTATCGAATCTCCGAAGTTCATCGAATGCAGCAGACACCCTAATATAGAAATCCTGACCTATACCGAAGTTGAAAGGGTGGAAGGAGAAGCCGGTGAATTCAACGTCACATTGGTTGAGAAGCCCAGATACATCCAGGCGGAGGAGTGCACGGGTTGCGGCACCTGCGTGGAGTACTGTCCGGTCAGGGTCGAGGATGAGTACAATCAAGATCTCTCTTTGAATAAAGCCATCCACATATATTTTTCCCAGGCTGTTCCGCTTGTCACCTACATAGACCGTGAAAAATGCTCTTTCCTTAAAGAGGAGAGATGCCAGATCTGCGCGGGTGTATGTAAGAACAAGGCTATAGACCTTTACCAGAAGCCGCGCAGAATGGAAATAGAGGTGGGAGCGATAGTTCTGTCTCCCGGCTTCGAGGTGTTCGACCCCAAGCCTCGGAACGACTATGGTTACGGAATCATGGAAAACGTCGTGACCTCGCTCGATTACGAACGCATACTCTGCGCTACCGGCCCTTACGAAGGTGAGATTCGACGCACGTCCGACAAGAAGCATCCGCACAAGATAGCGTGGATCCAGTGTGTCGGTTCGAGGCAGGTGATCGAAGGCGGCAATAGCTATTGCTCGGCGGTATGTTGTGCTTATACACAGAAGCAGGTGATCCTCACAAAGGATCATGACGCGGACGCTGAATGTACGATATTCCATAACGACGTACGCGCGTTCGGCAAGGATTTTGAGCGATTCTATCAGAGGGCGGAGAACCTTCCCGGCGTGAGGTTCATAAGAAGTTATGTATCAATTGGCAAAGAGAACCCGGAAAATAAGAACGTCACCATTCGGTACTCGACGTATGAAGATGGAGTAAAGGAAGAGGAGTTCGATCTCGTCGTCTTATCTGTCGGGTTGAACCCTCCTGAGGATGTGAAGAAGATGTCCGATACGTTCGGCGTCGAGCTGACCCCTCAGGGGTTCTGTAAAACCAATCCCGTCAATCCTATCCAGACCACGCGGCCTGGAATCTTTATGAGCGGAGCCTTCCAGGGCCCCATAGACATTCCCGAGTCGGTTATGAGCGCCAGCGGCGCCGAAGCTCTGTGCGGTCAGCTGCTTGCTTACAGGCGAGGAGATCTGGCATTGGCGCGGGAATATCCCGAGGAGCGGGATGTCACCGGAGAGAAGCCACGGGTAGGCGTCTTTGTCTGCCATTGCGGCGCCAATATCGGAAGGGTGGTGAATGTTCCGTCGGTGGTTGAATACGCTAAAGGTTTGAAGAATGTGGTCCACGCACAGGAGGCACTCTTTGCGTGTTCGACCGACACAGCCAAGAAAATAGCCACAACGATCCGCGAGAAGGGGCTCAACCGGGTGGTGGTCGCCGCATGCACACCAAGGACGCATGAGCCCCTGTTCCGCGACACGCTTCGGGAAGGCGGAATCAATCCGTACTTCTTCGACATGGCCAATATCAGAGAGCATTGCTCCTGGGTACATTCGCGGGAACCGGCCCTTGCGACCGAAAAGGCAAAGGATATTGTCCGGATGACCGTGGCACGCGCTACGCTTTCAAAGCCTCTCAAGGAACTTGAGGTGTCGGTGGACAAGAGGGCCTTAGTTATCGGAGGAGGGCTCGCCGGCATGACAAGCGCCTTGAGTTTAGCGGGTCAGGGATTCGAGGTCTACCTGTTGGAAAAGGAACCGGACCTTGGAGGAATGGCTAGAAGAATCCATTATACGCTGGAAGGCCTGGATGTTCAAACGTATCTTCATGATCTTGTGCGCAAGGTCTATCAGCACCCGGCGATTCATGTGAGCGCTGATGCAACCATCGTTGATGTCTCCGGATACGTGGGAAACTTTACAACCACAGTGAAGGCCGGATCGATGACGAAAGAGATAAAACACGGAATAGCAATTATTGCGGTAGGTGCCGAGGAATTCAAGCCGACCGAGTACCTTTGCGGAAAAGACGACAGGGTGATGACCCAGTTGGAACTGGAAGAGAAGATCGCCAATGGCGACGAAAAGGTGATCAACTCCCAGAGCCTGGTGATGATCCAATGTGTCGGCTGCAGAGACGAAGAGAGAAACTATTGCAGCCGGATATGCTGCGGCCACGCCATAAAGAACGCATTGAAGCTGAAAGAGAAAAACCCGGGGATGGATATCTATGTTCTTTTCCGCGATATGATGACTTACGGCCTCAAAGAGGATTATTACCGGGAAGCGGCAAATAAGGGCGTCAGGTTCATCCGCTACGAGCCACAGGATAAACCGCAGGTAGAGGCCGGTAAGGCGGAAGATGGTCGGCCCGTTCTCAAAATTACTGTAACCGATCCTGTTCTTGGCAAACGGCTCGAACTGGATGCCGATGTGCTGGCCCTGTCAGCCGCCACAATCCCTTCAGCGACAATTCAGGAACTATCCAAACTGTTCAAGGCACCCCTTAACCCCGACGGCTTCTTCCAGGAGGCCCACGCAAAATTAAGACCGGTGGACTTTGCATCAAGCGGGGTCTTCCTCTGCGGCACAGCGCACTATCCCAAGCATATATCGGAAGCCGTCAGCCAGGCCTACGGAGCAGCGGGCCGTGCAGCAACGATTTTGTCCAAAGATAAACTTGCGACTGACGCGACAATCGCCACTATCATCGAGGATAGCTGTGCGGGCTGTCAGGGCTGTGTGGAGGTATGTCCTTACGGTGCCATTTCGTTTGACGCGGCAAAAGGGAAATGTTCGGTTAACCCGATCCTGTGTAAGGGTTGCGGAGGATGTGCTGCGACATGCCCTTCGAGCAGTATACGCTTGGACGGTTTCCGCAACGATCAGATATATGCTCAGCTGGATGAGGCGTTTGCCTAGGATAGATATCTCGAGAGAGGAAAGCAATGGGTAATGAAGCGACAAACCAAGCCACGAATCTGGAGAAATTCGAACCCAAGATCATAGCCTTTTTGTGTAATTGGTGCAGCTACGCTGGAGCCGATCTGGCCGGCGTCAGCAGGATGCAGTATCCACCGAGCACGCGGACGGTGAGAGTGATGTGCACGGGCACCATATCGCCCCACCATATCCTGAAAGCCTTCCAGAAAGGCGCGGACGGCGTAATCGTTGCCGGCTGCCATATCGGGGATTGCCATTACTTGAAGGGAAATTATATGACCATCAAGCGGGTGGCTATATTGCAGGAACTTTTAAAATTCACCGGCCTTCAAGAGGAGCGTTTATTTTTGAACTGGGTTTCGGCGGCGGAAGGGGTGAGGTTTGCGGAGATGATTCGTACCTTCACGCAGAAGATAAAGGAGCTAGGCCCATCGCACTTGAGGACGTCATATTAACGGGCGGTTGATAATCCAGAACTGAGGGAAGAGAACGATGAAGGAAATGTCGGAGAAAGTTAAAAAGCTACTCAATGAAGGTAAGATTAAGGGATTTGTCGGGCTCAAACAGCAGCATGGTCAACCAGGGCCTCATCTTTTCACCAAAGAGAATATAGCAGACTTAGAATCTCTGGTTGTAGGAGATGTTCGGTATGCCTTGAATAAGGTGCTCCTCAAGCTGGCCCATCGATACCCCAAGGATCGGTTCGGAGTGATGGTCAGGGGCTGCGATGAGAGAGGATTGAACGAACTCTTCAAGTGGAATCAGCTCAGCCGCGATCGAGTCGTGCCCGTGGGTATTGCCTGCTCTCCAGCATTGGCTGAAGCGTGCGAGTGCTACAAGCCTTATCCTACGGAGTGGGTTGTAGGGGAGAAGACTGAGGGGATCATCCGGAGCAAGCGACTTGAAAACAATGAAAAATTGAACCAGGATGAGCGGTTGCAGTACTGGATGGAACAGTTCAACAAGTGCATCAAATGCTACGGGTGCAGGGATGCATGTCCCATGTGTTTCTGCAAGGTATGCAGCATCCAGGACAGGAACTTCATCCTCACCGGCAAACTCCCGCCCGAGAATCCGACGTTTCACCTTAGTCGTGCCATCCACATGGTGGGCCGTTGCATCGATTGCGGTCTCTGCGAAGAGGCGTGCCCTTCGGACATACCCGTTCGGACGCTGTACAAAAAGGTTGGAAAGATCGTCGAGGATTTATTTGATTACAAGACTGGAGATGAGCCGGAGGAAAAATCCCCTTTGAACCTTCTCGGGGAACCAACTCTGGATATCTCGGATGTTAATAAATAGATTTCCACGGGGAGCTCGTGGAAATCTATCTGGCGAGCACGGCGAGCGAGAAGGGAAGGCTCCGACGGCTTTGCCGGTGGAGGGGGCGACGCGAGCCCCAAAAATAGAAAGTAAGGGGTAAAGATGGACTACAAATCGGTTCTGACGACCTGCGGGTATTGTGGCTGTGGCTGCGGATTATACCTTGAGGTTTTGGATGGGCAGGTGATTGGAGCCATGCCGTGCAAGACCGACCCGGTAAGCAAAGGCGCGCTCTGTGTGAAAGGGTGGAATATCAACGAATTCATCCATAGTGGCGATCGCCTTTCCAAACCACTTCTGAAAGATAAAGGTCAGTTCAAAGAGGTGACGTGGGACAAGGCAATGCAGGTCACCGCGGATACCCTTAAAAAGATAAAAGATGAGTATGGGTCGGACAGCATCGCCTTCTTGTGTTCGGCTAAGTGTACCAACGAGGAGAACTACCTCTTTCAGAAAATGGCACGGGCAGTCTTCGGCACCAACAATGTCGATCACTGCGCACGTCTCTGACACTCTTCGACGGTGGCCGGTCTGGCCGCCGCATTCGGAAGTGGCGCAATGACCAATACCATCGATGAAATCGAAAAAGCGAAATGCATTTTTGTGATTGGATCCAACACAACAGAGGCCCATCCCCTCATAGGCGCACGGATTCTCAAGGCCAAAGAGAAGGGGGCGAAGCTGATTGTTGCGGATCCCATGAAGATTCACCTTTCATCTTTCGCTAATATCTTCGTTCGTCAGAATCTGGGAACAGATGTGGCTCTCATCAATGGAATCATGAACGTCATCCTGAAAGAAGGGTGGCACAATTCCGCATTTATCAAGGAACGGACAGAGGGCTTCGAGGACCTTCAGAAAGCAGTTGAAGGTTACACACCGGATAAGGTCGAAGAGATTACCGGTATCAGTAAAGAGGATATTAAGCGGATTGCCGAAACTTATGCCCGTTCCGAATCTTCGATGATCTTTTATGCGATGGGGATTACCCAGCATACAACAGGCGTGGACAATGTTAAATCCCTGGCCAACCTTGCCATGCTCTGCGGGCAGATCGGCCGAGAGAGCACCGGCGTAAATCCGCTTCGGGGGCAAAACAACGTTCAGGGGGCTTGCGATGTGGGGGGCCTTCCCAACGTGTACACCGGCTATCAACCGGTTACCGACGAGAAGAACGCAGAGAAATTCGGGAAAGCATGGAATGCCAAACTCTCGACTCAGATCGGCCTGACCCTAACCGAGATGATGAAAGCGGCTATCGACGGAAAAATCAAAGCCATGTTCATTCTCGGTGAAAATCCGATGGTAAGCGACCCTGACGTCCAGCATGTAAAGGAAGCCTTGCAGTCTCTGGATTTCCTGGTCGTCCAGGATATCTTTATGACAGAGAGTTCCCGGTTAGCGCATGTAGTGCTTCCCGGCGTGAGCTTTGCCGAGAAAGACGGTACATTCACTAATACCGAGCGAAAGGTCAAACGTGTCAGAAAAGCAATCGAACCATTAGGCGATTCCCGGCAGGATTGGCAGATTATTTGTGACCTGTCGACGCGGATGGGCTACAAAATAAGTTATGCGGATCCTTCTCAGATAATGGAGGAGATTACGCAGGTGACTCCGAGCTACGCCGGCATACACTATGACCGGATTGAAAAAGATGGTCTGCACTGGCCGTGCCTGAATCGGGCGGATCCGGGGACACCTTACTTGCACGCGAAGCAATTTACCCGAGGCAAGGGGTTGTTTCATGCGGTAACGTACTTGCCCCCTGCGGAACTGCCGGATGAGGAATATCCTTATATGCTGACTACCGGGAGATCCTATGTCCATTATCACACCGGTACCATGAGCCGTCGGTCCCCTTCGCTTCATCACGAGATGGAGGAAGGATACGTGGAAATTAATCCTCAGGAGGCAAAAAGATTGAAGATCTCTCAGGGTGAGCGGATCAAGATTCGCTCGAGAAGAGGAGAGATCGAAATCAAGGCGGATCTCAGCGAGCGGGTCGAGAGAACCACAGTGTACATACCTTTTCATTTTGCAGAAAGCGCTGCGAATGTATTGACCAACCCGGCTCTGGACCCCGTCGCCAAGATCCCGGAATACAAAGTATGTGCGGTCAGAATTGGGAAGTGAGCGTAACTTTCAAGAGATTGTTCGTCCAATCGCAGGAAACAGGAAAAGCAGGGTTGCAGCTTACTTTTTAACGGAAGGGCTCTCCTTTCCACAGTCTTCTGCCTCAGAGGACTAGGCAGCGGTTTCTATCTCCACATGGTCCCCTCAAACCCACTGTACTATTTGTGCATTTTGTTACGTCTTTGCCCCTCGCCCTTGACAAAGATTCTATTGTTTCATATGTTAAACAAGTGTGTTCTATATCGAACAAATTTGAACTTCACTATGAGTCCCGGATTCAAAGGAGTGCCGGCTTTTGACAACTGTTCGTCCATCCCAGAGTTAACAGAGTTACTAAAAGGGATTTCCGAAGAGATTAGTTGTCGTTTACAATAATAAGTGTGCAAAAAACCTTTGTGACATGCAATAGACGACTGGTGTCTCAAACACGAAAGGCGTGACGGGAGAAATAGTCTGTGATCGTTTTTCCGAGGAGGGATGGGTAACGACTTCCGTTCACCCATCTCTCGAAAGGGAACTCACCGTCTATGTTGATCAACGGGAACTGGTCACGATCATGTGCACCCCCACCAAGCTGAACTACCTCGTCCTTGGATTCCTGTACGCAGAGGGAATCATTTCGAGGCTTGACGATTCATGTACTGTTAACCAACCTTCAGGAGATAAGCAATGAGTGAAAACGAGAAACTGGTACTGAACGCAGCCGTGTTGCGTGAAAGTAAGAAAGCACTCGCCTGCGCGCAGGCGCAAACATTGTCGCAGGAGCATGATATTTTTCTAAGAGAGATCAGTAAGGCTTACAACCGGTACGGCATCAAAATAATCGAATGTGAACTCGGTTGTTTTAAGTAATATGAAAGTTATTGTCGTGTCAGGCGCACGTTCCAATGTTGGGAAGACGCAGCTTTCGCGTGCGCTGTGCGAGCTACTGCCCGGCGCAGTGCGAGTAAAAATCGGCCATCAAGCGCGTAAACCCGGCGGCGAGGTTTTTCTATACCCTATCGGAACCAGTTTTTCAACTATCGCCACCGAGCACGCCAACGCGCGTTTTCTGATAATTGAGAGCAACCGCATACTCGAGGAGATCACCCCTGACTGTGTGATTTATCTATCGGCCGACAATCCGAAACCCTCGGCTGAAGTTGCCATGAGGAAGGCGGACATCACACGCGGTGAGCCCGTTCCGGTTTCAAGAATATCCGTTCTCGCCAAACGGATGGAATGCGATGAAGCAGTCATCCGAAAAATCGTAGAATTGTCAGGTGCGCTGAAAGGATAACACGGGCATGAAGGTCCACAATTTCCTTAAGGCACCAAATTGAAGAGTGCCGAAAAAAAATCAGTCCAGTCGCGGTCGCCCTCTTTGAGATCGGAGCCAAGCCTGGCATTAATCCTGGGCAGGCCTGGGTTTGCATGGCCGGAAAGGGCAAGGAGACCGGGCAAAGCGATCTGCAGGAAGCTCATCAGGTTGGAAGGCGCCTTCTGCGGCCATTGAGCCCAAAAGCCGCAGACGAACAGGGTTTTCGGCAGTTGCATCGGCTACCTCATGGGATAACACCGCGTAGCCGTCTTCAAGGGAGGCATTTACGGAAGCGGAATCCACCAGGGCATAGAGATCCGACTGTGCGGTCGACACTGTCAATGAGCTCAACGTTTTCTACCGGTAAGGGCTTGATGCGCTCAAGTGTCAGGCTGAGCGCCTCTTTCAGGCCAAGGGATATATTTTCCCCATTACAGCCTCCCTTTTAGAAACACACTCGTAGAAAAAATGATAGCGCAAGTCAACAAAATTCAGTCAAAGAGAAGATCATAGTTGTATGCAGGAGCCCGGCCAACCAACTCGGTATCCGGGCAAGGGAAGACGTTTCTACTACCAACGAAGAAAGGCTCTATTGCTGGGCGCGAGACAGGAGTATTGCCGGAATTATGCGGCTTGTGAATTATTTCATTTTGGTGCTTGACAGCGTTTTTTCAATTTGCTAAAATAGGCGTAATCTGTACTAAGGCAGCGAAAAGCACGAACAACCAGAGACGTAGAGGAGTTAAGAATGAGATACGGAGAGACAGGATTTAATTTAGAAATTGATCTAACCCGGGGAAACGTTGAGAGGGTGGAAACTGACCCAAAATTGACTGAACTTCATCTTGGGGGGTTAGGCACTAACACCAAGATATTATGGGATAGGGTCCCCCCTGAAAGGGAACCATTTTCTCCTGATAACCCACTCATTTTCAGCAGCGGTCTCTTATGCGGCACACCTGCTACCGGTGCCAATCGTACTATCGTTTCTACCATCTCTCCTCAGACGTTGTTAATGGGCTATTCGATGATGGGAGGATTCTGGGCGCCTGAATTGAAGTATGCCGGGTACGACAAAGTGATCTTTCGCGGCAAGTCCCCCGACCTGGTTTATGTATGGATACACAATGACAAAGTGGAAATACGTGATGCCTCTCACTTGAAGGGTAAAGGCGCTGTTGAAACCGCAGAGCTTATTAAACAGGAGTTAAAGGATCCCAACATCCAGGTGGCTGCTATCGGGTTGGCGGGCGAAAACAGGGTCTATACGGCTTCCATCGAGCAGGGCCGCTCCAGTGCCAGCCGGCTCGGAGTAGGCGCCGTTATGGGAGATAAGGGGATAAAGGCGATAGCTGTTCGTGGAACAAAAGACATCAATCTTGCCCGACCGGCTGAATTTATAGGACTTTGCAACGACGTGCTGAAATATATAAAACTCCGGGAAGAACATCCGGTTCCGGGGGTAATGACCATTTTACAGGGGCTTGGGTCACCGCAAGAGATGAAACATTTTGATGAGGAGTGGCACACCCAGAATTTCATGTGGGGAAATGCCCGCACCCGGAGAAAGGATTTTTGGAACAAGGAAGTGGAGCAGAAATGGAGAGAGACTCAAGAAACGGTTCGGACCCGGTTAATAAGCTGCTATAACTGCCCGATGAAATGCGGTGCAATAATTTCCGTCCCGGGAATTTCAACCTACATGATGAAATGCTTCTCGAAACTCACGTATACCATGGCGGCCTATTCAGACCTGGATTTCGGTTTTAAAATCGCTCAACGCGCCACGGAGTATGGAGTGGACGGATTCTCAACCCCGCAAATTATGGCCTTCGCCTTTGAGCTTAAAGAAGCCGGTATCTTGACTGATGCGGACTTTGAAGGATGCCCGTCCGATAACGAGGGGAAATTTTACTGGTTGCTCGATAGAATTGTTCGGCGGGAAGGGATAGGAGACATTTTAGCGGATGGCACTCATTGGGCAGCCCAGAAGATCGGTAAGGGCGCAGAAGAATATGCTCACAACAATATTAAGAAACATGAGCAGCTGCCTCTCAAGCTGGGAATGCTGAACCCAGTTTATTTCCTTATGTATGCCACCGGAGAGAAGATAAACATTACCCAGATTGAAGGGCAGTTCCCCCAGTCGCCCTTTCCTACGGTGGAGGAGAGAGAAGACTTTTGCAAGGATTGGATCCAGGTTCCTGATGAAAAGTTTAAGAAATATCTTATGGACTGGGAAATGCGCGGAGAACGCTCAAATCCGTATTACCCGACCGTTGATATGTCCGTTGACATTGTTGACTGGCAAGAGATGATGCACTACATCGATGACGCCCTCGGGGTATGCGCAGGTTTGTCGTCATTTCCCTTAAAGCCTCCCTATCACATACATAATTACCCCCACTTGATCTCATCAGCGACAGGGATCGATATGGATGAGGAGGGCCTCAGGCAAATATACAAGAGGAACCGGACTTTTCTCAGAGCATTCAATGTAAGAAGAGGTCTGAGGAGAGCTGATGAGAAGCCGCCTGAGGACCACTGGAAGAAGAGATTTCCCGAGCTTGAAGAAAAACTCTTAGACGCGTATTACAAGTTTAAGGGGTGGAATAACGATGGTATCCCCACGAAAGAGACGTTGCAGGAATTGGATCTGGGCTACGTCGCCGAAGATTTTGAAAAGAGAGGGATAATAAAAAATGGCCAAGATTAAGAAAAAAATAAAGACTATCAAGGTCGATCTTGACAAGTGCAATGGATGCCGGGCCTGTGAGGTAATCTGCTCTGCTTTTCATGCTAACCCAAAATATAGCAGCAACAATCCCGAGAGGTCCCGTATTCGGATGGTTCGTCATCCAATTAAAGACGTCTATGTGCCCTTGTACGCGGGTGAGTATACTCCTGCCGAATGCATGGGCAGAGACAAATATGTGATTGACGGGAAGGAATACGACGAGTGCGGCTTCTGCAGGGCTGCCTGCCCATCCAGGACGCTTTTCCATGAACCCGATTCCGGTCTTCCTCTCAAGTGCGATATGTGCGAGGACGATCCGCCGCAAGAGAAGCCATTGTGTGTTCAGTGGTGCTTAAATGATGCCTTGATTTACGAAGAAAGGGAAGAGGAAGTGGAAGAAGAGGAGAAGCAGGAAGACATCGATTTAGCACTTGAATCATTGGTAGACAAATATGGAATGCAGAAGTTGATGGATACCGTTGCCCGAAGGTCACAGAAGAGCGAAACATCAACCTGAACCAAGAGGACTAAACCATCGTGGAAACCGTAGCCCCGTTTAAAGAAGTCATAGATGAGGTAAAAGAGAAAGGCGGAGACGCCGTCAAGTTCTGCTAC
>Ga0209039_10003822_pt1 | contig 11491 bp, 10 predicted proteins | sample BogFormECP12_OM1_FD_188238 | JGI IMG/M metagenome (GOLD analysis project Ga0209039, IMG submission 188238) | Bog forest soil microbial communities from Calvert Island, British Columbia, Canada - ECP12_OM1 (SPAdes) (version 2) | ecosystem: Environmental > Aquatic > Freshwater > Wetlands > Bog ... | reverse complement strand
AGTCATTTTCAGTGCTGTTTTGGAGCTAAGTCCTTATTCCGGAATATTTTGCCTATAAGTCCTTTAGACTCAAAGATTTTGCGGGAATTTCCGCCTAACCCTATGATTCCAAAAGATAGTGGGGGTAAACATGGGGTAATAACCTAAGAGTAAACAGGAAGGAAATACACGCTATAGTGCCTGAAGCTTGTACTTGGGTTAGACTGCTCTTTCTTATCCAAAAAGGAGCAAACCATGTCCAAGTTGATCGTGCGGTTTCTAGCCATCTTAGGCGCTCTGTGGCTGATCGGAATGCTCATCGTGCTGGTGGCTGTGATCGGCGTGAAGGGCAAAGTTCCCTCCAAGACGATTCTCGAAGCCAATTTCGAGCAGGCGTTCCTGGAGGACGTGCCCGACACGCCGTCGGCGCAGTTGCTGTTGACCGAAAAACAGACGCTGCGTGACGTGGTGGACGCGATTGACCGGGGAGCGAGTGACGATCGCGTCGTCGGCATGATTGCGAAAATCGGCGCGGCTCGGATGGGAATGGCGCAGACCGAGGAAATTCGCGATGCTGTCCAAAGATTTCGCGCGCACAAGAAATTTGCGGTCGCCTACTCGGAAACTTTTGGTGAGTTCGGTCCGGGCAACGGCGCTTACTATCTGGCGACGGCGTTTGATCATATCTATCTCCAGCCCTCGGGCGACGTCGGACTGACCGGCATCATCATGGAGTCACCATTCGTGAAAGGGACTTTGGCGAAGCTGGGCGTCACCTTTCATGGCGATCACCGCTACGAATACAAGAATGCGCTCAACTTCTACACCGAAACCAAGTACACCGGGCCACACAAAGAAGCCATGACCGCGATCATGACTTCGTGGTTCAACCAGATGAAGGACGGCATCTGCCAGGCGCGGCAGATCGCGCCGGAAAAGTTCCAGTCGCTGGTGGACGCGGGGCCCTATCTGGGCAAGGAAGCAGTGGCGGCGAAACTGGTGGACGCGGTTGCGTATCGCGACGAGGTTTACGGCAAGGTAAAAAGCCAGGCGGGCGACGGAGCGGAGTTGCTCTATCTGGATAAATATTTAAGCCGCGCCGGGCGTCCCCACGATCGCGGGAAGACGGTGGCGCTGGTGTTCGGAGTCGGCGATGTCACCCGCGGCAAGAGCGATTACAATCCCGTCGCAGGCAGCCAAAATATGGGCTCGGACACGGTGGCGGGAGCGATTCGAGCGGCGGCGGAAGACAAGGACGTAAAGGCGATCTTATTTCGTGTTGATAGTCCCGGCGGTTCGTACGTCGCCTCCGATACCATCTGGCGCGAAGTAGTACGGGCGCGCCAGGCGGGCAAACCGGTGATTGTTTCGATGGGAAATCTGGCGGGGTCGGGCGGATATTTTGTGGCCATGGCGGCCGACAAAATTGTCGCCGAGCCGGGAACCATCACGGCCTCAATCGGCGTGCTCGGCGGCAAGATGCTGACCAGCGGCTTGTGGGACAAAGTTGGACTTTCGTGGGACGAAGTGCATCAGGGCGAGAACGCCACCATGTTCACCGGAACGCACGATTACACGCCCGCGGAATGGGGACGATTTCAGGTGTGGCTCGACCGCGTGTATGTGGATTTCACCAGTAAGGTTGCCGATGGGCGCAAGCTGCCGAAGGAAAAGGTGCTGGAGATTGCAAAGGGGCGAATCTGGTCGGGACAGGATGCGAAGAGCATTGGCTTAGTGGATGAGCTCGGTGGCTACGACACGGCGCTGAAACTGGCGAAGAAAGCGGCGGGAGTTCCCGAAGGCGACGACGTCAAGATCGTGGTCTATCCGCGGCCAAAAACTTTCTTTGAGAGCGTGATTGAGCGCCGCCGGGGCCCGGACAACAGCGATCGGGAAGCCGTAGGCCAAACGCTCGCGCGGATTCTACAAGTGGTGCAACCGGTGGCGCGCCAGTTCGATGCGGCCGGGATCAAGAGCAAAGATACGGATCAGGAGGATGTGCTGCGGATGACTACAGTACCCAGTAGCCAGTAGTAACTCGTGTAGAGTCTCCTTTGGACGCGGCGGGAGACGCGGCCAGCCGCGTCTCTACATTTACAAACCCAACTTCTTCACTTCATCGTTGTAATACTTGCGGTAGAGGATCGACCATTCCTCTGAGCCCTCGATGATGGTGCGCCGCTGGCTTTCGATCTTCTGCCGCGCGGCCTGATCGATGCGCGCTTCCTGCATGAGCAGCTCTTCGAGAATCTTGCGGACTTCGAGGCGGATGGTATTGCGATCCTCGATGAACTCGACCTCATCCAAGTCGGCTACGGCGTCAGTGACAGCGTGGGCGAGTTTGTTGACTTTGTCGCGGCTCAATCGCACGGCAGGGGCGTCCTCAGAGAATAGCCTTGTATTTTTTCACCAGCTCGGTCTTCACCTTACGGAACATTTCCTGGTAATTCGCGCCGCTCTTCTGCATTTCGTCGGAATAAGCCTCGAGAATGACGCGCACCTCATCGTTAATGCGGTCCTCGAGCGCCAGTTCTTCGAGCAAAGCGGCGTGCACCTTCTCGGAAAGAGCAGGCATCGCCTTGGTCTCAATGAGACCGCTCGCCACCAGTTTTTTGGAAACTTCGCGGGCCAGATAGCCCACATATTCTTTGGAAAAGAGCATGATTATAGGCGTTTTTGTGTGAATAAAAAGTTTAACACAAGCGAGCCAGTCGTTGGTCGCTGGTCGTTCGTCGTTCGCCATCCGCCTCAACTCGCATCGACAGGCCGAACGCAACATTTCGCAGAAAGGGTTTGCCAACGACCACAGACTACCGACCTACGACCGTCCTCGCCCCAGGCAGTGGCGGTGACCGCGGCCAAGCCGTACAATGATGGCACTCCATGTCTCCACCTCCAGACGACCTGACGGGCATGAAAGACGATATGACGGCCTTCATTGAAGGTCTGGGCATGCGCCGCTTCTTTGGCTATGTCGAATGCGAAGATGTTCCCAGCGTGCTGTGGGACTCGGGGCAGAATCCGGATGGCTGGAAAGATTTCGTCGAGCTGGCCAAGTCCACGGGCGCGCCCTTCCTGACCATGCATTCCTGGGCGCTCGACCGCGAAGAGTTGGATCGCTTGTCCCAACTGCTCGCCGACAGCGATTACAGAAGCGAAGAAGATATTGAAGAAAGCCGCTGGCTGAAGAGCTACGTCGGCAAGACCGGCTTTGTGCAGCTCGGATGGGCGTACCAGGGATGCGTATTCGTCTACGAAGCAGGCACCGAATGGTATGAACATTATCAGCACCTGCGCGAACTGGCGGATGATGGCGGCGGATTCATGATCGATGAGCCGGACCAGGACGAGGAACGGTAAGGCAGGTCTCAGGTGTCAGGTCGTAGGTCTCAGAAACCCTTGTACGGCCCATTGCGCGGTTTTCCTAAGACCTAAGACCTGACACCCGAGACCTGAAAGATGCGATGGATCTCCAATCCGCTGAATTCTCCCAAGGCGAGGGTGCTTGCTGCTGCGCTGCATGATTCCAAACTGAAGATTTCCCCATCTGCTTTGCCCGTGCTTGCCGATTTGCTCGTGGGCCGTGGCATCGATGAACCGGAGGCGGCTGCGCGTTTTCTTTCGCCTGCACTTGGGGAGCTCCACGATCCGCTGCGGATGAGTGGGATGAAATCCGCGCTTGATCGGCTGGACGCGGCGTTGGAGCGCAAAGAGAAAGTTCTGATTTACGGCGACTACGACGTGGACGGCACTACAGCCATCGTCATTCTCAAGACGGCCATCGAGCTTTGCGGCGGGGCGGCTGACTTTCACGTGCCGCATCGCATCCGTGAAGGCTACGACCTGCGCGATGACGTGATCGAGCGTGCGGCTGCCGGCGGCGTGCGGCTCATCATCAGCGTAGACACCGGCATCCGCGCCTTCTCCGCCGCCGCAACCGCGCGGCGCACCGGAGTGGACCTGATCGTCACCGACCATCACTTGCCGGGCCCGGGCGGTGTTCCGCAGGCGCTTGCCGTGGTCAATCCCAACCAGGAAGGATGCGATTATCCCTGCAAGCATTTGTGCGGCGCGGGCGTGGCGTTCAAGTTGGCGCAAGGATTGATGCAACGGCGGCTCGACGCGAAGGATCAGTCGCACCTGCTGATGTCGTTCATGAAAGTTGTGGCTATCGCAACTATCGCCGATGCCGTCCCGTTGCTGGGCGAGAATCGCGTGTTCGCGAAGCTGGGATTGCAGGGGCTGCGTTCTCCGGTGAACGTTGGCCTGAAGGCGCTGCTCGAAGTTGCTAAGCTCGGCGACGGACGGGCGCTGACGGCGACCGAAGTTGGCTTCCGCATCGCGCCTCGCCTGAACGCTGCGGGACGCATGGATGTTGCTCGCGACGTGGTGGATCTTTTCAACGAGAAAGACATGGAGCGCGCCAGGCAGATTGCCGGCCGGCTCGACCAGCTGAACGCCGAACGTCAGGAAGAAGAGCGGCGCATCATGGGCAGCATTTTTCGCCGGCTTGAGCAAGAGCCTGCATTACGCGAAGCCTATTGCGTGGTGGTGGATGGCGAAGGCTGGCATCGCGGCGTGATTGGCATCACGGCGTCGCGGGTGGTGGAACGCCACGGGCGGCCAACCCTCGTCATCTCGCGTGAGGGCGACGAAGCGCATGGCTCGGGACGATCGATCCCGGCGTTCCATCTGCTGCATGCGATCGAATCGTGCCACGAGCTGTTTTTCCGCTACGGCGGACACGCGCACGCGGTTGGCTTTGCGCTGCCCAGCGCCAACGTGGAGAAACTGCGCGAGCATCTGGATGCCTACGCGCGCGCCCGGCTTACTCCCGCCGATTTCGAACCGCAGCTTGAGTTCGATCGCGAGCTGCCCCTCGGACAAGTCACGCCCGAACTTCACCAGGCGCTGCTTTTGCTGGAGCCTTTTGGGATGGAGAATCGGGAGCCCGTTTTCGCCGCGCGGGCGGTGCGGCTGATGGCGCCTCCGCAGGCGGTGAAAGACAAGCATGTGCGGCTGCGCGTGGCGCCAGCCGGCAACGGCACAGCCGCGGCGGCTGCGGTACAAGACTTCACTCCACGCTGCCATCCCGATAGTGTGGGGACGGGGCTCCGCCCCGTCCCGGCGGGGCCCTTCGACTTCGCTCAGGACAGGCTCCGCCCCGCCGCCACACCATCTTGGCGCGACAACATTGCATTCAAAGCGATGGGCTGGGGCCTGAAGGAATCCTGCGATCGGTTGCAGTTGCTGGCCGGGGACCGCCTGGACATCGCCTACTCGCTCGGCATGAACGACCATCCTGAATTCGGCGGGTTGGAGCTGACGTTACGCGACGTGGTGCGTGCCCGGTGAGCGCTTCTTGTCTCTGCGGTCTGCTTCTGCCCCCTGCTTCTCCGGCTTTTGACAAGAGGCCAACCGACCTTTATAGTGCCGGGTCATGAACGGAACTTTCTTCTGCAACAAGTGCGGGGCGCAGAATGCCGCGGGCGCTCAGTTTTGCAATCGCTGCGGAACGCCCACGAGCCTGACGCCCGGCGTTATCCCGACCGCGGTGCCATCGCCCTCCGCAGCATCACCCAACCCAGCGTCGTCCTACTCAGCCCCAGCAACTTCGTATCGAGCGGTTGCGCCGGTGGTGGGAGCTGGCTACGGTGGGTTTTGGATTCGAGTAGTTGCGGCCATCATTGACGCCATCATCCTGCGGGTTGTGGTGGCTCCCGTGGGCATGATTTTCGGTGGCCTCGGGCTGGCAGGAAGAATGATGGGTGGCATTCCCCATATTGGATTTGGTCTCCTGGGCGGTGGCGTCAGCTTCATCTTGTTGATTTTCGGTTCCTGGTTGTACGAGGCCTTCATGGAGAGCTCGTCGTACCAGGCGACGCTCGGCAAGATGATCTTTGGGATGAAAGTTACCGATCTCAATGGCAACCGAATCTCATTCGGGCGCGCGACGGGAAGGCATTTTGCGAAGTGGCTTTCCGGGATGATCCTGGGCATCGGCTACATCATGGTCGGGTTCACTGAACGGAAACAGGGACTCCACGATCTGCTGGCTGGGACGCTGGTGCGGCGGGCGTAAGTCAGAGGTCAGAGGGTAGAGGTCAGATTGCAGAGGTTGTAGTCGTCGAGTTCTGAAATCCCTGGTTTTACCTCTGCAATCTAACCTCTGACCTCTGCAATGTATTCGCCCGCTTTCCTTTTCGGCAACCAGGGCGACCGCTGAAAGCTTATAGCCGCAGCCGCCTTGTGTTGTGTCCTCCAACCTCGCCACAACTCAAAACAAACCGTATTGATGTCGCGACTTTACGGGATACGACACTAAGTCCGGTTGCAATTTCTGTCCCCCACAGACGACAATCGCATTGTGCCCAGCACTAGCTTTTATCAGGACCCCCAGGCTGTCAGCCCCTTCCGTCCCGGCGCGCTTGTGATCGCGACGTTGGCGAACCCACGCGAAAAATTCTGGGGCGCGATTCTCCATCTTGCGGGCGAAGGCCTTAGCCTGCGCGGTGTCGATGTCGCGTCTTTCGACGATCTGGCCTCGCAGGTCAAGAGCGGCGAGCCCTTCACCTCCGGCGTCGTCTTCTTTCCCATGCACCGCGTGGAGCGAATGGAACTGGACCTTCCCGAGGGAAACATCCTCTCACTCGCCCAGCGCTTCGCCCAGAAGACCGGCCAGGATCCCGCCCCGCTTCTGGTGAGCGAGTTTCTCGACAACGCCCGAGGACATGCTGGAGGAGAAAAAGAGCGGTGAACTTCCGGCAGATCCTGACCGCGCCCAACCAGCTCACGCTGCTGCGCATGATTTTCCTGCCGTTCATCGTCATCAATCTGGTCAAGCACGACTTCAAATGGGCGCTGGCGCTGTTCATTCTCGCCGGATTGAGCGACGGCCTCGATGGCCTCCTGGCCCGCACCCTGCATCAGCAAACGCTGCTCGGCCAGTATCTCGACCCGATCGCCGATAAGCTGCTGATGAGCACCATGTTTCTCGTGCTCTCGATCGAACGGATGATTCCCTGGAAATATACGGTCATGGTCTTCAGCCGCGACGTCTCCATCATGCTGATCGGCGGCGTTCTGTTCATGATTGCCGGCCTGCGCGATTTTCGCCCCAGCATCTTCGGCAAAGCCAACACCTTCGCCCAAGTCTCCGCGATCTTCTTCGTTCTGCTGCTGCTGGTCGAGCCCGTGCGTTGGGTCTGGATTGCGCGCACCACCTTCCTGCGCGCCACTTTTATCTTCACCATCGTCTCCGCTGTACACTACGCATTTCTGGTGCAACACCGGCTGCATGCGCCCGGGCAAACTCCCGCAGTCGAGTCTTAGCGAAAGTGCAATGGGATCGCGATGTTGGGTTTTCCGTGTATCATGCCGCTACTCTCACCGCGAGGCAGAGAGCGCATCCGGACGCAGTCACGGTCTCCGATTCTTGCGTCCAGTCGCCAAGTCCAGTTTAGGAAAGGCAAAATGAATGGTGTGGTTTTTTTGGTTTTTCTTTGTCTCTGGATTCTGCAGCGTTCTGTGCGAACTCATATGGTTGCGGCTGTCGATGGCGCAGTTTGGCGTAACCACGGCGCTGACTTCGATCGTCCTTTCCGTGTTCATGGCGGGCCTTGGGGCAGGATCATGGTTCGCGGGCGCGCTGGTGCGGCGCTATGGAGACCGCATGAGTTTTCCTCCCCTGCGACTGTACGCCGTGCTTGAACTCCTCATCGGGTTGTCTGCTTTGGTGGTTCCGGCAGAACTGGCTTGGGGGCATCGCCTGCTGGAGGGGCTGGCGGATCGCGCCGGCGTGTCTTCGGCCGCCTACTACTTGATCTCTGGAGTGTGGTTGGCAGCGACGATGGTTCCGTTTTGCGCTTGCATGGGCGCGACCATTCCAGTGGCCATGTTCGCGATCAGCAGCCGCCGGCAAGAAGGCGATCGCCGCTCGTTCAGTTTTCTTTATCTTGCGAATGTGCTGGGCGCGGTGCTCGGTTCGGTCCTGCCGCTACTCCTCATCGAGCCTTACGGATTTCATAAGACCCTGCGGATTGGGGCGGTTCTGAATGTGGCCATCGCCGTTTCGGCCTTTGTGGTGACGCTCGCATCCCGTCCGGTTCCGCCGCGCGCCTCAAGCTCTTCCGTGACTGCCTTCGGCCCCATCGACAGCAATAAAAGTCTGTTGGTTTTGCTCTTCACCACTGGACTGGCCACCATGGGCATGGAGTTGATCTGGATTCGGATCTTCACGCCCTATGTCGGCCCGGTTGTCTATTCCTTTGGCTTGATCCTGGTGGCCTACCTGTTAGCCACGTTTATCGGATCGCGGGTTTACCGCAATTGGAGCCGCACCCGAACCCAGGAAAGCCGGCTCACATGGATATCACTGGCACTGCTGGGAATGCTGCCGCTGCTCACGGCGGATGCTCGCGTCCCCCTGCACATGGTGGCGCGGGTTTTCCTGGGAGTCATGCCGTTTGCGGGGATGATCGGATTCCTCACGCCCATGCTCGTGGACCGGTGGTCGGGAGGCGATCCCGACCGCGCAGGTCGCGCCTACGCTGTCAACGTGGTGGGGTGCATCGCAGGCCCGCTGGTTTGCGGATTCCTGCTGCTGCCTCTCGTAGGCGAGCGCTGGTCCGTGCTTCTGCTTGCTCTGCCGTGGTTCGCGATGTCCTTTCCCATCCGACGCGCACCCGGCTTCCAGCCTTTCAGCCGCGCGTCGGCTTACGGCATTCTGGCACTGGCGCTGGTTGTGCTGTTTTCTACTAAGGATTTCGAAACCCGGTTTCCGGTCCGAAGAGTGCGGCGCGACTCGACCGCAACCGTCATTGCCGAAGGCACAGGCATGAGGCGGTGGCTGCTGGTGAATGGGATAGGGATGACCATACTCACCCCCATCACCAAAATGATGGCACACCTGACGCTGGCCTCGCTCGACCACACGCCTCACAGCGCCTTGGTGATCTGCTTCGGGATGGGCACCACGTTCCGGTCGGTCGTGTCGTGGAATATTTCCGCCACGGCGGTCGAGCTTGTGCCCAGCGTACCGAAGCTCTTCAGCTATTACCACGCCGATGCGGCCGAGGTGATGGCGTCGCCGCTCGCGCATCTGGTCATCGACGACGGGAGGCGCTTCCTCGAACGTTCCCCAGCCAAGTACGACGCCATCATCGTGGACCCGCCTCCGCCGGTGCAGGCGGCAGGTTCGAGCCTGCTCTATTCGCAGGAGTTCTACGCCGTTGCCAAGCAGCGGCTGCAGCCGGGTGGGATCCTGCAGCAATGGCTGCCGGAGGGTGACGATCCCACGCAAGCCGCGGTCGCGCGGGCGATCAAGAATTCCTTTCCTTACGTTCGCGTGTATCGCGGGATGGCAGGGTGGGGCTGGCATTTCCTGGCAAGTGAACGTCCTATTCCCGTCCGGACCGCGGCGGAATTGGTGGCGCGGATGCCGGCAGGCGCGGTGACCGACATGATGGAATGGGGACCCGCACCGACGCCGGAACAGCAGGTGAGTCGGGTTCTTGCCCACCCATCGTCCATCGATGCCATCGTCGCGTACTCGCCGGCTACTCCCGCGCTTACGGACGATCGGCCGATCAACGAATATTACATGCTGCGAAGACACTTTGGTGAGTTGATGGCGATGGAATGAACGGGCGCCGTCAACATCCCGCGCCGATTTGCCCCTTTTCCAGCGCGCCCCTAGAATGAAAGATTGGCTCAGCACTCGCGAACTCGTCATCATCCATGGCACTGCGCCTCTATAACACTCTTTCCGGGAAGATCGAAGACTTCCATCCGCTCGACGGCAATCGTGTCCGCATGTATGCCTGCGGGCCGACCGTCTATGACTACGGCCACATCGGCAATTTCCGCACATTTATTGCCGTCGATCTTCTCTATCGCTTCTTGCGCCAGAGCGGATACGACGTTCGCTACGTCATGAACATCACCGACGTGGACGACAAGATCATTCGCAACTCCGCGCGCGACGGCGTCACCGTGCAGCAGTACACCGCGAAGTTTGTCCAGGCTTTCCTGGAAGATTCAGCTACGTTGAGCATTGAGCAGCCGGTTTTGGTGCGCGCTACCGAACACATCAACGAGATGGCCAACTTCATTGCCGAACTTGTGCAGAAAGGCTTTGCTTACCGCACCGACGACGGTTCTTATTATTTCCGCATCGCGAAATTTCCTGAGTACGGCAAGCTTTCGAAAAAAGATTTTGCCGGCATGGCCGACGGCGCGCGCGTAGATCTCGACGAATACGATAAGGATAGCGCTCGCGACTTCGCTCTCTGGAAGGCTCCGAAGCCGGGCGAAGCTTCATGGGACACGGCAATCGGGCCGGGGCGTCCGGGCTGGCACATCGAGTGCTCGGTGATGTCGATGGAGCAACTCGGCCCGAGTTTTGACTTGCACGCCGGGGGCGAAGACCTGATTTTTCCGCATCACGAGAACGAAATCGCGCAGTCGGAATCTTTCAGCGGAAAACCGTTTGTGCGCTATTGGTTTCATGCGCGGTTTTTGCTGGTCGAGGGCCAGAAGATGTCGAAGAGTCTCGGAAATTTTTTTACCATCCGGGATCTGGTGCTGCGCGGGCACAAGCCGTCATCGATCCGCTGGCTGCTGACGCAGGTGCCCTATCGTAATCAGCTCAACTTCACCTTCGATGGCTTGAAATCGGCAGCAAGTTCGGTGGAGAAATTGCGCAACTTCCGCTTCCGGCTGACGAGCACGCAGTTCCCCACCGGTGCGACGACGGCAATGGCGCAACTGGCGGAGGAAACCACTGCGCGCATGAAGAGCGCCCTCGACGACGATTTAAACACCGCCGAGTCGCAAGCCGCCATGTTCGACATGTTGCGCAAAGCCAACACCGCGCTCGATGCCGGGGAGGTTCGTCAAGACGACGTGAAGCCGCTGCTAGCAGCACTCGACAAGTTCGATGAGATATTCGGAGTCCTGAAAGATGACGACCAGCCCAAGATGAAAGCCGTCCTCGACTGGGCCCGCGCCGAAGGCCGCGAAAAAGAAATCAGCCCCGAATTGCTGGAGATCGCCGGCTCCGCGCAACTCGCCGACGAGCAAGTCAATCAGAAGCTGGCCCAAATGGAAGCCGCCAGAAAAGCGCGAAACTTCAAAACTTCCGATGCACTACGCGCCGAACTGACCGAGGCGGGCATCATCGTGGAGAATACGAAGGATGGCGTTCGGTGGCGAAGAAAGTGAGTATCGTAATTTCAAGTGTCATCCTGAGCGAAGCGAAGGACCTATGCATTCCGACGCTGCGAGCAAATACATAGGTCCTTCGCTTCGCTCAGAGTTTGTGACTTTATTGACTTTCGGCCATTTTAGGGGCACTTAAGTCTTTTTCTTTCAACATCGGTCCTTGAGAGAAATTAAAAAAGTCACAAGCTCTCAGGATGACAGACTTCAACACGTTACAAGACCGCATGCTGTCGTTAGACGATTACCTCCGCGAAGCCGAAGTCGCCCACGGCCATCTCTGCGCCGGGCA
>Ga0209039_10003820_pt1 | contig 11492 bp, 11 predicted proteins | sample BogFormECP12_OM1_FD_188238 | JGI IMG/M metagenome (GOLD analysis project Ga0209039, IMG submission 188238) | Bog forest soil microbial communities from Calvert Island, British Columbia, Canada - ECP12_OM1 (SPAdes) (version 2) | ecosystem: Environmental > Aquatic > Freshwater > Wetlands > Bog ... | reverse complement strand
CTCGGGCTTCGGGGCGTCGCAGGGCAATGTCACGCTGGGCAGCATGGCCGGGCAGGTGCAGGCGTGGAGCGACACGCAGGTGACCGCCGCGGTGGCCTCGGCGGCGGTGACCGGCGTCGCGCGGATTCAGCGCAGCGACGGGCTGTGGAGCAACGCGCTGGGCTTCACGGTGCCGGCGCCGGGCGGGGGCGGCGCGGGCACGGCGACGGCGCTCACGCCCAGTCTGCTGAACATGTCGGTGGGCGACACGCATACGCTGCAGGCGCTGAGTGCGGCCGGACAATCGGTGACGGGGCTGACGTGGACCACCAGCGACCCGACGGTGGTGAGCCTCTCGACCGACGACCCGCCGCTGCTGACCGCGCTGGCGCCGGGGCACGTGACGATCCTGGCGGGTTCGGCGTCGGCCGACGTGACGGTTTGGGCCGGGGCGCTGCCGGTGGGGACGGCGGTTTGGTCGAACCCGGGGGACGGAAGCGGTGTCCAGTACATTGTGCCGGCGGTGCCCAGCGCGAGCGGGGTGGCGGACGTGAGCCAGGCGTATTACCAGTATCCCGGGTCCATTTTGCCGGACTTCCAGGGCGGGCTGGTGGCTGTGGGAGAGCAAACGATCCGGAAGATAAATGGGCTTACCGGGCAGCCCTACCCGGCCTTCGCATGTACCGATGCGTGCGCTGGCGGAATCTTCCAGGCGTTCATCATCGCGGGAGACGGTTAGCTCCCCGCCTTGCATCCCCGCCGCCACGCCGGTATACTTCTGGGGGTGCTTGGCGCAGGATCTCAGGAGGAACATGATGTCTGCCGGCAGATTGCGGTTTGCCTTTCTCGCGATGATCGGAACGCTGGCGGTTTCCGCCCAACTCTCCCAGGTTTCGCAGGAGGTCCCGGCCGCGCCGCAGGACGGCAAGGTGCGGGTCTACGTATACCGCACTGCCGGAATCTTGGAAAAGGAGTTCCGGCCGTCGGTGTACGTCGATGAGACGGCCGTGGCCCAGTTGCAGGCCGGGCGCAATGTCACTCTGGCTCTGCGGCCGGAAACGCACGTGTTCCGGTCCAGCGACAAGAAGGAGCAGGTCTCGGTCGATCTGAAGGCGGGACAGCGGTACTTCGTGCGGATCGATGTGACCCTGGTGGCCCTGAAGGGACATGGGAAAGTCGTCTTGGTGCTCCCGGAACAGGCCACTGCGGAATACGGCCAGACCAAGCCGGTGGACAAGAAGATGCTGAAGGGGCAGTCGCTGATCGCGCCCGAGTTCAGGGCCAACTAGCCACGGCGGGACGCTCGTCGCGGACGTGTTGCCGGGCTCGACGCCGCAGCCGGGGCTGCCGGCGCGCGCACTCCGCCGCTATGGCTTGCTCCCGGCGAGCGCGGCCGCCAGTTGCGCGCGGGTGCTCTGCAGGCGGTCGGCAACCACCGTGAACATGCGCTCGAAGAAGGCGCACCCGAAGTAGGGGTTGGCCTCGCAGGCGCGGCGCAGCGTGGCGATTTCGAAGGAGAGCGCGCGGACGGGCTCCAGGGCGCGGGCCTGGAACTGGCGCTTCTGGTTCAGTACGGCGGACCAGCCGAGATCCTCGCCGGCGTACAGGATCTGGATGCGGACGCTGCGGCCGGCGACGACCGCGTCCAGGGCCACCCGGCCGGAGAGGATCACGTAGAACAGCCTGGCCTCGTCGTCTTCGTGGAAAATGATCTCCTCCTTGGCGAACTGGACCTCGGCGCCAAGGGTCAACAGCTTGTCCATGTGGCGGGCGCGGAAATCTTCGAAGAAGGGGAGCCCGTGGAGGGCTGCGGTAGTGTCGGGTGTCATGGGAGTTGCTCCTTCAGGAGGGGGGCGAACCGGCGCCAAACGCCGTCCGGCCCGGGTTTGGCGGCCGGCGGGGCGATCGGGCGAGGACCGGACGGCCGTCTTGCCGGCCGGCGCGTTGGCTGGGTAGTACGCACACGCGGTTCACCTTTAGGCTTCTGGATATTAAACTCCGAAACTCCGCCATAGTCAACCCGGATTTTTGGGCCTCCCCCCAAAAACTTTGGGGGTACCCCTTCTATTTCGGATCAATTTGTCCTATAATCCAGGGTGGCAAGGGCCGATCCCCGGGTAGCTTCAAGGAGGTCGTGTGAAGATCCTCAAGCTTCGGAAAGAAAAGCTTGATCTGTTTGCTTCCGTCGTCCAGCAGTTCGGCGAGTTGCATGCTCCCGTCGAACAGGACGGCAAATACGCTTTCAAGCGGTTAACCCGCTGGTCGGAAGCGCGGTTGGAATACGACCGCACTATTCTCCCCCCCAAGAAGTACTTCCTTCCGCCCCGCGAAACCCTGTTCCGTTACCGTCCGGAGGAGGGGTTCATCCCCTGCACCGAGGGATTGAGTCAGAGGATCATCCTGTTCGGAGTGCATGCCTGCGACGTGTACGCCATCAACATTCTGGACCGCGTGTTCGCGGGGAAATACCAGGATCCGTACTACCAGGCGCGGCGCAAGAACATCGCCATCATCGGCATCGACTGCACGCCCGATAAGCAGTGCTTCTGCCGGTCGATGCGCGCCGATTTCGTGGACCACGGGTTCGACCTGTTCTTCTACGATACCGGCGACTACTACCAGGCGCTGGTGGGCACGGCCCTGGGCGACGACATGGTGCTGGCCACCGGCAGCCTGTTCGAGCCGGTGGAGACCGAGAACATCGAGGCTTACAAGCGGCGGTCGTACGACAAGCGGCGGGCCTTCCAGCTCGACGTGGAAATCCGCGATCTTCCCGAGATCTTCGAAATGGAGTACCAGAGCGAGATCTGGGGAGAACTGGGCGAGAAGTGCCTGTCCTGCGGCAGTTGCAGCATGGTCTGCCCGACCTGCTACTGCTACGACGTGGCCGACGACGTGGAACTGGGGTCGCGGGCGGGCAAGCGGCAGCGGTCGTGGGATTCCTGCCTGTTCGCCAACCATGCGCTGGTGGGCAGCGGGGAGAACTTCCGCGGCCCGCGCGCCAGCCGCATCAAGTACCGGTTCTACCACAAGCAGCGCGGCTTCGTGGTGGAATACGGGCGGCCGAGTTGTGTGGGCTGCGGACGATGCACCACCGCCTGTCCGGTGGGCATCGACGTGGTGCAGGTGATTGAACGGCTACGGGGGGTTCAAGATGTTGTTAGCCGATGAAGCGACTTACCATCCGATCGTGAGCGACAATCCGTATCAGCCGCACATGGCGCGGATTGTCCGCATATATAAGATGGTGGAGAACAACTACCTCTTCACCTTGCGGTTCATGGAAGACCACCTGGCGCACACCTTCCGCCACCAGCCGGGGCAGTTCATCATGTTGAGCGTGCCCGGCGCCGGGGAGATGCCCATCTCGATTTCGTCTTCCCCATCGCGGCCGGAAGTGCTGGAACTGTGCATCCGGCGGGTGGGGCGGGTCACCAACGCGCTCTACCGCATGCACACCAACGAGGTCGTGGGCGTGAGGGGACCGTACGGGAACGGCTACCCCATCCAGGAGATGACGGGCAACGACATCCTGCTGGCGGCCGGCGGTCTGGGCATGGCGCCCTTGCGGTCGCTGCTGTGGTACGCGCTCGATCATCGCGACAAGTTCAACAACATCACGCTCATGTATGGCGCCAAGCGGCCCGAGGAGATGCTCTTCCGCGAAGAACTGCTGGCGCTGGTGGACCGCACCGACATCAACTGCCTGCTGACGGTGGACAAGGACACATCGGGCTCCTGGCAGAACCACGTGGGCATGCTGCCGGCGCTCTTCGACCACGCCAAAATCGAGCCCTCGCGCACCTATGCGGCGGTCTGCGGGCCGCCCGTGGTTTACAAGTTCATCCTGCGGAGGCTGCTTGAACTGGGCTTCCCCAAGAACCGCATCCTGATGTCGCTGGAGCGGCGCATGAAGTGTGGGATAGGCAAGTGCGGCCACTGCGGGATCGGCTACAAGTATACCTGCCTGCAGGGGCCCATCTTCACGTATTGGGACGCAATCAACCTGCCGGAGATGATCTGATGAGCAAGCCTACAGTGGGGATATTCGGTCTCACGGGTTGCGCCGGAGACCAGTTGGCCATCCTGAACTGCGAAGACCAGCTTCTGGACCTGGTGGCCCTGATCGACATCCGCGAGTTTCTGATGGCGTCTTCGGAGAACGATACCGAGTGTACGCTGGACGTCGCCCTGGTGGAGGGCGCGGTGGTCAGCGAAAAGGATGCCGCCCGGCTGCGGGTCATCCGCAAGCGGTCGAAAGCCCTGGTGGCGCTGGGCACTTGCGCGGTGTGGGGCGGGGTGGCGGCCATGGATCGCGGCGTCGACCGGAAGAAGCTGATCGAAGAGGTTTACGGCCCGACGGGCCTGGGGTACGATTCCATACCCACCCAGGCGCTGCGCGAGGTGGTGAAGGTCGATCTCAATATCACGGGGTGCCCGATTGAGAAGGAGCACTTCCTGGCGGCCATCGCCAACCTGCTGAACGGCAATGCGCCGGCTTATCCGCAGTACCCCGTCTGCACGGAGTGCCGGATGCTCGAAAACAATTGCATGCTGGTGGAACGCGGCGAGCCGTGCTGCGGGCCGATAACCGCGGCGGGCTGCGAGGCGCGATGCCCCAGCCTGCGGGTTGCGTGCGTGGGCTGCCGCGGCCCGGCGACGGACTTCAACGTGCCGGCGCTGGTTACCATGCTCGCGGATAAGGGTTTCGACCGGCAGCGCATCGCCGCGCGACTGCGCACGTTCGCCCCGGTGGAGGTGGCCTGATGAGCGTCGTTGTCATCGAACATCTGGCCCGCGTGGAAGGCCACGGCGGGATCACGGTGGAACTGGAAGGCGACACCGTCGCCAACGTGCGCTTCGACGTGTTCGAAGGCGCGCGATTGCTGGAGCCGCTGATACGCGGCAAGAGCTACGACGAGGTGGCGCCCACGCTGTCGCGCATCTGCTCCATCTGCTCGGTGGCGCACACGCTGACCTCGCTGAAGGCCACCGAGGACGCCTTCGACGTGCACGTCAGCCCGCAGACCGAACTGCTGCGGGAGTTGCTGTTCCGCGGCGAAAGCATCGAAAGCCACGCGCTGCACCTGTTCCTGCTGGCGGCGCCGGATTACCTGGACTACCCCAGCGCCATCGCCATGGCGGCGGACAAGCCGGCCGCCGTGCTGCTGGGGTTGCGGATGAAGAAACTCGGCAACCTGATTCAGGAGACCATCGGCGGGCGGGCCATCCACCCCGTCAACGCGGTGCCCGGAGGATTCGGCAAGCCGCCCACGGTCGATCAACTCATCGAGCTGCGCAGCGGGTTGACCCAGGGCATGGCGGATTCCGATGCCGCCATCGACGTGATGGCGTCGCTTCCGGCGGCCGATTTCTGCCATTCCGATACGGTGTACGCCGCCCTGCGGTCGCCCAACCTGGATAGCTACTACTCGGGAGACGAAGTGATGGCCGTGTCCGACGGCAACCGCGCCATCGTCCACGCGGCCGATTACAGGTCGCTGACCAACGAGCAATCCCTGCCGCATTCGCACGCCAAGCACAGCAACTTCCGGGGGAAGCCGTTCATGGTGGGATCGCTGGCGCGGCTCACGGTGAATCCGCGGCGGCTCACCGGACGCCTGGCGGTGGCCATGAAGCGGTTGAAATTCCAGTTGCCCGCCGACAACCCCATGGACAACAACAAGGCCCAGGCGCTGGAGTTGATCAGCGACGTGGAGCGGGCGCTGGAGATCATCGAGCAGTTGCTGCGGGCGGGCGTGAAGGACGAACGCCCCGTGCCCATTCATCCCAAGGCTGGAACCGGCACCGCCATCACCGAAGCGCCGCGCGGCATGCTGATCCACAGCTACACCTACGATGCCAACGGCTGCATCGTGGCCGCCGACGTCATCACGCCCACGGCCCTCAACGCCGCCAGCATGGAGCTGCATTTCCGGCGCGCGGTGGAGCAGTGCGCGGAGCGCGAGGAGGCGGTGATTTCCAAACGCCTGCAGATGATCGCGCGCGCCTACGACCCCTGCATTTCGTGCTCGGTGCATATTCTGCGCCGGCGATGAAGCCGCGGCTGGTCATCGGGCTCGGCAATCCGCTGATGGGCGACGAAGGCGCCGGCTGGTATGCGGTGTCGCGCCTGGCCGGCGACCCCCGGCTGCCCGAGGACGTCGAGACCATTTGGGGCGGCACGGACCTGCTCCGCTACGCCGGCCAAATCGAAGGGCGGAGCCGCGTTATCCTGGTGGATGCCATCGAGAGCGCCGCGCCGCCGGGAACGGTCACCGTGTTCGAGGATTGCGCGGAGCTCGAGGAACGGCAGACGAACGCGCACGAGCTTTCCGCGGCGCAGGCGATGCGGCTATTGCAAATGATGATGCCGGTGCGATTCACGCTGCTGGGCGTCGCCATATGGTCGGCCACGGCCGGGAACGCGCTGTCGCCGGCGGTGGAGGCGCGCATGCCGGCGATCCTGGACCGCGTGCTGGAGGAACTGGGATGGAATTCTTCGAAGTGATCCGGCGGCGGCGCGCGGTGCGTGCCTTCGAACACAAGGCGATCCCCACGGAGACGCTCGAAGTGGTGCTGGAGACGGCCAACGCCGCGCCGTCGGCCTGCAACCTCCAGGCCTACGAGATCTACGTGGTGACGGACGAGCGCCGGCGGATGGCGCTGGCCCACGCGGCGCGGGAGCAGTCCTTCCTGGCCAGTGCGCCGGTTGTGCTGGTATTCTGCACGCACGCGGCGCGCTCGGTGGAACGCTACGCCACGCGCGGCGAGACCTTGTACACCATCCAGGACGCCACCATCGCCTGCACGTTCGCCATGCTGGCAGCCACCGCGCGCGGTCTGGCGACGGTGTGGATAGGCTCCTTCGACGCCGAGGAACTGGCGCGCGTCGTAGGCGCTCCCGCGGGCGTGGTGCCGGTGGCGATTCTGCCGCTGGGCTACGCCGCCGAGGAGCCGCCGGAGCCGCCGCGCCGCCCGCTGGAAAACCTGGTGCACCGCACGCAGTAGCTGGGGCCGGCCGGCGCTGTTACCTCGTTGCCGATTCGGAATCCGTCCGAAACTCCAGCAACTCCACCGGCGCGCCGTGGTCGAGGATCATCGCCACCATGATCCCCTCGCCCGGGCTGTTCGGAGGCGTCAGGATCTCCTTCCCAACCAGCGCCGCGGCCAGGTCGTCCACTTCGAAGCCCACGTGCGGCACCGTTTTGACGATCTCCGGATAGGGCGCGTCCGCTTCGAAGCGCATCCACTGAACGCCATAGGGGCTGGATTCAAACCCCGACACATGCATCTTGAGGCCAGGCAGATAGCGTTCCCCGGGGCGCGGCGTGCGGGTTGGAATGCCGATGTGGTGATAGCGCCAGCCGTCCGCCGCGATCGCCGGCGGAGCCTCGCGATCCTGCCGCGCTACCATTCGGCGGGCACTCCGGGCGTGAGCGTCCACACCTCGATATCCAGGCCGCTGGTGCGCTCGCGCAGTTGTTCCGGCGTGCCGGTGAGCGGCGGAAAGGTGCCGAAATGCATGGGTATGACGGTCTTCGGCGCCAGCAGCCGGCAGGCCAGCGCGGCTTCGTACGGGCTCATGGTGTACAGATCGCCGATGGGCAGCACCGCCAGTTCCGGGTGATAGAGCTGGCGGATCAAGTCCATATCCGAGAAGACATTCGTGTCGCCGGCGAAGTACATGGCGCGGCCGTCGGCGAAATGCAGCACGTAGCCCGCGGCCTCGCCGCCGTACAGGATCTTGCCGTCGTCCAAAATGCCGCAGCTATGCACCGCGTGGGTCATGGTGAGGGTGACCTCGCCGGCCTGCTGCGAGCCGCCCTTGTTCATCGGCCGTGTCCGCCCCACGCCCTTCGATTCCAGCCAGGCGCAGGATTCGAAAATGGCCACCACTTCGGCGCCAAACTTCTTGGCCAGAGGCGCCACGTCGTGAATGTGATCGTAATGCCCGTGCGTGACGCAGATGGTGTCCGCGCGGGCGATCTGGAAGCCCTTGGGGTATGCGGGGTTACCCTCGATCCAGGGGTCCATCAGAATTACTTGGCCCGAGGGAAGACGGAACTGGAACGATCCATGTCCAAGCCAGGTGATTTCCATAGTCCTATTATCCTCGACAAGCGCAAGAGCGAGGACCTGCATAACAGCTCCGCCATGCCGGTCCGGGATGAAAGCTACCCTACTGCGGAGGCTTGTACGAGGTCGTCGCGGTGCCAATGACCCGGCCGTCAATCGATAGTGCGACGGAGACCGGCACGGCGCTGGTGGGATATGGAATCGAACCGAAAGAAGCGAAGGTCACCAGATCGATATTTGTGCCGCCGCCCAATGCGAATGTTGAGCCTGGCTCCGCTCCCCCGGCCACTGTGTAGTACGAGTGAATTCCACTGGGGGCTGTATTGGGCAGGGGAACGGAGCTAATGGCTGACAAGAGCGCCGGGTCGATGCGGCTCATCGGCACAATGTTAGCCCAACTTCCGCACCTGGACGAGCAAGTCCTTTCCCTGCAACGCGGGTATAGCGAAGTCTTCACTACACTCGTGTCATTTCGAGGTTGCTCGGCAGTTGCAGGCCAAGCCGCTGCAGAAGAATCGCTTGGTGCTCGGTCGGACGGCTGACACAGCGTTTGCGGATCGCGGTCCCCGGACGCGTCGGCATCACGACGTCCACCAGGGCAATCTGCTGGAGTTCGGCAAAGACTTTACGCGGCTCGTCTCCTAATCCGGCTTGATGGCAGAGCCGGCCCAGCGTCTTCCAGAGCACGTACGCCAGGAAGCAAACCAAGATGTGCGCTTGCACGCGATGCTCCTTCTGATGCCAGACCGGCCGCATCACTAAGTCGCTCTTATGCAGCCGGAACGCCGCCTCCGCTTCCGTCAGTTGCATGTAGGCGCGCCACAACTCTTCGCCGTTCCAGTCAGTCACATTGCTGCGTAGCAGGTAACAGCCTTCGCTCAAGCGCGCCCAGTCGCGCCATTCTTCCCGCTTGCTCCAGCGCACCTGGGTGCGGCCTTGTTCGTCGGTCTCGACCTCGACCTGGAACAATCCGGCGGCGCGCGTGTTGCGTCCCAGTAATCGGCCCACCCGCCGCGACATCACCAGCGGATTCTGTTTCCGCTTCCGGCAACTCTCCACCATCGCAGTCAGTTTCTTTTCGATGCGTTGCTCGAAGCGATCGTGCATCGCTTGCTCCTTCAAACGCCGCTGCGCGCTGCGGCAGAGAATGAACACTTCATCGCCCGCCGGCGCCGGGCACAACTTCACCTCCAGTCCTTCGTGGACCTCTCGCCAGTCACCGGCGAGTAACTGCTTCTCATACTGCCGCAACATACCTTTCGCCGTACCCAGGATGTAGCGCCGCCCGCCCTGTTTGAGAAACGACACGTTGGCGGCCGACACCATGCCACGGTCCATCACCCAGATGCGGTTCGCCTTTCCGTACTTACCCTCCATCGTCAGCACCATTTCCTCGACCGTCGTGACGTCGCTGCGATTGCCGGCGAAGACTTCGTAGCCCAGCGGCAGTCCGCTGCGACTGACCACCAGCGCGATGTTGACTTGCTTGCAATCCGGACGGTGGTCGCGTGAATAACCCCGTTGCGCCTGTGGATTCGCTTCCGCCGCGCCCTCGAAGTAAGTGCTCGTGACATCGTATAAGAGCAAGTCATAATCGAGTTGGAATAACTCACCGAGGCGTTGCTTGAGATGCTTCTCCAGAGCCGCCTTGTGCGGCAGCAGCCGATCCAGCGCGCGATACAGCCGGTCGTCGTTCACCTTGGCCGCGGGCACTCCCAGTAACTCCGCCAGCGCGGTGGATTCGTATCCTTGCTCGGCCAGATGCAGTTCGCTGGAAGGATCCAGCATCCTACCGAGCACTAAGACCTGAGTTATAGCGGTCCAGGAGACATCTTCGCGGCCAGGCGGCAGCAGTTCCCTCAGCAGCTCACTCAGTCCCAATTCCTGCCACAGAGTCAGCCCGAGCCAACAGCCGCCGAACTGACGGCTGCTCTCGACGCGCACGCCTTTCAGATCCACCTCAACATATTCCGGTTCGCCGTCCAGGAACAGATCGGCCTGCCAGGTCCGGTCGCCACCGAGCGCACAGCGGCGCACTCCCAGCCGGCCCTTTTCATCCAGCTCGCCGAGATAGGCCACCACACGCTGACGTGGGCCGCGCGCCGTGCGATGGCTTTCCACCAACGCCCAATAGGCGTGCCGCTTGCCGTCTTTACGCCGGTAGCACCGCCGCAGGTACATACTGCAATCGTACGGATTCGGCCAGCGATTGCAAGAGGGTTGGTCTTCACTACACGGCCTTTTCGGCGCACTGCGGCGACGAGTCGAAAATGCCGCGCTGGAAACAAAGAGCCAACCCGTTTCCAGTGCCGCCGAAGCCGCCGCCAACAGCCTCAAAATAGTTCGCAGCAGCCTCGAAGTGCGGAAGTTGGGTTAGCCGGCATTGGACAGGTCTTGGGTCCGCACATGAAGTCCGAGACGGTCAGGCTCGATATCAGTGAAGAGAAATCGAAAGCACGCTCAGCCGCAGTTGGCGATGGGACGGTCGCCGTGAACTGGCCCAGAACCGGATCGAACTCTATCGTCGTCCCATCAACGCTCGTCGAACCTACGCTGGCTGCCGCCGACACGGTGAACCTGCTGGCGCTTGGCTTAATGTCGAACTGGGCCGTGATCTTAGCGACAACAAAAGCGGGTGAGAACGTGATCGTGGGCTGCCCTGATGGGTAAAGAATCGTTACCGATCCGGTCTCGTTAGCGGTGTTGTTGCCGCTATTCAGCGGCGCCTGCGGCATCTGGACGTGATTGCTCCCGATGCCGGAGCTACCGATAATGTAGACATCGCCGGCGGCTTCCCCCGACGGGACCACATTGAGCTGGTACACGCCTGCAAACCCTGGTGCAAGTCCGGCCCACGCGACGGTCGCCTTGCTACCCCCGATGTAAACATCAAAAGCGCCCGCGACCTGATTCAACGGCGGAGCGCTGCTTCCGCCGGAGCCGCTTGCCGCTGGGGGCGTAGCTGCCCCCAGGCCCGTCGCGTAAAAAATGACCGTGGAGCCCAGGCTGGGCGTGGCCGTCAGCGGTTTGAAAGTCGGGTCAAACGCCAGCGCGGTTCCAGCTCCGTCGGCGGTTTGAGAGAAGATTCCGGGAGCCATGGGGCTGAGATTCACGCTGAGTGCGTTGCTGTTGCCCTGCGGGCTCGAAACGCTTACCGAAACATTGGTCCGCACCACCTCAAAAGGAATCTGGAAGTTGATCTGTCCGGGCGACACGAAATAGAGCGGAGCGACTATCGGACTCGCCATGGAGGGATCTTTCACCAGCACTTGCGTTCCCAACAGGTTGCTGGGGAGCGGAAGCGATTGAGCCGAACTGGTGCCGGTTGCCAGGTTCGATCCAAACAGCGAAGCCAGCGCTCCGGGGCAGAGATTCGCGGCGAATGAAGCCCCATTCACGACACCGCCCGCTTTGGGAACGGCCTGCGCTGAAAT
>Ga0209039_10003819_pt1 | contig 11492 bp, 10 predicted proteins | sample BogFormECP12_OM1_FD_188238 | JGI IMG/M metagenome (GOLD analysis project Ga0209039, IMG submission 188238) | Bog forest soil microbial communities from Calvert Island, British Columbia, Canada - ECP12_OM1 (SPAdes) (version 2) | ecosystem: Environmental > Aquatic > Freshwater > Wetlands > Bog ... | reverse complement strand
GGTTTTGTATCTTCGAGGTGAAAAGCTCTGGGGAAACGACGATCCGCTGTTTCCGGCAACGCGGATTTCACTCGGGGTGACTCGTCAGTTTGAAGCGTCTGATGTTTCCGGGCAGCCTAAACTTCCTTCTTGCGCCCAAGCGAAATCAGCAATTTGCAACGGCAACCCGGAAAGGGTAATTGGGCAAGCGATCTACTTCCAATCAACCTTAACTTTGCTTTCCAACTTCAAATCCTCAAGGATTTGTTCTATCTCGTGCCGCAGCCCGTTTGCACCGTCAGAATTGACCTACAACGAAACGTCCAGCCCGACATGAAGGTCGGTGCCCGACTTCAGCTTTGGGATCAGCGTTCGGCCAAGGCGTTGCCAGACCTCGGTTGGGATCTCGCCCGAGATGTGTAGCGTGCGACTCTTTGCGGCTTCGATGGCTTCGACCACCGCAGCCGTCTGTGCCGGTGCCTCAAAAAGCGGCCCGCCTACTGTTCCCGTCCGTGTATCCGCACCTGCGACTGACACCTGCGACGGCGGTTCCACTGCCAGAGTTGCCGGTTTCGCCTCCTTGTACGCCTTTGCCACTATGGGCAACAGGAGGTAAACATCGGAGTCGCACGCAATCTCTTCGGCCGGCAAGGAGTCAGGTTTGAACCAAATCCGCGAGTACCCGCCCTCCGCCTTCTGCCCGGACGCGAAGCCAAACTCGCCCCGCTGGACGAAATCGGGCAATCGATTCCGCAGATAAGTGTCTGGATCGAGCACGCGCTCAAGCGTCCCGTTAAGGAACGCCTGCCGCAGCGCCGAAAGCGGCCAAGCGCCCGACTTCTTGAAGGGTTCGGGCCACCTGCGTTCGAGATAGCCAGCACCCGGCGAATCGTTTAGTAGCGCACGCTGCTTCAAAGTGGTGAGCACGCGGGCACCCAGCGTTTCACCCTGACTTGCATGGCCGGCGCCGAGATCAATCGCCTGCAGCCCGCTCTGATCCTTCTTGTCGTAAAGGATGATGTATCTGTACGCCGCCCAAACCTCATCCTTTGCAGATTCCTCCGCATCGCTTAGCTTGGCGTTGATCTCATCCCTATCACTGTAGTCAAATTCGCCAGCCAATGTGCCGTCCAAGTACTCTCTCTGCACCTTGCGCCACGCCAACACGGCCTCGACTTTGTTGCGGAGATCGCGTCCTGGTCGGCGCGGGCACCAGATCAGTGCCGCCGGATGCAGGCGACGGGAATGGCCTCGATCTCGCGTCCAATCCTGGAGATTGCGACGGGTAGCGCCGTTGTCGGTCCACTCTTGAGCGGGATCAAGCACGACCAGCGTCAGTCGTGTCGTATCGGGTACCGCCGTGCCGTCCTCAGGAAACATGATCAGCGGCAGGTTCTTACCCTTCTCGAACTCACGCTGCGCAATCCGTTTCATCTCCGCCGTAACCTCATCCTCGTCGAGCGAAGCACGGCGGTCATTCACGACCTTTTTCAGCGTGGGCTTAAAGCCGAACTGGTATCCGTCCGATCCCTTCTTGCGAATGTAAAAGCCGCGAGTCTCCATCTGAGACGCAGCGTTGTCTATGGTGGTCGTGTCGAGTTCCGGCTCACCCAAAGCAAACCGCAATTCCGGTAGGTGGGCGTACTTGTCGGTCTGACCGCCAGATGACTCAAACAGAATGGCGGTGGCCACACGCTTGTGAATGTCTTTGAAAGCGCCCTTCGTATCCGCATCGAGAGCGTAGGCGTGACTCTGCGCACCAACAATATCAGCGTCGATTGCGTACTGCAATCGGTGTTCTCCAAGCTGCCCCAGCACGGCGGCCCGGAACGCCGGCAATTCCAGCGGAGCGGAGCCAAGAGTAATCAGCGGCTCGGAACGTGCTTTCGTGTAGGAGATCCACTGAGCAAACATCGCTAGTGCGCCGCGCGTTTGCTGGAATTGGCGCAGCGCCGCCCATTTGCGATGGAATACTGAGAGTGTTGCAGGGTGAAATGGGTAACAAGCCTCAAACCTCGATTTAAGGAAGTCCCGCGCTTTAGCATCGGTTACGGCGGTGGCCACCGCAGTCCATTCGGGCGGCAACTGATGACGATGTTCAAAGCACCAGTCTGCGTATGCCTTCCCGACATTCTTCCTGATCTTCTCCGGCCCCAAGTCTTCAAACAGGCGCTTGCGAACAACCTCACTAATTTCCGCCTCATCATTGGCGATTAGGTCCTTCGCGACACGCCGGACGACTTTGTTGATCTTCTCCTGCCACTGCAGGTCGTATTCGGACATTTCCACTTGGCTGCGCGGAAGGCTGATGACCGCAGCAGAGCGTTCGGTCCCCGTCATCGCCCGCGCAACGTTGTCAATGAAGGAGAAGAACTTCTCTGCGTCCGTGCCGCGATGCCTATTGATGTAATTCAGCACCTCGTCACAAAGGATCAGCGCAGAGCCTCCGGCGACCTCGACCAGCCTAGCGATGGCATCCGTGCCGGGCGGGATCTCCTTGGCGGAAGGTCCGAGCGCCGCCACGCCTGCAGTGCCGGCCAACTGCCGTGCAACGTCAATCCACGGCGTCTCGCGTCCTTCGACGGGATCGTAAGCATTGCCGACAAACACGCCTACTTTCGCCGCGGGCAAATCACTCAAACCGCTGTCCGACAGGAGCTGCCTGATCGCAGGATCGTTCTTGACTGCGCTGCCGTGCTTTGCCAAGTGGAAAAGTGCTGTCAAGGTGTGCGTCTTGCCGCCACCGAACTGCGTCACTAGCGTCATCACAGGCGCAGAGTTTTCCGTCCGGCCTGCCAATCGGCGCAGCACCATGCCCAAGTGCTCTTTAAGAGCGCGGGTGAAGCACGTCCGTGCTAAGAACTGCTCCGGTTTGCGGTAATCGTCCGGGCCGCGGCCAGCAGCTACTTGTTCCAGTGCAATGGCGAACTCGTCCGGGTTGAAGGAGCGGCCTTCTCGGACTTCGGGGCGGGGTGTTGTGACTCTGTACCAGGGTTCCATGGCGCAAGATACCTGTTCTGTTAATTGGCAAGTGAATCGACATACTGGGAGCGCTGCGACCAGATCGCAGGAGTGACGTTATAAGCATTCAGCGCCTCAACAACATCGCCTCCTACCGCTTGTTCCTGGTCATTCAAGAATGCATAAGCCTCCGCTTCTGAATCGGACTCCCCTGTACGGGCCGCTCGGGTATCGCTCAGTGTCCACAGATAGGCGAAAATGTTGTCCCTCTTCGGTGTGGCGATCGCCTGCAAGATTCGCTCCGGGCGCCTTCGCGACTTGGGAATCAGGAAGTCCACCCCATGGTCGTAGCCACTCTTCCCGGCAAGTTTGACTCTGGCCGTATAACGAATGTCATGGCTGTCGAGGAAGTTACGCACGTCTTCAAAGAAGAAGCTGGCAACCCGAGGTTGGGCCATCACAAACATGTCGTTAACAGCCAGCATGGCCTGTACCAAGGAATGTAGCCGCTGCCCAAGATTGCTCGCCGATGCTTCGACCACCAACTGATTGTTCTCCACCCGCACGCCCAAGCCTTTGAGCACGCTGTGCAGAACCATCTTCCGCTTCGGAGTATCTACTTCAAGGCCACTTGTTCTCAGGTCGGAAAGGATGTATCCGTCATCGGACAGAATGATGGTTCCATTTCGCCGTGTGGCATATACCTGGAGATGATCATTATGCCGGTCGAGGAATGGCGTGGTTAGCTCGCAGGCTTCACCCGCCTCTTCCACCGAGAGCCCCTGGCGGAGCCAGCCCACGTAGCCGTCAATCAGCTTCTGGCACTCGTTCCGGTTCACGCGATCACTCCTTGGACTGGTGGAGGCGACTCAATCTTACAGAAAGCGCAAAACTCCTGGAATGTCGTGCCTGGGTCACTGACGAGCGTAAACTGGTTGGGATCAACCGGGTAGGCCCATCTGTCGTCATAACCTTCTCTGAACAAGTGCAGATGCGTGCCTGAGAGCCGTTGTCCGTCTGGATTTGTGTGTGGCGCTCCGTCCACATCGAGCCGTACCAGAACCACGACGGTTTGTACTCGATTCTGGAACCTCAGCTTCGAGAGCCGAAGCGTGCCTCGCCAAACGTCCAGAAAGAACCGCTCTCTATCCATTGGGACCGACAAGTTCGTAGCTGTCGTCAGCTCCAGGCGGAATGGAGATCATCCCCGGAGGACGCAGAAAGTGCTTCGCCATGTGCATGAATTGCTCGGCTTCAGCCTGGGTCAGCATCGTTCAGCACATACTACCTGGGCACCGCCAGCAGCATAGCATCCAGCAGGCGCTTCTCTTCACTTTCCTTCGGGTAGAGGCGCGACAGGGCGTTGGCCAGGCGCAGGAAGTCGGGGCCACGCTGCATCTCCTCTTTCAACATGGCCCGCAATCCGTTGGTTTGGCCGCTGCGCTGGAGCAGCATCGCGGCGTGGACGCGATCCAGGGTCGTGACAGTCTGGCGTGCCGCGGCTTCTGCAACGGCGGCGCCATCCTTTGCCACTGATTTTCGGCCCCGGCCGCGCGTCTTGATCTCCGGGATAGCGGCCTCGTCCTGCATGAAGGCGAAGCTGTAGTTGCGGCTCGCCTTCACGTCTGCCTCGATGCGGCGCGAGATCGCCGCCGCATCCTCTTCGCCGAACAGCTTCGATGCCCGCTCGGTAATCGGGAGTAACCGCACGATCCCTTTCTCCGTCTCGATGATCCGGCCTTCCCATCGCTCCAGGTGGATACCGAGCGGCTGGGCGAAGCGCCGCGCCACGTCGTAGATCAGGGTGTAGCCGCTCTTCTTCTTGGTCTTTGTTGCTTCCGCCTCTTCATCTTCGCCGCTCTCATCATCTTCGTCATTGCCGTTGACGGCGTCGGTGTCAGCCTGGGTGCTCTGCATTGTCCAGAGGAAAAGTGCGGTCAGCCGGGAGTCTTCTTCCAATGCTCCCGCAGCGCCGTTGCGCGCTCTTGCTTCGGCTGTACCCAAGACCTCTTCGAGAGCCAAGCGGCCAACCGTTTCCCACACGTAGGCGAGGAATCCGCGCTTGTAAGCCTCAGCAGCAGTGGGGTCGCCGCCGAGCGGAATCTCGCGACCTTCGGCATCCTCGACGCGGCGGTATCGGCTGTAGATTTCCATCGCCGGTCCGATGCAGGCGAATACCAGGTCGGCACCCCTGATTCCTTCTTTCTGCAACCGTTCGATCCAGTCACCTACGCGCTGGGGCAATTCCCGAAGAACATCACTCCATTCGCCAATCGGAGCGTCTTCGGCACGGGGACGACAAACAAGATGGACGCTGGTAGCGAGTGCTGCTGAATCTCTTGCACGAAGACGCGAGCCCATCTCTGTTGCTATCGGCCACGAAGCTGTGACCACCCAGCCACCTCCGATGATGCCCGATAGCAAGGCTTCCCAGCCTTCGGTCGTCTTGTGAGCGAATACCACACATCCGATGCCCCCAATCGTCAAACACTTCCGGCCCTCAGCGAAGGCTTGCGCCATGCCGTGCTCAAAGAACGCTTTGTCTTTCCATGCATACCGTGCATGTCCCAGTGGGCCATCTCACACAACTCTTGTTTCTTTGGCGTCAGCGGATTTGAAGAATCAAAGGGGTCCCGGAGCAACGGGTGGGATGGCATCGCGCATTTTAGCCAGACGAAAAAGAAATCCGACAGGTCGGCGTATGGGACCGCGAAGTAGTAGGGTGGATCGGTGAACCAAACATCCGCAGATTCGGCAGGTAATTGGGCGACGGTAGCATCGGCAACTTGAACTGTGGCAGCGTTGTCGTTCTTAGGTAATGATGCCGCAATAACGCCTGTCGCGGTATTCTCGACGCAAACTGAGAAACTACCGCTCGACTCTCCTATAGGCACTCCTTCAGCGAAATCCCACGACATGGGTATAGCCTGGCGACCGAACAGGTGTCGCGGGCACTCCGCAATTGGCTCCCACATGCATAGAGAGTTTGATAGGTCAGCCAGCTTAGACAAGGCGAACGAGCAGAGTTCACGCTCGGTTTCGTCCTTCAGATTGCTGATTAACCTAGCCAGTGACAAAAGCGCAACCTTCTGCCTAGACGTGAACAGCAAACCCCATTTCGCCATGCCGTACAAAGGTGCGTTGAACGTACCTGTCATCGTGGGAAGTGGTTGTTCTATGGGCAATGTAGCTGTGAGTATTCGCGGCAGCGTTTTCTGTGCCTCAAAGATGCGCCTGTAGTCCCCAATAGTGGCGGTTCTGTAGTGACGCCCAGGGAGCCCGTGTTTGAGTAGGGCTACAGCAAGCAGAAGAGCACCGCCGATACGCTTGCCGGCTGAGTCGAACTGAGTATCTGCACCGCCGTTCTGCTGTTGCAACAGCACTCGCACACGCTCCGGGGGCATAACCACGTTGCAACAAGGGCATATTGCTTTTGCGCGGCTAATGGTTCCACTGGGAACCTGCGAGTCAGTTTTCGGCTCGAAGACCTCGAATTCGAGTCGGGGCGGAGCGCCCTTCGGTCGCACGACCGAATACCTCAAGGCTCGTTTACGTTTTTTCTTGCTGCAAGCCAGAAGGAGCCCGAAAGGGGAATGTCCGCTCCACACGTATCGCAGCGAATCGCGCGCGCCCACAGATATGCAATGGGGGTCGCGTCATTCGGATCTCGTGGATAAAACTCTGCCAGTTCCGTCTCCGCCTCGGCCTTGATCTCTGCGCCGACCCGTCGCACATCATCCGCAAGGTCGGGGCCGTGGCGCGGAATGTCTCTCAACATGGTCTTCAGAATCAGGCAGGCGACAGGATTCAGGTCGCCAGCGAAGGCATCGCATCCCACCCTCAGGGACTCCAAGGGAATTGCCCCACCGCCAGCGAATGGATCAACTACCATAGGCGATTCCTTGCCATGTGCCGCACGGACCAGTCCGTGCGCTGCTTCCAAAAACACTGGTTTGGCGGACTTATCCCAGCTCGCGAAGTCACCGATGAAGCGCAGAAGCTCCTTCCGAAGATCAATATCCTTTGCACCCGGCGCCCCCTGCACACGCAGCAGGATGTGGCGCGCGCGTCGTTTGAACTCTTCAGGACAATTTGGGTCACAGGGGTCGGGCAGTAGCAAAGCCATCAGCATGGCCCTGCAAGCCGCTAGCGGTCGCCGCGCCCACCAAAGATGCAGTGTACTCGGATGACCGTGACGTATTGACTTCTCGCGCAGCGAGTGGCGGCTCACGACTGCGATGGGAAAATCAACTTCCGCGAGGCGCTTACATTCCTTGGGGATGGGCACTAATTATCCTTTGCAATCTTCCAGAGCAGCGGTGATGGCACATCGCATTCAATCCGGGCGCTTTCGCCGTGCTCATCCACAAAACCTTTTGACTTTCCGCAGTTGGGGCACTCGCGTCCTTTCTTGTCACTGAGACCGCTCACAATGAAAACCTTTCCGCACACAGGACAGTTGAACGCGATATTGTTGCCCCTGAAGTCCTCGAAATGCCCGGAGGCATTCTTTTGTAGCTTGCGGGTCGTCATCTTGGCTCGCTCGCCGCTCGCGTCACGTCGCTGAGCGTCAGATAGAAATGGTCAACCTTCTTGACCTCGTGCCACGGCATCTTGGCCGGATTGAAGACTGGGTCATGGAGCAGCGGCGACTCGCTCTTGCAGTTGGTGACCACGTATAGCCAATAACAATCGGAGCGATCTTCGGCCACGCGCTTCTCGTTCGGCGTAAGGCAGACAATGCCGGTACTGTACCCGATGCCCTTAATTTCGATTAGCCGCAACTCGCCAGACTGGGTGTCCAGGCTGGTGATGTCGTAGCCGAGGTTCTTCTCATGCACGTCCTCGACATGACGACCCTTCTGCCGTTCGTGGTCCATTGCTACCTGCATCGCGATTGCCTCGGTTCAGGATCGGGCCGGAGGTTGGCGATGTCGGGCGTGTCGCGTTCGGGATGCGGCAGAACGATGATGCTGGTGATGCGCGCCACTGCTTGCAGCGTGAGAGCCTTCTGCCGCTCCAATTCTTGCCTCCGCGTTTCGCGGCGGTGTAACAGTTCCGCTTGCCGATCTTCCGCCTGCTTCAGATTGCCTGCCGCGCCTTCAACACCGCGCTCGGCCTGCTCGGCCCAGCGGTCAATCGCTGTATCTTCCTTCGCTATCAGCTCGGTCAGCGACATTTCAATGTGGGCGGCAATGCGGTCAGTCTCAGCGACGCGCTCGCCACGGACCTCCTCCAGAAATGGCAGAAGCAGGTTCTCCTGTAGCCACGCGGTCTGCTCGGGCGCGGTGGCGAGAGCGGGTGGTTCTTTCGCGGACTCGGTCGGCTGTAGATTGCCGAGTATCGCAGGATTGGATACACGAGCTTGGGCGTCACTGCCGATCTCTACCGCAAACAGCCGCTCGTGAACAACGTGCCCGAGACCGTCCACGATCCTGGCCCGGTAGAAGTCAACTCGGCGCGGACTTTCGGCTTCCAGCGAGTAATAGCACGCACCGCTGGCCAGCGCATCGCGGGAGCGGGACAGAGCATGACGACGAAGTGCCTCGAACAGCGGATGCCCAGGAGTGACCCATTCAAGGTTGTTCTCGTCCGCTATTTCGCGATCGGTCGAAAATCGCGGGTAACGGCCCGCCAACGACGGGAATCTCCAGGTCGGGTCCTTCTCGTATTGCCGAAGTACTCCGGGAGTGGAGGTCGGCTCGAAGGTGTAAGGGAGCGTGGCAAAGGTTTTCAGCGTGAGCGGAACCAGCGGAGCCGAATCGCGAATGAAGCGAGCAATTGTCTCAGGTACGACACGCCTCTCCTGCGCCCGTGCGCGCCGCTCAATCAGCATCTCCAGATTCAGGTTCTTGGTCGCCAGCCCTTCCAGCGCGCTCTGGCAGATGTCGCGGAAGTGCTCTTCCTTCACATTGCGCATCAGCCGCTCTTCCAGATCCTCCATCCCGAATCTTCCAGCGTAATAGTCGCGCAGGATGCGCTCGATCTCATTAGCAGGGAGAACCTCGCCGACCACATTGAAAACGGAATTGCTGTCGAGGGCATCGCGAATCTCTTGTAGCTTTTCGAGGAGCTTTTGCAAGACGCGGCCTTCTATGGTGTTCGTCGCGACGAAGTTGAAGATCAGGCAGTCCTTGGTCTGGCCGTAGCGGTGGATGCGGCCCATGCGCTGCTCAAGGCGATTCGGGTTCCATGGGATGTCGTAATTGAACAGTATGTGACAGCATTGCAGGTTGATGCCTTCGCCCGCGGCTTCAGTGGCAACGAGCACCTGTATTGCGCCCTCGCGAAACTGTTGCTCGGGAAAAATCCTTGTGCCGGGGGTATCGCGGTCCCCGATGTGCATTCCACCGTGGATCGTGCCGACGCTGAACCCCCAATCGCGCAACATCTTGACGAGGTAGTCCAGCGTGTCCTTGAACTCAGTGAAAATGAGCAACCGCTGCTGAGGCAGATCAAAGAAGCCCTGCTGCTGCATCAGGTCGCGTAGCCGAGACAGCTTCGCCTCCACGCACGCGGCTTCGACTCTTTGCGCGTGTTCGACCAATTCCTTGAGTTCTTCGATCTCCTGCCTCACCTGATCGGGGTTCTGCGCCAGCGTTACGGCAGCGATCAGGTCTTCGAGCCGTTCGCGCTCGAAATCCTCCATCTCATCCAACTCGTCTATATCAGGCAGCTCGGGAGGAGCGGAGCGGGCCATCTCCTACGCTCTCTTCAGCATGTCACCGAGGCGTTTGGACCGGTTCTCCAACGAGCGCCGCAGGGCATAGGTGCTAGAAGCGAGCCGCCTCTGATAGAGGGCCATCAAGAAGCGAATAGCGCGGGCGCGCGGGTCGTCGCCGCTGGCGGCAGCTCGATGCGATTGGCTCTTCACGAAGGCGGTGACTTCACGATAAAGCTCATCCTCCGGCCCGTCTATGTGGAAATCGACCGTGTGTGGAATCCGCTTCGTGAAAATCTTGCGCGCTTCCCAAGTGCCGTCTGACTTGCGCTGCGGGAAGTAAACCATCGCCTCCTTCGTGCGGCGCAGGTAGAACGGCGCTTGCCGGCGGTTCATCGCTTCGCGGATGGACTTCACATCCGCGTAGGCGTCTTGGTCCAGCAACTGAAGAAAGAGAGAGAAATTCGCTGGGTCGCCCTTGTGCGGCGTGGCCGTCAGGAGCAGGAGATGATCCGAAGAATCACGGAGAAGCTCACCCAGAGCATATCGCGAAGTTTTTCTGGACGGCGGTGTCCAGGACATCCGGTGCGCCTCGTCCACAATCACCAAGTCCCACTGCACTTGCCTCAGTCCAGGCAGGATGTTGTCGCGCTTCGCCAGGTCGAGAGAAGTGATGACCTGCGGCGTTTCGAGCCACTGATTTATGCCGAATTGCTCTCGAATCTGATCGCCCTTGAGGACGGTGAACTTCTCCTCGAACTTGTCGCGCAGTTCACGCTGCCACTGGAAGGCGAGATTCGCTGGGCACACGATCAGAACGCGCTCGGCCAATCCGCGCAGCTTCAGTTCCCGGATCAGTAGGGCGGCCATGATGGTTTTGCCTGCTCCGGCGTCATCGGCGAGCAGGAAACGCACCCGCGCAGCTTCAGCAGGTAGTCGTAAACTTCGAGCTGGTGCGGCAAGGGATCGACGCGCGAAATGGACAGGCCGAAGTAGGGGTCGAACTCGTAGGCGATGCCGAGTGAATATGCCTGGATGCCGACCCGGAGCAATTGACCGTCACCGTCGTAGGAGTACGTGGGCTGCGCAACTTGCAGCTGCAGGAAGATAATCGTCTGAATTGTTTGGCAACTGCGCTTAATGTCGGCCACAACATCGAGAAATGCTTTTATGTCTATTGGGCTTTCGATGTCCCCAGGCGTGGCCGAGCCTAGATTGTCGATAATTACTATCTCAGATTCGTTCTTGCGAAGAGTCTCCTCCAGTTCCGAGGTTTTCTGTTTCTTAATCACCATGTGCGCGAGTGCCATGCCCCTATCTACCGCATTGATATAATTAAAGTTAGCCTCGGCGAGCGCTCTCGTGTCCGGGGTTAAGTCCATTCCTTTCAATTGCTTCTTGATGCGATCTTGGAGTTCAACCATCCCGTTTTCGCAGTCGATGTAATCGACTTTGTAGGGTCGGGGCACATCCTTACCAAGAAATGGTGTTCCGGAGGCTAAGGACAATCCCATTTGGGTGGCGAACAGGGTCTTTCCCCCTCCGTAGTATCCGACCATAATGACAACGTGCCCTTCAAACAAAACGCCCGCGAGAGCGGGCTTGGGTCTTTGCAAGGGCATGGAGAGAAAGTGTCCTAGGTTGTAGACTCCGGAGAAATCGGTGCTGTAGTTGGCGTTAGCGCTGTAGGTTTCGAGTTCCATAATATCCGTTCCTATCTGATTGGGTTTGACGTTCTTTGACTTGCTGAATAAGCGCTCTCAGGCTCCGATGGGCCTCAAAAAGGTCTCTAGCGTCCCGGAAATACGTGAGCAAAGTCGGGCGATTTTCTGGAGAATGGAATCGGCCGTAGCGGTCCAGATAAAAGGTCGCTGTTTGCGGTGGTAGTGCT
>Ga0209039_10003818_pt1 | contig 11493 bp, 10 predicted proteins | sample BogFormECP12_OM1_FD_188238 | JGI IMG/M metagenome (GOLD analysis project Ga0209039, IMG submission 188238) | Bog forest soil microbial communities from Calvert Island, British Columbia, Canada - ECP12_OM1 (SPAdes) (version 2) | ecosystem: Environmental > Aquatic > Freshwater > Wetlands > Bog ... | reverse complement strand
CGAGGTAAAGGTGTGTCCTGCCTTAGCTGCGCCTGAACGTGTCGTGCTCGACCGTCGGCGGTTAGCTCGGCAGGACTCCAATCGAGAACGCCCTGTCAACGCGCTTAAATCAAAGTTGAACAGTTGAACTTCGGACAGCAATTGGCGAGGCCTGATTACAAGGCGAACGAATTAGGGTGAGACGATATTCAGGGGCCGAAGGTTCTACGACCAGTCCACACGTCCGTGTTCAGACCCTGTCACTCCACTCTCCCGCACTCATCCGAGTCGGATTGCTGCAATGCCTGCCCCAGTGAGCTTGGTTCCCATGAGGAAGCTAACCTTCCCAGATCAGCAGCAGTATTGCAGCAAGATGGATTGTACGGGTTTTGCTGCCACGGGAATAGCACAATGGCTTTAATTTATTCATAAAAACATCTGCACCTTCGGAGTCCCCCGTGAGCAATCAACCTTTAAATGCACTCAGCGCCGAGCTGCGCGAGAGCGACCCGCTATGCCTTTACGTGTCTGTTCAGCGCAGCCACATTGAACTCATGCTCGCCCAGAGCACTGAAAGATCGGCGCAACTGGCGATTGCCTGCGACCTTCTGCAGAGAATCCGGGCTGAATTGCTTCACGTCTGGCATGATGACGGTAACGACCTGCAGGCATACCTGCAAACTGCCTGCGATCGATCGACGAATGCCTGAATCGCTCCCGCGCAACGGTTCGACTCTATCGGCACTCTGCTTTCGTAGTATCCACAAATGGCTTCCAAGGACTTGTTCAGGAGGGGAGCCTTCCGCCGAAGAAAACGTGGCCTTGTAGGTCGCGGTTAACAGGCTGTGGTGCAAGTCTGGATTCCTGCTCGAAATAGTTCAGGAATCCACAGCGGTTGTTCCTACAATGCGGGCATGGCGATGGGGACGCGCAAGCAGCGGGAGAAGCAAGAGGGGATTTGGATCGCGCACACGGAGTTGGCAGCAGCGCCGGGGCATCCGTTCTACCAGAAGCTGAATGAGTTGCTGGAGGCCGAGCTTTTTGACGAGTTTGTCGAAGATCGGTGTGCGAAGTTCTATGCGGCCAAGTTCGGACGGCCCTCACTGACGCCGGGGATCTACTTTCGTTCTTTGTTGATCGGATATTTCGAGGGCATCGGGGCGGAGCGTGGCATCGCCTGGCGATTGGCGGACTCGCTGGCGCTGCGGCGTTTTGTGGGCATTGGGTTGGACGAGAACACGCCGGACCACTCGACCATATCGCGCACGCGGCGGTTGATCGATGTGGATACACATCGCGAAGTATTCGGCTGGGTGCTGGGCGTTCTGGCGGATCGTGGACTGCTGAAAGGGCAACGGATTGCCATCGATGCCACAACGCTGGAGGCCAACGCGGCGATGCGCTCGATCGTGCGGCGCGACACAGGCGAGAGTTATGACGAGTTTCTTCGAGGATTAGCGAAAACCTCGGGCATCGAAACGCCGAGCCGCGAACAGCTGGTGCGACTAGACCGCAAGCGCAAGAAGCGCACGTCCAACAAGGAGTGGAAGAGTCCGGCGGACGGGGATGCGCGGATCGCAAAGATGAAGGACGGGCGCACGCACTTGGCGCACAAGGCCGAGCATGCGGTCGATCTGGACACGGGCGCGGTGGTGGCCGTCACCTTGCCGGGTGCCGATAAGGGCGACACAACGACACTGGACGAAACCCTGTGCGAGGCGGGCATGGTGGTGGCGGATTTGGCGGGTCGCGAAGCGGAGCTGCGGCCCGACGATAAGCCCAAGGTGAACGTCAACGGCATCGAAGAGTTGGTCACCGATAAGGGGTATCACAGCGGTGCAGTCATCCAGCGGGTCCAGAGTTACGAGGTGTGCAGCTACATACCGGAGAAGCAGCCGAAGGGGCGACGTAACTGGCAAGGCAAGGCGGCGGAACAGCAGGCGGTTTACGAGAATCGGCGGCGGGTACGAAGCGAGTACGGCAAGAGCTTACTACGGAGACGTGGTGAGTTGGTGGAACGCAGCTTTGCGCACTGCTACGAAACCGGCGGCATGCGGCGCTGTCACCTGCGCGGACGGGACAACATTTTGAAGCGGCAGTTAGTTCATGTCGGCGCGTTCAACCTGAGCCTGATCCTGCGCAAGTTGCTGGGTGCGGGCACGCCGCGAGAGCTGAGAAATCGCTCTGGTCAGCTTGTTCTGAGCCTACTTTTGCTGCTCTGGTACGGGAATGGTCAGCAACGATGTCGTAGCAGCCGTATCTCCGCGTCGACTGTCAAAAACATCTCAAAATCGCGTACCCGGCTGCGCCGTCCGCCCTGCCGCAAATCAGCTCTTTCCGCCACGGACTGTTAAGTAAGCAATCTCGTTTGAACCACGAATCCGACAATCGGTAATCTCAATACGTTGAATTCTCATCGTCCCGAGCGTCATCTATGCCGAGACCGCCCCACGTCCAATAACAGGCTGCGAGTCGGGCGGCCACAACTCGATGTCATCGGCGCACATCGCCATCAAGCTGTGATGTTCTCCGGCGACTTCGAACTCGATCCATCTTGCATGAACCCGCTCAATCTCCTGGGCGGCATCTTCCGTGAGTTCGTCCATAATCGGGACATTGATAATGGAATGCGCGAAAAGAGAAGAGCGCTACTGGCCGGTTTTCCTGGTCGCCGCCAGTCGAACTGTACAATACCGGTGATCCCGCAGTGGAGACAGAAGTTAAACTGCCGGTCGAATGCGCTTCGAGGCGCGGACGTAGAGGCCGGCGGTTGTCGATTGCTGGCTCTCGCGCCGGTGACAATTCGGAGATAAAGATGAACGGATTTGAACGGTCGTATGACCGTTGCCTCCTCCCCCGAGGTATTGAGGCTTGAAGAAAACAAAAAGACACCCCAGGCGCAATTTGGCCAATCGACTGCAGCGCTTCGCGCGCGGACGCGCCGACGAGGAAGCCCGCCACATTCCCTGGCAGCGACTGCTCGAGGCTCGAAACCAATACATCGACTGGGAGGAGTTTTACCTCTGGATTCGCTCGATTCTGGAAGTAGAGAATCGCATCCCGGATTGCCTGGTTGAGATTCTCGAGGACCGCCTTCCAGGATTTCTCGAGAACGAAAAACAACTGGAGCCCAAAGCTGACAGGGACAGGCCGTTGCCCTTCCGCCTGGAAGATTGGATTAATGACCACATTTTCGGCTATGCCAAACAGGAAGGCTGGTTTCACGCCATTACGTTTTATGCCATCCGGGAGCCGCGCTATCAAAGAGCCGAAGGCTGTTGGTCGGAGTCTGTCGTGCGCTGGAAAAACGCCAAGCCGATCCGGTATCCGTCGTTTGACGAGTGGAAAGCCGCGGCGGAACATTGCGATGACACCGCTCGTCTTTTGCCGGAGCTCCAAAAGGCAACAGCGTCGGCGAAGCTGGTCGCCCCCGATCGCCTGGCAGAGGCAGCTTCACGATGGATCGATTGGGAGGCATTTGCCTACTGGGTCGAGCCGGCGCTGGAGCTCGGGTCCAGGGTGCCCCCAGAGGTAGCCAGTGAGCTGGAGCGCCGTTGCCCGGGATTCCTCGAAGCTGCCGGCGGCAACTCGCGGGAAAAGGCTTCTGTGAAGACATCGCGCGACTGGCAAGGGCTCATGGATTGGATCGCCGGCCACCATTTCCAGGATGCGAAAACGGAAGGCTGGTTTGATGCCATTCTCATCCAGGCCGGCAGCCATCCGCGGGCGATTCGCACCATGGAATACGCCGACCACTGCGATGAGGTCTGGAGTTTAGAAATAACCAAATCCTACCCGACATTTGAGGAGTGGCGGAGAGACGCAGATTCCTACGTGGAGCTGCCAGGCGAGTAGCGGCTGCGAGCCGCTGCTGGCGCGCATAGTCCCATTCTTAACCAGCCTTGCTCTGCGCTTCTTGCTTCAAGGCGCCGCAGCGCTTGACGTGCTTGAAATAGGCGTTGCCCGCAATTTCCCTTTGGCACGTACAGGTTCTGATCACCAGCGCGTGCTTTTGTGGACCCGAGAGACTCTGGCCCTTCCCGCCGGGATTTGGCAGGCCGTACTCGCTCACCAGCCACTTTGCAGTGGCAGAATCCATCCGCGCAGTATTGATCTGGTCGCCATGCTTCTTGCAGAACTCCTCAAATGATCTGTCGGTAACGAACGGATCAACCACCCTCAGCTGGCCAGCGGAAATCCAACTCTGCACTTGGGCCACGGTCACTCCCAGAAGGTCCGCTGTCCGCTCCCACGTGAATCCTTCCACCCCTCGAACGAGAGCGGCCGTAACTTTCATGACAGCGGAGGGCGGAAAAAAAGGACCATTCTTGTCGCCGAATGCCGCCAGAGAGCTTATTGTGACGCGCGGATCGCGCACCCTCAGCATGCCGTTTCCGATGAGGCGCCGGAGATGATGGGTGCGACTTACGCGTAACATCTTCCGCAGCTCCTCCAGCGACCATCCGTCGGTGACCTTGGCACTCATACTGTGAGCTCGAAGCCGGAAGCGAACGGCGTGGACGGAACGGCCCAGGCGCCGAGCTATTTTGGCCACCGGTTCCCGCCCTGCCCACGTCAACAACTCATCGTCATCTGCCGTGGTCCAGGGCCGGGTGGGCGGCCGCCGAACCGGGCCCGTTATGACAGGCTTCTTCGCCTTCTCGTGGCGGCGCGCCTCACGAGCCGCACGCCCAGCAATTCTTCGCAGATGTCGGATACGCTGCCAACACTTGCCGCGTGTCAATTCCGGGGCAAGCTGAAGCACCTTGTCGATTGTGTCGTGCTTTGCGGCCGGCCCCTGCTTCATCCCAATGAGTAGTAACCGATCAAGCTCCGGCAACCACCGAAAGGTGATCTTGCTTTGCCTATTTCGTTGTACCGGAGTATTAGCCATCGAACAACCTCACTGTACGCAGACCCGAATCGCGGAGATGGCGTCCTGCAACAAAGTGATGAGCACAGGTCACGAGCATCACCCGCGACCAAAGCGCAAGCTGCAAAGTCAGCCAGCTTCATCCAGGCGTCGCTTATGTTCCTGCTTCCGAACTCCCTCCCCTTGGTGACCGAGCGCCTAATCCTCAGCTTGGCCGAGACGACGGGATTACATGGTCATTTTCGCCGCTACCAATGCAGCTCAAGACCGCCCGGACAGTGGCTTAGCGGAGCCCCGGTACGAGGCCGCCTGTTTTCCCCCTCTACTTAGTTAAGGAACTTCCCAACAGGAAAAGTATCAACAAAAAGTTTCTGGACGAGAGGTCATTGCTCGTTTGCAGGAAAGCATGCGTTAAAAAAGAGGAAGGTTCTGCGCCTTGCTGATCGCCTGAGGAATCAACTCATCCAGACGTGCGCTTGACGCCTGATGCTTCGCGATGGCAACCTGCGTCTATTCTGGCCGGCATGACCCAGCAGCACGATCGCAGATGTGAGGCCTTCCCCTATGCCGAGCCAGGAATTGGGCCCTGAATGGATAATTTCGAATCGTTCCTCCGAGGTCGAACCGAGTCCGCTCCACCATGACGATGAGCTGATTACTGTTGCACGGAAGATGTGGCCCGGCGTTCAGGCTCATGCCCTCAGGGAGGCTAAGACGAGGCAATTTGGTGAGACCGTAGCTTTAGCGACCGAAGTTTGGGAGCGAGTGCTTCAGTCGGTCTCGAAGACTCGCGAACGACTCGACGGGAAGGGCTCAGGCATAGTGGATTTGGAAGCCTATCTTTTTGGAGTTTTTCACCATCGATTCAATCGCGCTCTGAGGAAGGAGCGACGACGACAGGAAACGATAGAGCTTGTTCCTTTCAGCCGGGATCTTGAGCGATTTTCAGGGGCTCTGGACTCGAAGTCGGCGCGCGATGTGGAGCGTTCCGCTCAGGTCAAAGAGGCCATGCAGAGCATGGACGCCTGGACACGTAAGGTCTGGATCCAGCGGCAATATGGATACTCGTGGCGGGCCATAGCAAAGCAGGCAGGCCTCAGCGAACATCAGGCCAAACTTCGATTCCGCTATGCGATCAATAGACTGCGGGCACGCTTGGGACAAGGCAGTTGAACGTTTGACAGCTGGCACGTGGTCTGCGTTCTAGTGCCCGCGGTAAACTTGGTGTTTCCGTGCGAAACAACAACTTCAGCGAGAGCAGGCAAGTTCTGAGCGACCGGGAAGAATTCAGCAAAGACGAAAAGCGCATCTTGGATCTGCTGACGTGGGGTCTGTCACGCGAGTTTCCCAACCCCGGTCGCGTTGGGTGTCCTGACTCTGCGATCCTCAGAGGAATCGCACTCCGCAAGCTGCAACTAGCAGAGGTCGAGCCGTGGCTGGAGCACCTCGGTTCCTGTAGCCCGTGCTTTCAGGAATTCACCGAGCTGCGTAAGGAGGCTGCGAGCCAACGGCGTCGTACGCAAGTCTGGCTTGTCGCTGCGGTGGTTCTGATTTTCGCAGGAGCGGGATGGCTGTGGATGCGGACTCAACATTCGGTGCAGCCACCCGAAACTGCCGTTTTGGACCTCCGTGAACTCTCGGTGGCTCGCGGGCAAAATCCAACTGAGGCGGATCAACGCCCTCTCGAACTTCATCACTCGGCCAGACACCTGATTCTGGACTTGCCGATCGGAAGCAAGGAAGGAGCGTACAATCTGACCCTGCTGAGTGAATCGGGCAACCAAATTTGGAGCACCAGCGGCACCGCGGAGTTGCGGGATCACAACGTCAGTCTGCGGGTTGACGTGGATGTTAGCGGTGTCCAACCCGGCCTGTATTTTCTTGCCCTCCGACAGCCCGGTGTGGAATGGACCCGCTATCGTGTCCGCGTGTTTTGATGTGCCGCCCCAGACTTCGTGGAAGTGCGCGTGGGTCCGGAGCCGCAGGCGGAATACTTTCTGCCCGACGAGTTCCGCAAACTGCTCGACCCCTGTTACGTCTCCCACACCTGGGAGCGAGGCCGTGACTATGAGCACCGGGCCGACCGCCTGCGGGCGTTTCTCCTTTTCGCCCGCTGGACGGGCCTGGCCATGATCGACGTAGTACGCTTCCGGCGGGATTGGCTATCGAAGGACATCAACGGGGTGTGGCGGGTGATGCTGTACCGCCAGAAGAATGGCAATCCGGTGTACGTGGCCATTCCTCATCAAGCGGCCGAGGCGGTGCTGGCGATTCCGCCCATGAGCGAGATGTATTACTTCTGGAGCGGGAACGGGAGGCCGGCGACGGCAGTGCGCGGATGGAGGCGAAGCCTGGAGCATGTATACGAGGCTGCGGACCTAAAGCGCAATGGGAAGAAACTGCGGGCCCACACCCACATGCTGCGGCACACCTTCGCGATCGAGAAGCTAAACGCAGGGGCGTCGCTGGAAGATGTGTCGCTGCTGCTGGCGCACCGCAGCATCAAGATCACCGAGCGCCATTATCTGAGGTTTGATCAGCGCCGGCAGGAGCGGCTCACGCGGGCGGCGATGGTGGACTTCGAGCAGGCTGAGATGCCTCAACCAACAAATAGACGTGCTCGCGTTATTTAGATGCCGGTTGTTGAGGCGGCACGCGAGCCAGCATCTAGGTAACGAGCTTTACATTCTGGGACGCACGTGATTGACTTCTGACCATTGGAGCGCCTATGGCCGAGGTGTTCATCTCGTATGCGCGCGAAGACCAGGGATTCGCCCGCGATCTCAAAGCCGCCCTCGAAAAGTTGCAGCGCGAAGCCTGGATTGACTGGCGCAACATTCCCGACTCCGCCCAGTGGCGAAAGGAAATCTTCGACGCCATCGAAGCCGCAGACAATTTCCTGTTCATTATCAGTCCCGACTCCCTCCGCTCATGGATGTGCGGGCAGGAAGTCGCTCACGCCGTGGCCAACAGGAAGCGGACTGTCACCATCCTCTACCACCCGGTGAACCACGACGAGCTGTTGCCCGGCCTGAAGGAAATCCAATGGATCAACTATCCGGAGCTTGGCTTCGAGCCGGCCTTTCTTCGGTTGATCAGCGCCATCGACACTGACCTGGATTTCGTGCGTGGGCACACGCGGTGGGAAAGTCGAGCTAAGGAGTGGGAATCGAGGGACCGGAATGACGACTACTTGCTGCCTGGAGAGCTGCTCCGAGAAGCCACAGAATGGCTGGAGAAAGCCAAGAAAGTCAAGAGCCCAAATCCAACTGAATCATTAAAACAATACATAAGCGCCAGTCAGGAAAAGAAAACACGCGAGCTACAGCGATACAGAGAGCTGACGGAAAGGCTAGAAGCAGAAAGGGAACAGCAGGAACAGGGGCAACAGAGTCTATTTCGAGAAAAGCAAGAAGCGCAACGAAACGTGCTGCAGTACAAGCCAGAGGAAATCCTTCGCGAAGCCATCCTGAGAAAGATCCAATACGATCTCGTACGCCCCGTCTCCGAGCTGGCACCCGCAGATTATCTTCAGCCAGTTTCGTTGGCACTTCGCGACCGGCTAATTGACCGAATGTTTGAAAGTGATGCCCGCTATCGTCACAGGAAGTTAAAAAGACTCTACTACGTCTCGACGGAATGGCCGATGGGACAGCCGTTGAGAAACGTCATCTCGGGTCTGCGCATTGAGGAAGTCTGTAAGATCGTGCTAGGCGGCTTGAATGTGAGTTTGCCAGAGGTGCTCGACAGTGAACCCGACTTAGGTTTCGCAGGAAACCATGAGGTTGTGGCGGACTCTTTCTTGGAATCCATGGCCACTTTGGGGATACCCAGCTTTGGCTACGGTATCCACCAGGAAGGCAAACTGTTTCAAAAGGTGACCGCAAGCCATGTTCAGCGAGAACGACTTGCCCCTGTGAGTTCCTCTAGTAATCCTTTACAGATTCAGCATCCAGAGGATACGCTCTCGATTCCCGTCTACGGTCACCTCGATCTGAAAAGCGACGACGCGGATATATCACGTAACAGATGGACTGGGTTCAACATAATACTCGGGACACCTGGCGACATGCCGATAGTGGGTTATCTTGGATTTACTGTGACTTGGCTGCGTCTCTTTACAGCCGCAGCCGATTTCGACATCGACGTGACATCAGACTCAGCTGCTAGCGAGCTGAGTTTACTTGAAAACTACTTTCTGGTGGCTTGCGCCATTGGCGATATCATACGCCGGTTTAGGCAAGAGCATGCGGACTTTGATTTACTGCCCTCAAAGATTGCGATCCATCTGGCCGGAACCCAAGCAAGCTTGGCCATTCCGGAACTGATGCGAATTCTATTAGACCTTTATAGTGTTTCATGGGACAACGCTTTGGAGATCACTCGGCGGACGATTACCTATACCACCCGTGAAATGCCATCAGACGTGCCCGCGCAATGGCCGGTATCACTATTGGAGAGGGTCATACCCCGGCACTTGCAGATCATCTACCGGATCAACCATGACTTCTTGTCTTCCTTATACGGGCCGTTTAGTGACGCCGAAAAGTTGCGAAGGATATCTCTCGTTGAGGAAGGCAGCGAAAAAAAGGTTCGCAGGTCGCATCTCGGGATTGTCGGCAGCCATTCGGTAAACGGTGTTTCCAGGCGGCAGACCGAACTACTAATTGGTTCATTATTCCCTGATTTGGCTGAGCTGTGGCCGGAGAGATTCAATAACAAAACGGATGGTGTGACGCAACGTCGCTGGCTCACCCAAACGAATCCAGGGCTGACTGATCTCATCTCCCAAACCTTAGACGAACAGAAGTGGTTTACAGACCTTAACCGGCTTCGGGACCTCGAGCCGTTCAGCGATGACGAGGGATTCCGGCAGGCCTTCAAGGAAGTGAGGTTCCAGAACAAGTCGCGGCTAGCGAAAACCCTGCAGAAGTTGACCGGAGTGGTACTTGCACCGGAGTCAATATTTGACGTTCATCTCGCGCCTATTCGCGGGCATAAACGGCAATTGCTGAATGTCATGCGTATTGTCTATGACTATCTTCGGATCATGGATCACAAGGAATTGTCGCTCGTTCCACGGAGCTACATTATCGCCGGAGTGGTCGATCCTGAATGCGCCTCAGGGACGCGGATATCGACTCTCATTCAGAATGTGGCTAGGGTTGTAAACAGTGAATGGAACGCGCAGGGGTTGATTAAGGTCATTTATCTTCCTAACTGCCCTATCTCTCTAACACAGACCATTGTGTCAGCTGCTGACTTAAGCGAACAAATTTCAACTGTGGGTACAGAGGCTTTTGGTGACGCCGGCGTGAAGCTGGCCATGAATGGTGCGATCATCAATGGGACTTGGGACGGTGCGAACATAGAGATCGCCGAAGAGGTCGGCTTCGAGAACATTTATATTTTTGGATTGCGCGCTGAGGAGATCCTCGAACTTCAACGAAACGGTAGCTACAACCCGCGCGAACGCTATGACAACGATCCTGTCATCAGGGAAGTAATGGATGCCCTCTTCTCAGACCGCTTTAGCCTAGGCTCCCATGGGCTTTTTAAATGGGTCTTCGACGAGTTATTGTATCGCGACGACAAGTACTTCCACGTCGCCGACTTTCCCAGCTTTGTCGAAGTCCAGGACTCCATTGCTGGGGACTATCAAAGGGGCTCGATCTGGTGGCGCAAGTCCATTCTTAACGTCGCCCGGATCGGAAAGTTCTCCAGCGACCGTACGGTGCTGGAATATGCTCGTGACCTCTGGCATATCGGGCCTTACGATAGGGCTAACTCCAGAAAAGACGCCATTGTCTAATCAGTGCTGTGTACGCTGTGAGTTGGGCACGGACTATTCTGAGAGCCTTGCGTGTACGCGTAGCGCTACCCGCTCAGGAATGCGCACGAGACCAAGTTCCTCTTGCGCCGATTGCGCAGCAAGGACCCGACTGTCAGCTTAATTACCCCTGGTTCATCGACGACCAGGCGGCGGACCGTGTTTGGGCTTAGGTGCCAGCGTTTCGCCAGCTCGCTGACGGTGTAGTGCTGGTCGTGGGCGATGCTGGTTCCTTCAAGCTCCACAATGGGCCTCCTGTGGCGCGCAAATGGCCTTGCTGACAACGATTGGGCGTGAGCCGAACTCAACCCGTCCCCAGCCTCCAGCCCTCAGCGGGAAGACTATCAGGAACCCGAACTCGTCGAACTGGGCGGCGGCGACACGGATCTTCAGCTTGGCGTCTTCGAAGCAGAATGGAGCCTCGCGGCGAGTGCCGTCCTTGAGCTTCTGGCGGTATCCCGGCTTGACCTCGTGAAACTCGATGGTGCCGTCGGGTACGTCAGCCAGCCCAAGCTGGACAAACGAAATCAACACTACGTTTCTGCCGAGGTTCAACGGGGAAGCCTCGGCATCGGCTTGATTTTCCTGCCTTGCGAGGTCCTGCGCGAGTACTTCTATCGCCTGCCGCATGTGGCCGACACCGTCGATCATCCCACCCTGTACGAGGTCTTGCGTATCCCGACCAGCGCTTCGCCCTCCGAGCTTCGCGTAACTTTCAAACTGCGTGATCTGGAGCTGAGAACGGCAGGCGTGAGGCACAGAGAGCGAGTGGCGCTGGAGCGGGCCTTCAACATCGTTGGTCAGCCCGAAC
>Ga0209039_10003817_pt1 | contig 11495 bp, 10 predicted proteins | sample BogFormECP12_OM1_FD_188238 | JGI IMG/M metagenome (GOLD analysis project Ga0209039, IMG submission 188238) | Bog forest soil microbial communities from Calvert Island, British Columbia, Canada - ECP12_OM1 (SPAdes) (version 2) | ecosystem: Environmental > Aquatic > Freshwater > Wetlands > Bog ... | reverse complement strand
GGGGAAAAAGGGGCGCGGGGGGAGCCGGGAAAAAGAAATTAATCACGATCGAAGCCGGAATCTGTATGAAAACAAACAAAACGACGACAATTTGCCCGGAAAAAAAGGGACATTTTTGTATAACGAAACGACATTTTATGCAAAGGCACACGTCTTTTGCAGAAATCGGCGGCTTTATTGCCGCTATTGGAGCGCTGGGCAACGAATCCCGCGCTTCGAAATGTGGAAAATCGAGCCCTGGGACCGACAAAACAGGTGGGCGCCACACCGGTGCTCGCGCCTGGCCGGTAAGGGATTCTATTAAACCAAAAGGGTCACACGTCAATGAAATTAATGTTGCCGTACTATGCCTCGAATGTTTCACGAACTCCTCGCGGATCGTTCCGGACGGAACAACCATCGTGCGTGCGCGGGCTTCTGTTCTTCTTCTGCCTCACGCTAGGTCACACGGGTGGTTTGCGGGCGGCTCAAGGGTTCCCCCCACACCCGCTCGACCTTGCCTACACGGTGCGAGTGGACCGTCCAACGACTCATTTGGTTGACATTGATATCGTCGCCCGCCAGGTGGAAACAGCCGATCTCGAATTCGTGTTGCCGGCCTGGGCACCGGGTCGCTATGCGATTTATGATTTCGCCAAGAATGTTCAGGAGTTTTCTGCCCAAGGCGCAGACGATCACCCCTTGCCCTGGATCAAGATCGACAAGCAGACGTGGCGCGTGGATGCCGGCCAGGCCGAGGGGACTGTCCAGGTCCATTATCAAGTTTTTGCGAATGATCTCACCGGGTCGTTCTCTCAGGTTGACAGCGTGCATGCCAACCTGAACGGCCCCTCGGTGTTCATGTATGTTGACGGTCATAAACCAGACCCCGCCACGCTAAAAATTGAGACTCCGGCTGGATGGAAAGTCATCAGCGGGTTCTCGGATTCCACAACGGAGAGAACCTTTCACGCGCGCAATTACGATCTCCTGGTGGACACACCGCTTGAAATCTCCGGCGAATGCTCCCTCGACCAGTTTCAAGAACAGGGGAGGACCATCAAGGTTGCGGTGCACACTTACAACGACGATGATAACGACCGATCCCGTCTTCTCGCCGGGCTAAAGAAACTTGTGCACCTCGAGATGGCAGCGATGCCCCCGCCGGATTTTCAGGATTACGTTTTCATCTTCCATTTTGTGCCGGACATCTCTATGGGAGATGGCATGGAGCATTTGAATTCGACGCAGATCATCATTCAGGGCAGTGTCGGGAAGAGCACGCAAGAAGCGCTGGAGACGGCGGCTCATGAATTCTTCCACCTCTGGAACGTGAAGCGGCTTCGCCCCGCAGCATTGGGGCCTTTCGATTACACCCGCGAGAATTACTCGCGCTCCCTCTGGTTCGCTGAGGGCATCACCACTTATTACGGGTATCTCTTCTCCCTCCAATCCGGGCTCTGGACGCGCGAGGAGTTTCTGAATCATCTGGCGAATGAGATTTACACGTTGGAGATGGAACCCGGGAAAAGTCTGATGTCAGCGGAATCGTCCAGTTTCAGTGCCTGGTTTTTCGACCGGTCACCCCAGATGCAGGAAACGAATTTCGCCAACACCACAGTTTCGTACTATAACCAAGGAACACTTCTGGCCATGTTGCTGGATTTGGAAATACGCTCGCGCACCCAAGGACGAAAGTCCCTGCTGGACATGATGCGGTTCATGTACCACAAATTCTACCAGGCCCCCGCTACGAGCTACTACGGACCAGGCCGGGGGTTTGAGGAAAAGGACGTCGAGGAGGCTCTCGATTCCATGACCGGATCAGATTTTGCGCCATTCTTCGAGCGTTACGTCAAGGGGACCGATGCTTTCCCGTATCAGGCGACCTTGGCGAGGGGAGGACTTCAGCTCCGCACGGAGATGCCCCCCAGCGCCGCCCCAGAGTTGGGCGTTCTCGTTCAACCCGAGAGCCGGGGGACGCGGATCATCTCGATTATGCCTGGCGGGGCAGCCGACCGGGCCGGACTAAGCCGCGATGACCTGCTGATCGATGTCGATGATCAATCGCTGGCGACTGAGGATCTTGCGACCCGTCTCAAACCCTATCCGGTGGGCGCCAAGGTTCCGATCAACGTGGAACGGCATGGACGCCGTGAGGGAATTACCGTGACTCTTGACCCACCGGTGCACGGCCCGTATTCCATCGTCTCTTTGCCTTCGGCGACGCCTGAACAGGTGGCCATAAGGGAGGCTTGGCTTGATGGCCAATAACCGGGGTTCTGCAGTTTCCTCGCGATCTGATTCAAAGTACCGGGCGACGATATCGCGTAAAGTCTCGATTTCCGCTTTGGCAGCCATAACCCTGTGGCTACTCCCAGCGTGGAATCGTCTTGCCCGCGATTCTACCCCCGACAGTCAGGACACGGAGGTGGAAGCACTGATCCAAGCAGGTCACTGGAAGAGAGCGCGCGCCATTCTTGAGCCACAAGTCACGGCTCATCCCCAAGACGCCAGGGGTTGCTACTTGCTTGCGGAAGTGAAAATGTCGTTTAAGGATTTCGACGGGGCGCTTCCCCTTGCCCAGCACGCCGTCGACCTTGATGGCAAGAACTCCGACTACCACCTCAAGTTGGGCCAGGTTTTTGGAGAACAGGCTGCTCGGGCCAGCATGTTTTCGGCAGGGTCGCTGGCGTTGAAGTTCCGAAAAGAAGTGGAAATCGCCATAGAACTCAATCCCACAAATCTGCACGCACTGGATTCCATGATGCAGTTCAAGTTTCAGGCGCCCGGTCTGATGGGGGGAAGCATGGACGAAGCACGTGCCTTGGCGGAGAGAATCACACTTCTCAACGCCAGTGAAGGATATCTGGCCCACGCCGAGCTCGCGGAAATGGAAAAGAATCCGGCCCACATGGAAGCCTACTTTTTGAAAGCGGTGCAAGCCAACCCCAAGAACTACGGTGCGCTCATGGCGCTCGCAAGGTTTTACAGTCAGCCTTCCCACGCAAAATATGGTGAGGCGTCGAAACTCGCCCAAGATGCCTTACAGCTCGATCCCGAGCAAATCGGGGCGCACTGGGTCCTCGCGCGGGTTTTCGCCCTCCAGGAACGGTGGGGCAATATTGAGGAAACCCTTGTCGCCTCGGAAAAAAACGTCCCGGATGACCTGCGTCCGTTCTATGAGGCTGCCCAGGCATTATGGGAAATCGGCAAGGGGTTTCCGCGAGCGGAGGGTTACGCCAGGAAATACCTTTCGCAGGCGCCGGAGGGCGAGGAACCGGACAATGCCGAGGCGCACCGTCTGTTAGGGCTGGTGTTGGAGAAGGAAGGCCGGAAGGGCGAAGCGCGCGCGGAAATCCAGACCGCCCTCCAGTTCAGACCCAACTTCAAAGCTGCGAAAAACGATCTCAAGAGATTGGGAAATTGATAGGCCGGTGCGCCTTAGGATGGCTTCTTCCGCCGAAACAGATGAACCAGAAGCAGTACCACCGCGCAGCCTCCAATGATTGTTAGGGCAATGCGGTCGATTCGGCCCACGAAGTTGACTACCTTACCCCAGCTACTGCCAAACAGAAAACCTACATAAACGATGACGATTGACCAGCAAACCGCCCCCGCGAAACTAAAAACCAGGAAAATCAAAAAAGGCATGCGCAAAACGCCCGCCAAAATTCCCGCAAAGATGCGCAAGCCGGCAATGAAACGTGCCGCAAAGACTGCCCATTGACCATGCTCGAGGAACAGCTTTTGGGAATGATCATACCGCTTCGCGAGCCGGGGGAAGCGCCGCAGAAAACGATTGACGACAGAAGAGCCCCCGTGCCAACCCAGCCAATAGCCAAGACAGGCGCCTATTGTGGCCCCGGCAATTGCAGTAAGAATCGCTGGCAGGATGTCGATCTTGCCTTGATAGGCGAGAAAACCGGCAAACAGAAGCACGGTCTCACCGGGGATGGGGACGCCAATGTTTTCCGACATCACGCCGAAAAAAATTACCCAATACCCGTAGCGTGCGAAGAAGTCAGACAATATTTGGAAAATTGAGTTGGCCACGACTTCAGCGATTATGCACGAAGTTGGGTTTTCCCCCCAGAGGATTCTGCACCGCGGACGTCTCACCCGCTGCGAATCTTGAAGAAATCAGTGGTACCCTACCATGGGGTTTCGCAAAGCCAACAGTTAGAAAACGGTGGCTGGCGTGTTTACGAAACCGGAGGGAGGAATCATCATGATGGATAAAGGTGAATTCGCCAACAGGGTGGCGGTGGTAACGGGCGGAAGCGAAGGCATCGGATTCGATTTCTGCCGCACTCTCTGTGAGGTTGGCTGCGAGGTCTATTTCTGCTCCCGAAATGCAGAGAAGGGCCAATTGGCCGCCAAAGCTCTGGGAAGGCGCGCCCACTACTATCAAACCGACCTGACGATACCGGACCAAATCAAGGCCTTCGCGGCCTATGTGCGCGAATTGGCAGGGAGTATCGATTACCTTGTCAATAATGCAGCGAATGATGACAGGATAAAATTTGATGACCTTACGGTGGAGCAGTGTGACCGCATGTGGGCCTTGAACTTGCGATCCTTCTTGCTCATGTCCAGGGCGTGCCTGGAATTAATGCGACAAGGAGAAGGCAAGAGTATCGTCAACATCAGTACGACCAATTACATGTCCGGCTTTGAACCCTTTACGATTTATAACGCCACAAAGAGCGGGATCCTCGGTTTCACACGATCACTGGCGCGCGAACTGGGGAAGGATGGGATGCGGGTAAACATGATCAGCCCGGGATGGATCATGACAGAAAAACAACTCCGTAAATACGTGACGGAGGAAGATAAACAAGAACTGCTTCGCGACCAATGCGTCAAACACTTGATCGAGGCGAAGCACGTCTCCCCCGTCATGCTCTTTTTGTTGAGTTCCGCCGCGTGCGCGATGAGCGGGCAGAACCTGGTGGTCGATGGGGGAAAGTACTTTCAGTAGTCCCGCCGGAATTTGACAGGCCCGGCGGCATGGTTTAATCTAATATTTCAGGATTACACCGTCCGGGCTGTATTGAGAGACATTCAAAACCTTTCCGAGGGTGGCGCCGCCCACGGGCGGTGGACTTTCTTCCCATGGGACGACGAGGTGGCGTACCTTCGATACTTTCAGAACAAGAGGAGGAGTTATGCCGTTCACACTACCCGCGCTGCCGTATGCTCCGGATGCATTGGAGCCTTCCATTGACAAGTTGACGATGGAAATCCATCACGGGAAACACCACAACGCCTACGTGACTAACCTGAATAAAGCCCTTGAATCCGCACCCGACCTGGCCGGCAAGAGCCTCGAGGAATTGCTCGCCAACAACTGTGCGATTGTCCCCGAATCAATCCGGACCGCCGTCCGCAATAACGCCGGCGGGCATATTAACCACTCCATGTTCTGGCAAATCATGGGCCCCAACGCCGGCGGGCAACCTGCCGGGAACCTTGGCATTGCCAGAGCCATCAACGTGGTCTTTGGAAGCTTCGACACCTTCAAAGAGAAACTCTCTGCCGCCGGCATGGGCCGCTTTGGCTCGGGATGGGCATGGCTCGTTGCCCACAGCGGCAAGCTCGACATCTACTCGACCGCCAACCAGGACAGCCCGGTTATGGAAGGCAGATTCCCCGTTTTGGGGCTCGACGTTTGGGAGCACGCCTACTACCTGAAGTACCAGAATCGGCGGGCTGACTACGTCGGCGCGTGGTGGAATGTGGTGAACTGGCCTGAAATCGAAAAACGATTTCACTCTGCGAAGTAAATACGCGCAACTAAACGCCGCCTTGCAAGTTGCGCAAGGCCCAGGCGGCGTGTTCTTGTACCAAGGGATCGGGATGGTCTGCTGCCGCCTCAAGCCAGGGAATAAACTGGCGATCGCCGGAATTTCCCATCACTACGCACAAACTGCGCAGCCAGCCGCGGTACTTTGCGCGCTTGATGGGCGATCTGGCAAAGACTCGCTGAAAATCTTCTTCGGTGATTGAAGCCAGTTTTTCCAATCGGGGATTGAAAAGCGAAAACGGCTCAGTGGTTGAGATCTGAAGGACGGGGCCGTCTTCAGTTGCCGGTTCTGCAAGCGGGCCGCGTGATTCGATCTCAACCTGCATGGGTTGGAATTCGGCAAGGTTAGTTGCTGCCGCACGCCTCTGTGCAGAACCGGTGGCGAAGTCCTCATCGTGCGCAGCCTGGTGCGGCAACGGACCACTGACCAAGGACAACGGACGGCTATTCCAAGGACAAACATCCTGGCAGATGTCGCAACCGAAAACGTTCCTTCCGATCGCCGTCCGAAATTCCTCGGGAATGGCCCCTTTCAGTTCGATGTTGAAATAGGAAATGCAACGTGATGCGTCCATCACATAGGGCTCAATCAGCGCTCCCGTGGGGCAAGCTTCCAGGCAGCGCGTGCAGGAGCCACAGCGGTCCGGCGCGGGAAGTTCCAATTCCAATTCCAGATTGGTAAGAATTACACCGAGGAAAAACCAGGACCCCTTCTGTTCGTTGATGAGGCATGTGTTCTTGCCCATCCACCCCAGCCCCGAGAGTCGTGCGAACGGACGCTCCATGATGGGCCCGGTGTCCACATAGACTCGTGTTTCCACATCCAGCGTCAGTTTCTCGGCTGCCGTCCGCAATTGTTCCAGCTTGCTCCGCATGACCTCGTGGTAGTCCTTCCCCCAGGCGTAACGCGAAATCCAAGCTCGCGAGCGCATATCCCGTGCCGGTGCGCCAGGGGAGCGCGAAACTCCTTCACCCCCAGTGGGGTCAGCGATGTCTGTGGAATATGGGTAGGGAGTGTTGTAAATCAATCCGACACAGATGATGGATTTTACCGAGGGCAGGACTCGCCGCGGATCTTCGCGCCGTGGATCGGCAAGGTAGCGCATCTCCCCGCCGAACCCCTTCTTGACCCACCTCGGCAAGAACTCCAAATCCCCAAGGGCCGAGGGCGGAGCAATCCCCACAAGGTCGAAGCCCAACTCAAGGGCGTGTCGTTTGATGGTGCTCGCCGGGAACATCGTAGCCATGTTAACCCGGCGAGAGCACGGTCAGAAAAAGTTATTAGGCCTGCGTCGAGGGAAACGAAAAAGCCGCGTCCTCCCCCTCATTGCACCGTCTGCGCGGCGTCGCCGACTTTGGGAGGTGTTGGCCCGGAATACGTGCCCGTGGCCGAGGTCTCATCCGCCTCGGTGATCGTCACATCGCCCAGTCTGGTGTTAATCGTCTTAAGAACTTTTCCGGTTGCCGGGTCGCGGATTTCCTTGCCTTTGCGGAAAACGCCTAAGTGGTCGCCGACCTTGACACCGGCTTTGGTGCCCACGTTCAGAATCAAGGTATTACCGGTAACATCGGCAACCAAACCTGAGACCTCGACTTTCACGGTGGGCAGTGATTCAGCTTTGTCGTCAAGTTGCTGGCCGAGGTTGGCGACCGAGGCATTGACCGCTTCGCCGAGGATGCTGTTGGCAAAATTGCTGCTGCCCATGTCGAGCTGCCCGCCTCCACCACCGCTCCAGCCGCCGCCTCCGCCACCGAGCTTGAAGCCGCCGCGCTTCGATTCTCCGCTGCCAGTGCATACCGCCAGAATTTCAGCCGTGTTGATATCGATCAGCTTGGCGGTCACATTCACGACGGCCTTGGACTCATTCTTGCCGACTCCCCCAAGGCCATACTTTCCCAGACCATAGCCTCCACCGCCCACTCCAATGTGCTTATCGTCGCGGCCAAACTGGGTGATGCTGCCGGTGATGATGGCACTGACGCCTAAAATGCGGCCGATTTTGGCGGCCGATGTAGGATCGACGCGGTCACTGTTGGAGAAATTCTGTTCTTTAAGGATCTTATCCATGGCGTTGCGGTCGATCACCCGATATTTGGCGTCCTGAACAAGCTTCTGTTCCAGGAGGAGAGAAATGCCTTTACCCACGTCCTGGTCGGTGCCAAAGTAAGCCTGCACCGCCGTACGCACTGTGCCATAGTCAAAATCCAAAACTGCCACGAGCTTCTTGTCCTGCGCCCACGCTCCCGACGTCACAACCAGCGTCATGAAAAGGATCCCCAAAGCTTTTTTCATTGTCTCCTCCGGAATAGAACTTTGGACGCCGCAACTAAAAATCGAGCCACGCCCGCCCTTCAACCACGCGGTTGCTCCTACCCCCTACCGATTCCCATGCTTGGAAAATCCACCGCAGGCCATGGCCCATCCATCCTTTACCAGCTCATGATGGTTTTGATCCGAATGTTGTCCGCCCCAGGTTCTTAGAAATCTACTTACCGAATTCTAATCGCGCAATTATAGCACCTCGTGGACAAGAAGAAAAGGCGACTTTAAAAGGCGACCATGCTTGCCTGAGCGCATCGAATCACGTTACGATGGAAGGGTTCTCCCGGCTCCCGACGATAACGGAGCTTCAGAATCCCGGGAATGGCAGGCCCAAAGGGTGGTGCGAGAATTCGCGTTGCCTCCGGTGTTTGGAAAGGAGAACGCCGCCGGCTCCAAACACGAGCTGGTGTTGGTTTTCGGGGCGAGTGAAAAGACCGAAGAACTCTCCGCCCGGCTGGCTGCCAGGGCTGCTGGCTTGCCGCCGGGTTTGGTGGAACCATGCTGCGCGATAAATTAGGGCGCGAGATTCACGACTTGCGCATTTCCGTGACGGACCGCTGCAACTTCAGTTGCGTTTACTGCAAGTCTGCCGATCCGAAGAACTATTTCCCCCACCGCGACCTGCTGACCTGGGAGGAATTCCTGCGCCTCAGCCGCGTCCTGGTGGGCTTGGGGATTCACAAGATTCGCGTGACCGGCGGTGAACCGCTGTTGCGCGAGGGCGTGGTGGATTTCATCGCGCGCCTCCGCCACATCGTCGGGCTGAGGGATGTAGCGCTTACCACGAACGGTTACCTGCTGCCGGAGATGGCGCGGGATCTCGCCGCAGCTGGGGCTCCACGAGTCACCGTCAGCCTGGATTCAACGAACCCGGAAAAGTTCACCAGGATCACGCGGACGCCGCGTTCCTACGAAAAAGTGATGGCCGGTATTGACGCCGCTCTGGAAGCGGGTTTGCGCCCGGTGAAAGTGAACATCGTCCTCGTGCGCGGGTTCAACGACGATGAAATTGTGGAATTTGCTCGCCTGGCACGCCGCCGCGACATTGTGGTGCGTTTCATCGAGTTCATGCCGCTCGACGCCGACCATGCCTGGAAACGTGAGTTGGTGGTAACGGCCAAGGAAATCGTTGATGCTATCCAGCCCGTATTTCCGCTTGAGGAAATTCCCCGTCACTCGCCCAGCGAAACCGCGCTGCGCTTCAGGTTCGCTGACGGCCAAGGCGAGATCGGCATCATTGCGCCGGTTTCCATCCCTTTTTGCGGGCAGTGCAGCCGTATCCGGGTGACGGCGGACGGCAAACTGCGCACTTGCCTCTTCTCACTGCGCGAGCACGACGTCCGCCACCTGGTTCGCAACGGCGCCACCGACCACGATATCGCCATATTTATGGAAAAGGTGGTGCACCAAAAGGAGCCCAGCCACCGGATCAACGAGGCAGATTTTGTTCAGCCTTCGCGCACCATGGTTTATATTGGGGGGTAAGAACTCGGGATACGGGATACGGGACACGGGGCACGGGACAAGGGACACGGCGCTAGGAAATCGCGATTCGGGACTCAGGGTTGGAGATTTTGGCGGATTTTCGGACGGGGGGCGGCAAAACGGACCCGTATCCCGTGTCCCGTGTCCCGTATCCCGACTCTGCTAAAATAGCAGCAGGGCAATTATGGCAACGGCAACTACAGATATGCTCCTTGCGACCTACGCGGATCTCCCGGCGCAAGAGCTTGACGAACGCATCACCCGGGCCAAGAACGAACTCGGCTCGCGGCTGGTGATTCTGGGGCATCATTATCAACGCGATGAAGTGGTGAAGTTCGCCGACTACCGCGGCGATTCGCTGCGCCTTTCGCAACTCGCTGCCCGGCGTCGCGAGGCCGCGTACATTGTTTTCTGCGGCGTACACTTCATGGCGGAGAGCGCCGACATTCTGAGCGGCGATCACCAGACGGTGATTCTTCCCGACCTGCACGCCGGCTGTTCCATGGCCGACATGGCCAACCTTGAGCAAGTAGAGGTTTGCTGGGAAGCGCTGACGGCGGTGAATAGCGGCAGGATCGTGCCCGTCACCTACATTAACTCCACGGCGGCCATCAAGGCTTTTGTGGGGAGGAACGGGGGCGCCGTTTGCACCTCCTCCAACGCCCGCAAGGTCATGGAGTGGGCGCTCGCTCGCGGGGAAAAGGCCTTGTTCCTGCCTGATGAACACTTGGGCCGCAACACGGGCTACGGGCTGGGGATTCCCCTCGATAAGATGGCGGTTTGGAATCCTGGGGAAGAAAACGGGGGGCTCACGGACAGCGAGATGGCCGGAGCGAGGATTTATTTGTGGAAGGGCCACTGCTCTGTGCACCAGCGTTTTCGCCCCGAACACGTGGTGCGTGTGCGCAAGAGCCATCCGGGCATTCGCGTGATCGCGCATCCCGAATGCTCGTGGGAAGTCTGCCAGGCGGCGGAGGAGGTGGGCTCGACGGAATACATCTTAAAGCGTATCGTGGAAGCTCCTCCGGGGAGCGCGTGGGCGGTGGGCACAGAAATTCACATGATTCGCCGTCTGGCCCAGGAGCTCCCGGACCGGCTGGTCGTTTCGCTCGACGACTGTATTTGCATGTGCAGCACCATGTTTCGGATCTCGCCCCAGCATCTCTGCTGGACGCTCGAAAGTCTGCGGTCCGGCCAAGTGGTCAACCGCGTGAGCGTTGACCCGGAGACCAAACGCTGGGCGCTGATTGCCCTGAATCGTATGTTGGAAATCAGGTAGCCGACAGCTTACAGCTAACAGCCGACAGTAAATGTCAACTGCCGGCTGTGGGTTGTGAATAGCTAATGTCTAAGCGGCGGAGAAAGAGAGAGCTTACGGTTTCTGGCAGCCTTTAGCTGTCGGCTGTGAGCTGTGGGCTCGATATGGCCGACAAATATTTTGATCGCCGAGAAGCGGAAGAACTTCTCCCCACCATCACTCCCTGGCTGGAGGAAGCGCGGGACGAGAAACAGAAGATCGAGGCCTTTAAGAACGAGTTGGCGCAGGTCGCGTCACGCATTATGGTGCTGGGAGGCACTTTCCCTCCCCTGGCTGACCTGTTGCGGAAAAAATCCGAGCACGAGAAGGCTGCCGAGCACCTGGTTGATATCATCAACCGCATTCAGGAATCCGGCGTCCTGGTGAAGGATCTCGACGTCGGCTTGGTAGATTTTCCCAGCCTGGCCGACGGAGATGAGATATACCTGTGCTGGAAACTTGGGGAAGATCACATCGCCTTCTGGCACGGCATCGACGAGGGATTCGCCGGCCGCAAGCCGCTCGACGAACCCGACACAGGGCGCACACCGCCGCAAGGTCCCCGGTTGCAATGAGATTTGACGGGGCACTGCACTAACCCT
>Ga0209039_10003816_pt1 | contig 11496 bp, 14 predicted proteins | sample BogFormECP12_OM1_FD_188238 | JGI IMG/M metagenome (GOLD analysis project Ga0209039, IMG submission 188238) | Bog forest soil microbial communities from Calvert Island, British Columbia, Canada - ECP12_OM1 (SPAdes) (version 2) | ecosystem: Environmental > Aquatic > Freshwater > Wetlands > Bog ... | reverse complement strand
CCCTTTTCGGCGGTGCGCAGCGCCTCTGCGATCGCGCCGCGCATCTCCTCGACCGATTGCTGAGGGTCGATGGAGACGGCGAAAAAGGGCGGCGCGTCGGGCACGATCAAGCGAAGCGCCTGCAGAAACTCCTCGCCCAGGCGATAGTGCGTCACGATCACGACTCCGACGCTCATCTTCTCCTCTCGACGTCGCGGTGCGAGACATTCACCTCTCGTCCGGCGGCACGCAGTTCTTGGGCCAGGAGATTTGTCACCGCGACCGACCGGTGCTGACCGCCGGTGCAGCCGATGGCAATGGTGAGATAGGCCTTGCCTTCTTCGTCGTAGAGGGGGATCAGGAACGCCAGGAACTCGCGCAGGCGGTGGAGCAGCGCCTGGGCCGTCGGCTGCTTCACGACGTACTCCACGACCGCGGTGTCGTGACCGGTCAGATCGCGCAGCGTCGGTTCGAAGTGGGGATTCGGCAGGAACCGCACGTCGAAGAGCAACTCCGCCGAAGGGGGGGTGCCGAAGCGGAAGCCGAAGGAAATGAGATTCACCACCGTGGGCCGCGCGCCGCCGGTCACACGCCGAACCACCGCCTCGCGCAGCTGATGGACGTTGAGGCGCGAGGTATCGATCACAAAGTCCGCGAGCCGCGCGACGTTCTCCAGGATGCGCCGCTCGGTCTCGATGCCCTCCTCGACCGAACCTCCCGGCGAGAGCGGGTGCACGCGCCGCGTCTCGCGGTAGCGGTTCACCAGGACTTCGTTCGAGCACTCGAGAAAGAACAGGTCGACGTCCGCGCCCCCCGCCCGCAGCTGCGCAATGACCGACGGCAGCCCGTGGCGGAAGGCCGTCTCGCGCCCATCGATGGCGAGTCCAATTTTGTCGATGGGCGGCGTGGCTTTTCCGCACAAGTCGACGAACTGTGCGATGAGCTGGGGCGGAAGGTTGTCCACGCAGTAGAAGGCGAGGTCCTCGAGGGCGGCCATGGCCGTGCTCTTGCCGCTGCCCGAAAGGCCGCTCACAAACACGATGCGCGGAGGACGCAGGCTCACGATCGACCCACCGGGGGTTGCGGACCCCCTCCTGGGGCCGCGCCCGTCTCCCCCCGCGCCGCACCGTGGAAACGCTCGTCCAGACGCCGCGCCGCCGAGGGTCCCGTTCGCCGGAGCTGGCTGTCACGGGCCGCGACTTCCACCAAGGTCGCCATGCTTCCCGCCGGGCGAACCGGCAGGAGAAGCGCGGGACGCCCGACACCGAGGATCTCCTCCGTGGGGCGCTCATGGCCCACCCGCTCGTAGCTCGCGTCTTCGCGCCAGCGTTCCAGCCGGCAGACGAGGTGGATCTCGGCCTCCTCGCGCACCGCCTCGGGCCCAAACAGCTCGGGGATGTAGAGCAGGCCGATGCCGCGAATTTCCATGAAGTGACGAATCAGCGCGGGGGCGCGCCCGAGGAGCCTGTCGTCGGGCGTGCGCAAGACACACACCACATCGTCCGCGACCAAGCGGTGCCCGCGCGAAACGAGTTCCAGCGCGCACTCGCTCTTCCCGATGCCGCTGGCGCCAAGCAGCAAGACGCCCACGCCGAGGATCTCGACAAGCGATCCGTGGACCTGCACCTCCGCGCGCTCTAGAACTTGGCGTCCTCCTCCTCGATAGAGCGGAAGACATCCTCGATACGCTCGGCCTCGAGGAGTCCCTTGCGGAACGCTGCGTCGCGGAAAAAGCGGGAAATGCGAGCCAGAGCCTTCAGATGCTGGCCGCCCGAGTGCTCGGGAACGACCAGCAGGAAGAAGAGTTGCGTGCGCAGGCCATCGATGGACTCAAAGTCGACGCCGGCCCGGCTGCGCGCGAACGACGCGATGAGACGCTTAAGTCCCGGCAGCTTGCCGTGGGGAATCGCGACCCCCTCGCCAATCCCCGTGCTCTGGAGGCTCTCGCGCTCAAGCAGCACCTCGAGCAGGCGCTGCTCGTCTAAGCCCGGCTCGGCGGCCGCCAGGCGGTGGGCCATCTCAGCCAGGACATCTCGCTTGGCGTGGGACGAGAGGTCCAGGATCACCGCGTCCCGCACCAGAATGTCCATGATCTTCATGTCGCCCCCTGCGTCGACCGCCGCACAGGCTAACCGACCTCACGCCGCTGGGTCGAGGACAGGATATTCATCGCCTCGCGATACTTGGTGACGGTGCGCCGGGCGATGTCGATATTGGCCGCCTTCAGCATCTCTGCGATGCGCTGGTCCGAGAGCGGCCGGCGCGGATCTTCCGCCGAAATGATGCGTCGGATGCGCTCCTTCACGCTCTCGCTCGCCACGGCCTCGCCATCAAATCGGCTGATGCTCGAGTTGAAGAAATACTTGAGTTCGAAGATCCCCTGGGGCGTGTGAACGTATTTGTTCGTGGTGACCCGGCTCACCGTGGACTCATGCATCTCGATGTCGTCGGCCACGTCGCGGAGGTTGAGCGGCTTTAGGTAGTTGATCCCGCGCTCGAAGAACTCGCGCTGATACTTGATGATGCTCTGCATCACCCGGTAGATCGTGCGCTGGCGTTGATGAATGGACTTGATGAGCCAGATCGCCGAGCGGACCTTCTCCTGGACGTAGTCCTTCGTGTCCTTCGCCGCCCCGGATCCGCGGAGCAGCACGTCTCGGTAGAGGCTGTTGATGCGAAGCTTCGGTAGCCCGTCCTCGTTTAAGAGGATGTGGAAGTCGTCGCCGATCTTGACCACGAAGATATCGGGCGTGATGTAGACGGGGTCTTCGCCGCCGAAAGCACGGCCCGGACGCGGCTCAAGGCGCGCAATCACGCGGCCCGCCGCCGCCACCTCTTCGATCGTGAGGCCGAGGGCCCGGGCGATCCCGCGGAAGTCCCGCTTCTGGAGCCCTCCCAGGTGGTCCTCCACGAGCTTGCGCACAAGCGGGTCTTCGATCCCGAGCGCCCTCAGCTGGAGCAGGAGGCACTCCCGCAGGTCCCGTGCAGCCACCCCCGGCGGATCGAAGGCCTGAAACTTTGCGAGGGTTGCCTCGACCAGCCCGAGCGGATAGCCGGAATGTTGCGCGATCTCCTCGAGCGTCGCTTGCAAATAGCCATCGTCGTCGAGATTGCCGATGATGAAGCTCGCGACCGCGCGTTCCTCGTCGCTAAAGGTCGAGAGCTGGAGTTGCCACTCGAGATGATCCGAGAGCAGGGGGCGGCGCGTCAGCGTGCTCTCGAGCGAACGCCGCTCATCCTCCTCCGGGCGCTCTGAGAAGCTCGTCTGCGGATACGCGTCCATGTAGCTCTGCCAATCGAGATCAGCGACCTTCTCGGCGTCGGTGGGCTCCCGCTCCGGAGCCACTTCGTTGGCCTGGGCCACCTGGGGCTCGGGCGGCTCGGCTTCCGTCTGCATTTCGGACGGCGGTGTGGCGAGCTCCTCGGTTTCGGCCACCTCTTCGAGGACGGGATTTTCCTGCAGCTCCTGCTGCACGAGGTTCACGAGCTCGAGCCGGGAGAGCTGCAACAGCTTGATCGCTTGCTGCAGCTGCGGCGTCATCACGAGCTGCTGGCTCAGGCGGAGCTGTTGTTTGATTTCGATTCCCATGAAGCGCTACGTCTCCCGTCTCACAGCCGGCCTATCGCCCGCGGAAGGGCCTCGTCGCGAGCCCCGCCTGCAAGCTCGAAATTCTCGCCCAGGTAGATCTCCCGTACCCGAGCATCGGAGGCAATCTCCACCGGGGTGCCCTGCCGCACGATCCGGCCCTCGCTAATGATGTAGGCGCGGTCGCAGATCGAGAGCGTCTCACGCACGTTGTGGTCCGTGATGATGATGCCGATCCCACGCGCCTTTAATTGCTCGATAATTTTCTGAATGTCGATCACCGCGATGGGATCGATCCCCGAGAACGGCTCGTCCAGCAGCATGAACTTCGGGTCGAGCACAAGCGCCCGCGTGATCTCCACGCGGCGCCGCTCGCCACCGGAGAGCGCGTCCCCTCGGAGATGTGCCTTGTCCTGGAGGCCGAGTTCGCCCAAGAGCTCGCGCAGCCGCTCGCGACGCAAGGAGGCGTCCGGCTCGACCGTCTCGAGGATCGCCGCAATGTTCTGCGAGACACTGAGCCGCCGAAAGATCGAGGGCTCTTGGGGGAGGTAGGTGATGCCGAGCCGCGCGCGCCGGTACATCGGCAGATCCGTGATGTCTCGCTCCCCGAGGCGCACACGACCTGCGGTGGGCCGGATGCGGCCGACAATCATATTGAATGTCGTGGTCTTTCCGGCCCCGTTGGGGCCGAGTAGACCGATTACCTCGCCCGACGCCACCTCCAGGGCGACGTCGCAAACCACCTCGCGCTCGCCATAGCGCTTGTGGAGGCCCTCGGCGCTCAACAAGAAGCCCTTCATCACGCGCCTCCGGGTCCGAGGGTTAGCGGGGGTGCGGGAGCGGGGGCTTTCTCCTTCTCCTTGGGTTTCAGCACCACCAAGGCGTCGCCGCGGATAAACATCCGCTCGGTGTCGAGCTGGAGTTCGATCTCCTTGCCCCGCGCGGTGTCCTGGCCTTGGCGCAGCTCTGCGCTTCCCCGGCAGAAGATGCGCTGCGCGGTGTTGAGATAGGTGGCCTGGTCGCAGATCGCCGTCTTCCCTTCCTGCTCGATTACGACGTGCCCGGTAGCGACGAGCCTTTCCGGCTGGCTCGAGCCCTCTGGGTAATACGCCTCGAGCCGGTCGGAGTGAAGGGTCACATTGTCCTGCTGCACAAAGACATGTCCGGTGAAGAGGAAGAAGCGCTCTTTTGCCTTCTGGATCGCCTCGAGCTCGTCGGACTTGATGGAGATCGGAGCCGTACTCTGGAATCCGCTCTTCGCCTCGCCCGTCGCACCTGGGCCCGCGCCGCGGGCCGCAGCTCCGGGCGGGGCCCCGTTCTTCGCAACGGGCGCCGCGGGCGGCCGGGCCTTGCGCCAGCCGGTGATCACCTCGTCTGAGAGCCTGTCGATGGCTCCTGGAAGGGCCTCGGGTTGGGGTACCTGCGCGGCGTAGCTCGCCACGACTTGGCCCGTCGCGCCCGAGCGAAGGTGGAGCTCGATCGCGAGCTCGGGCCCCGTCCGCGTGGTGCGGCCGACGACGACGGCTTCGACTCCGGCCTTCGCGGCCCAGGCTTTCACGTCGTCCGCCGACGGGTCGGTCTTGGCATCGACCCCGAGAGCTTGCGGACCCACCACTTGCCCGACCCCCTTTGTGGCGAGCCGATCCGCGAGTAAGGAGCTGACGTCGGGAACCTCGGAGCCCGCGGGGGCCGCCCCTTCAAAGGACGCTACGGCAATCGCCATAGAAGGCTTCGGCGGAACCGGGGGCGCACTCAACGTCTGGGCGCTCGCGCGAGAAGGCTCAGCCCCAAACGCCACCAGCACGAGGAAGAGGGTGAGCCGGCATCCCCGGGCGCCGCGCCTCACGGTTCGCGCACCATGGTCGCTCCGCCGAGCAGCCGGAAGCGTTGCTCTTTCACCTGGTAGCGGAATCCGCCTCCCTTGTACTTCCCGCCGGCCTCCTCGATCTCGACCGGAGCATCGGTCGAGGCGACACCGGTTGCGTGGTCGTATCGCACCCAGGTCGTGGTGAAGTGCCGGCCGTCTGCGGTCTTGCCATGGACGTTGCCCTTGGCGAGGAAGTCATTGGTGGCCAGAAAGAGATCGCCCTCGTCGCACGTCATCTCGAATCCGGGAGCTCCCTCTTGGGGGTCCACCGAGGACTCGACGCGTTCAAGATGGGCGACGTTGCTGCCGGGATCGAGTCGCGCGCGTTCGGCCCGAAGCACGAGATCCCGCTCTGCGCCGCGACTTGCCACAAAGGTGAGGCCGCGGATTACCATCCCCTCCGCCTCTTGGGCGACGCTCGGGGAGGGCAAGAACCCCGCGCCGCATGCGGCGGCAAGCATCCACACCGAGAAGCGACGAATCACCGGATACGCTGCGCCCGGAGGGCCGGCGGATGGGACCTCGAAAGAGGCCGAATTGCGGTGGGCATGCTCATCATATGCAATAAGCATACCGTTCCGCGCTACCGGCAACAAGCGGAAAGGCGTGTTTCCCCCTCGAGACGACTGGCGTGCCGCCTCTCGCTCGGGAGCGGAATCAGTCGGTGCGGCCGAAGATGGTCCGGAAAGGCTCGTGGGACCCGATCCACCAGGCCGGACGCATGATCGCGTAGTCGATCAGGACGCCGGCGGGGCTCAGGATGTAGGCGGCGATCCGTACGAGATTGCCGGCACGCTTCGGGTCGTACTGCTCCTCGGCGCGTGCGGGCGCGGCGGAGGCCACGAGGGCAAGGACCACAAGGCCGAGGAGCCACGCGGCCCGGCGCTGCCGCCTGGGCTCGGTTGAACGATTCGCCATGCTTATGCCTCCTTCCCGCGAGGTTTTCGGTCCACTACATACCACAGCTGCTTCATCGGTTCGCTCGCAGCGCGGCGAGAGCCCGCGAAAGCTCATGCCGCCAGGGGCGGTTCGTCCACAGGGCGCGCCGCCAAGCGGCGGGCCACTCCCGGGGAGGTTCGAAGTGGGCTGAGCTCCACGCATAGAGCTCGGGTCCGGCTTGCGAGGGATCCCGCCCAGCGGCCTTGCGCCGCGCGAGGCGCTCGAACGTGATGGCGGGGGGCGAGCGCGTTTCGAGGAGGAGAGCGGGCACGCGATGTGCCGCCGCGAAGCGGAGGACAAGGGCACGTCGACGTGCGCGGTCGAAGGTCGCGTCGAGAATTGCCACGCGTCCCGATTCCACGACGGGCTTTGCACGCTCGAGCAGTTCCGTGTAGATCCGATCCTTGCCGCGCTCCGTATAAACGGGAGGCGCGCCGCCGCGTCTTCGCACCACGTCCGAGGAGATCACCACCCCGCCGAGCAGATCCGCCGCCGCTCGCGCGACGAAGCTCTTTCCCGTTCCCACGAGTCCGCACAGAACGACCACGGCAGGTTGCTCCGAAGCGAGGCGGGTTCTCGCGGCAAGGGCCAGATGGCGGCGTGCGCTCGCGGCCGCGGCACGCTGCTGCTCGGTCGCAAGCTGGGGGTCCAGAGCCGCCACCGCGGCGACCTTGGCGCGGACGGCCGCGCGGTAGCGCACGTAGTAGTCCACGACGCCGTAGAGGTCGTAGTCGTCCGCCGCGGCCGCGTAGGTGCGGAGAAAGCGCTCGGCCAGCTTGGCACGGCCGCGGTAGCGCAGATCCATCGCAAGGAACGCCACCTCGGCCGCCGCGTCGATCTGTCGCAGGTCATCGCGGAACTCGAGGCAATCGATCAGCAAAGGCGCAGCGTCGTCGGTCTCGAAGAAGACGTGCTGGAGGTGCAGATCTCCATGGCCGTCGACACCCCGGCGCGCGCGGCGCCTGGCCTCGAAGCGCGCGCGCTGGCTCGCAACGAAGCGGCTCGCGAGGGCTTCGGCGCGCGCCAGGGTCGCCGCACGCAAGAGCGCCTTGCGTCCCGGCGCGCCGACGCTCGCCTCCCGCAGGAGCTCGAAGTTCTGGCGCACCGGACGGACGCTGCGCTCGAGCCAGGCCGAGGCGGAGCCGTGCTGGTGCAGGCTGAGCCGGTTTTGGGCGTGGAAGCGAGCCACGGCGAGGGCCACGCGATCAATCTGCTGAGAGCGCAGCCGACCAGCGACAAGGAGCGAGAGCGCGTCGCGCCCTAGAGGGAGGCGCCGCATCACCACACAGTGTTCGACCGCAGCACGCCCGGCCGTGAGGCGGTCGGAAAACGCTCCTACCCGCACCCGACGCCCCGCAAGCCCTACAGGGGCGACTCCGAGGTAGACGTCGGGCGCGAGGCGGCGCCCGAGCGCGACCTCGCGCACGCAGTCTGCATCACGCTGCGCCCTCGTCGCGAAGCAGACAAAGCCAAGATCGACCGCTTTGCGGAGCTTGTAGACCTTCTCTCCGGTTAAGAACACGTGGGAGAGGTGAGTCTGCAGCTGCGCGATGCGGCCGCGCGCCGAAGGATCCTTGGGATACGCAGAGGCGTGCCGAAGGCCGGCAATCAGCCGGGGCGGGAGAGGCTCGATCGGGCGCGCCGCCTTCACAAGCGAAAGCGGCCGAGCACGGCGAGCCCGAGTTCCACCGCGATCAGCGCGATGATCGTGATCTCGAGCGCCTCGGCGCGCCGCGCCGCGGCGCGCTCGGTGAGAATCGTCGTCAAATGGCGGACCGCCTCGAGCTTCGACTGCACCATCCGTTCCCAGGTGGGCAGCCCAAGGCGCGCGGCACAGCGGCGGTGCACGCGTGCGAGGTAGACGTCAGGCGCAAGCTTCACCGCGTTCTCGACGCGCTCGGAGAGGGTCAAGACCTCGACCATGAGCGCGGAGAGTGCCCGAATGGCGGAGCGGTAGATCCCGCGCACTGCGCTCCAGAGCGTCTGTGCCCGGTACACCTCCTGCGAGAACTCTGCGAGCGCACGGTCGAGGCGGGCGTCCAGGAAGCGCATCTCGAGGAGCTGCACATTGAGAAACTCAAGCACGGCGAGGGTGTCTCCGCCGTGGGCGTCGCACACGAGCGCTCCGCCCCACTCCGCCACCACGAGATCGTCCGGCGAATAGGAAATCGCATCGCGCAGCGACTCTTCGATCTGCTGCCGGGAGAGCGGAGCCGGGTCCATGGAAAGTGTCGCCGCCAAGACCGAGGCGTTGTCGCGGAGCAGCGCTTCCGCGCTCGTCGCAGGCTCGAGCGTCCGGAGCTCGAAAACATAGTAGTCCTCGACAAGCTCATTCAGGCCGAGCTCTCGAAAGGCCGGCCGGATCTCCTGCACGAGCTCGTGGAGCGCTCGGCGCGCGAGGGCTGCGAGATCGGCACGTGCAATCTCCTGCGCCAGCGCAGGCAGCAGGGCAAGCGGGGAATCGAGCCCGAGGGCGAAGGCGACGCTCACAGCGCCAAAGTCGAAAAGCCGGGCACTCAAGGCCGCGTGCACCTTCTCCCCGCCGAGTTCGAGCTCACGCTCCCCGAGCGCCACTTCTACCGGCGGCTCGGCGTAGCTCACATACTCGGGCGCAGGCCGCCTGCGAATGATCTGCGACCTTTCTGGGCGCAAAACGCTCGGGATCGACTGAAGATCGATCGCGGCGGCCACGTCGAAAGCAAACAGCGCAACGATTCGGCCGCTCCGCACGCGAAGTTCGCTCGGGCTCATCGCCGCACAGTGTGCCACGCCGACCGGTGGGGGCGCCCACCGCGCAATGCTCCGCCGGAAGGGGTCTTTGTCCGATCGGGAGAGCGTGCCGCGCCGCCCCAGTGAGGCCCCTCCGGCGGCACACTCTGCCTCAGCCTTCGACGCCGTCGTGCGTCGTCCGAGGCCGGCGGCTAGGCTCCCCTCGATGGAGCGCTTTTGCGTCGAGAGCCGCCAAGACGAAGTGCGGGGGATCGTCCCTTGGCGGATTGGGTTCGCTGGAGCGCTGCAAGACGTCGTCGAGATCCTCGATCAATGGGTGGGGCAAGACCACCGCTATTTCCGCGTTCGCACGGCCGACGACGCGCGCTTCTTGCTGCGCCTCGACGAGATCGATCACAGCTGGAGTCTCGTCTTTTTCGAGGCCGAGCCCGAAAGACCGTCCCCTTCCAGCGACGGCTCTGGCTGATTCCACACCCGTCCGCCGGAGGGTTGGCACGTATCGTGCTTCCACAACCCTTGGTCGATCCGCAGCCTCACGACGGCGCGCTGGCCATGCTTCGGAGGAGAAGCCATGCCGGTCGGAACGTACATATACCGCGTACCGCGCACGGTTTCGCCCCACGAAACGACCCGGGCCGCAGCCCAGCTCATGGAAAGAGAGTCCATCGGCTGCGTCGTCCTCGTCGAGGAGGGTCGTCCCGTAGGCATGCTGACGGACCGCGACATCGCGCTTCGGATTCTCGGCGGAAAGCTCGATCCCTCGGTGGTTTCCGTGGGCGATCTCGCAAGGCGTCTGCCGATCTTGGTGTCTGCGCAAGCTTCCCTCGGCGAGGCCCTCCGCGTCATGCGGCTGCACCGGGTGCGCCGAGTGCTGGTGGTCGATCAGGCCGGGATGCTCGTGGGCCTCCTCTGCGCGGACGATGTGCTGCGCCTTCTCTCGACCGAGGTCGCAGAACTCGCCGAGGCGCTTCGCAAGCAACTCTCGGGCACAGAAGACGTGCGAGAGAGCGAGCACGCGCCCACGGCGGGCTAACGCGGCGCGGACAAGGAAAGAGCGATGTCCCTCGTGGAGCACTACCGGAGAAGAGTCACCTCCGTTCCGGAGAACACATCGGTTCAGCAGATCGCCGCGACCCTCGAGCGGGACGCCGTGGGCTGCGTGGTCGTCGTCGGCATCGACGGTTCCGCCACGGGCATCGTCACAGATCGAGACCTTACGCTACGTGTCGTGGCCAGCGGTCGGGATCCAGAGAGAACGACCGCGGTCGCCATCATGAGCCACCCGCCCGTCACCGTCGCGAGCGCCGACTCCTTGGAAGGCGCGATTGAGCAAATGGCTCGCCATGGTATCCGCCGGGTCCTTGTGACCGAAGGCAGCACGCTTGTGGGGATCGTGTCGCTCGACGACCTGCTCGCCGAGCTCGGGAGCGAGCTCAAGGACCTCGGAGGGATCGCACGTCTTCAAGCGCGGGAGGGGAGCGCCACGAGCCTGCCGCAGCTGCGCGAGGAGATGGAGACATGCGTCCAGGCCTTCCGCGCGCGCCTCGAGCGTGCGGGAGAAAAGACCAGCCAGGCGCTCCTGCGCGAGTTCGACTCCCTGCGCGACCGGCTGCGCCGGATGCTTGACTGATCGGCGGCCGAGGCCAGGCCGGCCCTACGCGGCGCCCAGATCGTGAACCAGCGGGACGAAGGCCACGGGAAGGACGACCCATTCGTGGAGCGCTCCGGCCGCATCCTTCTCGATCCGCAGGAGCTCCTGGGAGTGGTAGGCACGTCCTACGGGGATCACGAGGCGCCCCCCTGGCCTTAGCTGCGCGACCAGTGCCGGCGGGACCGCGGGTGCCGCTGCGGTGACGACGATCGCGTCGAAGGGTGCCGCTTCAGGCCACCCGAGATAGCCATCGCCCACCCGCATTTTCACCTGTGTGTATCCAAGACGCAGGAGACGCACACGCGCCGCGGCGGCGAGCTCTGGCACGATCTCAATCGTGAAGACCTCGGCGGCGAGCTCGGCCAGAAGGGCCGTCTGGTAACCGCAGCCTGTTCCGATCTCGAGAACGCGTGACGTTTCCGTGATTGCCGCGAGCTCGGTCATGAGTGCGACCACAAAGGGTTGCGAAATCGTCTGTCCGTACCCGATGGGGAGCGGGCCGTCCTGATAGGCTCGACTCCCGAGCTCCTCCGGTACGAACTCGTGTCGCGGCACTCGACCCATGGCCGCGAGGACCTGCGGCGAAAGCTGGGCGAGTCCGGTAAGACTCTGTGTGGCCCTAGTCTCAAGCTCGATCTGGCGCACCAGTTCGGCCCGTTCCGCTGCACGCGCTTCGTTCCGTCCCGCGCGCTCTTCACCCCTCTCATCGCTCACGGGCGCCGCCTGCGCTCTGTCCTAAGAGCG